>OBJS01000042.1_pt1 | contig 78604 bp, 87 predicted proteins | sample 1519851 | NCBI WGS metagenome assembly OBJS01 (sample SAMN03019806, study PRJEB22545) | beach sand metagenome | biome: beach; feature: sea beach; material: beach sand | place: USA: Municipal Pensacola Beach, FL | collected 2010-10-20 | depth 25-47 cm m
GCCTCCTCTTACGCCGCCATCCGTCTCTAAAGAGTAGATCGCCCGTAACGACACCAGTTCAAGGGAGAACCTCCAGCCATGAAACTCGATTCCTCCATTTCCGCCGTCATCACGGGTGGCGCGTCCGGTCTGGGCGCGGCCACAGCGACCAAGCTCGCAAAAGACTATGGCGTGAAGGTGGCCCTGTTCGATCTGAATGAAGAAAAGGGCGAGGCACTGGCCGCCGAGCTGGGCGGTGTGTTCTGCAAGGTTGATGTCACCAATGATGACAGCGTGGATGCCGGCTTTGAGAAATCCCGCGCGGCGATCGGTCAGGAACGTATCCTGGTCAACTGCGCCGGCACCGGCAATGCCATCAAGACCGTCTCGCGCGACAAGGAAACCGGCGAGATCAAACATTTCCCGCTCGATAAGTTCAATCTGATCATTCAGATCAACCTGGTCGGCACCTTCCGCTGCATCGCCAAGTCGGCCGCCGGCATGGCGACACTCGATCCCATCGACGGCGAGCGCGGCGCGATCGTGAACACCGCTTCGGTCGCCGCCGAGGATGGCCAGATCGGCCAGGCGGCCTATTCGGCCTCCAAGGGCGGCGTGGTCGGCATGACCCTGCCGATTGCGCGCGACCTTTCCCGCGAGCTGATCCGCGTGAACACGATCCTGCCGGGTATCTTCAACACGCCGCTGCTGCAGGGCGCGCCGGAGAATGTGAAGCAGGCGCTTGGCGCCATGGTGCCGAATCCGGCCCGGCTCGGCGACCCGGCCGAATACGCTTCGCTGGCCACGGAAATGATCCGCAACGCCTATTTCAACGGCGAGGATGTGCGCCTGGATGGCGCGATCCGCATGGCGCCGCGCTAGTCCACGCGACGGCCAGGCCAGTCAAGCGGCGCGGTTTCACTCACCACGCCGTTGCGGCCGACAAAATTCGGGAGCGCTGTGCGGGCCACAACGGCAGGGGCTGTCGGTGCGGCGACCGGCTCTGTTGGCGCTTCCGTCGCCGGACTGGCCTGCTCCGGCATGGGCTCGCCCGAAGCGCCGCTGAGCGATGTTTCGGTGCCCCGACCCGGATAGACCGGGCGGCGCACGCCAATGCCGAGCCGCTCAAGCGTTTCGACCGTGAGCAGACCTTCCATCATGCCCTCATCGCGCTGGAAGGCGCGCATGGCCGTCATGGTGCGCGGGCCGATGACGCCATCGATGGGACCGGGATTGAAGCCGCGCACGGCCAGTTCGGCCTGGATCCGGCGAATGGCTTCGGCGCGCGGGGCCACGACGACCTGCACCACGTCGGCCTCGATGACATGTGGCATGTCCGCGGCCTGAGCATGATGTTCGGCCATGGCTGGCGCGGTCAGCCAGGTCATGGCGATGAGGGCGAGCAGCAGGGCTTTCATGGCGCAGGTCCTTTCCGGTTCACACTTGCCAGCATCGGCCAACTGGCCCGCCAGTCAATCGAAACGCGGTTCTTGGCCCCCAGCTGGGGAAGTGAGGGTGTAGCACTCGCCTGACGGGCGGCTTGCACCTTCGCCACAAGTCTCTTACGCAACTTCCCGACAGGAGACGCCGATGACAGAGACAAAGCCCCGTTACGACTGGACGCGCGAGGAAATCCGCGCGCTGTATGAGCTTCCGCTCGACGCGCTGATCGCGAAATCGCTGGCGGTAAAGGCCGTGAACTGGGCCGATGGCGCGGTGCAGAAATCCCAGCTCTTGTCCATCAAGACGGGCGGCTGCGCGGAAAATTGCGGCTATTGCAGCCAGTCGGCCCATTTCGATACCGGGCTGAAGGCGGAAAAACTGCTGCCGCTTGAAGAGGTTGTCTCCGCGGCGCGCTCGGCCAAGGCCAATGGTGCGGACCGGTTCTGCATGGGCGCGGCCTGGCGCAGTCTCAAACCGCGCGATGTGCCGAAAGTCGCGGCCATGATCGAGGCGGTGAAGGCCGAGGGCCTGGAGACCTGCGTCACGCTCGGCATGCTCGAAGAGGGCCAGGCCGAGGCGCTGAAGGCTGCTGGCCTCGATTACTATAACCACAATCTCGATACCTCGCCGGAATATTACGACCAGGTGGTCACCACGCGGGTCTATGACGACCGGCTCGATACGCTGGGCAAGGCGCGCACCGCCGGGCTGAAGCTGTGCTGCGGCGGCATTCTGGGCATGGGTGAGAGCCGGGAAGACCGGGTCGGACTGATCCATGAGTTGTCGAAACTCGCCCCCCATCCTGAAAGCGTGCCTGTGAACATGCTGGTCCCGATCGAGGGCACGCCGCTCGGTCAGAGCCCGAAGATCAGCGTGATCGAAATGGCGCGCGCCATTGCCGTCTGCCGGATCGTGTTCCCGGAAAGCTGGGTACGCCTGTCGGCCGGCCGCGAGGAAATGAGCGAGGAGGGCCAGGCGCTCTGCCTGCTCGCCGGCGCCAATTCCATCTTTGTCGGCGACCGCCTGCTGACCACCGACAACCCGGATGTCGACGAGGATGCCGGCCTGATGGGCCAGCTTGGCTTTGAGGCGACGGCGCTGGACGACATGCCAAAGGGCGCGGCGAGGACCACGCTGCTGGATGCGCGCTGAGCATGGCCAGTAAAATCGAGGCCGTGATCTGGGATTTCGGCGGGGTCATCACCTCCTCGCCGTTTGAGGCCTTCAATCGCTATGAGGCCGAGAACGGCCTGCCGAAGGATTTCATCCGCTCGGTCAATGCTCTGAACGGCGACACCAATGCCTGGGCGCGCCTGGAACGCTCGGAGGTGACCGGCGAGGAATTCGACGCCCTCTTTGCCGCAGAGGCGCGCGCGCTCGGCCATGAGGTGCCGGGCAGCCATGTGCTCGCGCTGCTCTCGGGCCAGATCCGGCCCGCCGTGGTCGAGGCGCTGAAGGTCTGCCGGAAAAATGCGAAGGTCGGCTGCATCACGAACAATGCTCCCATCGGCAAGGGGGCGGGGATGAGCAGCGATGAGGGCAAGGCCGCCGCCGTGGCCGAGGTGCTCTCCCTGTTTCACCATGTGATCGAAAGCTCCAGGATCGGCATCCGCAAGCCCGATCCGCGCATCTATGCCCTGATGTGCGAGGCGCTGGATGTCGATCCGGCCAAATGCGTCTATCTCGACGATCTCGGCATCAACCTGAAACCTGCCCGCGCCATGGGCATGTCGACCATCAAGGCCGTCTCAGAGGCGCAATTGCTGGCCGATCTGAAGGCGGCGACAGGTTTTCCGATTTGATTCCCGGTGCGGCTGGCGTAAGGGCCAGTCATGCGCCACTGGGTGGGTCTTCTACTGGCGATTTGCCTCACAGGTTGCGGGAATGCCTCGCGCGATCCGGCATCTGCGCCTGCGCCCGATGAAAGCCTGTTCGAGACCGAGGCTCCGACCGCCCCGCCGGAGCTGCCCGATGCGGTGACTGCCACGCGCGAGGAGCTGTTGGAGATCTCCGGGGCCGGTTCGATCCGGCGGCTCTCCTACAAGGCCAATGCCGAGCCGAACTTCCTGTCGAATTTCGGCGGCGCAGACCACTATGCCCACTGGGACCTGATGCGCCGTACCGGCTGGGACCCGAACCTACATCTGATCGAGTTGTTCAAGATGCCCTATGGCGTGCGCCAGGTCGGCCAGGAGACCTGGTATATCTGGCCGGACCTCGCCGCCCGCGACCCGGCTGATCTCGCGCCGGAAAAGCTCTCCCACCGCGACCAGGCGCGCCTTCTCACCCTCATCGGACCGGGCGGCGTGCAGGAGCTGGCCGCCGGCCAACCCTATCCCGGCGAGCGTACCGCCATTTCCGAATCCGGTTCATGGCGTTATTTCCTTCATGAATCCGCTGACTGAAGGAGATTCACATGGCCGACAATCTCGGAGCAGAGGCTTTTCTTGCCGCCCGTCCGGAATGGGCACGCGCCGATGATAAACGCGAGGCGGTGTCCCGCCGTTTCAAGTTCGCCGATTTCAAGACCGCCTGGGCTTTCATGTCTGCGTGCGCGCTGAAGGCCGAGCAGATGGATCACCATCCTGAATGGTTCAATGTCTACTCCACGGTGGATGTGGTGCTGACCACCCATGACGCTGGCGGTGTCACCGAAAAGGATGCCGAACTGGCCGATTTCATGGAGGGTTTGGCGGGCAAGCTCTGATCGGGGTTTCCCCAACGCACCGGCTTGACGCGCGCTCTTCCAGGCGACACGCCCTTCCCCATCAGAAAACAATCAGGAGGAAACGGCCATGGGACGCGTGAGCGGAAAAATGGCGCTGGTGACGGGCGGTGCGCAGGGGCTCGGCGAAGCGACGGCGAAGATGCTGGCGCGCGAGGGCGCGAAGGTCACGGTCAGCGATATCAACGGTGCGGGCGCCGAGGCTGTGGCCGCCGCGATCAATGCCGAGCATGGCGACGGGACGGCCTTCGCTTTGCAGCACGATGTCACCGATGGGGACCGCTGGCAGGACGTGCTTCAGGCGGCCCATGACGCCATGGGCGGGCTGAATGTCCTGGTCAACAATGCCGGGATCGGTTCGATGGCGTCAGTGGAAGACGAGTCCTATGACACTTTCCGCAAGGTGCAGGCCGTCGACGTGGATTCCATTTTCCTCGGCTGCAAATACGCCATTCCGCTGATGCGCGCCCATGGCATGGGCTCGATCGTGAATATCTCTTCCATCGCCGGCATTGTGGCGAGCGGAAACTATATTTCCTACAACACCGCCAAGGCGGCGGTGCGGCACATGTCGAAATCCATCGCCCTGCACTGCGCCAAGACGGGCGGGCAGATTCGCTGTAACTCGGTGCATCCGGTGTTCATCAACACGCCGATCCTGGACGGCGTGAAGGCCATGTTCGGCGAGGAGGAGGGCCTGGCCAAGCTCGCGCGCCAGATCCCGCTCGGCCGTGTCGGCGAGCCGGATGATATCGCCTATGCCGTGCTCTATCTCGCCAGCGATGAGAGCAAGCTCGTCACCGGGATCGAACTGAAAGTGGATGGCGGCATTTCCGCCATGTAGCTCAGGCCTCCGCAAGCTGTCTTTGATGCGCCATGCGGCGCTGGTGGCGTGCGCGCAGCAGCGGGGCGATCTTCCATGAGATGGGGATCGCCAGTGCCACGCTGACCAGTACGGCAAGTGGAATGAAAAGGGCGGCATTGGCTTTCAGGGCGGGAATGTAGAGCACGGTCAGCAGGGCGGCGCCGAAGAGCACGCCCTGGACCATGCCGTACAAGACCAGTGAGATGGCAGTCCTGTTGGTCATGAGGGTCTCCTTGGAGTTGGTCTGTACAGACCAACGTTCTGCTCGGCGCCTGTGTTCCGGTGTCCCGGTTCACGGAATCCGCTTTCCAGAAACAAAAGTTCCTGTTACGTTCTCTTCCATCCATAAGCTTGGAGGGATCGATGATCGGATATGTGACGCTGGGGACGAACGACCTGGAGCGCGCCGCGAAATTCTATGATGCGCTGGCCGCCGAGCTGGGCGTGTCGCGCATGATGGAAGAGGACATGTTCATTGCCTGGGGCACGCCCGGCGGGCCTGCGGGTGTCGCCGCCACGCGCCCCTTTGACGGCAATGCTGCGACGGTCGGCAACGGGACCATGGTGGCGCTGGAGGCGAAGGATACCGCCCAGGTCGATCGGCTCTACCAGATCGCGCTGGCCAATGGTGGAACCGATGAAGGCAAGCCCGGCCCGCGCGGCGAGGAGGGCTTTTACGCCGGCTATTTCCGTGATCCGGACGGCAACAAGCTGAACGCCTTCACCATCGTCTCGGCCGAGGGCTGAAACTTCAGCCCGGATGACGGCGCAGCATCAGGACGGAATATATTGTGAGCAAGGCCATGACCCCCGCAGATGCCATGAAGGGCAGGGCCGGAAACATCTGGTAGAGGCCTGCGCCCATCAGCGGTCCGAAGATGAACCCGGTGGGCGGCGCAGCAGCCAGAAGGGCTGCCGCCGCGCCCTGTTCGTGGCGCGCAACCGACAGGCTGCCGAGCGCATTGGCAGACGACACGGCCAGGGCTGCCCCGGCGCCGACAAGCACGAAACAGGCGCACAGCGCCCAGAAGGGATGAAACAGGTCGGCGCCGATATAGCCGGCTCCGACCATGGCCAGTCCGATAGGCAGCACGCGGCGCGGCTCTGGCCTGCGCGGCTGGACATAGCCGAACTGCATTATGATCATGCCGATTGCCAGGCAGGCAAAAGCGGTCCCTGTATGCTGAACCGCGGCTTCGCCGGCAGAGAGACCGGGCTTGTCGACGAACTGGTACCTGTCCTCGATAAACCAGCCCAGGGTTTGCTGAATCATGCCTATGGCAACGAAATAGCAGAACAGGAACGCAAGATGGGGAAAGACGCGGGCATCGCGCACAGATAGCGGTTTTGGCCGCCGCAGGTCGCGTGGGGTCTTGCGGGTCTCGGTCGGCGGCAGGACAAAGGCGAGCACCAGTCCGACGCCGATATTCAGGGCAATCGTGCCCCACAGGGGAACCAGCTCGCCAAAATCGGCGAGCACCGAGGCGCCTGCCGGCCCGATGATCGAGCCGATGCTCACCGAGGCACCAAGCATTCCGAGGCCGCCTGCGCGTGTCATCGCCGTGGTTGCATCGGTCATGGCCGCCATGGCCGAGGGCTGGAGCCCGGGTGAAAGCAGGCCGAACCAGATCCGCACAAAGACCAGCAGGGCAAACATGGAAAGGCCGGTGACAAGGCCCTGAAGCGCGGCCGACAGGGCAAAGAGAAAGGCCATGTTCGTCAGGCCCATGGCGAGCAGGGAAAACACCATGACCCGCTTGCGCCCGACCCGGTCGGCCAGCCGTCCCCACCAGGGGATCATCAGCGCATAAATGGCGGCAGAGAGCGTCAGAATTCCCGCCACCTGGATTTCCTGCAGCCCGGCTTTCCTTGCGAGCGGTGCAACAACCACGAAATTGATCGTCATTCCCGCGCCCATCGCCACCATGGCCAGCGCGATGACGCCTTGCTGCAGCGCGCTCAGCGGCCGCAGCGGTAGCTCATCGGCGTCAGAAGGATCCGGACTGGTATCAGGCATCGAACAGACCTAGACCCGGTCTGACTCCTTGCCAATCGCGATTCAACCCTATCTATGCGTCAATCGAGACCGATTTTTCGGAGATGTTTTAAATGCTTGAGCCCCTTGCGCCGCTATATGTGTACTTCCTGTACCCCATCCTCACCCTGCTGTTCTTCGTGCTGTTGGTCTATGTGGTGTTCGGTTGGCTGATCGTGGGCGGCGTGGTCTCGCTGCATAACCAGACCGTGCGGCAGATCTACTCCATGCTCGAAAGCGTGGTCGAGCCGCTTGCCGCGCCGCTGCGCAGGATCATTCCGCCGCTCGGACAGCTCGACCTGTCGGTTTTCGTGCTGTTCCTGCTCATCATCTTTGTGCGCGACTGGCTGTTGCCTGTCCTGTTCGGGCTCAGGTCCTGGTAGGACAAACGGTGACTGTCCGCGTCACGCCGCGCGCCGGCAGGGATGCGATTGATGGGCCGGGCGAGGATGCAGACGGCCGCCCGCTCCTGAAGCTGCGCGTGCGCGCTGTGCCCGAGGATGGCAAGGCCAATGCGGCGGTCGAGGCGCTGCTGGCCAGGACGCTCGGCATCTCCAAGCGGCAGGTGGCGGTGGTCTCGGGCGGCAAATCGCGTATTAAACGCGTCGAACTGGCGGATCTGGATGAGGGCGCCGCCGCGCGACTTGAGGAGCTGATGGGCCATGGCAGCTGAGATCATCGACGGAAAAGCGATCGCCGCAGATGTGCGCGCCAATGTGGCCGCCGCTGTGGCGGGCCTGCCCAAAGCGCCAACGCTGGCGGTTGTCCTGGTCGGCGACAATGCCGCCAGCCAGGTCTATGTGCGCAACAAGGTACGCCAGACCGAGGAGGCCGGAATGGTCTCCATCCACAAACACCTGCCGGCCGACGCCACCCAGTTCGAGGTGGAAAACCTGATCTCCGATCTCAATGCCGACCCGGAAGTGGACGGCATCCTGTTGCAATTGCCTCTGCCGAAGCACCTGCATGAGCCCTCCGCCATTGAGAAGATCGACCCGGCCAAGGATGTCGACGGACTGACGGAGACAAGCGCCGGGCGCCTCGCCCTCGGCAAGCCGGGCCTTGCGCCCTGTACGCCCACTGGCTGCGTCATCCTCGCCAAGCGCGCGCTGGCTGACAATCTGTCGGGCAAGCACTGCGTGGTGATCGGCCGCTCCATCCTCGTCGGCAAGCCGGCCGCGCTGCTCTTCCTGGCGGAGAACTGCACCGTTACCATCGCCCATTCGCGCACGGCCGATCTCGGCGAGGTCTGCCGGTCCGCCGATATCCTGGTGCCCGCTGTGGGCCGGCCCGGTATCGTCACTGGCGACATGGTCAAACCCGGTGCCACCGTCATTGATGTCGGTATCAATCGCGTGCCCGCTCCGGAAAAGGGCGAGGGCAAGACGAAGCTGGTCGGCGATGCGGAGTTTGAGAGCTGCGCGGCGGTGGCCGGCCATATCACGCCGGTGCCCGGCGGTGTCGGCCCGATGACCATTGCCTGCCTCCTGCGCAATACCGTGATCGCGGCTTGCGCGCGCCGGGGCTGGAGCCTGCCGGACACACTCTAACTCCTTCGCAATGCAGCAATTTCAACGGGCGCTGAAGGGGAATTCCCCGTTTCGGGCACCCGCGCCTGCCCTGCCCGCAATATCCTTCCGCCATTCGGCCCTTCGGCGGAAGATATGCGTTATTTTTGTGGGATGCTTGAAGGATGGCGCCCTGAAATGGCATATTACGGAGAAGAATAACTCAGAATTTAGAACAAATTGGAGGTCATTTTCCCATGGGCAAGGCAGAACCGAGGATTTCCGTTCCCGCTCCCGCCTTTCGTCCGGGAGATACGCCTGGCTTCTCCAGGCTCGGCCTGCCGCGCCCTGGCCATCATGCCAGGCCTGACATCCTGGCCGATGCTGCCGAGATCCGCGATCTCGCCTTCGGCCTTGTCGGTGTGCTCGACGAGGAGGCCAACGCGGTCGGCGACTGGGCGCCGGGCCTGAGCCCTGAGGAGCTTCGCGCCGGCCTCAAAACCATGGTGCTGACCCGCGAATACGACAATCGCATGCTGAAGATGCAGCGCACCAAGCGCCTGTCTTTCTACATGAAGTCGCTCGGCGAGGAGGCTGTCGCAGTCGCTGCGACCCAGGCGCTTGATGCCGGGGACATGCTGTTTCCGTCCTATCGCCAGCAGGGCGCGCTGATCCAGCGCGGCGCGGAACTCGTGGACATGATGTGCCACTGCATTTCCAATTCGCGCGACAATCTGAAAGGCCGTCAGTTGCCGGTCCATTATACCCGCAAGGATCTCAATTGGTTCTCGGTGTCGGGCAATCTCGGCACGCAATTTCCCCAGGCCGTCGGCTGGTCCATGGCCAGCGCGCTGAAGGGCGAAACCGCCATTGCCTGCTCCTGGATCGGCGACGGCACCACTGCCGAGGGCGACTTCCACGCCGCGATGACGCTGGCCTCGACCTATAACGCGCCGGTGGTGCTCAATGTGGTCAACAATCAGTGGGCCATTTCGATGCACAACTCGATTTCCGGCGGCAAGGCGCCGAGCTTTGCCGCCAAGGCGATCGGCTATGGCATTCCGGGTATCCGGGTGGATGGCAACGACTATCTCGCCGTCGCCGCCGTGACCAGATGGGCCGCCGAGCGCGCCCGGGGTGGCGGCGGGCCGACCCTGATCGAGAGCTATACCTATCGCGGTGAGGCGCACTCGACCTCCGACGATCCGTCGAAATACCGCCCCAAGGACGAATACGAAGCCTGGCCGCTCGGCGACCCGGTCGAGCGCCTGCGCGCCCATCTGATCAAGCTCGGCGAATGGGACGGCGAGCAGCACGAGGCCTGGCAGGCCGAGTGCAAGCAAGCCGTTGCCGATGCCTGGAAAGAAGCCCTGACCTACGGCACGCTGGAGGAAGGCCCGCACGCGCCGGTGCCGACCATGTTCGAGGATGTCTTCACCGCCCAGCCCTGGCACCTGCGCCGCCAGCGCCAGGAACTTGGTGTCTAGGTCACCCGTTTGCTGCACATCCCTCATCCTGAGCGGCGACGAAGGATGTGCCCAAGTTTAAGAGTACGGTCTTGCAAGCCCGCCTTCATGGTTCGTCTCCGCTCACCATGAGGGCTCACGGAGTTCGAGGGTCGTCATATGCCCCAGATGAACATGATGCAGGCGCTGACCAGCGCCATGGATGTGAAACTCGCCGAGGATGAGCGCGTGCTCGCCTTCGGCGAGGATGTCGGCTATTTCGGCGGCGTTTTCGGGGTGACGCGCGGCCTGCAGGAGAAATACGGTTCTTCCCGCGTCTTCGACGCGCCGATCAATGAGGGCGCGATCATCGCCATGGCGATGGGCATGGCCACAAACGGTATGCGCCCGATCGCCGAGATCCAGTTCGCCGACTATATTTTCCCGGGTTTCGACCAGATCATTTCCGAACTCACCCGCATCCGCTACCGCTCGGCTGGCCAGTACACCGCGCCGGTGACGATCCGCACCCCCTGTGGTGGCGGCATCTATGGCGGTCAGACCCATTCGATGAGCCCGGAAGCCTTTTTCACCCATATTCCCGGCCTGGTCGTCGCCATGCCGTCCAATCCCTATGACGCCAAGGGCCTGCTGATTTCCTGCATCGAGAGCGACGATCCCGCGCTCTTCTTCGAGCCGAAACGGCTCTATAATGGCCCCTTCGACGGCGATCCGAACAAGCCGCAATCCTCATGGAAAGACCATCCGAAAGGCGAAGTGCCCGAGGGCAATTACACCGTCCCGCTGGGTGTTGCCGATGTCGTGCGCGAGGGTTCCGACGTCACTGTCGTCGCCTATGGCACCATGGTGCATGTCGCGCTGGCCGCCGCCGAGGCCGAGGGTGTGGATGCCGAGATCATCGACCTTCGCACGCTGATCCCCTACGATATCGACACGGTCGCGCGCTCCGTTCAGAAGACCGGGCGCTGCGTGATCCTGCACGAGGCCCCGCGCACATCCGGATTTGGCGCCGAGCTTGCCGCGCAGATCCAGGAAGACTGTTTCTATTCCCTCGAAGCGCCGATCCAGCGCGTCACCGGCTGGGACACGCCTTATCCGCACGCGCATGAATGGAGCTATTTCCCCGGCCAGGAGCGTGTCGCCCGCGCCCTCAAGAAAACCGTGGAGTTTGCCTGATGGCCGAATACAAGCTGCGCATGCCCGATGTCGGCGAGGGTGTCGTCGAGGCCGAAATTGTCGCCTGGCATGTCAAACCCGGCGACATGGTCGAGGAAGATCAGGACCTTGTCGATGTGATGACCGACAAGGCGACGGTGGAAATCCCTGCGCCGGTCTCCGGCAAGGTGGTCTCCGTGCACGGCGAGCCCGGCGACATGATCGCGGTGGGCACGGAAATCCTCGTCATTGCGACCGAGGCCGATGTGGATACGGAGCAGGCTGAGCCTGCAGCCGCAGAAGCCGCGCCCGAGCCGGCTGAGGCTGAAGCGCCTGCACCGAAAGCGCCGGAAAAGCCCAAGCCCCGCCCTGCGCCGGCCCCGCAACAGCTCGATCCGCCCGTGGCAGGCGGTCGGGTCCTCGCCAGCCCCGCCGTGCGCGCCCGTGCGCTGGAGCTGGATGTCGATCTTGCCGGCGTGACGGGTTCCGGCCCGGCCGGCCGCGTGACGCGCCAGGATCTGGAAGACTTCGTGGCGGCAGGTGGCCGCGCGGTTGCGCGCACTGCCGCCCCGGCTGGTCCGGCGCGCACGAAGCGCACTGGCGTGCGCGAGGAGAAAGTGATCGGCCTGCGCCGCAAGATCGCCCAGAACATGGAAGCGGCCTGGCGCGTGCCGATGATCACCTATGTCGAGGAGGTGGACGTCACCGAGGTCGAGGCGCTGCGCAAATCGCTGAATGGCGACCGCGCCGAGGGCGAGCCCAAGCTGACCCTGCTGCCCTTCCTCGCCACCGCGCTCACCCGCGCCCTCCCCGACGTGCCCCAGGCGAATGCGCATTACGATGCCGAGGCCGGAACGCTAAGCGTGCACGAGGCCGCCCATATCGGCATCGCCACGGCGACCGAGAACGGCCTCGTCGTCCCGGTCCTTCGCCATGCCGAGGCCATCGATGTCTGGCAGATGGCCGGCGAGATCTCGCGCCTGTCAGCCGCTGCTCGCGACGGCAAGGCGAGCCGGGAGGAACTTTCCGGCTCCACCATCACCATCACCTCACTCGGTGCGATTGGGGGCGTTGTCACCACGCCACTGATCAACACGCCGGAAACCGCGATTATTGGCGTCAACAAGATGGCCGAGCGCCCCGTTTTCGATGGCGCCGGCCGTGTCGTGCCGCGCCTGTTCATGAATCTCAGCTCCAGCTTCGATCATCGCATCGTCGATGGCTTTGAGGCCGCGACCCTGATCCAGAAAATCCGTGCCCTGCTGGAAAGCCCGGCGCGGCTCTTCATGTAGGACCTCTCATGACCACCAAGAAAACCTGCGACGTCCTCGTGATCGGCGGCGGCCCCGGCGGCTATCCCGCCGCGATCCGCGCCGGCCAGCTCGGCCTGGAGACCATTCTGGTGGAAGCCGGGCGCCTCGGGGGCACCTGCCTCATCCGTGGCTGCATTCCCTCCAAGGCGATCATCCATGCCGCGTCGAAACTGGATGAAATGCGTCATCATGCCGGTGGCGGAGCCGGCGCGATGGGGATCACTTTGAAATCACAGCCCTGCCTCGACATGGCGGGCCTTCGCGCCTGGAAGGATGGCATTGTCGACCGCCTCTCGGGCGGTGTGGCGGGCCTGCTGAAGGCTGCGAAGGTAGAGCATGTCCATGGCTGGGCCACTTTCCGCGATGCGAAGACCTGCACGGTGGAAACCGAAGAGGGCGAGGTCGAGATCACGGCGGAGAATGTCATCCTCGCCAATGGCTCGGAGGAAACAGAACTGCCGTTCCTGCCCTTTGACGGCGAGACGGTAATCAGCTCCACCGGTGCATTGGATCTCACGGAACTGCCCGAGCACCTGGCGGTGGTCGGCGCGGGTTATATCGGCCTGGAACTCGGCATTGCCTTTGCCAAGCTCGGCTCGAAGGTGACCTTCGTGGAAATGGGCCCATCCATCCTGCCGTCTTACGACAAGGAGCTGACGCGCCCCGTTTCGACCTGGCTCAAGGATCACGGCGTTGAGGTGCATCTGAAGGCGAAAGCCACGGGAAAAGGCACGAAAAACGGCGATTCCGTCCTGAAATTTGAAGATTCAGACGGCAAGGCGCGTACGGTTCGCGCCGACAAGATCCTCGTTGCCGTCGGCCGGCGCCCGCGTACTGAGGGATGGGGCCTGGAGGCCATGGCCGTCGACATGGACGGGTCTTTCATCAGAGTGAATGCGCGCTGCGAGACCGCCATGCGCGGGGTTTATGCCATTGGCGATGTGACCGGCGAGCCGATGCTGGCCCACCGCGCCACCGCCATGGGCGAGGCGGCTGCGGAGATCATCGCGGGTGTGAAGCGCAAGTTCGACCCGCGCGCTATTGCGGCGGTCTGCTTCACCGAGCCGGAACTTGTCGGGGTTGGCCTCACGCCGGATGAGGCGAAAGCGGCGGGCGAAGAGGTCATCATCGGCAAATTCCCGATGGCCGCCTCGGGCCGGGCGCTCGCCATGGATGCGGGCGAGTCCAAAGGCTTTGTCCGCATTACGGCCCGCGCCAGCGACCATGTGGTGCTCGGCATCCACGCTGTCGGCGCGCATGTGGCCGAGCTTGCGGGTGAGTTCGCCCTGGCGATCGAGATGGGCGCGGTGCTGGAAGACATTGCCGGCACGATCCATGTCCACCCGACACTCGGCGAGACGGTGATGGAATCGGCACTTTCCGCCCTCGGCCACCCGATCCATATCGCGGCGCGCTAGACACACTCCATTGTCATTTGGCAAGTCCGGCCAATGCCCTAGTCTCTTCTTCAGAGACGAGGGAGATGACCCATGGACCAGACCGACACCGCCCAACACGCCGTGCCCCAGGGCGCGCTGGACCTTTATGATGCGTATGCCCACGGGCTGATCTCCCGGCGCGATTTCTTCTCGCAGCTCAGCAAGTACGCTGTGGGCGGCGCCACCGTCGCCTCGCTCGCGGCTTGCGTCATGCCGGACTATGACAGGCAGCAGACCGGCGAGGGCGACAGCGATATCTCCGCGGAAATGGTGCCATATGCTTCGCCCGATGGCGCCGGCGAGATGATGGGCTACCTCGTCCGCCCGGCCGGCGTGACCGAGCCTGTTGGCGGCGTGGTCGTCGTGCACGAAAACCGGGGGCTCAACCCGCATATCCGCGATGTCGCGCGGCGCGTGGCGGCGGCCGGTTATGTCGCCTTCGCGCCGGACGCGCTCTATCCGCTCGGCGGCTATCCCGGAAACGATGATGATGGCCGCGAGCTGCAGAGCCAGCGCGAGTCGGCCAGGATGGTCGCCGATTTCATGGCGGCGGCTGATTTCCTGCGCGCGCATGAGGCAACGACGGAGAAGATCGGCTGTGTCGGTTTCTGCTTCGGCGGCGCGGTGACCAATCTCATGGCCGTACACCAATCCTGGCTTGCCTGCGCGGTGCCCTATTATGGCGGCTGGCCGGGCACGGAGGAAGCCGCGCTTGTCGAGGTGCCGCTACAGATCCATCTCGCGGGCCTGGATGACCGTGTGAATGCCGGCTGGCCCGCCCATCAGGCCGGGCTCGACGCGGCCGGGGCGGACTATGAAGTCTATGTCTATGAGGGCGCCAATCATGGCTTCCACAATGACACCACGGCGCGGTTCGATGCGGACATGGCCACGCTCGCCTGGTCGCGCACACTAGACTTTTTTGGCGCGCATCTGAGTTAGCAGCGCTCCGCGAGCCTATCTGGCATGTTTCTTCGGGGGGCCGTTTAGCTTCTCTGCCACGCAAAGGAAAACATGTCCGGCAATGCCAAGAAGAACTGACAGACTTCCACTACAGACGAAGATCAAGGAGTAGGAGGTATCGATCTTGTTCTGGCTGGTGAGCAGAAAAACTGCGCCCAAAGCGAGGAACAGAAGTCCAATCCCGATCAAGAAGAGAAAAACACCTCTAACAAGGGCGGAAACAACATCCATCTCGCACTCCTGCTACCAGGCCCCGATATTCTCCGCGCTCGCCCAGGGTTCCTTCGGCGCCAGCGGCTCGCCTTCCTGCAGCAGTTCGACCGAAATGCCGTCGGGCGAGCGGACGAAGGCCATATGGCCGTCGCGGGGCGGGCGGTTGATGGTGACGCCCATTTCGGCAAGGCGTTCTACGGCTTCGTAGATATTTTCCACACGATAGGCGAGGTGTCCGAAATTGCGCCCGCCGGTATAGTCTTCCGGGTCCCAGTTATAGGTCAGCTCGACCATGGGGATCTGGCTCTGGGTCGGGCGTATGCCCTCGGGGATGCCGCCAGCGCGGTCGATATCGCTCTGTGCGGCGAGGAAGACCAGGGTGAAGCGGCCTTTCTCGCTGTCGAAGCGTGTGACTTCGGTCAGGCCCAGCCCCTCGCAGAAAAAGCGCAGCGAGGCGTCGATATCGCTGACACGGATCATGGTGTGCAGGTAGCGGATGCTCATGAGACGGCTCCATTGAGCTGGCGGATCACGTCCGACAGGCGGGGTGGGAGGTTGGAATAATAGCGCTTCATGGCGACGTAGAGCACGGCGACCATCAAGGCGACGCAGAACAGGAAGGTCCCGAAAGTGTGGACCATGGTGCCCGTGGCGACGGGCTCATACCGCCCGGTCAGGGTCCAGATTTCGTACCAAAGCTGGGTGAAGAGTGCGATGCCCGGCGGGATCAGCACGGCGACGACAAGAGCGGAAACAAAGGCATAGGTGGCCGCGCGCGGTGCTTCGGCCTGGACATATCCGGTGCGGAATTCCTCTTCGCTGACCGATTTCGACAGCTCTCCCTGGTCCTGTTTCAGGGCATAGAACGCATCGGCGGACTTCCAGACCGTGTACCAGCGCCAGGCGATGAATGCGCCCCAGGCCAGGAACAGGAGCGGCAGGAGAATCAGGAGATCGGGAACTTGGTAGACCGGGTCGAGGCGCATCGCGAAAAAGCTTGTCTTCAGGCCGGCGCGACCCATGTGCCGCGCCTTCAATGAGCGGCCTAGCGCGCGTGTGCGGCCTCATAGACCAGCATTGCGCGCTTGCGAGCCACTCCCCAGTGGTAGTTATGCAGCCTGAGGTCCGACGCCAAGGCCCGATGGCAGGGAATGAACCAGCTGAGCGGATTTGCGCCCACCGCGGCGCCCACGGCGCGAGCCGCCTTGGGATGTCCGGCGGCGCAGGCGAGCGCGCCATAGGTCTGGATCTGACCGGGTGGGATTTCGAGCAGGGCGCGCCAGATCTGGCGCCGGAAGGGTGTGCCATAGAGCGCCACGGGCAGGGCCTCGCTGCGCTCGAACACACTGCGGGCCATGGTGAGGGCGGCATGGTCGTCGCGCTCGACCCGTGCGCCGGGATAGCGCCCTTTCAGGTCGGCCACGGCATCGGCCTCGCGCCGGCCCTGATGCTCGAAGCCGGTACGCTCGGGCGGATTCTCGTCGATGAAGCCGAGGGCGACCAGTCCGCGCGGGCTCATCAGCCATAGGCCCATGCCGAAAGGTGTGGGCGCCTTGCCGAGGTTCAGGGTGATGCCCTCCCCGCCGGATTTCGCCTCGCCAGGTGTGAGGCCTTCATGAGCAATGAAGAGATCGTGCAGGCGCCCGGGCCCGGAAAGGCCGGCCTCGAAGCTCGCCTCCAGTACGCTTGCGCCCTCGCGCAGGGCCTCGCCGGCAGCCCCGTGCGCAAGAGCGGACTGGTACTGTTTCGGGCTGAGGCCGGCCCAGCGGCTGAACTCGCGCTGGAAATGGGTCGGCGACAGCCCGACGGCGGCGGCGCAGGTGGCAAGGTCGGGTTGGTCGGGCCAGGTATCGCCGAGAAAGCTCAGCGCATCGGCCATGCGCGTATAGGCGGCCGAGCGTTCATCGAGGGGCATGGACAGGATTTTCGACATGGCGCCAGATTGGCAGGCGCGCGTCTGGCTCGCCACCCGCTTCTTGCTCTAGATAGGAATTTCGCCATTGGCCGCCAGCACATCGCCGGCAAGGTAGAGCGAGCCGCAGATCAGGATCTGGGCGGGATACGTGGCTGCGGCGGCTTTCAGGGCGGCGCTGAAGCTTTCATGTGCTTCGGCTTCCAGGCCGGCGCTGCGGGCATGGGCGGCAAGATCGGCCGGATTGGCGCCATGGTGACCTTCGCTGTTGGGGCAGGTGAAGACGCGGGGGGAGGCGGCCTGGAAGCTCTCGAAAAAGCCGCGCGCGTCCTTGCTTGCCATCATCGCGCAGACGAGAACGGTCTCGCCCGGCATGTGGCTGAGGACATCGGCCACGGCGCGCGCAGCATGGGGGTTGTGCCCGCCATCGAGCCAGACCTCGGCGCCCCCGGCCATCTGCGTGACCGGGCCGTGTGAGAGATGCTGCATCCGCGCCGGCCAGACCGCGCTTCGTGCGCCTTTCCAGATTGCTCCCTGCGTGATCGCCGAGTGACCCCAGAGTTTGAGTGCCTTGGCCGCGAGGGCGGCATTCGCCCGTTGGTGACCGCCCAGCAGGGTGAGGTCCTCGGGCATCTGGAAAATTTCGCTGGGGGTGAGGAAGGTTAGTGGCACGCCCTGGCGTTCGGCCTCGGCCTCGATGACTTCGCTCACATCCTGCCACTGAATGGCACTGACTGCGCGGCAGCCGGGCTTGATGATGCCAGCTTTCTCGCCCGCAATTCCGCGCAGATCGTCGCCCAGGAATTGCTTGTGATCATGGTCGATCGGGCAGATCACGGCCACAGCGGGCGCCGGTACGATGTTCGTGGCGTCATACTTCCCGCCAAGCCCGACCTCCAGGATGAGGAGATCCGCGGGCGACTCGCTAAAGGCGAGCAGCGCGGCGGCGGTTGTGGCCTCGAAATGGGTGATTTCACCAGGCCCGAGCGCGGCACGCACCCGTTCCAGCGCATCGGCAAAAGCACTGTCGCTGATCAACTCACCGGCCAGGCGCACGCGTTCGTTGAAACGCACCAGATGGGGCGAGGTGAAGACATGCACCTTCAGCCCGGCAGCCTCGGCCATGGCGCGCAGGAAGGCGCAGGTCGAGCCCTTTCCATTGGTTCCGGCCACATGGATGACCGGGGGAAGATGGTGATGCGGATTACCGAGATCTTCAAGCAGCTGCTGGATCCGGCCGAGGGAGAGCTCAATATCCTTCGGATAGTGGCCCTCAAGCGCGGCGAGCGCGGCTTTCAGCCGCGATGCGGGGTCGGTCAATCGGCCGCCTCTTTTCCAGCGGGCCTGGACCGGCCATCGGGCTCAACATCCGGCGCCGGCGCGGCCACATTCGGCACTTCCCGGTCGCCCGAACGGCGCAGCTTCGGCATCAGGTGATAGAGCACCCGCGCCAGCGTCGCCTTGAGGTCATGGCGGTGGGAGACGATGTCCACCTGGCCCTTCTCGCGCAGGAATTCCGAGCGCTGGAAACCATCGGGCAGTTTCTCGCGAATGGTCTGCTCGATCACGCGCGGGCCGGAAAAGGCGATCATCGCGCCCGGTTCGGCAATGTGTACGTCGCCGAGCATGGCATAGGAGGCCGAAACTCCGCCCGAGGTCGGATCGGTGAGGATCACCACATAGGGCAGGCCGGCTTCCTGGACCTCGTCGATGGCCAGCGTCGTGCGCGGCATCTGCATCAGCGACAGCGTGCCTTCCTGCATGCGCGCACCGCCCGAGGCCGTACACACAACAAAGGCGGCCTTGCGCGCCACGGCGAGCTGAGCCGCGGCAATGAAGGCCTCGCCGGCGGCCATGCCGAGTGAACCGCCCATGAAGGCAAAGTCCTGCACCAGCACGACGGTTGGAATGCCGTCCACCTTGCCGAACCCGGCGGCCATGCAGTCATCCTGGCTGATCGGCGGGCCGCCCTCGACGGTCTCTTCCTTCTCGCGGCCGGAAATCTTGGCGCGCGCCGCTTTCAGGCGAGAGGGATAGGGCTTGTCGTCGCGGAATTTCAGCGGATCGACCGACACCTCGGGAAGAAGGATCGGCTCCCAGCGCTCATCGTCGAAGAGGAGGCGGAAACGGCGGCGCGGCGAGATACGCAGATGCGCGCCGGCCGGCGTCACATACCAGCTCTCTTCCAGGTCGCTGCGATAGACCAGTTCGCCGCTCGTCGGGCATTTCACCCAGAGATTTTCCGGCGTGTCTTTCTTGTTGAGCCACGACTTCAGCCCGGGCGGTCTAAAATTGGTAAGCCAGTTCATTGCCAGTTATCCTGCACTGCGCCCATCGCCTAAGAGGCCGCCTCCGCAATCGCCTCGCTCAGTTCTCTTGCCAACCGTCCCATCCCAGCCGGAGCATCAGCAAAGTGCCCTGATTCCAGAGCTTTTGCAGCATGGTCTACGAAAGCCGACCCAACGACAACCCCATCGGCGATCTTTGCCATCTCTGCAGCCTGCGCGCCGGAGCGCACGCCGAAGCCGACACAGACCGGAAGACCCGAAATCCGCCGTGCGGCGTTGATTTTCGGGGCGATTTCGCGCGGATCGGCCGCTCCGGCTCCGGTCACGCCCGTCACCGACACGAAGTAGAGAAAGCCCGAGGCACCCTCGGCCACCCGCGCCATGCGGGCCTCTGTCGTGGTCGGCGTGGCCAGACGAATCACTGAAATCTCGTGCTCGGCAAGGTGTTCGCGCAGCGGGGCATCCTCTTCCGGCGGCAGGTCGACCGTGATTACACCGTCGATTCCGGCCGTCGCGGCCGCATCGGCAAAGGAGTCATAGCCCATGTGATGGACCGGGTTGGCATAACCCATCAGGATCAGCGGCGTCTCGCTGTCGACCTCACGAAAGCGGCGGGCGAGCGCCAGGACATCAGCCAGTTTCGTGCCGGCCGCCAGGCTGCGCTGTCCGGCCAGCTGGATCGAGGGGCCGTCGGCCATGGGATCTGTGAAGGGTGCGCCCAGCTCGATGATATCGGCGCCGTTCTCGCGCAGCGCCATCAGCGCCTGGAAGCTCGTCTCAAGGTCCGGGTCGCCGGCCATGAGATAGGCGACGAGCGCGGCACGGCCTTCAGCGCGGGTTTTCTCGAAACAGGCGGAAATGCGGGATGTGGGCATGGCGCACGCCTTATGACCTATTGCGCGCAGCTGTCCACCACCCAGTGCGCAAAGTCTGCATTTGCATGGGCGACGGGCAGGGCCAGGATGGCGGGTGTTTCATGCGGATGCAACGCACGGATGCGCGCCTCGATCCGTGGCCACAGCGTCTCGGGCGCCTTGACCCAGACGAGATACTCTTCCTCGCGCTGGAGCTCACCATTCCAGACATAACGTGCCTGGACCGGCCCGGAAATATTGGTGCAGGCGGCCATCTGCTCGCTCACCAGCGCCTCGGAGACCGCTTCGGCGCAGGCGAGATTGGGGACGTTTACGCGGATGATGAGGAGACCGGTCATACTGGATTGCGTGGCTAGAAGTCTTTCCCGTTCACATGCTGGATATTGAGCGTCTCCAGGTTCACGCCATCGGCGCAGCGCAGATTGATGGCCGCCATTTCAGAGCCATCCGGGCCGACGCCATAGCCAAAGGCCTCCACCCCGCAGGTGGAACAGAAATTGTGGTCGATGACATTCTTGTTGAAGTGATAGGTCGTGTAGGCGCCTTCGCCCTGCGTCAGGGAGAAGTTATCGCGCGGCACGAAGGCGAGCTTGAAGCCCTTCATTGCACAGTGCGAGCAATTGCACTCGAAGGCGGTGGAAAATTCGCCTTCAGCCTCGAAACGGATGGCGCCGCAATGGCATCCGCCGGTGATCTTCGTCATGCACTGTCTCCTGTTAGGGGCTCGGCCCGGTGGCAGACTATACAGATCTTGTTGCCGTCGGGATCACGAAAATAGGCGCCGTAGAAATTCTCGTGGTATTGCGGGCGCAGGCTCGGCGCGCCTTCCTCTGTGGCCCCGCCGGCGAGCGCCAGGGCAAAGGCCGCATCCACCGCCGCTCGGCTCGGTGCGATGAGGGCGGTCATGTTACCATTGCCGGGATTGGCCGGTGCGCCGTCGAAGGGCGTGGCGAGCACGAAGAAGGGGCGCCCGCCATCCGGCGCGGTCCACATCACGAAGGCTTTTGCTTTGGCCGGATCGCGCCGCGGCAGGCCGAGCACCTCCATGATCGGCGCATAGAAAGCCTCTGCGCGTGCCTTGTCCGGTGTGCCGAGCGTGACGTGGGAGATCATGCCGCCCGCTCAGATCTCCATGCCGAGATGGCCGGCGACGGAGAAAATGTCCTTGTCGCCGCGCCCGCACATATTCAGGATCATCAGGCCGTCCGGGCCGAGCTCCCGGGCCAACTCGCCGGTGCGGGCGAGGGCGTGGGAGGGCTCCAATGCCGGGATGATGCCTTCCAGGCGCGTGCAGAGCTGGAAGGCGTCGAGCGCTTCACTGTCGGTACAGGAGAGATATTCCGCCCGGCCGGTATCGCGCAGGAAGGCATGCTCCGGGCCGATGCCGGGATAGTCGAGCCCGGCGGAAATCGAGTGGGCATCGAGGATCTGGCCGTCCTCGGTCTGCAGAAGATAGGTCTTGTTGCCGTGCAGGATGCCCGGCTGGCCGCCATTGAGCGCAGCGGCATGCTCGCCGGTCTCAATGCCATGACCGGCCGCTTCGACGCCTATGAGGCGCACGCTTTCATCCTCAATGAAAGGATGGAACAGGCCGATGGCATTCGAGCCGCCGCCGATACAGGCCATCACCGCATCGGGCAGGCGGCCCTCGCGCTCCAGGATCTGCGCGCGCGCCTCGCGGCCGATGACCGACTGGAAGTCGCGCACCAGCTCCGGATAGGGGTGCGGGCCGGCCGCCGTGCCGATGCAGTAGAAGGTGTCCTCGACATTGGTCACCCAGTCGCGCAGCGCCTCGTTCATGGCATCCTTCAGCGTGCCGGTGCCGGACGTGACCGGCACGATCTCCGCGCCGAGCAGGCGCATGCGGAAGACGTTCGGCTTCTGGCGCTCGACATCAGTGGCGCCCATGAACACCACGCAGGGCAGGCCGAAGCGCGCGCATACCGTGGCGGTGGCCACGCCATGCTGGCCCGCTCCGGTCTCGGCGATGATCCGCGTCTTGCCCATACGCCTGGCCAGCAGCACCTGGCCGAGGCAGTTATTGATCTTGTGCGCGCCGGTATGGTTGAGCTCGTCGCGCTTGAGATAGATCTTCGCGCCGCCGAAATGGTCGGTCAGCCGCTCGGCGAAATAGAGCGGGGAAGGACGGCCGACATAATGGGCCCAGAGATCGTCCATTTCCGCGGCAAAGGCCGGGTCCTGTTTGGCGGCCCTGTATTCGGCTTCCAGGTCCAGAATCAGCGGCATCAGGGTTTCGGCGACATAGCGCCCGCCAAACTCGCCGAAGCGTCCGTTCTCGTCCGGCCACTGATCCCAGGTATTTCTAACATCCATTGCGTACAGCTTTCCTCGAAAGAGAGCTTCCTAAACCGAAGGGCAGGCCATGAAAAGCGCAAGGCCGCGTACCCTTGTCAGCCCATGGGCGGATAGAAGAATTCTTCCCGCACGATCTTGCCATCGGCCACCGTATAGAGACCCACCTCGCGCATCTGCATGCGCTGGCCGGATTCCTTGTTGGTGACATCCATGTCGAAGATCAGGGTGAACTTGTCGTCACCGGCCATGAAAGGCCCTTCGGCAGTCGCCGAATGGACCTCATGGGCACCGAACCACCAGTCATGCTTGCCGCGAATGGCATCAAGCCCGGCCGCCTCGCGCCCGCTCTCGCCCATGGCCAGCGCTTCCACAGAGACACAGGCCTCGTCATAGAGCGTGTCCAGCGCTTTCAGTTCCTGGCGCGAATTGCAGTATTCGGCCAGCCTGGTGGCCACATCGGTGAGTGTCTGTGGAAACATGGGTGCATCCTCCTTGCCCGCCCTCTGTTCTAGCATAGAACAAAAACCGAACAACAGGAATCTTTCAAGCGCTCTTCGCCGCCGTGATGAAGGCCTTGATCTTGGCGGCATCCTTCAGGCCCGGCCCGCGTTCCACGCCGGAGGAGACATCCACCGCGGTCGCGCCGGTGAGTGCGATGGCGCCGGTGACATTGTAGGGCGTGAGGCCCCCGGCGAGGATCCAGGGTTTCGCCGGGCTCCAGCCTTCCAGGACCGACCAGTCGAAGGAGCGGCCATGCCCGCCCATCCGGTCGGCATCCTTTGGCGGCTTGGCATCGGCAAGCAGGCGGTCTGCAGCCTCATAGGCCGCAAGCGCGTCGAGATCGGCCCGCGTCGACACGCCGGAGGCCTTCCAGACCTGCACGCCGGTGCGCGCCTTGATCTCGGCCACACGTTCAGGGGTCTCGTGTCCATGCAGCTGCAGCGTGCGGATGCCGAGCGCGGTGACACGGTCGATGAGCGCGTCATCCGGGTCGACCATCAGGGCCACGGGCGTGGCATCGCCGATGGAGAGCAGCAGGGTCTCGACAGCCTCGGGGGTGACCGCGCGCGGCGAACGTTCGAAGAAGACAAAACCGATCCAGTCGGCCCCGGCCTCTGCTGCACGGCGAACCGTGTCCGGATCCGTCAATCCGCAGATCTTGACCTGTACCAAGGCCCTAGTTCGCCGGGCCGGTGGAGACGGCCACCATGGCGGCGCGCAGGGTGCGCTCGCCGATCTTCCAGCCGTTCTGGAAGCACATGGCGATCGTGCCGGCGGGCTGGTCGGACGGGATCTGGCTGACGGCCTGGTGCAGGTTCGGATCGAAGCTTGCGCCCGGTGCGGCATCTACCGCGGTCACACCGTGGCGAGCGAGCACGGTGTGCAGCTCCTTCTGGGTCATTTCGATGCCGCCCATCAGGGACTTTCCGGCCTCGCTGAGGGCCTCGCGCTCATCCTGGCTGAGCGCTTCCATGGCGCGTGAGAGATTGTCGGAGACAGACAGAAGATCGCCGGCAAAGCGCTCGATGGCGTAGACACGGGCATCGGCTGTTTCACGCGCCGCGCGCTTGCGGACATTGTCCACCTCGGCAATCGAGCGCAGCAGTTTATCCTGCAGGTCGGCTTTTTCCGCTTCCAGCGCGGCGATGGGATCGACCACGGGTTCCTCGGGTGCCTGTTCGGCCATGTCGGTCTCGGTTTCCGCACCAGCCGCGCCGGTCTCGTCGATCTCCGGGTCGGGTTTTACGTCGTCACTCATCCACGTTCATCCTTCATGTGAGGGCCACCCAGGATCCGGCTCACCACGCGCGCGGTGTAGTCGACCATGGGGATCACCCTGGCATAATTCAGGCGCGTGGGGCCGATGACCCCGAGCGCGCCGATCACTTGTCGCTGAGCATCCATATAGGGGGCGACGATCACGCTTGAACCCGACAGCGGAAAGAGGGTGTTCTCCGAGCCGATAAACAGGCGCACACCCTCGGCGGTGCGGGTCTTGTCGAGAATGTCGAGCATTGACTGCTGGCGTTCGAGCACATCGAAGAGCTGACGCACCCGGTCAAGGTCCTGGGCGGCCTCGGCATCTTCGAGCAGATTGGCATGGCCGCGCACGATGAGACGCGGCTCCAGTGCCTCCGAAGCGCCGCTCCATTCGGCCAGGCCCTGCTCGACCAGGCTCGCGGTGACTTCGTCCAGTGCGGCGCGGCGCTCGGCCAGTTCGCGGCGGATCTCGCCCTGAACCTCGGCAATCGACCGGCCCTTCATGCGGGTGTTGAGGTAGTTGCTCGCCTCGATCAGCGCGGTGGCCGGCAGGCCTGCAGGCAGCTTCACGATGCGGTTTTCCACGTCGCCATCCTCGGTGACGAGCACGCAAAGCGCATCACCGGTCGAGAGCGGCACGAACTCGACATGGCGCACCGGCACGTCGCGGGTGGGGGCCGAGACCAGCCCTGCGCCATGGGCAACACCGGAAAGCAGCGAGGAGGCTTCCGACAGCACGCTCTTCAGGTCGCGGCCGGCCTCGCCGAGGCGGCGCTCGATTTCCAGCCGGTCGTCCTCGCCCGGATCGCCGGTTTCCAGGAAACCGTCCACGAAGAGGCGCAGGCCCATATGCGTGGGAAGGCGGCCAGCGGAAATGTGCGGGGAATCGATCAGGCCAAGCTCGGTAAGGTCGGACATGACATTGCGGATCGAGGCTGGCGAGAGCGAGATGCCCGAGCGCGACAGCGTGCGTGAGCCAACCGGCTCGCCCGTGGAGAGATAGGACTCCACGATTGTCCGGAAGATGTCGCGCGAGCGCGCATCCAGATTTTGCAACAGCGACTGTGTCGACGCGGACATGTCCATAGCGATATTGCCAGTAAGTGCGGGCGGGCAGCTTTTCAAGCATTTGCCGTGCGGAAGCATGCTCTCTGGCTGTTCTTGGTTAGCGGTCCCTGAAGCGGGGGCGGAAAACTCCGGTGCCACCGTCAAATCCACCTCAAGCCAGGTGCATTAGGGCTGAGGCGTGGAATTGCGCCGAGATTCGGTGCGCCAGAGAGGGGCCAGCGCAGATGCGGTTTCGATCCGCCAGGCAGGATATTGCCCGCGACCGCCGGGGCGCCACGGCGGTGGAGTTCGCCCTTGTTGCGCCGGTGCTCCTGTTCATGGTGATCGCGATCGTCGAATACAGCCTCTTCTATTTCAAGACGAGTTTCCTCAAGCATGTCCTCTATGAGGCCAGCCGCAATGTGCAGACCGGCGAGGTGCAGGATGCCGGCGACCCCCAGGCCTATTTCCAGACCGAGTTCTGCCAGGATGCGATCTTCCTGATCCAGTGCGAGCACGTCTATTTCGACGTCCGCTCGGCCGCCTCGCTCTCGGCGGTGACCTTCCCGGCGGCGACCTTCAACAGCCAGGGCGAGCCGACGAATTTCGTCTTCCAGCCCGGCAGCGCCAACCAGATCACCACCATGCGCGTGGCCACGCCCTATCGGTTCGTGACGCCCTTCATGCAGGACGTGTTTCAGCCTGATGGCACCCCGGCCATCATTGTCGGCTATTCCGTCGCGCGGAACGAGCCTTTCTGATGGTGCGCGGGATATCCTCTTTTCGGGATGGGACGCGCGGTGTGGCGGCGCTGGAATTTGCGCTGATCGCGCCGATCCTGGCGGTGCTGATCTATGGTCTGACGGAGATGACCCTGCGTTTCCGCGCGGCCGATGAATACCAGCGCTACCTGCAGCAGGCTGGCGATTATCTCTCACGCGAGGACGAGCTTTTCAGCTCCGATATCGACGAGATCTATGCCGCCTCCAGCCAGATGATCCGTTCGGCCAGCCTGACCGGGAACCTGCATCTCGATGTCTCTTCCATCGGCTTCAAGACCGACGGCTCGCCGGAACTGCTCTGGCGGCGCCATCGCGGCGACATGCCGCCGGGCTTCGATCTCAGCGAGGCCGAGGGGCTCGGCGCGCCGGGTGAGAGCGTGCTGCGGGTTTCGGCCCGCTTCAGCTATGAGAGCCCGATCAGCCAGATCATCGGCGCGGGGCGGATGAACCTCGACGATGCGGTCTATTACCGCCCGCGCGTGACCCGGCTCATCGCGATTGACGGGGAGATCCATGACGATGGCGCCGACTGGGTCAATGACGGGGATTCCACCGCCGCACCGACCAATGGCGAGGACGCTGTCGGGACGGTAGAACCATGAAGGGGTTTGCTCGCGATACAAGCGCCGGCATTGCCGTGCCCATGGCGCTGATCTCGGCCATGGTCTTCGTCATGGTGGGTCTGGCCGTGGATGGTTCTCGCGCCTTTCTCGCACGCGACAAGTTTCAGGCTGCCCTCGATGCCGCAGCCCTCGCGGTCGGCACGACCTATGACGATGATGACGCGCTCGATACACTGGCGACCGATTTCGTGGCGCGCAATTTCCAGATGTCAGGCACGACCGTGAACCTGGTGGACGTCACCGCCACGTCAGAGGATGTCGTCGTCACCGGCAATTTCGACCTCGACACCTATTTCGTTCAGGTCTTTGCACGCGACAAGCTCACCCTGTCGGCCGAGACCGAAGTGAAACGTGCCGGCGGCGGGCTGATGGTGGCGCTGGTGCTCGACAATACCGGCTCGATGTGGAGCAACAACAATATCGGCTCCCTGCGCGGGGCCGCCCAGACGCTGGTCGACAATGTGTTCGACGGCAAGACCCAGGAAGACGATCTGCGCTTTGCCGTGGTGCCCTATGCCGCAGCGGTCAATCCCGGCGCGGTGGCCGACGACATCATCGCCGTGCCGCGCCCATATGGCCTCTCGTCCCAGACCGATGAGACCGCCTGGAAGGGCTGTGTCTCGGAGCGCTGGGGCGCCAACAGCCTTGCAGACACGCCGGCCAGCACAGCGACCTGGACGCCGTATTATTATCCCGATGGCGTCGACAATAATTACACGCCTGGCAACGGGGCCAGCATCGTGCCGGGCGGGGTGATCGATACCAACCAGATCACCGGCCCGAATATCGGCTGTCCGAGCCAGATCCTGCCCCTGACCAGCTACAAGTCGCAGGTCGATGCGGCGCTGTCGGCCATGCGTGCCTGGAACCGGGGCGGCACACTGACAGACATTGGCATGGCCTGGGGCATTCGCGTGCTCTCACCCGGAGCGCCCTATACCGAGTCCGCCAATCATCTCGATGTGAAGAACAATCAGCCGATCTGGGTCAGCCCGCGCTGGCGCCGGGCGATTGTGCTGATGACGGATGGCGAGAGCAGTTTCTACAATTATCCCGGCAGGAATGGCTCGGATTACAATCAGGAAGGCACGCGCCCAAACGATTCCCATTCCAGTGCGTCGGACTATACCGCCTATGGCCGCTGGAACGAGACCGGCTCGAACGCCAAGGCGATCTATGACAGTGCGCCCGGCTATGTCCGCGCCGATGGCTCAACGGACAACACGGCGCGCGGAAAGATGAACCGCCGGATTTTCGATCTTTGCGAGACCGCCAAGTCACAGGGCATCGTGGTCTATTCGGTGGTGTTCACCTCCAGTGTCGGACCGGAGACGCGCGAGATGTATCGCGCCTGTGCGTCCGATCCGGGAAAATACTGGTATGCCCCGACCCAGTCGGCACTGACCACGGCATTTGAACAGGTCGGCAGCGACCTGTCCAAACTCCGCATTACACGCTGAAGCCTAATCCTGGAGGTCAGCCTCCAGCTCGTCGCTGAGCGCGTTCAGCCGCGCCGCGATCTTGCCGCGCAGGACCTCGCCGGCCTCGCGTGAGCGGACCGCCCGGATCACGGTGTGCCGGAGCCTGTGCATGGCCGCGCGGACATCGCGGGGATCGGTTTCCACCTCTCCTTCCAGCAGGGCGCCAAGCCGGGCATGAATGGCCGTCAGGGCCTCTTCTTCCTTTTCGAGCCTGGCCTGGCCGGCAGGCGCGATGTGCATCGTCTTCTTGCCGTCTTCGAGGCGTGCCTCGACCAGGCCGAGATCCTGCAGCACCTCGAGCGCCGGATAGATCACGCCCGGGCTGGGCACATAACGGCCCCCGGAACGGGTCTCGATCTCGCTGATCAGGCCGTAGCCGTGACATGGCTCAGAGCCGATCAGGTCGAGCAGCAGGAGTTGGAGGTCGCCATGAGCGAGCGGGCGGCGCCTGCCACGCCCCGGGCCGCGTCCACGACCGCGTCCGAAGCCGCGATGACGATGTCCGGGTCCGCGATGATGGCGGAAATGGTGGGGGTGAGAATGATGTTGTCTCAAGATATATCCTTTCTGATTTCGTTATATCTAAACGATATCTAATTATCGATATATCTAAATGCAAGTGCGCGTGTCGAAATTCTCCGATCAGGCTGCAGTGCAGCATGGCCAGTGGGTGGACAGGCGCTTGAAAACTCGCCATCGACGCGCTCAGAAAGACAAAGATCCAGAAGGACCTTCATGACCAAACTGATCCGCCCCTCCGGCCGCGCCGCAGACGAGCTTCGCCAGATCAGCCTGGAAACGGGTGTCACCCGCTATGCCGAGGGCTCGTGCCTTGCCAAGTTTGGCCACACCCATGTGCTGTGCACTGCCAGCTGGAGCGACAGCGTGCCGGGCTGGATGCGCGGTTCGGGCAAGGGCTGGGTGACGGGCGAATACGGCATGTTGCCGCGCGCGACCCATACGCGCGGCAACCGCGAGGCCGCGCGGGGCAAACAGTCCGGCCGGACCCAGGAAATCCAGCGCCTCATCGGGCGCTCGCTCCGTTCCGTGACGGATCTCTCAGCCCTCGGCGAGAACCAGATCACGATCGACTGTGATGTCCTGCAGGCCGATGGCGGCACGCGCACGGCGGCCATCACTGGCGGCTTCGTCGCCATGGCGCTGGCTTGCCGCTACCTGGTGGAAGAGGGCGTGATCACCGAGAATCCGGTGCGCAAGCATGCCGCTGCCGTTTCGGTGGGCTTGTTCCAGGATACGCCCGTGCTTGATCTCGACTATCCGGAAGATTCCGGGGGCGAGGGCGACATGAATGTCGTGATGAGCTCCGATGGTGGGTTCATCGAGGTGCAGGGGACCGGCGAGGAACGCCCGATGACGCGCGCGGAGCTGGCGACACTCCTGGAACTGGCGGAAAAAGGCTGCAGCGAACTGTTCGACGCCCAGCGCGCCGTGCTGGAAGAAGACGACTAGCGGGCCTCGGGCTCCTGCCCGCCGGCGGATGGATTGACGCGCTGCACATCGTGCCGGCGTGGCTTTGGATGCAGCTCGACAATGCGCAGCGCCGCGGCGAGCAGCAGGATCGCGGCAGGCAGCATCAGAAAGCGCATCGCGCCCTGTAGCGATACGCCGTCCGCGCTGGTCTGGAAGGTTTGTAGAGCCGAGCGCAGGAACAGCACGAACAGCACCACGATAATCACTTCGGCGAGGGTCTGCTTGAGCTCGCCGATGCTCTCGACATGCAGCCATTCCGGCAGGCCCAGCTCGCGCGTGGATTTTTCCGGCCGCACGAACAGCGTGTAGGTGCCATAGGCAAAGAACAGCAGGACCACGGCGATCAGGAAATTGTCCAGCGCGGCCATCAGGGAGATCATCGCCGCCTCTTCCTGCGGCAGGTCTTCGCCTTCTTCGCCGCCATGGCCGAACTGCTCGGCAAAGGCCAGGATGGTGTTCTCGGTGCCGAGCCAGAACATCAGAAGGGCTCCGGCGATGGAGTTGACCACGGCAATCAGGGTGAAAAGGCGCGAGACGCCGAATACCAGGCGTTCCAGCGCATTGATGTTCATGTCGGGTAACTGCGGCTGCTGGGTATCGGATCAACCCAACGTGTCTGCGGCTTGGCGGTTCCATACACCGGCCGGGCAAGCGGCCTTTCCTACTCCGCCGCGATTGCCTCTGAGCTCTCGCCGTTCTCGTCGTCGAAGACGAGGATGTCGCCGGGCTGGCATTCCAGCTCGCGGCACAGCGCCTCCAGCGTGGAAAAGCGCACGGCCTTGGCCTTTCCGGTTTTCAGGATGGAGAGATTTGCCAGGGTCACACCGACTCGCTCTGACAGTTCCGTCAGGGACATGCGGCGTTCCAGAAGGACGCGATCGAGAGTGACACGAATTGCCATCAGCGCCTCCTTTAGATGGTCATCTTCTCTTCCTCGCGCAGGCGGGTGCCTTCCCGGAACACCTGCGAGAGGATGAGCAGGGCAGCGACAGCAGCCCAGACGACGAAGTTGATGCCCAAAGAGGGGTGTGAAATGGCTTCGGAAGGCTTAAGAAACGTACGCATGCACACAACAAAGAATATGGTGGCGATTTCCATGGCCGCCAGAGTTGCCGCAATACGGGTGAGCCGTGTGGCATTTTCCGGCACGAACGGATCGCCGTCGGCGAGGGTGGTGAGAATTCGGCGCAGTTGCAGGCAGACATAGATGATGCCCGGCAGGATGATCGCCAGCGTGGCCAGGATGAAGACGAAATTCAGCGGACTGAGATCGTCGGCCGCCGTGGCGTTGGGCAGAGCCAGCTCGCCCCCGTTGAGCACGACAGCCAGGCCGACGCACAGCATGATGAAAACAAACCCGCCAATCACCAGCGTCAGCCAGATGATGGCGGTCATGAGAATCGACAGGGCAGCAGCCATTGAGTTGCGCGAGCGCGATGTCATGTCACCAATGTATCCGACGTGAGTTGAGGTCATTCTTACTGTAAAACGATATACGTGTTCGCTGCGAATGCAAGAACGGAGCCGAGAAAGGTGCTGCACATGATTGTTCGTAAACTGATGCCGGGACGATTGGTTGCGGCCACCCATAATGCCGGCAAGGTGCGGGAGCTGAAGGATTTGTTCGAGCCGCTGGGCTTTGAGGTGGTCTCGGCGGCGGACCTGAATCTCGACGAGCCGGACGAGACCGAGTTCACCTTCGAGGGCAATGCGCTGATCAAGGCGCGCGCGGCGTGCAGGGCCACCGGCGCACCGGCCCTGTCCGATGATAGCGGGCTGTCCGTGGACGCGCTCGGCGGTCAGCCGGGTGTCTTCACCGCCGACTGGGCCGGCAAGCCGCGCGACTTTTCCAAGGCCATGGAAAAGGTCGAGCGCGCCCTGCATGATGTGGATGCTACCGACCGCTCGGCGGCCTTCCACTGCTGCCTCGCTGTGGTCTGGCCCGATGGTCATGAGGAACTGTTCCACGGCATCGTGAAGGGCGAACTGGTCTGGCCGCCGCGCGGGGATCGAGGTTTCGGTTTCGACCCGGTCTTCGTTGCCGACGGCGAGACAGAGACCTTCGGCGAGATGGACCCGGCGAAGAAGCACGCCATGAGCCACCGGGCCGATGCGTTCGCGAAACTGAAGGCTGCCCTGCTTTGATGGATTATCACCGCCTGGATGAGGTCGGGCCGGGTCACGGCTTCGGCATCTATGTCCACTGGCCCTATTGCGCGCGGATCTGCCCGTATTGCGACTTCAATGTCTATGCCGCCAAGGACCGGGACGAGACACCTCTGATCGAGGCGATATGCAATGACATTGCCGCGCAGAAAGCGATCCTGCTGCGCAGCCACTCTGCGCCCGACACGCTGTATTTCGGAGGTGGGACGCCTTCCCTGATCTCCCCAGCCGGGCTGTCACGGATCATCGCCACGGTTGCCGACAGGTGTGGCGCCCTGCGCGGCGAGATCACGCTGGAGGCCAATCCGAACGATATCACGCCCCAGCGCCTGGCCGAATGGAAAGCGCTGGGCGTGACCCGGCTCTCGATCGGGGTGCAATCCCTGGAGGACGACACGCTTGCGTTCCTGGGGCGCGATCATTCGGGGGATGATGCGCGCCGGGCCGTGGCGCTGGCGCTGGAGACATTTCCCAATACCAGCGTGGATCTCATCTATGCCCGGCCGGGCCAGACGCTTTCGGCCTGGGAGAAGGAGCTGACGGCGGCACTCGATTTCGGCGCCCCGCACCTGTCGCTCTATGAGCTGACCATCGAGGAGCGCACCGCCTTCGGCCGCCGGGCGGCGCGGGGCGAACTGGTGCCGATGGATGAGGATGGCCAGGCTGATCTCTATGAACTGACGCAGCAGGTCTGCGAGAGCGCAGGCCTGCCGGCCTATGAGATTTCAAACCATGCCCGCGCACCGGAGCTCCAGAGCCAGCACAATCAGATCTACTGGAACAGCGGGGACTGGATCGGCGTCGGGCCGGGCGCACATGGACGGCTGACCTATGGCACCGGGCGCAATGCGACGGTCTGCCATCGCCGGCCCGCTGACTATATCGCCGCCGCATGTCATGGCCGGGTCGGTTGGGCCGAGACCGAACGGCTCGGCGAGGCGGAGATCGGCCAGGAGTTTCTCGCCATGGGCCTGCGCGTCGCGAAGGGTCTGGACATGGCGCGTCTGGAGCGCCTTACCGGCCCGTTAGACACAGCGCGGCTGGCCCAGCTGGAAGAGGCTGGTCTCTTGTCGCGCGATAAAGGACGGCTCGCACTCACGCCACAGGGGCGTCTGCTTGCCGATCATGTGGCCGCTCAATTGTCGAAATGATCCCCTGAAACGTATGGCGCCCGGACAGGGGGGGATGTCCGGGCGCCCACTCGCTACGGTTCACCGGGAGGGGAAGGGACCGGTGAGCGATAAGCAGGTTCGCCATCAAGCGGTCGGGGTCTCCGCGCTGGCCTTAACCCTGCCTATGGTTGTAAATATGCCACGCCTTTTGAAAATTTCAATTCACAAAGACGTAATATGTTGAGTGTGTTTTTTGTGCAGCGCGTCTGTTAGCGTCGATCATCGTCGTCATCATCTTCGGAATCCTCGATGATGAAGAGCCGCGGATTAATCGACACGCCGGTCTGGACATTGTCGAGCTGCACCGTGGTCTCGCCATTATTGGCATCGAGCACACGCCAGCCGAGCAGGTCATAAGTGCCGGCATTGAAGATCATGGTCAGCTCGCCCTCGGCTTCTTCGGTAGGGTCGATCACAGTGATTGCGACCACGCCATTGGCGCGCTGCACCCGCAGCACTTCCGCGTCGGTTTCGAAGTCGACATCATTGTCGAGCAAGAGGCCGAGCGGCGTTGCTCTGAGCGGCACACGGTCGACGGTGTCCAGTTCGGTGTCCTGCATGGCCACGGTAACGCCGTCGGCGGCGATCAGGATCGGCACCGGCTCGTCATACTCAAACCGCATGCGGCCGGGGCGCTGCAGATAGAAGGTGCCCTCGCTCATCGAATAGTTCTGGTCGACCTGGATGAATCGGCCCTGTGCGGTGTGTGTGCGGGCCAGCGCATTGGAGGCTTCCTTCAGGATGGCCCGGCGCTGGTTCGGCGAGACGATGCTCGGATCTGGCGCCTCGGAGGACTGGCCCACCGTTTCGCGCGCGTCCTGAGGACGCTCGATCACGGGCGGGGCGACCGGGGTGGGCAGGCTCTCTTCCTCGCCGACCGGGACATCGGAGCGATTCGGCTCAGATTCGGTCGCTTGGACCTCGACAAGGTCGGTCTCTGGCGCGGGGACGCGCACTTCGGCAACAAGGGTTGCGATCTCCTGTTCGGTCATCGCAGGTGCAGCCGCTTCAACGATTTCGGCCGGGGCCGGGCTCGCAGCGGCTGAGACGTCGACGCCGCCAATCATTCCGGCAGCAAGGGCAATAAAGCTCGACAGCATGGAGAACTGCCTTTCCTTCAGCAAAAAGTCACTTGCAGGCAATCTAGCCGGGTTTGCTAACGAGATAGGGGCAGAAATGGGGCATTTACGCCGATTTTCGTTGGCATCTATTCAGACAGGCCCGATTCCTGAACCTCCCGTCATCCGCCGGGTCAGTCGCTGCAATCGGGGCCGGATCCGCAGATAGCCGCGATAGAGCCGCTCGCCGGCCCACAGGAGCGGCGGCAGGCGCAGGAGGTGGCCGAGCGGGGCGAGCACCGGAATGGCCCGCCAGATGGTGGCAAAGGCCGCCGCGCCGGAGACGATGTCCCGCCCCCGCTCGCGGGCATGGAAACGGGCCAGCAATTCGGTGCGGTCCAGCGGGCAGGAAGCCGGCTCCCCGACTTTGATATCGACAAACTCGATCCGCCCGGCCCGGTCGAGCCGGCGCAGGAGCGCGATCTCCCGCCCGCACATCGGGCAGGCCCCGTCGAACCAGACTGTCACCTGCGGTTCCATGAACCCAAGATGGGGCGCAGGCGCGCGGCGTACAAAGGCTTGCATGGTCGCACCTTTTGTGCGCATAGCCCGCGCTTGATTATGAGGCGGCGGCGCAAGGCCGTTCGTGTCAGGCTGTTACCCGCACTTCCGTGGGCGGACTTCAGGACGAAGGAAAATTCAGATGTCTACCGAAATCGTATTCAATGTCGAAGTGCGCGAGCGTACCGGCAAGGGGGGTGCCCGTGAGGCGCGCCGCAACGGATTTGTGCCGGGCGTGCTCTATGGCGGCGGTCAGGACCCGGTCGCGATCAGCTTGCGCATGAACGAGGTGGTCAAGGCGATCAATACCGGCCAGTTCCGGTCCTCCACCGCGACGCTGATCCACAAGGGCGAAAAGCAGCTGGTGATCCCCCAGGACATCCAGCTTCACCCGGTCAGCGACCAGCCCTGGCATGTCGATCTCTATCGCGTCGACGCAAAGCAGAAGATCAAGGTCGAAGTGGCCGTGCACTTTGTCGGCGAGGAGAAATCTCCGGGCCTGAAGCGCGGCGGCGCGCTGAACATCGTGCGCCACGCCGTGGAACTGCTTGTGCCGGCCGGTCATATCCCGGACTCGCTGGAGGCCGATGTCTCCACGCTCAATATCGGGGACAATGTGAAGATCTCCGACATCAAGCTTCCCGATGATGCCGAGCCGACCATCACCGACCGTGACTTCACCATTGCGACCATTGCAGGTCGTATCGCCAAGGCCGAACCGACTGAGGGTGAGGAAGAGGTCGATCCGGAAGCCGTCGAAGCCACCCAACAGGGCGACGAGTAGGGTTTGCCCTTGCGCCCACTCCTGTTGGCGCACATCTCACGCATGGTAAGAAATTGGCTGGCCGGACGCTTTCAGGGCGCCCGGCTGCTTTCTGTCGAGGAGCAACCCGTGCTGATCTTCCTGGGCCAGGGCAATCCGGAGCCGAAATATCTCGGCAATCGGCATAATCTCGGTTTCATGGCCATGGACGCCATCGCCGGGGCGCATGGCTTTGGCCCGTGGCGCGAGAAGTTCCAGTCCTGGATCAGCGAAGGCACCATTGAAACGGCCGGTGGCCCGGTGAAGGCCATGCTGATGAAGCCGAAGACCTTTTATAACAATACGGGCCGTGCAGCTTCCGAGGCGGTGCGCTTCTACAAGCTCACGCCCGAGGATGTCACCGTCTTCCATGACGAGATCGACCTTGCGCCCGGGCGCCTGCGCGTGAAGCGCGGCGGCGGGCATTCGGGCAATAACGGCCTGCGCTCGATGATCGCTCATCTCGGCCCGGAAGTGCGCCGGGTGCGCATGGGCGTCGGCCATCCCGGCGACAAGACGAAGGTCATGCCTTATGTGCTGTCGGACTTTCCCAAGGCGGAAACCGAATGGCGCGATAGCCTGCTCGATGCCATGGCACGCGCACTGCCTTTCCTGGCGGCAGGCGAGGATGAGCGGTTCCAGACAGAGGTCATGCGCCTGGCACCGGCGCCCAAATCCGACCCGCGGAAATCCGCCGACGGGGCCTGATCCGCTCCCGCTTTACTCGGTATCGTCCACGATCGGGCCGGGCTGCAGGAGGCGTTCGTCCAGCAGGTTGCGCGGCACCGTGCCGGCCGGGCAGGTTGCATAGACCGTATTGGCCACCGCCGGCAGCCCGCTCGGGCGGGCCTGCACTGTGCGCACCAGATAGGCCAGCAGGAACATCGCGGCGATGGCCGCCAGCATCCACCAGATCAGGCCGTCCCTGGCGAGGTCGCCATCATCACTCGCCGCAACAGCGGCTGCGGGTTTGGCAGGTTCTGCCGGCTTGATCGGATCTGTTGCGGAAGTTCGGGCGGCCTTGGTGGCGGGCGTGCTTTTCGGCGCGGTTGTCCTGGCCGTGGTGGCAGCAGCAGCGGTGGCGGCAGCTGCGCCCGTGGCGGCCGCGGCAGCCTTGGGCTCGGTCTTCTTCACGCCGACGGGCTGGCCTTTCTGGGCCAGTGGATCCTTGGGGTGCTTGTCGCGCCAGGCATCCTGGGCATCGCGATCCTTGGTCGGGATCAGCAGCCAATCCTTCAGGTGCTTGCGGCCCTGCTGTTTCTCCAGCAGCGAGACGATATCGAACCAGCCCTCGGTATTGGTGCGCGAGGTGAAGCCGACCAAGCCATGGCGCTCATCGGTGGAATAGGGCTCATAGGGCACGACATCGTCGAGCGCGGCCTGGATGAAGGGATAGCCTTCGGCGATCTTGGAATAGCCCTGGCCGGCGGCGGCGCGCACGAAGGAGGATTTCACCGCATTTTCCGACCACAGGACGATCATCGCCTTGGAGCGGTCAATGGCGCGCGATTCCTTGGCGTCGAACACGTCATCGGTGGATTTGGCATCGTACCAGACCCGCATTTTCAGGCCGCGCAGCCGCCGGGTGACAAGCTTGGCCATGTCCCGGTCTTCCAGCGCTGCAACCACGAAAACGTCGTAACTCATCGCAAATGTCCCTCGTTTTCAGAACGTCCACCCTAACGGGGAGTCCAACGAAGGCCAACTGATTCAGCACTTAGGCGAACTGGCCGTGTATTTCCATGTGAAATGAGCTAAAGCCGCGCCCAAGCGAAACATACGAAACCGGAGGAGCCGATCTCATGGGCTTCAAATGCGGCATTGTCGGCCTGCCCAATGTGGGCAAGTCCACCCTGTTCAACGCACTCACCCAGACGGCCGCAGCGCAGGCGGCGAACTATCCTTTCTGCACCATCGAGCCAAATGTCGGCGAGGTGGCCGTGCCCGAACCGCGCCTGAAGAAGCTGGCGGAGGTCGCCGGCTCGAAGGAGATCATTCCGGCGCGCATGAATTTCGTCGATATTGCCGGCCTGGTGGAGGGTGCCTCGAAGGGTGAGGGTCTCGGCAACCAGTTCCTTGCCAATATCCGCGAGACCGATGCCATCGCCTATGTGCTGCGCTGTTTCGAGGATGAGGACATCACCCATGTCGCCGGCCGGATCGACCCGATTGCAGATCTGGAGACGGTGGAAACCGAGCTCATGCTCGCCGACATGGAAAGCCTGGAAAAAAGAAAAGCCAATGTCGAGAAAAAGGCCCGCTCCGGCGACAAGGAAGCCAAGGCGCAGGTCGCGCTGATCGAGCTTGCCCTGGCAGAGCTCAACGAAGGCCGTCCGGCCCGACGCGCCGATGTGCCCAAGGACGATATGAAGGCCTGGAAAATGCTCCAGCTGCTCACCGCCAAGCCGGTGCTCTATATCGCCAATGTTGATGAGGCCTCGGCTGCCACGGGCAATGAATATTCCGACCGCGTGATGACGCGCGCGGAAGAAGAAGGCGCGGCCTGCGTCGCGATTTCGGTTCAGATCGAGAGCGAGCTTGCCCTGCTGGATGAGGACGAGCGTCAGGAATATCTAGCCGAGCTTGGCCTGGAAGAGCCCGGCCTCACCCGTCTTATCCATTCCGGTTATGACCTTCTGGATCTGCAGACCTATTTCACTGCCGGGCCCAAGGAAGCGCGCGCCTGGACAGTGAAGAAGGGCGCCACCGCGCCCCAGGCCGCTGGCGTCATCCACGGCGATTTCGAAAAGGGCTTCATCCGCGCCGAAACCATCAGCTTCGAGGATTATGTCACCTATGGCGGCGAGAGCGGGGCGAAGGAAGCCGGCAAGATGCGCGCAGAGGGCAAGGACTATCTCGTCCAGGATGGCGATGTCATGCTGTTCCGGTTCAATGTGTGATGTAGGATCGCGCGATGGCTGACGATCTCCTTCCCGAACAGACCAGCGACATTCCTTCCGGCTATGCCGTGCTGCCCTGGCATCGTGGCTTCGGGCGCATGGTTGGGCCGCTTTATGAGCGCGGCGAGCCGGGTGGGCGCTACACGCGCGCCTTCCGGGTGGAAGAGCATCACACGAACGGCATGTCGAACGCCCATGGCGGGATGCTGATGACCTTTGCCGACATGGCCTGGGGCCATGCGGTGGATGCTGGCGAGGATTTCTGGTGGGTCACGGTGCGCCTGGTCTGCGATTTCCTGTCCAGCGCGGCACTGGGCGAATGGGTTGAGGGCACCGGCGAGGTGATCGGCACGCGCGACGGGCTCTACACCGTGCGCGGGCGCATCTGGTGCGGCGAGCGGCTGCTGATGACCGGAACGGGGACCTTCAAGGTGTTGCCGCGCCAGCGCTGAGCTAGACCACCTTGTGTGCGATCAGGCTCTCGGCGCAGGCAATGGCGCTGTCCTTTGCCGAAATCGGCGACCAGCCAAGCTCGCCCCTGATCTTGTCGGTGGCCATGAGCCGCTTTTTTCCCAGTTCCGGCAGGAGCTGGCGCAACGCCGGATTGGAGATGGACAAGATGCGCACCATCCAGTTCGGCAACTGCCGGGTCGGGATCTTGTCGGCATAGTCGGGAAACGCCTCGCGCAGGAGATCGGCGAGCTCGCTCATCCACATGAAATCATCGGCGACGAGATAGCGCTGTCCGATGGCGGCTTCGTTTTCCAGAGCCAGGATATGCGCCTTCGCGACATCGCGGACATCCACGAGCTGGGAGCCGGTGCGCGGCATCGCCGACATGTTTCCGCTCATAAGCTGGGCAAGGACTCTCAGCGAGCCGGAGAAATTCCCGCCCATGACCGGACCGAGCACACGACTGGGATTGATCGTGGTCAGCTTCAGCCCTTCGCCCTCTCCGGCGACATAGTCCCAGGCTGTGCGTTCGGCGATGGTTTTCGAGCGGGCATAGGCGGTGTTGTCGGCGGGGTTGTCCGGATTGGACCAGTGTGCCTCGGTCAGCAGGGCCGGCCGGCTCTCGCCCCAGCCATAGGCCACTGCTGCCATGGAGCTGGTCATGACCACGCGGTCGATGCCGGTTGCCTTTGCCGCCCTGAGAACACGCAGGGTACCGTCGCGCGCCGGCCCGATCAGTTCTTCGGCATTGCGCAGCTGACCTGACGGGACCGGCGAGGCGACATGCAGGATGGCATCGACCCCGTCGACCGCCTCCTGCCAGCCAGTGTCGCGCGAAAGATCCGCGGCCACCAGCGGCACCTCGATGGTCTTCTCGGTATAGTCTGACAGGATCATGTTGAGCGCGGTTGCCCGCGTGGTACTGCGGGCTGTCCCGCGCACTGTGTGGCCACGCTCGATCAGTTCCACGATACAGTGCGAGGCGATAAAGCCTGTCGCACCGGTTACCAGCACATGCGCCATTGGCGGTCTCCCTTCAGGGGCTCAACCGCGCGTCTTCAGGCGGGTTTCGCGCAGGGTGATATAAAGCGTGGCCGCCACGATGATGGCCGCGCCGATCCAAACATAGCGCCCTGGAAGCAGCTGGAACAAGACATAGTCGGCGAGTGCGGCCATGGGCAGGCGCAGATAGTCCATCGGCGAAAGGAAACTCGCATCGCCCATGCTCATGGCTGTGATATAGCAATACTGCGCGGCCAAGCCTGTGAGCGACATGGTGATGATCATGGCCCAGGCCATGGGGCTCGGCGGGCTCCAGTAGAAGATGAGACCAGGCAGGAAGATCACGCTGGAAAGGAGATTGGCCCAGACTACCAGCTGTATCGGGGAATGCGTGGCGCTGAGAAACTTCACCAGCGTGATCCCGGCGGCAAAGAACAGTGCGCTGGCAAGTGCCAGGACCGAGCCGATGTCCAGGGGTGGGCCAGCGGTCTGCGGCAGCCAGAACAGGACGACGCCTGGCACGGCCATGATCAGCACGCCAAGGAATCCAACCGCAACTGCGCCGAGCCGGTGTGGCCCCACCGCCTCACCCAGGAACACGGCCACCATCAGCGTGATGAAGAGCGGGCGGGAAAAGCTCAGTGCATTGAACTGCGACAGGGGCAGGGTGAAGAAATCCGAAACAGCCAGCAGGCTGAGCGCAAAGCCAAGTCCGCCGAACAGGCTGCGCGTCAGCAAGATGGTGAATTTCGATGTCTTCAGCAGCCCGATTCCCCGGCGCATCAGGGCCGGGGATACGAACACCAGTCCGAAAAACGACCGGAAAAAGGCCAGGACCATCGGGTGGACTTCACTCGACACCTGCTTGGCCATCACCAGATAGATGGTGAAGCCCAGCCCGGACGCAATCATCCAGGCCGCCCCGGTCAGATTGCGGGCGGCACGCGGCGTGCTAGGGATGGCGGCGTCGAGAGAGGAATCAGGCATGACTGCCACGTCTTTTACGCGCGAGGAGATCGAGACGATAGACCGCCTCTGGCGTGCTGTCGGGGAAAATCATGTCTGGACCGGCTGGGCTGCGGCGGGCGATGCGCCTGAGGAAGTGCTGATCTACCGCACGCGTGCCCACTGGCGCCGTTTCCCCCTGCGCAAGACCGGCAAGGGCTATGCGCTCCATATTGAGACAGGGCGCAAGGTGGCCGAGGCCGAGACGCTGGACGCCCTGCTCAAGCGGGTCGAATCCATTCCTGGCCTGCGCGTGGTGGCCGGTGATGCGCGCTAGTAGAGCAGCGCGATCAGGATCGAGACCGCGGACACGATCAGCGACAGGCCGGCCAGCCGCGTGGACACGATGAACCGTTTCTTGTCGTCCTGCAGGTCCGACAGGACCGAGGTCAGCAGCGGGAAGTTCACGCAGTGCCGGTCCTGGCCGAGGCGGATATTGAAGAAATTCACCCGGTCGCCATCGCCCGTCGACGAGCCGTATTTCTCGTTCATGTGATAATAGAGCCGGCCGAAAATGAGGTCGGGATCGCTGCGGAACCGCTTGGCCAGCGCCTCGATATCGATCGGCACCCAGATCTTGGCCGCGCGCGTGCGGTTCTCGTCCGACCAGTCGGAGAAGGTTCGGAGATAGCGGCGATAGAGCTCCGCCAGCAGGCGTTCGTCTGTGGGTATCCCGGCCATGGCGTCCCTCCCTAGGCGTGCCGGACCATACCAGCCCCCTATCCGGCAGGCGAGATTTTATCGCCACAATCTCGCCTGCCAGACGAGTTCTCCTTGTCTTGTCCGGCAAGGAATGAAACTCTGGATACGGAGTGAGGATGGGAGTGCGGCTCATGAAACTAATTGTATTTGCAGGATTTCTCGCCCTGGCGGCCTGTGGCAGCGGCGGCGAGGCCACTGATGACGTAGAGACGGTCGAAACCGTCAAGCCTGAAGCCCCGGTTGAGGAGACCGTGGAGCTTGCCGAAGATATCGGGCCTGCGCCGGAAGAAGAGCCCGCGATGCTGGAAGCAGGCAGCTACTGCTATTTCCACGAAGACGAGGTCGCCACGGAAGGAGTGGAGATCGAGGTCACCGAGGAGGGTGGCATTTCCGGCACCCATTACGGCACGGTGCACGATGAGGAAAACGCCTATTACACCGCCTTCGAGACGATGCTGAATTCCGGCACGCTTGATGAGGACGGCAACATCACTTTCGAGACCATCACTCAGGTCGATGGCGACACCCAGTCCGGCGAGCAGACCTGGTCGATCACGCCGACCCTGGCCTCCATGGTCGATTTCGAACCGGCCTTCCCCGCCACGGAATGCGAGGGTCTCGTCGACCGGATCTGGCCGCCCGTCGAGGAATAAGGCGGGCGCTGACCACCTAGTCGGCCCCCAGCAGGCTCTCGAAGACGCCGCGCCCGTCGGCGCCGCCTTCATGGCCGCCAATGGCGCGTTCCGGGTGGGGCATCATGCCGAGCACGCGGCCATTCTCGCTGAGGATACCGGCAATGTTACGCGCCGATCCGTTCGGATTGTCGACATAGCGAAAGGCCACGCGGCCCCCGCCCTCGAGCGCATCGAGCGTGGCCTTGTCGGCGAAATAGTTGCCGTCATGATGGGCGATGGGGATGGAGACCTCGCTCGTGCCAGCATAGGCGCTGGTGAAGGCGGAATTGGCGCTGTCGGGGCGCAGCGCCTGGGGCTTGCAGACAAAGTGCAGCGAGGCATTGCGCATCAGCGCGCCGGGCAGCAGGCCTGTTTCGCACAGGATCTGGAAGCCATTGCAGATGCCCAGCACATAACCGCCGCGCGTCGCATGGGCCTTCAGCGGCTCGATGATCGGGGAATTCCCGGCCATGGCACCGCAGCGCAGATAGTCGCCATAGGAGAACCCGCCCGGGACAACCACGAGATCGAGCCCGTCCGGCAGGCTCGCATCCTTGTGCCAGATCATGGCCGGGGCCTGGCCGGTCATGGTTTCGAGGGCGACGGCGGCATCACGGTCGCAATTGGAGCCGGGGAAGACGATGACAGCGCTTTTCATGTGCGCGTGCTTAACCGCAGTTTCGCCCCGGTGGAAGACCTGCTTTGCGCCTGAAATTCTGTGCGCTAGACTTGGGGTGCTGAGGGCTATCACGGAGACTGCCCATGACACATGTCAGATTAACCCTCGCCGGACTGATGGCGCTGCCGCTCCTTGCGGGCTGCAACACGATCGAAGGCGTTGGCATGGATATCCAGGCGGCAGGCCGCGGCGTGGCCTCAGCGGCCAATTATGTGGAACGGGAGATGTCCAATCCGCGCGACCGCCAGGTGCGCACGGCCGATATTTCCTACCGCAACACCTCGGTCACTGTGGGCACGGCCTGCGATGCCGATGAGGAACTGGATGGAGGGGCCGCGTCAGGCCTGCCGGCATGCCGTGCTGACGACAACCGCCCGCCGCTACGAAACTACTGAGGCGTAAGCTAGATCTCGGTTTCCGGGCGCACGATGGAATGGCCGAGCGTGGCGAGGACATCCTCGGCATCGAAATACTCGGTGCCGTCGAGGGGCTTTTCACCATGACCCATCATGATCTCCGCCGTGGCTTCATAGCGCACGATCTCGCGATAGTTCGACGAGGCGCGGAAGGCGAAGCCGAAGGAATTCTGCGCACCCGCAAGCCGGCTGCTTGAAAAGGCCGGATCGTTCAGGCTGCCCGGCGTGTAGAAGCGGTAATTGCAGTGAAAACCGGAATAGAAGGGCGAGCTTGAAAAGCCCGTGGGCACGGTGCGGGCATCCTCATCGGTCTCTCGCCGCACGACACGAAAATGGTCAAAGCCCTGCTGTAGCGTGAGCTCTGCGGCGCGGTAGAGCAGATAGGTCTCCACCGTCTGGCGATCCGTCAGCGCATTGCCGCCAAAACTGACCTGCCAGCGATTGCGTTCGATCTTCTGGTTTTCATATCCGTGCACATCCTCTGTTGCCGCCTGATACGGTGTGGCTGTTGCACAGGCACCAAGCAGGAGAAGAGCGGAAAGAGCAGGAAAAACGAGCGAACGCGACATACAAACACCGTGCACAGAAACCGTGACCAGATTTTTAACTTAGGTCACAATTTTGCCCCAATGCCACCCCTGGCACTGATCTTTTTAGCGCTAACAGTGATAAAGTTTATCGCATGCCATAACGTACGGCATGGTCGGCTGAATCCCAGTCATTGGAATTGCTTTCCGGCGCCACGCGGAAGTTCACCGCAGTGAGTGTCTTGTTGCGACAGTCATTGCCGGAAAACCGGAAACGAACGGTAAAATTTCCGTTGCCGACAAGCGTGCCCGGCTGGCTTGGGGCCGACCAGTGACAGGTGCCCGGCCCGGAATAGCGCGGCTGGACCTGGACATCCATGCGCCGGCCTGCCGGCACCGAATAGGTGAAGCTGACGGCAAAATCCTGATTGGTCAGCGAGATGGTGTCCCCGTTCGGCCAGACGCGGGTGACCTCGATATAGACCCCGTTCGGCCGATAGCTGGCTCCGGACGTGGTCGAGGCGGCCGCGGTAACTTCCAGCGGGATGCAGGTCACATTGTTGGCCGTCGTGGACTCCTCGACCTCCCCGCCAGGATCGGCAACTGCGCAAAGATTGAACCGCCCGGCCGGCCAGCCTTCCGGCACGGTCACTGTCTCGATCCAGCTCTGTGTGCCACGATTGGCCGGCACGGCCTGGGTATTGCTGGCGCGCCCGCCGCGCAGGAGGGCATCTTCGCTCCAGGTATCGGAATAGGTGGCAAACCGGACCGGCGCTGTGGCATCACGCGAGAGTACATAATCGACCATATAGCCGCCCCGGCCCGAGCCGGGTGCATCCGTGCCGCCGAGATTGATGAGGTCGGTGCTCACACGCACGGTTCCGCCCTGGGCAACACTTGTCGCGCCAAGTCGCACGCCCCGGAAAGCAAGGTCTGCCGGGGTGGGTGTCGGCTCCGGTGTGGAAGTCTCGGCCGCAGCGCGGGCCGCTTCCAGTTCCTCGATCCGGGTGATGGCTTCGGCGCGGTAGGCGCCAGTCGGGCGCTCGGCCAGATAGCGGCGATAGGCATCGACCGTGTCAGCGGACTTGGCCTCAGTCCAGGCGCGCTCATCGAGCCCGCGGGTCATGGCGTCGTCCACGGCGATATCATCGGCGCGGTCCTGCGCGATCCGCGACTGCTGCATGGAATTGTAGGCCACCACGCCGACGCCTGCGAGAATGGCGAGGCCAATGACCATGAGCACGGCCTTCATCATCCCGCCGCCACCACCGGAGCCGGGCGCCCGCTTTTCCACCGTCACCGTCTTGGTCGGCTGGTAGGCGACGCGCGTCACACCGGGCTGGGTGACACCCTCGCCCGCCCCGATCCGGGCCTTGATGGCCCCGACCAGGTTCTTCCACTCGATATTGTCGAGATCGCCGATCCAGTCCGAGAGATTGGCGCCTTCGATGCGCGCAAAGCCGAAGGGCGGCTGGACCGGATCGAGGAAGACCGGGATCAGCTTGCCGGCATTCTTGGCCATTTCGGCCTCTTCCTTCACCCAGTCGCTATCGACCGAGGCCTGCGACCAGAGCACGACCACGGCGCGCGCGGCATTGATCTTGGACTGAAGGACACTTTCCCAGGACGAGCCCGGCGGCACCTGGACATCGTAGAAGACGTCATAGCCTTCCGCGCTCAGCGCCTCGGCAATCGGCCGCACGCGGCCATGCTCTTCCTGATCCTCGCGCTTATAGCTGATGAAGATATCGGCCATGGCGTCCCTCCACGATGAGGGCACATTACGCCTTGCAGGCGAGTTCGCAACCGCGTCAGCTGACCGAAATCGCGAAGACGAGCGTGGTCACGCCATTGGCGCTGATATGGGCCGCCAGCGGCGCGGCCATGGACTGGGAGACCACACGCAGAGCGCCGAGATAGAGCCCCATGATGAAGACCGGAATCATAGCCAGAGGTGTCAGCGCGCTATGCAGCGCGGTGAAGCCTGCGGCGACGAGCAAATTGGCCGCTACAGGATGCCAGCCGCGCGCCAGCAGGCATCCCATCCCGAAGCCGCGAAAGCCGATTTCCTCAACCAGGGGGATAAGCAACACGGCCGCCAGCACCATAAGCGGCGACAGCGCCTCGGCAGTAAACAGCGAGGTGTCACTGCCCTTGCGCAGGGTTTCGGGATTGTCCCCGACAAACAGAAGGGCGACCAGCATGGTCGTGACGGTCATCACAACCGGGCCGGTCACCGCGCCGATGGCGATCCAGTCGCCGGTACTGCGTAACGGCCCGCCGAAGGGCCCGGCCCCGATCCGGTCCGACCAGAAGCTCATGCCGGCAAAGGCGAGGCCATAGGCGATCGAAAGCAGAAGGAAACGCAGCCGCGGGTGGCCGACCACTTCCAGCTCCCCGCCCGCGGCGATATTCGCGCCTGCCGTGATGAGATACGAGGCCAGGGTCGGCGCTAGGACGGCCCAGAACAGCGTCATCAGGGGGCGCGAGGCCAGCGCCATGGGCGCGCTATAGGGGCCGAGGATCATGGGATTTACTGCTATCGGGCTAATCCGCCGCTGACCAGAGCTGACCGGGTACGGACAATCCGGCGCCGGCCAGAGCTTCGGCCTGGCGGGCGCTGACCGCATCTTCGCTGAAGCCCTCCAGGCTCTCCTCAAACAGGCGATGGAAATTCAGCTCCGCGCCGAGGCGCAGATAGGCCGCGCCAAGGCCGATGGCGGCGCGGTCCATGAAGACGAACTCACGCGGGATCTTCACCGGACCCTTTTCCTTCAGAAGTTTGCGCACCGTGAAGGCTTCCTTGCGGCCATAGGTGCCGGGCGTCACGCCATCGGCGACGCTGCGCACCCGGTCGTCCATGATCGGGCCATAGATGAACCGTGCCCAGACATTCAGCACCTCAACCAGATCGCGGCTGAGATTCTCAAAGCCCCATTTTTCATAGGCGGCATAGGTCGCGTCGAAATCCTCGGCCAGCATGGCGCGGTAAAGGTCGACCACGCCGCCGATGAAATTGGGGCTGAAGATGCGGATGCAGCCGAAATCGAGAAGGTTGAGGCCGTCGCCTTCACCGGTCACCTGGTAGTTGCCGAGATGCGGGTCGCCATGGATCACGGCATAGCGGTTCACCGGCTTCCACCAGGTCCAGAACAGGTTCGTGGCAATCTTGTTGCGAACCTCGTGTGGTGCGGCCTCGAAATCGGTAAGCCGCACGCCGGAATGCCAGCTCATCGTGAGGAGGCGCCCTGTGGACAGCTCATCGACCGGCTCGGGGATTGTCACCGCCTCGCTGTCGGCATGGATCGAACCGTAAAGGCGCATATGTGCGGCCTCGCGGTCATAATCGAGTTCCTCGCGGAGCCGGTCCTGGATCTCCACCAGCATCTCCGATGGGTCGATCGAACCATCCAGGCGCCGGAACAGGCCGAGCAGGGTTTTCAGCTGCGCGACATCGCTTTCCACCGCGCTCGACATGTCCGGATATTGCAGCTTGCAGGCGACCTCGCGGCCATCATGGAGTGTGGCCCTGTGCACCTGGCCGAGCGAGGCGGCATGCGCGGCCTCCTTGCCGAATTCGGCGAATTTGTCCTGCCAGCCGGGGCCCAATTCGGCGCGCATGCGGCGCTTGACGAAGACCCAGCCCATGGCCGGGGCATGGGCCTGCAGTTTCGACAGCTGTTCGGCATATTCCGCCGGCAGGAAATCGGGGATGGTCGACAGCATCTGCGCGACCTTCATCAGCGGACCCTTGGACCGCCCCAGCGCCTCGGCCAGGGCGCGGGCAATGCGCTCGTCCCCGCCTCCCCCGCCAAACAGGGAGTTGGCCGCGAAGCTAAAGCCTGCGCCCGACAGGTTCGCACCAACACGTGCGGTGCGCACCAGCCGGCCCGACAGGCGGTTGCGTTCGGGATCTGAGCGATCGTCGGCCATGCCTGCTCCTTCAGCTCGAAGCAGAGATAGGCTGCAAGAGAGCGATTGTCAGCGCCGGACTGCTAGTTCCGGCAGGCCCCACGCGCGTCCACCGACATGCGCACCAGGCCCTGGCTGTTGGTGGGATACGCCTTTGACAGCCAGTTCCCTGCGAAGGCATCGGCCTCGCAGCCGCAATTGGCCCGGCCCGCGCGCTCGCATTCGCCGAGCGCATGGTCATGGGCGATCTGCCGGTCGCGGCAATAGCCTTCGCTGACCATGGCCCCGGCAATGCCTTCCGCGGTGACCTGCTGGGACTCACCGTTCAGGACGCGGGCGCGCTCTTCTTCCTGATGGCCGATCATGCGCTCGATATTGGATACAGCACGCGGATGCATGTCCGGCGTAATGGTTGCCTGAAGGCGGGCGATTTCCGCGTCGATCTCCGCCAGCCGCGCTTCGCGCACGGCCTCGAGCACTGCATCGGCTTCGGCGGCGACACAATCGCGGTCCATCCACTGGTTGTAGGGATGGAGACGGTCATAAGCCGACAGCACATCGGCCTGGAACGGCGTCAGCTCCACAACTGGCGCCAGGGGTGTCTCCGGGACAGGCGCAGGCTCCGGTTCGTTTCCGGGGATCATGTCTTCGGGAAAGCTCATGCCGAACACACCGGAAAAGACCGGCGCCTCCGTCCCGGTAGCGGTGTTGGTGATGGTGATATCGACCTGCTCGCCGGCATTGATCGCCTCAGCCAGTTTCAGCGCATCTGCAGGCTCCTCGATGGTCATATAGAAGGTGCCGCGCCCGCCCCAACCGTGTTCAATGACGACCGGCACGGGGCCGGATTCGGTCTCGATGCGCGGGTCCAGATCTTCGGCCGACGCGCGATAAATGTCGGGATAGGTCTGCGACTGCGTTCCGCTCAACCGGATGGAGGACGGCCGATAGTCGCAATAATTGAACTTGGTGACATCGAAGCTGTTGGGATCGTCGGCGATTTCATAGCACCGCTCGGCGCTCGCGCTCGCGCCGATGACCAGGGCGGCCAGAGCCAGCATCAGTGATTTTCTCATCTTTCCCTCCCGCGAAAGCCTTGTCTTTCAAGGCCAGTATCTCATCCGGCACAACAGAAGAACCGGTCTCTTGCGTCAGTTGATCGCGGGCGAGCCGGTTCAAACGAGTGGATAGTCGGCTTCGGCCTCGTAATGGCTCGGCCCTTTGCCAGAGCGGCTTTCATAGAGATGGAACCGGTCGCACCAGAACGGCCCGTCGCGATAGGCCCCATGGCGCTCGGTCCAGGCGCGCGCCTCCTCCAGGCCGGTGCCGTGCAGATAGGCGAGCGTGATGTGCGGCTTGAAGCCCCGCCGCTCCGGCGGCAGGGCCAGCCGGCGCGCAGCGCGCTCGCAGGCCCCGGCCAGGCGCGCAAGGTCTCCGTTCGGCGCGATCCGCGCCCAGACCGCGGTCGGCTCGCGCCGGCCGAACCAGCCCATGCCGTCCACCTCCAGCTGCATTTGCCGCGCCTCGATCAGGCCAAGCTCATGGTCGAGCTCGCGGGCGAGATTTGTATCTACGTCGCCGAAAAAGCGTAGCGTGATGTGAAATTTTTCCAGCGGGCGCCAGCTCGCCCCCGTCAGGCCCTTTTGCAGGTCGATCAGCGGTTCGGCGATCTCGTCGGGCACCGGCAGGGCGGCAAAGAGGCGATGCAGCATGAGGTCAGCGCCTGTCAGCGGGCGCGGTCGGCCTAAGCGGGTATCTAGGTATCGCGGATATCCGCGCCAAGCTCGGCCATATGGGCGAGGAAATCAGGATAGCTGGTGGCGATCATGGAGACATCGTCCACAGCGACCGGCGCCTGCGCGGCGGTGCCTATTACCAGCGCGCTCATGGCGATGCGGTGATCGTGGCGTGTCTCGACCAGGCCGCCGCCGGGAGGCGGACCACCGCAGCCTTCCACGGTGAAGCCTTCCGGATCTGCCTCGCAAGTCACGCCATTGGCCTCAAGCATAGCGATCACCGCATCGATCCGGTCGCTTTCCTTCACGCGCAGCTCGCCGGCCCCGGTCACCCGGGTCGTGCCGTGGGCGAAGGAGGCGAGCACGGCGAGGATGGGGAACTCGTCGATCATGGCCGGCACCAGACGCTCGGGCACATCTGCACCGGTGAGGCGTTCGGGACTGGAGACCTGCAGGTCTATGAGCCGCTCGCCCGCCGCATCGCCGGCTTCCTCCGCGCCCAGTCCGGCACCGAACAGGGCGAGCACATCGAAATACCCGTCGCGGGTGGAGTTTGACATCATCCGTTCGATCATCACATCGCCGTTCGGCGAAATCAGTGCGGCTGTGGCCAGGAAGGCAGCAGAGGAGGGATCGCCGGGGATGGCGGTATCGAGCGCGCGCAGCGTCTGGCCGCCTTCGATGGAGATCTCGCGCGCGCCGCCCGGTGCGATGGTGACCTTCACCTCGGCGCCAAAGCCGCGCAGCATCCGCTCGGTATGGTCGCGTGTGGCCCGCGGCTCGGTGACGCGGGTCGTGCCCTTCGCATTGAGGCCGGCCAGCAGCACCGCTGATTTCACCTGTGCCGAAGCCATGGGCGGGGTGTAATCCATTGCCTGAAGATCTGCCGAGCCGGTCAGGGTGAATGGCAACAGCCCTTCAGAGCCGGCATCGTCGGCAAGCCCCATTTCCCGCAGCGGGTTCAGGATGCGGTTCATCGGCCGCTTTTTCAGGCTGGCATCGCCGGTAAAGCGCGCGGAGACCGGATAAGCGGCAACCGCGCCCATGATGAGCCGGCTGCCCGTGCCGCTATTGCCGAAATCCAGTTCGGTGCCAGGTGATTTCAGCCCTGCCTTGCCGACGCCGGTCACGCGCCAGTGGCCCGGCCCCACCTGTTCGACGTCTGCCCCCAGCGCGGCCATGGCCTGGCCCGTGCGCAGCACATCATCACCCTCCAGAAGACCGGTGATTTCGCTCGTTCCTTCGGCAAGAGCGGCCAGAATCAGGGCACGATGTGAACAGGATTTGTCACCTGGCGCGCAAATAGTGCCAGTGATCCTGTCGACGGGATGGGAAGTCCATGTCATGGGGGATATTGATCCGGGGGCGGTGCAAGCTGTGAATTGCGCTTTGACAGGGCGAGACGTTTCTGGCAAGCGCGCCCCCGAAAAAACGTGCAAGGCTTGAGCGGGAGCGAGAACGTGGCGAAAGCAGAGCTTGGTACCAAGCGCACCTGTCCGGAAACCGGCAAGAACTTCTACGATCTGGGCAAGGACCCGATCGTGTCGCCCTATACCGGCATCGAATATCCCCTGTCCTTCTTCGAAACCGCACCAAAGCCGAAAAAGGCCAAACGCGGCGCCGCCAAACCGGAAGATCCGGAAGACGACGAGGACGAGGACGACGAAATCGATGACGATGTCGATTCCGACGAAGACATCGATGACGATGACGAGGATGAAGACGAGGACGACGAAGCCAAGGCGCTCGAGCTTGGTGACGATGCCGACGAGGTCGTTCTGGAAGGCGGCGACGAGACCGAGGATGACGAATCCTCCACGGCCAAGGTGCCGGCCGGATTCACCGAGGAAGGCGTCGACGACGATGATGATGACGACGTCATTCTCGACGACGATGACGATGATTTCGATATCGACGTGGACGGTGACATCGATCTCGATGATGACGATGACATTTCTGACGAGGATGATGATGTTGCCCCTTGATCCGGGCAGCATTCGGTCTTAATCACACCGCTTCCCAAAGACCGGGACACCCGGGGCCATAGCTCAGTTGGGAGAGCGCTTGAATGGCATTCAAGAGGTCGGCGGTTCGATTCCGCCTGGCTCCACCATCCTGGAATTTCCGCTACTCAGCGCCTGTAGAACCCTGAAGGGGCGGGCGATTCCGGCGGTTCGATAGCCTGCGCTGCGATCATAGGAAATCCGCTCTGGGAAGGTCAGTCGGAGCGTTAAACGCTTGAGATCGAGACTATCAGAATTCCAGAGTTTCCAAGGGTTTGACAGGAACATGCAGGCGGTTCGATAAAGTTGGTCGAAGGTGGCGAGCGGTTTTGCCTTCTGAGAGGCCTTTTCCGTCAGTTCGACTTTCCGCATTTCCAGTTTTCGGATTTGCTTTTCATAGGCATCAATCAGCGTGTCGCTATCAGCGCTGACAATCCGTTCCATGAGCTGGTCGGTCTTTTTCTCAAGCGCGGCGAGTTCGGCTTTTGCATGCTGCGCGGTCGTTTCCGCAGCGTTGCGGAACACTTCCCAGCAATCCTCCATCATCCGCCGGGCGATATGGAACAGGTCAGGCGAAGGCTTGAGCTGTTTGAGCAGCGTCTCGAACTCACCTTCGATCTTTTCCTTGCGGATGTTCTTGCGGCGCTCCGCGCAGCCTTTGGTCTGGCAAAAATAGTACGCATAATGCGCACTGCGCCCTTTCGACCAGGCGGCTGTCATGGGTTGCCCGCAGCAGGCACAACTCACAAACCCCCGAAGCGGGAAATCCGCATTCAGGTCTTTGCGGGCCGGAGCCGTCGCCTTGCCTTCAAGCCGGGCTTGTATCCGTTGGAAGGTCTCAAAGCTGATCAGGGGCTCATGCTTGCCCGGTTTCATATGGATGTCCCATTTTTCGACCGTGATGTATCCGGCATAGGTTGGCCGTTTGAGCATATCGACAATCGACTGGAAGCTGGAGAGCTTGCGGCATCCTCTCTGTGTCTCGGGATGGCTATGCAGGAAGCGCTGCACTTCCGTCATGGTTTGGAACCGGCCCGAAGCAAAGCCCTCCAGAGCCTCGCGGGCGAGCGGCGCTTCCACCTCATCGGGCACGAGCATTTTGCCGTGACCGGGCACAGAGGCATAGCGATAGCCGAAGGGCGGCCCGAACACGAAATATCCGTTCTCAAGCCGTGCCTGCATCTTCTGGATAACTTGTCGCCGGTTCTGCATGCGCTCAAGCTGGCTTTGCGCGGCGAAGACGGCTTCGACAAACTCGCCTTCCGGGGAGTCGTCGAATGTGTAGTTGAGACATTCCACCCGCGCGCCACGCAAGGCGAAGGCCTCACGCAGCTTGAAGTGAAACTCCCGGTCGCGGGCAAAGCGCTTCAAATCATCGAAGACCACGACAAAGCGCTTGCCCGGCTGGGCATCGAGAAAGCTCAGCAAGGCCACCATGCCGGGGCGGTTCATGAAATCCCCGCCCCCGCTGGCATCATCGGGAAACACCGCATCCACCGTATAGCCTTTGAGTTCGGCATATTGGCGGCAGCGATACTCCTGACTGTCGAGGCCGTGGCCTTCCGTCTTCTGTCTTGTGCTCGACACGCGGCAATAGATGAGCGCGTGCCCTGGCAATGCGCCGGTTTGAATGTGTTTTGTTGTCATGCGTCCTCCTCTCTTTCTTCCGGGGCATAGTCTAGCAAAGTGATCGACTCAGAGCCCGCTTTTAGGTCGAGTTGTCCACAATCGGGCAGGCAGAGGTCGATCTTCTCACCCTTCGCGGCCTTGGCCTGCTGGATCGGGTGAACGCCGAAGCCGAGTTGGACAAAGCTGGTGATGATCGACCAGAGGGCCTCAATCACTTTGCGTTTGTCCTCGTCGCTGATCGCCGCATCCGAGAGCAAGTCTTCATAGCGGCGCCAGTCAAAGCCGACCGACGGCTGCCCGTCCTCGTTGGTTTGCGGGATGATGATGCCTTCAAAATCAGGCGCATCGAGCCTGTTCCTGCTTTTAGGCGCAGGGGAGCCTTCGTCATGCATAGGCATGGCGGGCCTCCTTTCTCTAAGAGGTTGGGGTTGTTGGAAATGTTTTGGAGGTTTTTGACCGCGCACCACGCGCCACCATTTTCGGGCGGGACTGTGCCTGAATATGAAAAGAAAAGTCAAAAAACGTGTATGATTACATGCCACTGCATGTTTTGCGCATACGGGTGTAGGGCATAGGGTTGATTTTTCTTGCCCTGCATTCAACTGGTTTGATATACTAGTTGTATGGATAGAATTGGATTTGACATGAAAACAGTCGGTGCCTTCGACGCCAAAACCCATCTGGCAGCCTTGCTGGATGAGGTCGCCCGTGGTGCAGAGATCATGATCACCAAGCGCGGCAAGCCTGTTGCGCGGCTTGTGCCCATTGAGGCGCAGGGCGAAGATGCGGCCAAGGATGCGATTGCGCGCCTGAAACTGATCCGCGCGGGGTCAAGCCTTGGCGGGCTGTCGGTTTCCGAGCTTCGCGATGCGGGGCGGCGATGAGCGCCACCGCAACGGATTTTGTGCTCGACTGCTCTGTCACCATCGCCTGGTGCATTGAGGATGAGGCCGATGCGGCCACAGATGCCCTTTTGGACAGTTTGAGTGCCGCATCTGCCATCGCCCCGCCGCTTTGGGTCTATGAGGTCGGCAATGTCCTGATCCAGGCCGAACGGCGCGGACGGATCAGCGAAAGCGACATCATGGCCCGGCTGGATATTTTGGCCGATCTGCCGATTGAAATTGACACGGCGCCCATGGCGCGCGGGTTCGGCGATGTGCTGCATCTGGCCAGAGCGCATCAACTGACCAGCTATGACGCGGCCTATCTGGATTTGGCGATGCGCAAATCACTGCCCCTCGCCACACGCGACAAGGCGCTGCGCAAGGCCGCCAAAGCGATCGGCGTTGACCTCCTGCCCGCCGACTAAAGCGATTTTCCCTTGCCATTCGAGTCGATGGTCTTGGCCTGATCGCGCTCTTTGCGGATTTGCTGCAATTCCTGCTCGATATTGGTGCGCTGGCGTTCTGCGGCCTCACGGCCCAGGCGATCGCCCTGTGCGCGCATCACGCCCTTGGGTTTGAGTTCCGGTCGTGGCTGGTCATTGGCCGAGAGGCGTTGCTCGATCCGGTCTATCGCCTCCTGCAGGCGCTTTTCCCGTTCATCATAGGTCTCCGTGGCTACCTGTCCGAAGCTCTGTTTCGGGTTGGACATGGAACGCTCCTATTCAGCAGCGACAATTGAACGGGCGGCGTGCGCGTCATTGGCAGGCTCTGCCTGCGCTGGCTCGTCCACTGACTGCGGCATGTCGAGCATCGACCATTGATCGTAATTGGCGCGCGGCAGGCGCATCGGCTTGGCCCCGGCGACGAACAGGAAGGCCGTGCCCGATTGGCGGCTCACCCATTTCTCGGCCTGATCGGGCCGGGCCACATCGCGCAATTGCATGGAATAGCTGTTAGAGCTTTGCCCGCCGCCCGCGCTGTGTGTGTAGGCCTTATAGTATTCCTTGCCGAGCCGGGCGGAGAGATACTGCTGCGTCTCCAGATCATTATTGGCGAACATGATCAGCAGGCCGGAATTTGCGATAAAGGTCTCCCAGGCCTCACGCCCGTAATTTTCCTTCAGCTGGCCGATATCCTGCGCGCAGATGAAGAGCTTCACCCCGAACTTCGCCGCCTCACCCGCGGCCCGCTTGATCCGGTCCATCCGCCCAAGCAGCGGAAACTCATCCATCAGGAACAGCGTCGCATGCTCGGGTTTGGCGATAGAGAGGTCCTGCATCGCTTCAAACGCGGCATTGAACAGCAAGCGCAGCCAGGCCTTGTAAGTGTCGCCCATCCCTGCAGGCAGCACGATATAGACACTTGTCTTGCCCTCTTTCAGCTCGCGCATCGAGAATGTGCTCTGTCCGGTGAACTGGGCCATCACGCCGCTATCGAGCCATTTCATGGCCGTGCGGGCGATCTCGAGCGTGGAGGCCAGCTCTTCGGCGTGGCGGTTCTCATTGCCTTCGGCAAAGCGCCGGATCAGCCCGCCAAAGGCATCGCTTCGCTGCATCGCAAGCCAGAGCGCCGTACTGTCGCCGGTCATCAGCAGGTCGCGCACCGTGGCGAGATTCATATGTTCGGGGACCGAGCGCGTGCCGACATAGGCAATCAGCATGGCGAGCATTTTGCGCGGGGCATGCATCCAATAGGAGTCGCCTCTTGTTTCAGCATGCAAGCTCTCTGCCAGCATGTGGCATTTGTTGATGGCGTTCGGATCATTGTCGAAATCCACCTCCGCCATGGGATTCCAGGAATCGGAGGTTTCGCCTGTGATTCCAAAGGGATCGAGCAGGACGATCTTCTGCCCCAGCACCTCGCGGCGATAGCGTGCGGTGGCTTTGTAATTTTCGCCGGAGGGGTCGTAGACGATGGTCGAGCCCTTCCAATGCGCCAGATTGGGAATGATGAAGGCGCGGCCTTTGCCCGCCCGTGAACCCGCAATCATGGTGACGTGGCGATCATCCTCAAAGGTCAGGCGCTCGGTCGCGCGTTTGGGGAAGCGCTGCGGCGGCGCCATGGTGATCAGAAAGCCGCCCGCCTTTTCATCGGAGGCAAACTCTTTGCGCACCAGGCGCAGGCTTGAGCGGATCGAGGCAAAGCGATCCTTCAACCGCGCCCCGCGATCCAGCCACCACCCGGCAAAGACATGCCATTGCTTGGTGACGCTCAGATAGACGGCGATGCCGAGGCCGGTGAGGAATAGCGCGAGCGCCGCAATCATCAGCACCGCGCCGACAATGCCGAACACCCAGACCCAGAACTCAAACGTCACGGCAATGAACGCCCCAACCAGGCCGAGCACCACCGGCAGCACCAGCGCCACACTGAGCATCATCAGCCAGAAGGCAGGCCCCGACGTCGGCCCCGGTAGCACGCCACGCATACGATTGTAATTTGAAACCACACCCAATCTCCCGCCTAACGGGAATTATGGGACGCAGCAAAACTCTAAGACAGCGCGAAGGAAATCAGTGCAATTTGAGGGGCTTTGTTTACCAAGCAGGCACAAAAAAAGCGGCCCGGAAGCCGCTCTCTCTAGGGGGATAGCCCACTCAACTCAAACCAAATTCGTAGCCAGATAATAAAACATCGATCTCCGGCAGCAAAACTGTTGCGAAATCTTGTTCGTGGTAAACAACATCTACAAGGGATCCATCATTTAGCTTATTACGCCAGATAGACGCCCACTTTCTTAAATTTGCTATGGTATTATCAATATCTGCACCCAACTCCAATCCAACAACGTATCCATTCTCATCAACTGGGAGTCCCGGTACGCTCTCAGCTGACAATCTGACTTCTTCCAACAGGCGAAACTTCAAATTGGCTAAAAAGAGTGAACAAACCTTGTCATTTTGCTTATGGACATGGGCGATGATCCGACTTCCAACCCTGAACGGTTCTTCATTCAGTATTATCGCACCCAAAACAACATTAACTATGACAGTACCTAGCCCTCTGGCTTGGTACTCATCCTCAACGACTAGACCACCGATTTCAAAGTCATCTTTTGACTTCGTATAATATGCAGCAGCAACTGGCTGTTTCGTTTCGTCAAACGCCACCCAAACTGATTGATCTTGTACGAATCTATCATAGTCATCAGTGCCGCGCTGAAGAAGATAGGGGACAGCAGCGCATTTTTGTCGATGCCATTCAATGACACGATGTACTTCTTCTGGCTCGGTGCCAACGACACGAATTACCAATCTTTCCGTCATCACGATGCCCCAAATTATGAGGCTTCATTACCTACGGGAAAATTTTTATTATGCTACCAACAATTCAGATTTTCTAGCTAACTTTCGATCAACCTGCTTGCTCAAAGCAGAAAACACTAAAGGCCTTACACCCTTCGCCGGGGTGGTAACCCCATTCAGCCACCTAGAAATTGTAGGTTGTGAAGCTGATAGTGTCGACCCGAGATCAGAGGGGCCGAGCTCAAGAACGTGGAGAGCGAGACAAAACAATCTTGTAAAAACTTGTCTATCCGAAAAAGAAGCATCGTAAGCGTGTAATAGACTGCGAAGAGCAATAAGCTCATCTGAGCGTTTTCGAGAGACGCGGTTGAACACCTCAATCTCTTTCAGCAGCTGCTTTTCGCCATTTTCCATCGCATGATCTCCAAACTTTCTGTCCAGAGTAGAGAAACTGAGATAGAAAAACAAGAGAAAATGCATTTTTTGACAAAAAAATATAAAAAACAACGCTCTTCAGGGGGGTAAATATGCATTTTTGAGGTGGCAGTCTGGCGTTGCCTTCGGCCCGGGCTCTACTCGGCTTCGCCTCCCCGAGCCAGCAAGCTGTCTCGGCCCTGCGGGTCACGATCCCTAACGCGGCGCCAGGTCTCAACGCCTTGGCTTCATCTCAACACCTGAGAAGGGTCGCACCAGGGAAGTTGAGCGTTTGAGGTGTAGTCATGACCTCTTCCAGCGCACAGCAAGATCATCCCCGCCCGAAACTGCACTCTAAACCGCATGCGCGGGCCAGGCCCTTTTCAGGGTGAGCAATGGACTTTGCGCACCACTCGGCCAAGCCGACCGTAAAGCCCATGCACAGCCCGCATTGCCAGCGGTTCTTTTGCCGCGTGCATCGGCGGGGAATGACCTTCGCCGTCTCAGCGAAAGGATCAAACATGACCCAACCCATCCTCAAACTTCAGGACGGCCTGCTCTCAGCCACCATCTGGAAGAACCAGCGAGAGAACGGCTCACACCGCTATTCGGTCACGCTCACCCGCAGCTTCAAGCAGGGCGATGACTGGCGCGAGAGCAACAGCTTCTCCCGCATGGAGGCCTTGCGCATCTCCCGGCTGGCAGGCTTCGCCTATGACGAAATCCTGCTCATGGTCGAAAGCGACCGGCGCAATGCGAGTGATCCGAAAGGCGGTGCATCATGAGCAGATCAGATGCGCCGACCAGAAACCCTTATAAACCCGGCCACCCCTGGCACTATGTGCTGGGAGGCAGGCCTCTAAACCCTCGGCAGATTTGGCAATCTGCCCTCCGGGATGACTATCAGGGCTACAGAGCAGACGAGATAAGCGCGTTTGACAGACGGGCCGAGCCACAACGCAGCGAGGCTTTGCGTGATCTGCGAGCCTCTGTTGTTGCTCAGCTTAGAGCCGATCTCTCTAGATACCGGAGAGTGGTCTTTGCCCTGCACCGGCTCAATCGCTCCTCCGAGGTCGAGCCGCGCAAGTGCTATGATGAGCATGTGGCCGTCAGCCTGAAGCACAATCACCTGTACAATGACTTTGCCCTCCTCACCGCTCTTGATGAGCGCCTGACAAGGCAACGGGATTTGTTCGAGTGACTCGATAAAGCCCTCTCAGGCTCACCAAAGGGAATGAACTCTTCCCATTCAGTTCAGCGCGGCGAGGGGCACGCTCCGGGCCTTTATGCCCGCCCCCGCACGAGGTGAGGACGGGCATAAAGGCCCTACGCTCTACCCACCATCGACGGCGGCTCCGAAGGGAATGGCGGAGCGGGACAGTAAGGTCGGAAGTTGGCCCCTTTCTGCCGTTGACGCCAGCAGGCGCAATGTCTGCTTTCGGCGGCAAAGCGGACATAGGCGCGTTGGTCTGTTAAAGCGGGCTGACTACTCGAATAAGCTGCCGGACTCTGCACGGAGATGCACCATCCATGACCTGCTCCATGGTTTCTTTGTCGATTTCACGAAATCAAGTGGCGCCAATTGGTTTTTCCGAAGCGCCTGTTGTCCGGGTAGCCTTTATAGGTGCTATATTAGCACTGCTGGACTTTGTTCCAGTCAATCTCAAGCGTGTGACCGCTTCCCTTTGCAGGATTTTGACAACAACAGTCAAACGCTACGAATGAGGTCGGTTATGAACTCGCTCATTTCAACATCTCGCCTACATTCAATTCCTAGGAAGCAATCGGGAATGTTTGACCATAGATCGTCGTTCAGAAAAGCGACTATCCGTGCGTTTAGACCAGGCTGTCTTTGATACTTTGAGAAGTAATTGAGTTCGCGCCGCGTGTACGGCCGATCCATATAACGCGCGTTCGCAAACACAATTATATGTGAACATCTTGAATACTCGCGCTGTAACCCTTGCCACATATCTTCTGACGCAATTCCATCATAGTGATACGCATAATGATCGATATTGTTAGAGAATAAACGCCGACAAGCAAAGTCTACCTCGGCAATAGCATCGCCGGAAAAAGAAAATCCCACCCGCAAGGGTTTCATTTTAGCGCTTGCTCGATACGCGCAACTAGACGCTTCACACGCCCTTTTAAGATTCCTTTGTCCACGAAGGCCACGACGTCCGGCTCTGCGTCTCTGACCACAATTAAATGGTTTCGTGAGTTGTCAGGAATCAAAGACAAGACTTTTTCACGCTGGCACAGGTCGATAAATTTATTCAACTTTATCGATCCAGCGATCTCAAGTCCGGAGTAAATTTGTCCACGGAATTTGTTGCCGCCAATGCTCCCACGATATTGCTCGACTGAGCTTCTGAATTTGGTAAGGATTTGATACAAAGAGGTCGTCGCGCTTATCGTTACATTTCCATCTGCGACTTCGCCTTTGAGTAGTTTCTGATCCGCGAATTGATCCAAAATATTCGACTCACCCATATGCTTGCGCCTCAGGTGCGGCGGCGTGACATCGGCTCCAATGCACCCCTGAATCGTACACCCTTCGAACATTGTACCCTCGTTGGCTCCTCCCAACCAAAAATCGTCGTATGCGTCGAACGAACAGCTTTTTAGCCTTAGATCACTGAATTCAAGCGAACGATTTTCGTATTCTTTAGAAGGGATTCTGCTGATGCAAAGATTTTCTACAATTCGAACCGAGCCGAGGTCGTCCGAAAACAACTCTCGTACGACCAACTCAATGGCCTCAGCAACAGAGCAATTTCTTTGAGCATCTCGGCTGATGCATTGAATCAATATGTTGACGAATGACGCTATTAAATGATCCGTCCGCCCTTGCCCGGTCTTCGCTAAAAGGTGATCGATGGTGTTCCGAACACCGAACAATACAACGTCTCGGTCGTAAGCGCTCAAAAATCGTGCGGCCTCGATCACAACGAAATCTGCTAGTCCACGGCGCTCAATTAGTACCTGAGCCACAGGTGCAGGGAGGTCGATTTCAGTCTGTCCCTCCGAGGCTTCGATAACTAATTGCGCTACCGCGCGCGCGATGAAGTAATCGCTCATGAAATCAAATCGAAGCCCGAACGTATTCTCCTGCTGCGTTTGCAATAGGACATGAGACTTGAAGAACTGTAAGAAATTCTCCGGTTTCTCGCTCGGTAGAATTTTCAAAACGACCGAATCTATCGTCTCACCGTGAAAGCCAATTCTGCCGGTGGTTGCTAGTTGCTCAAATATTCTAAACTGATACTCGTTATTCTCGTCTTCAATGAGTTCATCGTCACCAAACCGACGAGCTTCGCGATTGAACACCCCAAAAACGATCCGATCGGTTACGCTATCCCCAACTGATGCAGCAAACGCGTCAGTTAACTCATCGTCGTCATCATTATCTTCTAGGTTAAGCAGCGCGATCAGTTCCAAAATAAACGGCGTATAACCAATTCCACCATCGAGGAACTGGTCTGCCATATTCAAAGCAGAATCCACCCGTCGAGGCGATACATTAATCTCTTCTTCCTTCCGAGCTTGTTCGAAAATTGCTTCAAAAAAGTCTCTCGCGCGCTGTTTATTAAATAACTTCAATTGCATCTTTAGGGGAGACAGCCCTGTTTCATCCACAATGAGATAATCTCTTACCGTCACCAACACTTTCCCAAATCCTTCTCTATTCGAATTCTTTAAATCCAATAGAAACTCGTTAAGAGAGAAAGTGCCGGGCAAACGCGCTGCAATTTCATCGATACCATCAATGGCGAGAATTATATTGCCATTGTTCCAGTTGTCGGAGAATTGAGCTCTGGAAAGGGAGACTGTGTCACGAGACGTTTGGAGAAAAACATCGTATCCATCGATCGGCTCACCTCTCTTCAAACTCTCCTGGAATGCGTCAAAAAATGTCGAAGACGGCACGGTATGCACCAGCACGCTTCCCTGCCGCTCAACCGTTCTTTTGAATCGCTTTAGGAGGTGAGTTTTTCCCGTGCCTCCTTGGCCTGCAATAACGGCGATCGTCTGATCATGGGAGTTCGCCCAATTCAAAAGGTCTTTTTCCGCGTCTTCTGTCACACTGCTTGGAGCGTTTGATCGCTCGATTTGAGCGGCGATCGGGACGTAAGGCTGTTCTTTTTCAGTTCCTTCCGACAAAGGGCTTTCAGCGGGAGACGCCGTGAAATAATTCAAATATTCATCTGCGAAAAAAACCTGCGATTCAGGTATTCGCAAGTGCTCTGCAACACTCTCCTTGCGAACCCTTCGATTGATTGATTCGCGCGGTTTCCTGAGAATTGCCAGCTTGATTGCCGTGGACTTCCAAGAAGAGTGATTTTGCCAAATATCTTCGCATGCCTTCTCGACTGAAAAGGGCTCAGCTACGAACGCGGCAATTACTTTGCGGTCGTTTACAATCTTTGGATTTTGAACGGTGATAATCTGATATCGAAGAGCAATCCCATTAGCCTTCTTCGATGTTTGAGCCTTTACTTGCATCCGGGATTCAACTCGCTGAACCATTCCAAAAATGTCCGAAGGCGCCGCCAATTTGGGTTGAGCTTCGTCGAGTAACACACGAAAGTATCGGCTTATTCCAGTTTTTAAAGTGGATAACATGATCGCAGCGTGCGCACCGAAATATTCCGGAAGTTCACCGTTCCAGTCATCCGGCACTACCACATGGGTCGGAAATCCACGAAGTTGCCTATTAAAAATTACTTGTTGGAACGCCGGATTGAGTGATACTTGCTCTTCGGCCAGCGGAGAAATGAAGAAGAGAATATGCCAATTTACCCGATCGAATAAACCCAGCTCATACAGTTGGGGCTGATTGTTTCGATCACTACTCCAAACAAAAAAATCAACTTCTTCATATTTGTCGATTATAGTTTCTATCTCTACCTTGATGGCTGCGTGATTTCGCTCATCCACGAAAACCATCAAGTTCGGTTTTAAAATTTCCATTGCACTGGAATCGGCCAAACCACGCGTCCCCCGCTTTGTTAAATTCTTCAAATAAGAAGATGAAACGAAGCATGGTTTAGTAGGTTACTCGCAATTCATCTTCTCGTACATATAGACTTTGGTTTTTTCGTGAATGCAACGATGACGCGAAAATTTATCGCTCGCGCCTTTTCCAGCTATGCTACCGTCGTCTTGTTAATCCACAGTAACCGACGAGTGAAACGCCCACCTTGGTGCTGCAAGAATTATTAGCTAGGCGGCTGACCTAGCTCCAAATACTAATGTCCGCTTTCTGCCCCAAAGCAGTCGTCGGCGAACTCCGCTGCGCTGTCCACTTACGGCGAATTTCAGACACTTGCATCCATGTGTTCGCGCAATCACCCACCATCGACGGCGGCTCCGAAGGGAATGGTCAGGCGGGTGCGGGTGAGTGCCCTGGACATGGTGCGCGGGGAGACGCCGTAGGCTTTGGCGACCGCGCGGATTGAGAGGCCTTCCCGGTTGATCGCGTGACGTGCGCGCATGGCGTCCGTGTCCGTGAGCTTGCGCGGTCGGCCCAGGATGACGCCTCTGCGCTTGGCCGCAGCCAAACCCTCCCGTGTCCGTTTGCGCAGCTTCTCGCGCTCCCATTCCGACAGCGCCGCGCGGAGCGTGAAGTTAAACCCGCCCTCTGGCGTGGTCAGGTCATAGTCTTCCGTGATCGCCTCGAATCCAATGCCGAGCGCAGCCAGGCGGCGCATTTCCGTGAGCGCATCGAGCACTGAGCGAAAGGCGCGATCCACATCCCATACGACCAGCACGTCACCGGGCCGCATAGAGGCAATCAAGCCTTCATACACGGGGCGGCGATCCGCGCAGGCCGACACACCCTCCTCCATAAACACCGCGTCACAGCGCGATTTCAGGCCATCGATCTGACGCGCAGGCGACTGCCGCTCGGTCGAGGTGCGGATATAGCCAAATCTCTGCGGCATTCGCGGCATGGGGCGCGCCTGTTCCTTTCCTGCGTGTTCAGTGTGCTGCCCCATCCCCGGCCTCCCTTGCGCGACAAAAACCAGCGTTTTTGTCGCCTCAGGGCCGGATGATGATTTCGGCAGGTTGGCGCCGACTTGATCTCAGCAAAACCAAGCCCTTGCAGGCTAGACGATTTGGAGTCCGCCCGGCAATGGGGTATGAGGCGAAAACGCTCCTTTTTGTCGCGTAAAAACAGGGCCATAGAGCGGAGGCTCCCGCCATGGCCCTTATCCCGCCTGCTCTTGCAACCGCTCTGGATGTGGTGGGGATTTCCCTTGCCGTTCTGGATTTTACCGGGGTGGCCCGCAAGGTCGAGGCAGGGCTGGCGCGCTATCGGGATTGGGAGCGTCAAAGCATCCATGATTTTAAGGGTGAGCTCGCATCGACATTTAACCTGCGCCATCACCTGACTTGGGATCGGCAGATCAGACGGCTGCTCACCATCATCGTGATGGTTGTGCCTGCCGCGTTGGTTATCTGGCTATGGGGCGACCCATCCAGGCTAAGCCCCTATATCCCCAACTGGCCGGAATGGGTTTGGTGGAGCCTCTTGGCGTTAGTGCCCATCCTCTACGCGGTCGAGTATCTACTCAGTCATGTGATCGGCATGACGCTTGGCTATGTGTTTTCGACGGTGATCTGGGGTGTGTTCTGGGTGTTGAGCCGCCCCAAGGTCGGGGTATTGGGCACGATTGGCCTGCTTCTCGCCTTTTTCGACAGCGGTCTAAATTTGGTGATGCAGCTTTTCTAAGCGGGTGCTGGCAGAGCAGTATTTGTCACTGGTTCCTGGCGAGTAGGCGATCGCCTATCCACTTCCATCCCGCTCACTAAAGCCGTGGCGAGCGTTATGACAATACCTGTGCCTAATGCCAGCATTAGAGGGGTCGCGGTTGCGACTCCTGCGGCGACAATCGCTCCCACTACAACTGCCCCGCCTAACCCTTTTCTTGCCTTCTGAAAATCAAATCGTACTGCCCTCAAATATCCTCACTTGTTATAAGGATATTATGTCATATTCATCCGTATACTGTCAAATTTCGCGCATACATCAGCATGCGGCATAGGCTTCGTTATCCTTGTAATCCTGTAGTACGACTCCACGATTGCAAGCTTCCGATGGGCGCGCACCCATAATGCAATTCTTGCAACTGTACCAAGAAATGTGATATATTGGTATAAAGGAGTTTGACATGGCAAAGAACACGAGCATCGCCCTGGGCGATCACTTCTCAGCCTTCGTGGAAGCGCAAGTCTCGCATGGCCGCTATGGCTCTGTGAGCGAGGTTGTGCGCGCCGGGCTTCGCATCCTGGAAGAGCACGAGGCCAAACATAAAGCGCTACAGGCCGCGATCACTGCGGGTCTTACAAGCGGCGTGGATGACGCATTCAGCATGGATGCCATTCAAGCCGAGTTGGATGCAGAATGACGGTTGGCTACCGCGTTAGCAATCTGGCGCGTGAAGATATCAAGGGCATTGGCCGCTATACACAGCAGACCTATGGCAGCGCCCAGCGGCGGCGATACCTATCTGGCATAGAGGCTAAATTCGCATTGCTTGCGGATAGGCCGCAGCTTCATCCGGAACGCAGCGACTTTGATCCGCCCGTCCGGATCGCCCAACATGAAGAGCACTTGATCATCTATGTTCTGGACGGCGATTCAATCCTGATCGTTCGTGTCCTGCATAAGCGTATGGATGTCGCGGCCCAGCTGGGGGACGATTGAGAGCCTTGTGGATTCCATAGTTGATGGCCGTCGCACTCGGCTCGTATTGTCCGCTTTTGAGTCCGGAAAACAGGCACCCTAAAGCTAGGAATTAGCTCAATATTCTGACCTCTTGAGCAGACCTCATGTCCGGTTCCGAGTCCGCTTTGTGTGAGGGGCAAGCATCTGGCCCCAACCGTCATACATGGTGCGCGGGGATGAATTGGGTGATGTGCAAGATGTGCGTGTAGTACACGCCTCTTGCCAGGGGGAGCCGCTGCGCTCTTCCCCCGTGGACCCCCTTCCGCCCATTGGCGACTTCAAGGCAACCTGTCTGCGTTCCATTTCCGAGGCTATTACGGGGCAGTGAATATGACCGTATTCTCCCCCTCCAAATCCTCTCCAATTCCACGACAACCAGGCCACCCCTCAGCCGCCAAGAGACCGTATCGCCGGTCAATCCCTCGCAAGCGTCCAGCCTTTGCATCACTGGTCAGGGTAATGGCCCCCGACACCCGCCAGCAAGGAGACTTCGCTCTCCCTGCACCCATCACCTCAGGAGCTTTCAGCGCTCCCAAGACCCATCGACCATTTCATGGAGACCAACCCTGCGCGGATTGGATGCGCATCAGTGGCTCGGTGTCAAAACTAACTAAAAGGCCTCACGGTCTGTTCAGGCTTCTGAGCCATGGAAGGCACCTTCAATAAGATGCAACTCCTCAAGAATTTCAGCGGAGACATGCTGCACATGGCGCGCAAATGTTTCGTGATTAGCGAGGGCATCTTTTGCCAGTTCAATTGCTTCGCTGCTTCCAGCATGACCTTTGACCTTGGAGCGGATTTTCTGAGCCATCCTTAGGCCATTAAGTTTTGGCGGTTCATCCCCATCGCTCGCACTTGCAAGCAATTTCTCAAGCAGCACCAAGCTTTGATCCTTTGGGTCAAAATCTATGCTCCGCTCTTTCAAAATTACTCGTATCGCCTTGATCACAAATCCCTCATTGAAGAGCTTCGTCAGATCCATAAAGGCCTCAGCCCACTCTCCGCGATTGTCCGTCACAGGCAGAGCTGTACGGTCTAGAAGTGACCTGTCTTTCAGCGTCCACCAAGATACTTGCCGACGATCCCATTCTCGCGCCCGTGCCAACACTCCACGATAAGGGTCTGGTTCAGTCCACCATTCGCCTTTGAAGTCGTTGGTGAAGGCGCGTTTTGAGATTGGGGCTTCTGGCTCAATATTATATGATTGCCAGTGGATTTGTTCCTGATACGGCAGGTCAGCAAGATCGCAAATATATGCGTGCACCTGCCCGGCTTCGTTCACATCAATGCCTCTCATGCTCCATGCAGAGCGGCAATGAATGGTTCGATCCCCAACCGTATATTTGTCACGATCAGCTTTGTATTTTGACAAAACCTCCGGGCGAAAAAATGCCATCGAAAGCTCGTGCGGAAGATCATTATCGGCCATTTGGAAGTAGTTCGTCGTTGAACCTGGGGCAGTTGATATCTTACGTACTTCCCCATGACGCCAATCAAAGGCTAGAAACTCTACGCCCCGTTCCTCGCGTGGATATGGGTTTGTGAGTTTTTCAAGCAATTCGTCCCGCGACAATCTAGGCTTCAAGATTTGAACGCCTCTATGATAAGCGCATTCTCCTTCGACAATTTTGCTGCGATAGAAGAACTGATCATCCTCATCAGAATTTACTTCTTCCCCATCGCCCCAGCTGCGGAAGGTATCGTGATTGAGTAATGTAAAATCAAACATCTGAACAAGCGTCTGACGAGACGCGACCAGATATTCAACAAGTTCATCTTGCTTTGCAGTAATAAGAGTTACGGGGTGCCGTTCTTCTCGGCGCGTAACTGAAACCACATCGCAAAAATCGCCATTCTCATCGAACTTGCAATACGCGTTGCGCTCTGCTCTCCACCTTATGGCTGCTGTGTGTTCGAACTCTTGAAGCAATTCAATTGAGGTCGAGGGCTCGTCGCTCCACCCCTCGAAGCTCCGCATAAAAACCAAGTTGTGACCGCCATCGAGTGAATCAGACCCGGCTGTTGTTATCCCTCGTTCGAAGCCTAGATGCTTTTCTTCGCCCGACCTCCACCAAACGCTCGCGCAGACCGTGAATGGATTATGGCTCCAAGTCAGCAAATCACTTTTTTGAAGCGGCTCTAGGTTGTCGCTTGGGACGGCAACAGTATGGACAAACACAGAGTTGCTTGAGGCGTATAGAATCAATTCATCATCTGTCGCGTTATCACGTACAAACTTTAAATGACCTTCTCCCTCTAACCACTGCTCCAGCTTGCCTTTGTCAGCCGGATAGGGGCCTATTCGATCAAGTGTGCTCAGAATTCTCTTGTGTGCATAAGATGTCATGGTCTTTGCCCGCTTCGTTTTCTAATTATACGCGAGTCGCGGGCATTTGGTCTGCTTGAAGAGCACTACTGATCCGCGTTGCTGTCAGAAATTAAATCATCACTGACTCTCTGCCCTCCGAGGACAGATGAATTCTGATTGCGAACCCAAATTTCGTGAGTGGTTGGAAAAGGATTGCGAACAGCCAATTTGCGGGCAGTTCTCAGGACTTCCACAATCGGCCTTTTCGCGGGCTTTTTCCGCGTCTTAGGATCAATAAGAATCTGACCTAAAACTCTCGCCAAATCTGGCTTGTTCAAACTTCGAGAAGTTTTTGCGGCGTATATATCTGAAAGGCTTTTTCCTGGATTAGAATCTTCTCGCGCCAGGGCAATTTCAGCGGGAGAGAACTTCGCGCCATTTCCTATCTTGGTCAGGGCTTTTGCAATTTCTGTATTAGAAAAATTGTCGAACTCTAAGCACACACCCCACAGTCTCACATGGTCAGGTGCCATCGCCAAGCGGTTGCTGCTCAGTAGCGAGGGTTTGTGTTCCGCCGCCTCCTGTAGCTTCCGAGCATAGTTCTCATCGTCCAGCAAAAGGTATGTCATGCTCTGATGGTGATGAAGATAATCTATCAACCGGACGATGGCCGTGAAGCGGTCATATTTTTTGTTACCAGTAGCGTTGTCCACGCCGCGTAGGTTGATGATTTCAATTCCAGCAGTTCCGGGATGATGTCCGAATAAGGGCTGAAAGATCGTATCAATCAGCGCGACCTCACTCTCACCTTCGACAAGAAGCACGAGTTTCGGTTGTGGATTGAGATCATATTGGTTGACCACAAACTCCAAATGCCTGCGGCAGTCATCTCTTTGTTCTAACTCAGGGGAATGGGAGATAACTTCCGTATTTACCTCATGGCTAGGGGGAAGGTCGACGCCGTACAGGTCTTTATGAAGGCGCCTTATCATATTGGCCGCACACCGGAGGTTGAAAGCCAACAAGGCATCACCTTTAAGCGCGTTCTTTTGTTTGATCGAAATAAACTCGACAAGATTTGCCCATTTTTCGATTGGGTCTTTAGAATTTGCTGCAGTGGCTATCGCATTGTAAGCATGCTCTAATTTCCTTTCCGTGAGCTGAAATTCTGTTTCGACTTGCTTTGGATCAAAATTGGCGGCCTCTTCTTCCCACTGCCAACCCACCCCAATAATATTTATCCACCCCCCTACAGCCAAACAGTCTCTTGGGACTGAGATTGTCCTGCGATTTCCTTGGGTATGAGGATAGTATCTGTTCGAAATATATTGGCACAGCACAGAGACTGCGGCTCGGAAGGAGCTGTTGCGGCAACCTGCTAGGCATTGCTCAGCGAATTGCACCCAGTGACCTGCCCTGGCCTGCCAATCAACAGGCGGGGTTTGCTGCTCTAGATATTCATCTAGCTGCACGTTTATCGTCAGGCCTGTAAGGGCACAGATCAAATCAAAGATTTGAAACGGCGAATAGAACGCTTCGGTTTCTACGTCTTCCGCAGGCATATTGTATTCGGTGCCCGGTGCCAGACAATCGATTGCGATACCTTGATCAAACCACTCGCCCACATCGCTGTTTGGGAAACGCATGCCGGCACTAATGCTACCGTCATTCACAAAACGAACGATGGGTTTAAACGCACCAAGACGCTCAAGGTTGAGCAGGCGCTTCTTGTTTACGGATATGCCTTGTTTTTGACAGTGATCGGCAAAATTCTTTAACTTGAGCAGCCGCGCCACCATGAGTCGGTCGCCTTCAAGAATAAGACGAGCAGGACTTGCGGGCATCGTAATAAGTAAATCATCTGACATGGCGAACCTAACTTTCTCAGAAGAGAATCACACGCGATTCTGCTGTCTCACTCAAGTTGGCGCCACTTTCCCATACCACTCACATGCGCATTTGTTTTTGAGGTGCGGGCCGTTTTTGCGGAGTCGCTTGCATCGACTTTTCTAGCTCTTCCACCAAGTTGGCGCGCTGAGTATTCAGGTTCTCGGCAACCCTCTTGGCCTGAGCCAATTCCAGCTTCAGCGTCTGCCGCTCATCGAGGTGCTTCTCAATCTGCGCCTCAAATTCGGCCTGATCGCGTTTCAGGGCGGCTTGGGCGTCGCGTTTGTTCTCTTGCGAGATACGCCAGTGTTCGCCGCGCAGGATGTCCCAGACGCCTTTGAGGCCTTTGCGGAAGCGGGCCTGGCGGGTTTGAGCTTCTAGCGTGCGGCGCTGCTGCTGCGCCTCAATCAGCGCTCTACGTTCGCTGCGCTGGCGGGTGCGGAGGTCGTGGAGCTTCTGCTTGAATGCCGCTTTCTGGCGCTCGGCTTGCGCGTCTATCTCGTTCACGAAACCCGTCAATTTGTTGCTCAGCGCGTCGGCCTTCTCGGACTTCACAATGTCCACATCCGGCAGGGTGTCGGCTTTGCCGAGCCGGTCTCTGACGTCCTTGGTTTTCACGCCGATCTGGCGCGGCACGGAATAAACTTCGCCGAAGGCATCCACCGCCACAAAACTGCGCCGATTGCCGCGCGCCAGAGTATAGCCGCGCTCCCGCAGCGCTTGGGTGAAACTCGCCTGATCGTCTGAGACCGCCCAGGCTTCCTTGATCGCCGTTTTGATCGCGCGCGGGTCTTGCCCCGTTCGTTTGGCCTGTTGCCATTCTTCCAGCGTGAAGTTGGGGGGATCGCGCAAAGAGCGGTCGATATGACCGGCGGGCAACCGCCAGCCATGATCAAGATAGAGCTGTTTCGACAGCGCCGCGAGTTTGGTTTTCGAGTGCGAGAGCTGCACCGCTTTCATCTGCTCGGTGTCGATGCGCGACCAGACCGCATGCGCATGACGGCGACCTTCCTTCTCATGGAAGACAATCGCGCGGGGCTGGTCTGTCAGGCCCAGGCGCTCTTCGGCCTGCGCAATAGCAGCCTCAAAAGAGGCAATGGAGCAGCGCTCATCCTGTGGCGGATTGAGCGAAAGCGAGAACAGGAACTGGCGGCAGCGTGTGCCTTTGCTCAGCGCCTCGGCTTCCTTGAACGCGCCCATGAGGTCGTCGGCCACGAAGCCGCGAATTTCATGGACATGCACATGGTCGTTCTCATCCTTCATCAGGTGGCGCGCCAGATCGCGCGCACCACCCCTTTGATTGCCGACGAGGATCATGCCGAGGCCTTACCGAGCGCCGTCATGAGCGTGTCACGCATCTCGCCAATCTCGGCGCAGGCCGTGTGCAACTCGGCTTCCAGCTCTTCCGTGACCGGCAGCGCGCCGATATTCGCGGCCTTGGCAATCTGGTTGAGATTGGAGGCCAGCCGCGACTTGCCGAGCGCGCCGAGCAATTGGGCGAGGATGACATGATCCACGCCCGGCTTGTGGCTTTTGCGTTTTGGACGGCGAGAGGGCCAGGGCTCTATTTGCTCCCCGAACAGCCGCCAGCGAATATAGCTGCTCAGCGTCCTGTCGCCCGCATCGCGCTCTAACTGCGCCCGTTCCTCATGCGTGAGGCGCAGCGACAGCGGTGAAGGGTGTTTCGACGCGCCCTTGCCGTGCAGGTCGCGGTTACGCTCAAACCGCCTGCCTGCATGTGCCTTTGTAATCGTCTAGCATGGAGTCGGCCCTCCATGCTTGCCCGGCTTGGGCACCGGGCTTTCCTCCTCCGGTGGCGCCTCCTCATCCAGAACCGAGAAGTCCACATCACGAAGCTGGTCTTCCCAATCGCTCAGAACCTCAAAGAGCTGGTTGGATGTTTCATCATCCAGCTCCACCATCCTACAGGATTGTTTTTATATGATATTTCCGCGCCCGCATTGACGCGAAGATGTCTGAAAATTTCTTCTCCGCACCAGATCTGCACCACTCGCTGGGAAGCGTGTGGGTCTGCTTGCCCGCGTAACCTATTGGTTGAATTCACTTTCTCGGTCTGATTCGCTGGTGTGCCGCCCATGCCTTGAAGTGAGCCTTTTCTCCGTCATGAAACCGGGGCTTCAGAATAAATAATAAAATTCAATGTATTGGAGCATGTGATGATTGGCCTGTAGGATGATAGAATATGATTGGTCGGCCTTTTTCCAGAGTGCTAGACCGGTTGAACGTGCCGGTGCCTTCAATGGTGGGTTGCGGTTGGTCCGGCTTTTCCAGAGTGCTAGGCTCAGGACCTATTAATTTCGATTGGGTTGTGATTCACGATATTCAGGAGGATGTCGTGATGCGTGATTTGTTTTTGCTGAGCGAACGTCAGATGGCGCGGATCTCGCCGTATTTTCCGCTGGCACACGGGGTTGCGCGGGTGGATGACCGGCGTGTGGTGAGCGGGATTGTCTATGTCATCAAGCACGGTCTGCAATGGAAGGATGCGCCGAAGGACTATGGCCCGCACAAGACGCTGTATAACCGCTTCATCCGCTGGAGCCGGATGGGCGTGTTCGACCGCATCTTCACCGCCCTTGCCGGGGCAGGCCCGCCGCCGGACCGGATCATGATCGACGCCACCCATCTGAAGGCCCACCGCACGGCGGCGAGCCTGTTAAAAAAGGGGATGTTCCCCGCCTTATCGGGCGCACCAAGGGCGGGCTGAACTCCAAGCTGCATGCGGTTTGCGACAGTCAGGGCCGCCCCATCCTCCTGCATCTTTCGGAGGGCCAGATGAGCGACCACAAGGGCGCACGCCTGCTGCTCGACATCCTGCCGCCCGCCTCACACCTGATCGGCGACCGCGGCTATGACAGCACCTGGTTCCGTCAGGCCCTCACCGCAAAGGGGATCGCGCCCTGCATCCCCTCATCGAGAAGCCGCAAACGGCCTTACCCCTATGACAAGGCCCTCTACCGCCAGCGCCACAAGATCGAGAACCTGTTCGCAAAACTCAAGGACTGGCGACGTGTCGCAACACGTTACGACCGGTGCGCCCACACCTTCTTCTCGGCAATCTGCATCGCCGCTACCGTCGCATTCTGGTTGTGAACAATGAGTCCTGAGCCTAGACCCCTGGGCGGTTTCTTTCAAGCGCTGTTCGGGTTGCGGTTGGTCCGGCTTTTCCAGAGTGCTAGACCGAATAAGTTGATAGAGAACTGCCGCAAACGGTTGCGGTTGGTCCGGCTTTTCCAGAGTGCTAGACCAATCCACTTCAACTCAGTGCTTTGACCATCGTTGCGGTTGGTCCGGCTTTTCCAGAGTGCTAGACCAGGATAGCCTTCCTGCACATCCCGAATTGGGTTGCGGTTGGTCCGGCTTTTCCAGAGTGCTAGACCCTGTCGTGAGATACGCCTCGAACCGTGTCGGTTGCGGTTGGTCCGGCTTTTCCAGAGTGCTAGACCTTCCCGCCATTCCATGCAAAGGATGATCCCGTTGCGGTTGGTCCGGCTTTTCCAGAGTGCTAGACCAGGCTTTCCTTTGGCCATCTCGGGCATATCGTTGCGGTTGGTCCGGCTTTTCCAGAGTGCTAGACCTGATCTCCCCTGCCCACACACCTATACCGGGTTGCGGTTGGTCCGGCTTTTCCAGAGTGCTAGACCATAATGCCCGGCCATCGTCTGACGACAGTGGTTGCGGTTGGTCCGGCTTTTCCAGAGTGCTAGACCGGTTACTGAGGTGGTCATGCGCAACGGCAAGTTGCGGTTGGTCCGGCTTTTCCAGAGTGCTAGACCTTCATCGTATATCGTCTGTGCCTTCAAGGCGTTGCGGTTGGTCCGGCTTTTCCAGAGTGCTAGACCGAAGCCTTCCTTCGCAGCTCTGGACGGCGAGTTGCGGTTGGTCCGGCTTTTCCAGAGTGCTAGACCAAACAATGCCCAAGGTGATCCCCACAGACGGTTGCGGTTGGTCCGGCTTTTCCAGAGTGCTAGACCCGATGAGGTGGCAAGTCGTTGATATAAAGTGAAATTTTACCGAATAACACTGAAGAAAAACGACGTGTCATCCTCAAAACATCACTAGTTGGTCTGGGTTTTCACGCGAATCAGTGCGCCGTCGACCTCGCAGTGAGACAATATCGGCATATTGCCGGTCCGTGAATTGCAAGATGTCGACCTTCCCTTCGGGCGGGACCGCGGCCTCTATGGACCTTATGATAGGGGCAAGTTGTGCGCGTCCTGTGGTGTGGCGAATATACACTGAGTATTGGGCCATGGTGAAACTTTGATCCAGTAAAAAGTCCCGGAACTGAGTGTAAGCACGCCGTTCCTCTTTCGTTGTGACCGGTAAATCGAACAAGACCATAACCCACATGTGCTGATACGCTGAAAGGTGCGTTAGCGCCCTCACTTGACGCCTCCTGACAATTCCAGAGCCAGACCTGCTGGCAGTTCAAGAGTGCGCGCTTCTCCTAGGCATATTCTGGCAAGGCTTTGAGCCTGGCGATTCATGCAGGTCTGCACAGGACTTGCCCCTTGCGGGCCCTGCAGGTCCAGAGACAGGACCTGAACAATCCGACTTTTACGATAACGATCAAGAGCGGGTAATTCGTCCCTTTCGCATTCTGCGAGGCGCCTGATTGTCAGGTCTACCCAGGGTCTGAATGGTTCCATCATGTCGGAGCTGAGCCGCAGAGGCTCCCCACGACTGGCATGCTGAATGGAGAGGCTGGGATGGAGGCCGGCCGCTAGCAGGCTACGCGCTGCCCCTGCACGCAAAACCGTGTAGCCATAATTGAGCCATGCGTTTAGTCCGTTTGCCTGACGAGAACGGGTAAACGAGTCTTCAAGTTTGCCCATCATTCGCGGCCAGTATTTTCGGGCGGCCTGAGCTTCAAGATTGTCCGGATCGCCTGAGCGAACAGCCTTGGCCATTTCGATCAAGTCTGCCGAATGCTCACCCGCCGCGCTCAGTGCTTGTCCCTGCGCGTTGATCTTAGCGCGAACAAGAGCTTGCCAGAGGCGCTTGCGTTGTGGCAGGCTTAGCTGTCCCTGCGCCTCAATAATGTTCCCCTGGGCATGGTGTCCGGCGACGGGCCAGATTATCGACGCTGGTGATTGATCCACACCGCAAAGCACAACCGGTATGTTCTCTGCTGCAAGGCGGGCGGCCAGATTGAGCGAGATGGAAGCGCCATAGCCGCGCACGACCAGTCCGCCAATATCAGGCAGGGCAACACGGCCGATTTCTTCCCGTTCGCGAGAAAGCTTCATGAAGCCGCGAAAGAGAGACAGATGCACATTATCTGTAGCGACTTCGACTATTCTGTTCTGCATATAACTTCTCCGGATTACCGCAGAAGTTGCAATTTCTATGCCTTGTGTCGTTTTATCTTGCCTGAGGGGCTGACGGTGATCCTGACCGCATTGGCCCTTTGGAGGGATGACGGGGACATCTGGTAACCGGCCAGTTCTTTTGCGCGAACGCGAGCCGATGCGTTAGCCTCATGGTGATCTGCCATGTTTATTTTGCCTGCCGAGAATTTGTAAATCGTTACGCACCGCCGGTCTCCGGCCGGACTGTCAATTTCTAGCATATCGCCTTTGCGTAGGCGCATCAGTAGAGACTGACCATCTTGCCGTGTTGGCTTTAGCCACCAGTCCGGATCCGCTTGCGCAAGCTGGTATGCCTGAAAGGTGGTGACAACTTCGCCGGTCCAACACCCTTTCTGATCCTGGAAGATATCGTAACAATAGTTTCCATCGCCCTTGTAGGCTTTTGAGTGTTGCCGGTTCTTACCATGCTTGATGGTGACAAAGCTGGACTCTTTCATCGGGGTGGCGACGCGAACACGGCGCACGGGTGGGCGCATGCCCTCTCCGGTCTCGCACAAGGCCTGTGTGAAATCCTTGCCGGAGAGCCCCTGCGTTTCCGTGTTAAAGTGATCGCGCAGCTGGGGATCGACGATCGAGTCCAGATCCTTCGGTTCCAGATCCGACAGAAGCTTGCGTGTCACCAGTATCATCTGGCCCTTGGCGTCGCTTTGCCCAGTGATGCCATAAGCTGTGTCGTTATGCATGGCGTCCTGGAAACCGTGATCAGGCTTGTGAGACACGACCAGCTTGGAAAGCCTGTCCTCGGCTGAGGCGCGATAACGTTTCAGGGGTTCAGCCATGGCCTGCATGATCTCATGATGGGCGGCCGCGTCTTCCTGTTTTGCCAGGTCGGAAGCGCGCTTCACCATGGCCTGGTCCGTGAGGGCGACGACCAGCGCATCAACGGCATGGTGGCGATGATCGGTCCGGTCTTTCCGGTTGCCACCTGTCAGGCCTGTCAAAGTGTTGAAGCCTGCAAAGTGGCGGAGATCTGCTGTGAGCTGCCCGGGCACGACCCAGACCTTGCGGCTCTGCCCTTTCACGCCTTGCCCGCCGTAAAGGGCTTCAACAAATGTCTTGCTGAGCCGAGCGATATAGCGGGTGTCATTGAGCTGGCGGGCCAGGAAATCACCGCCACGCGCTTCCCAGTGTTCCATTGCATCGGGATCAAAGCGCCAGGCCTTGGATGCGGGAAGGTCACTCGCCCTCAGGCTTATCTGCTCCCAGTCATAGCCTGCGGGACTGTCGCCGAAGGCTTTAAAAGGGGTCTGGTTGCGCTTGATACGATTGGCCTCTCGCGTCGCAAGGACCTTGTTTGCAAAGCTGTCATCGAGCGTGCGTGACAGCGGCAGGATGTGTTCGATCTCCACATCATCTGAAAACAGGTCGGTCTTGTTGATAGGCGTGCCGGAAAACGCGCACACAACGGTCCCGCCAAACGCATCCATCGCCTCTTCGTAGAGACGCAGTTTCAGGCGGTTTTCATAGTTTGGAGAATATCCGTTGGCGGTAAGATATGCGTTCCGCTTGTCGTTGAGATCCTGGTTTTTCTTTAGCAGAGCTTCCAGCTCGCGCCGTCTCCGGTCGGACAGGGGCAGGTCTCGTGCCAGCTCAAGCACGACCTGCTCTGGCGGTCCCCAGCGGCGGATCAGATCGTTGATCACCTTTTTCAGCTCATTGAGCGCCACATGCACGGTCGGGTTGGCAACCCGGCCATAGCGTTCTTCATCATTCCGAGGGTTATCCCTTTCAAAGGCTGTGTGCCGTGACAGGATTTCGCCGTAGTAGGGCAAGCCATCTTCGTGGATTACCCCATCGCCCATTGCGCGATGGTCTCCGAACTCTGCTTGCGCGGCTTCATCATACCTTTCGCCAGCCTCTAGGCGCGGGATGACCCGGCTCAGTGCCTGCGCAGAGAGTTTGCCATGGCTATCGGCCAGACGGGCGCGCGAGACAGCTTTGGCTTGATCCTCAGACAGGCCATGCTTCCGGGTGAGCCAGTCGACAAGATCGGCTTCCTGTTCAGTCTCAATCAGTTTGAGGACAATTTCATCCTGCGTTGTCCGGTTCAGGTCGAACCAGCCATCACCCCAGACATCCGTTTGCATCAGGATGGCCCCCGTGGTGTCACCCACCAGATGGTCGCGCTTGGCACTTTCAATATTGAACTTTTGCGAGTTCGGCAGGTTGAGACGTTTGCGGATTGCCTTGAAGGTGCGCTTTGCCGCCTTGGAGGATGGGTGGACAAGGAAATCGACCAGTTGCGCTCGTTCATCACGGGTTAGCGTGCGGGAAACCTCGCCAGTCGCGCCAACGCTGAGATTGTTCACCTCTTGCAGAATGCGGGCATATTGCGTGGAGGGCAGCGCCTTTGGTGCGCGAGGCTGATCCGGCAGGAATGTGCACTTGCCTGCCTGTTGTGGCTTCAACTTCCGCTGATACACAATGACGTGCCGGATGGTATCATGGGCGTCTGCCGTCATGAATGTAGGGTGGTGAGGCGCCTGGTGGTTCCAGATCTGTTCGAATTCGTCGAGGATCATGGCGCGTGAAGGATAATAGTCATAGGCCATTTTTGAGCCTTCGCGGTGGGCTTTGACCCGCGCCTGAGGCATAGGAGCACGTGAACCTGCAGGTGTTTTGCGATTTGCCTCCAACTGTGCAAGTCGTGGTGCCCCAAACATCTCCCCCAGCGTATTCGCCCCTGTTGCGCGCATCTTTTCGCGTGCGGCCTCAATCGCGGCAAACATGGCCCCTTCATCGTCACCATCGGTCTTGCGATTTGATTTGAAGCCTCGCCTTTGTTGCAGGTGGAAGAGCGCCCGGCCGATCTCAAAAGGCGTAAGGGACTGATGCAGCGCCTTGGCGCGCAGGATCCATGGGTCAAGCTCTTCCAGCGCTTTGCGTTCGGCGCCTTCAGGCGGCATGAGCCCGGCTGCAGTGAGCGCATGAAGCATGGCGCGGCCACGTGCTTCCTTGCGATCCCGGTTGCGCCGTGCCGAACGCGGGCCACGCCGTTGTGCCGCATTGGAGGATTTGTCCTTGGGATTGCGGGCGTCCGAAAAGATCCGGACGCCCATGCCAAGAAGGGGGCCGGGCGTGAGTGCGTCTGGCGCGTCACCGGAAAGCTCAATAGCCGCCCATCCCAGAGAGTTAGTGCCAAGATCAATTCCGATGCGATACTTCATTTGCGATACTTCATTTTTAGCCCCCTAAATCAAACTAATTGACTTTGCCGTTGGGCGGCGCTAGAAGTCAAGTATGATTATGGAGGATAGGTATGAGCAGAAGAGTTTGCGCCTAACGGGCTAACGCCATCAACCCGCAGGCGAGCATATCATTCGAAGAGATGGCACCCAAAAACCACGATTCCAGAACCCGTTTCACCGTTCTGTCGTTTGATTTAGTTGCGGTTGGCCTGACTTTTCCAGAGTGCTGGACTTGCTGTAATGTCTGACTTATAATTTGAATGCATTTCTAGCACTCTGGAAAAGTCGGACTTTCCGTTAACAAGGATTACTCCTTAGGAAATCCACGAAATGCGAAGGCGAGCTATCATGGCTCGCCTTCTTATTTTTGAAGGAAGCACGGTTCGGAGCGTCAAGACGCTCTTACTGCTCGACAAATCAATGCAACCCCGCGTATGCGGTATAAATGGCCAAGGGCATTTTCA
>OBJS01000043.1_pt1 | contig 77844 bp, 78 predicted proteins | sample 1519851 | NCBI WGS metagenome assembly OBJS01 (sample SAMN03019806, study PRJEB22545) | beach sand metagenome | biome: beach; feature: sea beach; material: beach sand | place: USA: Municipal Pensacola Beach, FL | collected 2010-10-20 | depth 25-47 cm m
AATTGCCGCCTTGGGGAACTAATAGGCCGGAATCCATGCGGATAGGGAATACAGGAGGCGTCGGCACCAATCAGATCCGGCGCAGTGATCGGCGCAAGAAAACCGACAGCGCCTTCACCCTGGGTAATGCGGCGCAGTCCGGTGCGGCTGCGGCTGGCAGCGCGTCTGCCGAAGTTGCGGGCAGCGGCGCGGTTGCACCGGTCGGGACCTTACTGAATGTGCAGGAAGTCGGGCAGGAAACCACGCCTGATGACAGCGAGCATGACCGGGCGGAACGGATGCTGAAGCTGCTGGATGACCTCCGCCATGGACTGTTATGTGGTCAGATTTCGGCCAGCCGGCTGCGGCAGTTGGAAAAACTGAGCGCGCTTCCTGTCAACACTTACTGCGATCCCAGGCTGCAATCGATTGTCCGGCAGATTGAACTGCGCGCAAAAGTTGAACTTGCAAAGCTTGAGACAAAAACTGCCTCCTGACACAGGTCAAGCCACAGATTTGTCAATATTTTCCGTATCTTACAAAGTTTCTGCCTTGCAGACCGTGTGAACGGTTGCCCAAGCCAAAGGCCGAACATATACTCCACGGCGTTTTGCTAACGGATGAGGGTATTTAGAGGATATCCTATGGCTACACGACTTTCTGCAAATTATCGTCCTTCAGAAAGCGAACCGTTCATGAATGCACGCCAGAAGGAATATTTCCGGCGTAAGCTATTGAATTGGAAGAATGAAATTCTTCAGGAGAATAAAGAGACGCTGAAGCATTTACAATCGGATACCAGCCAGCATCCCGATATTGCGGACCGCGCTTCCGACGAATCCGAACGCGCCCTGGAATTGCGTACGCGCGACCGGCAGCGCAAGCTGATCAGCAAAATCAATGCGGCATTGCAGCGGATTGAAGAAGGGACTTACGGCTATTGCGAGGAAACAGGAGAACCGATCAGCCTCAAACGGCTCGATGCGCGACCGGTTGCGACATTGAGCATCGAGGCACAGGAGCGTCACGAAAAGCGCGAAAAGGTGTTTCGGGACGATTAGGCCACGCTATATCGCATTAGTACACCGTTTTACCTCACTGGAATTTCAATGAAAAAGGACCCTGATCGGGTCCTTTTTTGTTTTTGGCGAATTTATATAGCGGCACGACGCAGATAGTATGGTCCTCAGAAGGGGAACAGGATGTCATATACCTGCTGGCCATAGCGTGGTTGCTGCACATCGGTCAGTTGCCCGCGTCCGCCATAGGAGATCCGCGCCTCGGCAATTTGCGAATGCTGGATCGTATTGCCATTGCTGATATCTTCAGGCCGCACCACGCCGGCAATGGCGATTTCGCGAACCTCGAAATTGATCCGTACTTCCTGGCGTCCTTGAATGACGAGATTGCCATTGGGCAGGATCTGCGTCACCACAGCGGCCATTGTCATATTGATCGATTCACGGCGGTTCACTGTCCCTTGGCCTGTGGCCGAACTCGTCGAGGTTGCGTCAACGAGCGAGCTTGGTGACACCGCTTCGGGCAGAATTCGGTTCAGATTGCTTTCAAAGCCAAGCAGATTGGGTGCCTCGACCCCTTCATTGGCTGCCCGTGTACGGGTTGTTCTGTTATCGACCTGGGCGCTGTCGGTGATCGCGATATTCACTGTCAGAATATCGCCCACGGCCGAGGCGCGCTGATCCTTGAAGAATGACCGGGCACCGGTCCGCCACAGGGAATTGGGCTGGGTTGTGGTGATGTGCGGGGCGGGCATGGGCATGGCCACATGCGTTGCGCGGGGTATCGCGGTTTTTACACCTTCCAGCGGCGTCAGGGGTGGCGGCGAGCCGACCTGGGACAGCCGGTCCACCGTGCCGGCGCAGGCGGCAAGTCCCGATAGCAGCACTGCCAACATAGCAAGGCGCAAATATTTTCCGGCGGTTATGTGGTGTTTATCTGTCATGCTCAATGCCTGCGTTCGTAAATAGTCGTGAAATTACCGTGATGCGGCGACAATCGGGCGCGCTTCTCCGAATGCGGGTGCAAGGTTGATGATCTCAGCCCGTCCAGGCGCGGTAACATTTGCTTCCAGAATGCGGTTCGTCTGTGTGTTGACCACGCGGATCAGTGCGCCTCTGGCACCATTCTCCAATGCGCGCGTCTGGGTGGTGAGCCTCAAACCAGGCGAACTGAAATGCACAATCACCAACTCGCCTTTCTGCACCAGAAGCGGGGGGTCAATATCGTTCTGCCGGATTACGGCACCAGCGCTGAGATAGCGTTGCACCGCCATTCCAAGCAGTTCTGACTTATCCGTCACAACACCACGATTGGATTGGCTGGCGCGCAGGCGGATCATGTTGATATCGGAGTTGCCGATGATATCACCGCGGTGCATGGCGCGGGCCAGTACGGGGACCATGACTGTTTCATAAACAAGACCTGTAATTTCATGGACCGGTGCGCTGACATCGCCTGCGGGCGCCCTCAATTTTGCGAGAAAACGACCTCTTTTGCGTTGATAGCGCAAATCGACAATATCAATGCTTTGGGGGGCATCTGTCGCGACATAGAGCTGCGGTGCATTGCGCGCGATTTCCACCCGAATGGATGCGGGCGCACCGCGCTCAATGAGATGGGATTTGATTTCCCGTTCAATCATGCTTGGGGAGATGGAGGTGCCGGTGCGCGTCAGGCGAATGCGCTTGGAAGCGGGCAGGGCGGTAAGTTCCAGTCCCCGCTCGCGCAATGCACGCAATATGGTGGAAACCAGCAAGGTACGGCTTTCGCCCGGGTTTGGCGCGGCGGCAACGATAATCCGGTCCAGCGCATGCTCTTGCATCATGGCGGGGGACAGCCCGCTAACAAGATCAGCCAGTGTAACTTCATTGCTATCGACGCTCACCCGCGTCTCAAGCCGCAGATTTGCAGCGGCCTGCGACAGGCTGAGCAGCAAAACGACAAGAGTGAAGAAGATTACGCGGTTGATTGTCCCGAACCGGGAATGCCAGGAGGCGCGGATTAAGGTTGTGTCAGCCATTGCAACTTACCTGCGGAGATTTGATGTTGTGGACAGCATCTCGTCTGATGCGCTGATCACCTTGGAATTCATCTCATAGGCACGTTGTGCGGAGATCAGGGCGGTAATTTCAGCAACTGGATTGACGTTCGCGGTTTCCACAAAGCCTTGAAGAACCGTGCCGTATCCAGGGCTGCCAGGTGCACCGATTTGTGCGGCACCCGATGCGGGAGTTTCCAGGAACAAATTGTCGCCTTGTGCTTCGAGCCCGCCTTCATTGAAGAAAATCGCCAGTTCAAGCTGGCCAACGGTCTGCAATTCGACCTGACCTTGTAATTTTGCCTGAACTTCCCCTTGCGTATTGATAAATACATCAGTTGCCTCGGCCGGTATTGCGATACCGGGCGACACGACATAGCCATCACCGGTCACGATCTGGCCTTCCGCGCTTAGCGAAAATGACCCTGCGCGGGTATAGGCTTCATCGCCGCTGGGCAGCTGTATTCTGAAGAAGCCGCGTCCCTGAATGGCAAGGTCATAGGTGTTTTCGGTGGAGGCGAGGTTGCCCTGTTCGGTAATGCGGTAGACCGATCCGGCCCTGACGCCGGTACCGATTTGCACGCCCGAAGGGACAATCGTCCCGGCATTCGAGCTGTCGGCGCCGATCCTGCGCAGATTTTGATAGAGCAGATCCTGAAATTCCGCCCTTTGGCGCTTGAAGCCCGTTGTGTTCATATTGGCAATATTGTTGGAGATCACCTCAACATTGAGCTGCTGTGCCAACATGCCGGTCGCTGCGATACTTAAGGATTTCATGGGCGGTTATCTTTCCTCTTTTGCGGAAAACTGTGTCATTCAGCGAATTTGCGATAGCTGGTCGATGACTTTCGTCGTCAGGTCATCGCCGGTGTCGATCAGCCCTTTGGCTGATTGATAGCGGCGCATCACATCGATCATGCGTGTGATTTCCAGAATGGGTTCCACATTGGAATCCTCCAGATATCCTTGCTGAATGATGATGTCTTTCTGTTCGACCGGTGTTGCGTCTTCTTCGCTTGTGTAGACGTTGGCACCGGCTTTCTTCAGTGCTTGCGGGTTGGCGAAATCAACAATGGCAAGCTGTTTCGGCTCATCCCCTTCAATGGAGATTGCACCGTTGGTTGAAATATCGGGCATGGCGTTTTCAGGATCGAGCGTGATGGGCAGAAAATCCTCGTCCAGAACCCTGAAACCTGCCTGGGTGACAAGATCGCCCTCATTATTCAGGGTAAAATTGCCGGCGCGCGTATAGCCGATCCCATCCTTATACTCGACCGCGAAAAAGCCTTTACCGCCCAGGGCAACATGCAGGGCATTGCCGGTCGGGGAGATATTGCCAGGCGCAAAGTTACGTTTAACGCCATAGTCCAGCACGAAAGAAACATTTTTAGCGGGCTTTGCGCCTTGTGCGACGGGGGCGACATATTCCTCGAACAAGACCTGTTCCGCTTTAAAGCCGCCGGTATTCATGTTCGCCAGATTATTCGCAATCACATCCATCTGCCGCCGCAGGGAGGTCAGGTTGGATAAGCTGACTGAAAAACCGTTTTCCATATGCTGTCCGCCACTCTTCTGTCGCGCTGTCTACACGAAATTTCGTGCTACCTGTCCCGACAGGTGCAGTTTACGTGCCAGTTGCTGAATGGCGGATAAGTCCGGTTTTTTGTGAGATCACGGGCCAGGCTCCCAGAAAACCCTGCCGTGTGGCAAATTTTGCCCTGCTATTTTTGCGCCTGAGCGCCAATCGCAAGACTCCGTTAACCGATAAAATTTAGTCTTTAGGAAAGTCGCGGCATTGTGTTGCGTGGAAACAGGTTTGGGCGACAGAACATGGCTGAAGACGCGGAAACTGAAGACGAAGCGGTAGAAGGCGAAGACGCCGAGGGTGCAAAGAAGAAAAAGCTCAGCGGCAAGACGATCGTGCTGTTCATCGCCTTGCCCGTATTGTTGCTGGTGCTTGCGGGTGGCGGCGCGTTCCTGTTCCTCGGATCCTCGTCTGAGGAGGAGGGTGCCGAACATGCCGAGGAGGAGGTTATCGAGGAGGAGAAACACGCTGTTTTCTACGATATGCCTGAAATTCTCGTGAACCTGTCGTCTTCCGACAAGCGCGGCTCGTTCCTGAAATTGCGTGTTTCGCTTGAACTTGATGACCCGGAGGCGCCGCTCGCCCTTGAGCCTTTGCTGCCGCGCATTATCGATAATTTTCAGGTCTTCCTGCGCGAGATGCGGGTCGAGGATCTGCGTGGTTCCGCGGGCATGATCCGGCTTAAGGAAGAATTGTTGCGCAGGGTCAATATCTCGGTTCAGCCGATTGAGGTGCAGGACATCCTGTTTAAGGAAATGTTGGTTCAGTAGGGTGCATGTATAGCAATGTCAGACGAAGAACTTGATGATGAGGCCATCGCTGCCGCCTGGGAAGCCGAAACCGAAGCGGCAGCCGGCGACAGCGATGAGGCCCTAGCCGCAGCCTGGGAAGCCGACTCCGAAGGTGAGGGGGGTGATGGCGACATGGCCGCGGAATGGGCGGCCATGGTCGACGATGATGACCGGACCGAAACCGGGTCGTCGGGGCGTGTCCTCAATCAGGATGAAATCGACAGTCTGCTCGGTTTCGATGATGATGACGCCACGCAACAGGACCGTAGCGGCATCAAGGCGATGATCAATTCGGCACTGGTGTCGTACGAACGCCTGCCGATGCTTGAAATCGTGTTTGACCGGCTGGTCCGTCTGATGACCACCTCGCTGCGCAACTTCACATCGGACAATGTGGAAGTCAGCCTCGATAATATTACGTCTGTCCGGTTCGGCGACTATTTGAATTCGATTCCGCTGCCGGCAATTCTGGCGGTTCATCGCGCCGACGAGTGGGACAATTATGGCCTGTTTACCGTCGATTCAAATCTGATTTATTCGATTGTGGATGTATTGCTGGGCGGGCGGCGTGGCACTGCTGCGATGCGGATCGAGGGGCGTCCCTATACAACAATCGAACGCTCTCTGGTCGAGCGGATGGTTGAAGTCGTTCTTAACGATATGTCGATCGCATTCGAGCCGCTGTCACCAGTCACATTCAGGCTCGACCGGATGGAGACAAATCCCCGTTTTGCGGCAATTGCGCGCCCGGCTAACGCCGCCATTCTGGTTCGGCTTCGCATCGATATGGAAGATCGCGGCGGCCGTATCGAGCTCGCATTGCCCTATGCCACCCTAGAACCGATCCGCGAATTGCTGCTGCAAATGTTCATGGGCGAGAAATTCGGCCGTGACTCGATTTGGGAAAGCCATCTGGCGACCGAACTCTGGAACACGCAAATTCCAATCGAAGCAGTTCTGGACGAGCAGGCGATGAGCCTGCGCGATGTGATGAATTTTGAGGTTGGCCAAACCGTGATGCTGAACTGCACCGCCGATTCAGTTGTGAAAATGCGTTGCGGTAATGTTGCGTTGGTCGACGGAAAAATGGGGCGGATCGGCACGAAAATTGCGGTCCGCATCAATAGCCGGATGACCGGCATTGCTGACGGCCTGCCCGTTTAGCGGCGAATTGCTAAGGAGTGCATCATGTTGACCGAGCTTATGTTGGACATCTTGGTTGCTGTCTTGCTGGGGGTCACGGTTGCCTATTGTTTTTTGCTGAACCGGCGTCTTGGCGCATTGCGCAGCGGTCAGGACGGGCTGTTGAAAGTCGTTCGCGAGCTTAATGTCGCAACCGAACAGGCGCGGCTCAGTATCCGCAATCTGCACGAGGCGGGCGATACGGTTGGTGAGCGCCTGGCATCGGAAGTCGCTGGCGCCAAGGCATTGTCTGATGAGCTCGCCATGATCGTCGAGGCGGGGAACAATCTGGCCGACCGTCTTGCGGCTGATGTCGAAGGGCGTAGCAGCGCGGGCCGGAAATCGGCGGTGAGCGCTGCTTCCGCTGCCCCTGGGGCAAGCCCTGTTATGTTTGAACCCGACGATACGCACTTGGCGGTGCAGGACAAGGCGGGCGGCGATAAGGCGGCATTGCGCAACGCATTGCGGGCGGTGCGATAATGCCGGGCCGTTTTTTCGCGGTTGAGCGGGTGCGCCTCTTGCCGGTGGTGATGGGGTGTGCAGCGATGTTGTTCGGCCTGAAGGTGAACGATGTCTGGAACGGCGTGATCGATTTCGATGCAGGAATAAGTTCCGCTCAGGCCGCAACCGATGTGCAGGCGAATGAAACAGAGAAGGCTGAGGAACAGGATACCCCGTTGGCGATACCGGCCGCGCCTGCCGCAGAGCTTGGCGATGCGGGAGAGTTGAGTGAGTCCGAGGTGCAGCTGTTGCAACGCTTGTCTGATCGCAGGGAAGAGCTTGAGGCGCAGGCGCGGGAGTTGGACACACAGCGGACCTTGCTTGTTGCAGCCGAAAAACGTGTGGCTCAGCGGATTGCGAAACTTGAGGAGCTTGAGTCGACGGTCTCCGGGTTGATCGAACAGTTCGATACCCAGGAGGAAGCGCGCATGTCCAAGCTTGTCGAGGTTTATCAGAATATGAAGGCGAAAAGTGCCGCACGCATCTTCAATGAGCTTGATATGCATGTCCTGCTGGCTGTTGCGATGCGGATGAATGAGAACAAGATGGCTGAGGTCTTGGGGAAAATGGATCCTAAAGCAGCGCAGGAACTGACAATTGAAATGGCACGGCAGCGCCAGCTTCCCGAGACGGCCGGCTGATCGACATGCGGCTAACCCAAACACCGCATTTGCCACCCTCTTTATCGTGATGAGTTTTGGCGTGCTAGACGATTATCGACCTCAGGAAACAGAACCGCAGACGGCAGGTGCAATGCAGACCACTGTTGTTTTCCTGTCGCTGTTCCTCATTTTGCTGGCATTTTTTATCATGCTGAACAGTGTTGCGACGCGGGATCCATCAAAGGTCGATTCTGCGGTCAGCAGCTTGACCGAAAGTTTCGCCCGATCGAAATTCCGCGCACCGGAAGGTTATGTTGCTTCGAAGGCAGGCAATATTTTACGCGACTCTGCGGTATTGAATGAGGTGCACACCCGTTTGCTGGCAGCCGAAAGCTGGGCCGATCTGGAGGTTTCTTCCGCGCATGGCGCGTTGCTTGCCAACTTTGATCACGAAAAGCTGTTTATTGCCAAGACAGCGGTGTTGCAGCCTGAGGCTGTGTCCCTCATTCAGGGGTTGGCGCAGGCTTTGTCCGCTGATGCGGGCGAGTGGCGAGGCGTTGTGGAAATCGCGGTGCATGCGATGCGGATCGGCGAGATCGGGCAGGTAAGCCCGATGCCTGTGCCATTGCGCCAGTCCGCCGCCATTGCAAATGAATTTGAACGCTGGGGTGTGTTGCCGCAGAACCTTGCTGTCAGCGTGGTGTCAGGCAGCACGCCAAGGGTCCAGATGGTCTTTTTCATACTTGCGGACAGGGAAAACTAGCATGCCGGCCGACGCCTTGCCCGATCCTGCCCCGTCATTGCAGGCAGACCCGCCTTGCCAGGCCAGCATGGGCCCTGATATGGCGCAAGATGAACGTCAGGGTATCGTTCGCATCGATCAAGGCTGGTTGATTAGCTTTGCCGATCTGATGGCATTGCTGTTGTCGTTTTTTGTGATGCTTTACGGCATGTCGGTCATGCAGACCGAGGCGTGGCAGTCGATCGTGTCGTCACTTAGCGACGAACTGTCGACAGACCATGACGCCGCACTTATCCGGCAGTTGCCGCAGCAGACGCCATTGCGCCAGATCGGTAAGGAAGGCGACAGCCTGACTTATTTGCAGACGATACTTGGTGAGAAGTTTCGCAATGATCCTGTTTTAGGGCAGTTGAGGATTGACCGTGAGGGAGGACGCTTGTCAGTTGAATTCCCCGCGGATTTTCTGTTCGCCAGCCGCAGCCACGCGGTTTTGGCCGAGCGGTCCGCGGCAATCACTATCCTTGCGGAGAGTCTGCGTGGCATCACAAATCGCACTGAGCTGCACGCGACGATTACAGTGACCGATGCGGAAAGCAACGATGCGGCGTTTGACCATGGTTGGTACTGGCGGCTGGGTATCGCCAGGGCATTGGCAATGGTTGCGGCGCTGAAAGATGCCGGTTTGCAGCGCACCATTTTGCCCTATGGGCATGTTGCGGTCGAAGAGGTGAAGAGAGGGGGGCAGCTCGCCCTTGTAATTCATGAAGACGGGTAATGCCAATGTGCGCCTCAGTTAGGCTGATCAGGCGAAATTTCTGGTTTGGATTATGTGCTGCGTTGCTCGGTGTTCTGACGGCGGGGGCAGCGGTTGCGCAGGAAAATGTCGTTGTGCGCGGCGGCATTCATCCGAACTATGCGCGGATCGTATTCGATTGGGAAAAGCCGGTGACGGTCGAGGCGATCGAAAGCCCTGGCATGCTAGAACTGCGTTTTGCCGAGGAATTCGTCGCGGATTTCTCGCCGACCCTGGCGTTGATCGCGGATTATGTCGCCACAGCAGAGCAGGCGGCTGATCGCCGCGGGGTATTGTTCCCGCTGCAGCGTAAAGTACGGGTAAGAAATTTCCGTGTCGGCAACAAGGTCGTTGTCGATTTATATGATGCGGCGAATGAGGAGAGCGCCGGCGACACCGACTTGCCGATGATCAATGTCCGCGCTGGCGAGCATCCGGACTATCTGCGCATTGTGTTTGACTGGCCCGAACAGATTGTGTTCGATGCCGCATTATCGGATGACGCGCTTTCCGTCAGCTTTGCAACGCCGTTCAATGCGCGTTTCGAGCAGGTGGAAAGCAGGCTTGCGGACTATGTTGGCAGTCCGACCATCAGTGACGACCGGATGAGCGTTTCATTGCCCCTGAAAGCCGCATTCGGTCTGCGCCAGCTGCAGATCGACAATCGCGTCGTGATTGATTTGCTGAAGCAACCGCCGCAGCCCGAAAGTGTGTCAGCATCCGCAGCCGTTCCTGCCGAGGCGCCGCAGGCGGTAGTTGAGCCTGAAGTCGCTGCGCCGGATCAACCGGATAACGTCAACGCGGCAAACGCCGGCGACGCCGCTGTTGCCTCGACGCAGCCGAGCGCAGAGGCGCAGGATACCGTCGCGGCGGACAATGCAAAAAATGAAGTGCAGCAGGCTGATAAAACGCGTGAAGCCGTTGCGGAGTTGCTGGCGGATGTCACTGCGGCCGATATCGTTACGGCCGCAAAACAAAAAATTGAATTACGTATTCGCCAGATCCCGGGAGGTGCGCGCATCAGCGTTCCCTTCACACAGGATCACGCGGCGGCGGTCTTCATGCGGGGCAAGACCTTATGGGCGGTATTCGATGCGCAGGCAGATGTCGATATGTCGATCATGTCGCTTGTCAGCGGAAATTTGATGAGCCGGGGGCGGCAAGTCAGCCATGAGGATGTGACAGTGCTGGCCTTCGACGTTGCTGCGGGAACCATGGTGCATGTGAATCGTCAGCAATCTGTCTGGCAGATTGATCTGGTGCGCAACTATGTCACGCCGGCTGGCGTATTGCAGGTCGTTCGCGAACCGAACGCGGAACCGAATGGACATGTGCTGATCAAGGCGCTGTCGCCAAAGGGCCCGTTCGCGATCAACGATCCTGAAGCCGGTGACATGATTATGGTGTCGCCGGTACTGGAAGTGTCCCACGCCGTGGTGACACCGCGACGATATGTCGATTTCGAGATCCTGGCGACAAGTCAGGGGATCGCAATCGTTCCGTTTTCTGACCAGCTTGCGGTTGAGGGCAAACCCGGTGCGATCACTATCAGCACGCCACTTGGGCTGTCGATGTCGAACCTGGTTTCGCGGGGGATCGGCAAGGCCGCTGCGGAAAGTGACAGCTACAGCTCGCCGGTATTCATGGATTTTGCGAATTGGCGGCAAGGTAGCAGTGCTAACTTCAGGACAATACGCCGGCAAGTTTCGGCTGAAATTCAGGAAAGTGAAGGTGAAAAGCGCGGTGCACGGCGCTTGATGCTGGCGCGTTACTATCTCTCTCACGGGTTTGCGGCCGAGGCACGCGGCATGCTGCAACTGATGGCGGCCGAAGACAGCAACGCTGACAAGGACTTGTATCACCAGGGTTTGATGGGCGTCGCGGAATATTATATGGGACGTTATGCGGATGCGCGCGAAAAACTGTCGCATTCGGGCTTGCGCGATGATCCGCATGCGTCACTTTGGCGGGGTGCCGTTTTTGCACAGCAGCAGAGTTGGCAGAAGGCCCTTGAGAATTTTGATCGCGGCTATGGTGTAATCGGTAAATATAACGGCGATACCGTTGCCGAGCTATATCTGCTGATGGCTGAGGCTGCGATAAACCGCCGCGAATTCGATCGCGCAAGTCGGGAAATGCAGAATTTGCAGCCCAGTGAGTTGCCGATTGCCCTGGAAAGCAGGCTTTGGCTGTTGCGCGGTCTTGTGGCTGAGGGGCAAGGCAATAGCGACGATGCGATCGCGGCTTATAATATGGCCGAATCCCGCCATTACAGGCCAACCGAAGTGCCCGCGCGGCTTGCAAAGCTCGAGTTGCTGGGGCGACTTGGCTCGCTCAGTTCAGAGGACACGATCGATGGGCTGGAAAAGCTGCGTTATGCATGGCGTGGGGATGATATCGAACTACGCGTGCTACATGCGTTGGGCGAAAAATATATCGATGCAAAAAAGTATCGCAATGGGCTGAGCGTCATGCGCAGCGCAGTGACGAATTTTCCAGACGCCCTGCGCTCCAAGCAGATTGCCATGCGTATGGGGGAAGTATTTTCCGGATTATATCTCGATGGTGCCGCGGATGATCTGCCGCCGATCAAGGCGCTGGCGTTATATTATGATTTCCGCGAACTCACTCCCGTCGGCAAGGATGGCGATGAAATGATCCGCAGGCTGGGAGAACGGTTGGTATCTGTCGATTTGTTGGCCGAAGCGGCGGAATTGCTCGATCATCAGGTGCGTTATCGGCTTGCAGGGACTGCAAAAGCGCAGGTTGCCGCGCAGTTGGCTGTTATTCAGCTGCTGGACCGTCAGCCGGAAGATGCTTTGGAAACGATACGCAGGACCAGGCAAACCCGCCTGCCGCAGGATCTGAACGTGACGCGGCTGTTACTTGAAGCGCGCGCTTTGACCGAAATGGAAGATTATGAGTATGCACTCGATCTGATCGACGGTATCGAGACGCCGGAGGCAGATCTGCTGCGTGCGGATATATATTGGGAATCCGAGAACTGGACCGCGGCCGCAGGTGCAATGGAAACGGTGCTTGGTGAACGTTGGCGCGTGCCGGCAAGCCTGACGCTTGTCGAGCAGGGGCAGGTCATGCGTGCATCGATCGCCTACGCTCTTGCCGGGGAGCAGCAGGCGCTTGACGCGCTTAAAGGTCGTTATGGACCCAAGATGACCATGGGACGCTATGCCGAGGCGTTTGATGTATTGACGCAATCGCCCGATGCAAGCGGGGTGGCGTTCCGTCAGCTTGCCTCAACCATTGCCGATATCGATACCCTGCAGGATTTCCTGGCCAACTACCGTGGCGACGTTTCCGCAGCGGATGTGAATTCCTGATTGCAGGCCAATAGGCACGCAAGGCGCGTGCCCTTGCCTTGTTTTGCCATAAGCAGATGTGCGCGCATGGACGCGGTTCAATCGGGTAACCTGTCAGCGACTCCGGGCGATCCGGGATGACTGCCGTGCCAGCATTGGCGGAAAGTTTGCCGATAAAGTAAGGCTTCTTTTCTGGGCAAGATAATATGCCAATGCGCGCGGATGAAACGCCGGAGGGTTGCGCCCCCCGTTTCGATCCGGATTTAAGCCCGTTATCCTGTGCCGAAGCTCTGTACCAGGCTGCTTGCAATCAGGCTCCAGCCATCCACCAATACGAAAAATATCAGTTTGAAGGGCAGCGAAATCATGATCGGTGGCAGCATCATCATGCCCATCGACATCAGAACCGATGCGACGACCATATCGATGACGACGAAGGGAATAAAAATCAGAAAGCCGATTTCAAATGCCCGTTTGAGCTCTGAAACCATGAATGCAGGAATAAGGGCGTGCAATGGCGTGTCGGCCGCGGTTTGCGGTGTTGCGGATTTGGACAGGTCGATGAACAGGCGCAGATCCTGTTCGCGGACTTGCGACAGCATGAATTGCCGAACCGGCGCGACGGTGCGGTCGAACGCTTCTGTTTCGTCGATGCGATCTTCCATCAGGGGCTTTATGCCTTGCTCATATGCCTGATTGAAGGTCGGCGCCATGACGAAGGCAGTCAAAAACAGGGCCAGTGAAATAATCACCGTATTGGGGGGCGAGGTTTGTGTGCCGAGCGCGCTGCGCAAAAGCGACAAGACCACGACAATGCGTGTAAAAGATGTCACCGTTACGAGAATGCCGGGCGCGATGCTGAGAACGGTGATAAAGGCGATCAGCTGTATCAAACGCCCCGTCAGCGAATTCGTACCGCCGAGCAGTTCACTATCGGCGTCATCACCCAGATCGATGGTAATGTTCTGCGCAAATGCTGGCCCATCCGGGAAAAACAGAATTATGGCCAGAACCACAAGAGCGGGAATAAAAAGGCGGAATTTACGTCTGGTCATCGGTACTCAGTCTGTGAGATGGCGTGGCGTTCCCGTCTTTGGGTGCCGTGTCGCCTGAAATATTGCATTCGATCACAAGATCATTGTCGCCACCGATCATCAGCAAATGCTGCCGGTCGTCGCGCCCGATAAGGATGAGCTTCCTTTTGGCATCGATCGGGCGAACCTCCAGTAATACCAGGCGATTATCCGTATTACCCCGTTTTGCGGCGCGCGGTGTCAGTCCGGCGCGTTTGCCAAGCCAGGCGCAGAAACCGATAAGCCCCAGCACAAAGACAAGCGCGAGCAGGAAGCGTACATAATCAAAACTTTCCATCAGAACCTTCGGGCCAATTTGTTGTGCGGATGCAGCAAGACGGTCTTCCGGGCACGGTGATAACGCTAATTTGCCGTCAATATGCTTAACGGGGGGTTAAGGCAGGCTTGCTATGCGGAACGCGTTTAAGAGTTTGTTAAACCCGATGGGGCACAATCAACGCAATGGACCGAAGCAGGTTGCAATCGATCGGTGAGTTGATCCAAAGGCGATGAGCGCAAACGCATTTCCCATATTTTCCGCTATTCGGACAAAGCTTGCATGGCTGTCGGCCCGCCAGAAAGTGGTATCCGAGAATATTGCAAACGCCAATACGCCTGGTTTCCGCGCGCGCGAACTGAAGCCGGTCGATTTTCGCAAGATGCTGGAAAATCAAGGGCAAATGGTGGGATTGCGGGTCACCAATGCCCGGCATATGAGCGGCCAGGGCGGTGCATCGCGTTTGTTTGATTTCAAGACAAGGGAAGCACCGATCGTCGAGATGGACGGATCGGGAAATTCGGTATCGATTGCCGAAGAGACAATGAAGCTCGGCCGCACTCAGGTCGAATATGAAATGACGACGAATATCTACCGCAAGCAAACAGGCCTGCTTCGTATCGCATTGGGCCGGCGTCAGTAGCATAAGTTAAGGAGGTCTCGGACATGGATCTTAATCTCGCAATTCAGACGTCTGCATCAGGCATGCGCGCGCAGAGTACGCGCATGCGCGTGATTTCGGAAAATATCGCCAACTCGCAATCGCTGGCGAAGAATCCGGACGAAGATCCGTATCGGCGGCAGATGGTGACTTTTCGGAACGAGCTTGATCGGGTATCGGGCGCAAAACTTGTTAATGTCCGGAAGGTGGTCGAGGACAAAAGCGAATTCAAACAAAAATACGACCCGCTGCATCCGGCAGCCAACCCGCAGGGCTATGTGGATCTGCCAAATGTGAATGTCGTCCTTGAAACGATGGATATGCAGCAGGCGCAGCGCAGTTACGAGGCCAATATCGCGTCGCTGAAAGCGGCGCAGAACATGCTGGTGAAGACAATCGATCTTCTGAATAACCGCTAGGTAACCGCCGGAGAATCCGATCATGAGCATTTTGGGAACCAATGCGGCGCAAGCGGCTTCTGCCTATGCGCAAACCGCAAGCCGGCCGCTGGAAGAGAATGGCGCAGGCGTCGCTGATGGCGCAGCACCCAAAGGCCCGACATTTACAGAGCTTGTGGAAGACAAGGTCGGCGCGGCGATCGGTGCGAACAGGAAAGCCGAATCGGTGTCATTGGATGCGATTAATGGCAAGGCGGATATGGTGGATCTTGTTACCGCTATGAACAATGCGGAAATGACGTTGCAGACTGTCGTCGCGGTGCGCGACCGGGTGGTTCAGGCCTATCAAGATATTCTGAAAATGCCGATATGATTGGTTTCGGGGGAGAGCGCTGACGATGGGGCCGGCCGATGTCCTGGATGTGGGGCGTGACGCGATCTATGTCATGCTGCAGGTTTCCGCGCCTGTCATGCTGGTCGGGCTTGGTGTCGGGTTGATCATCGCGTTATTCCAGGCACTGACCCAGATTCAGGAAATGACCCTGACCTTCGTTCCAAAAATCATCGCTATTTTTGTGTCGCTACTGATCTTTCTGCCTTTCATGGGGCAGGTGCTTGACGGGCTTATGGGCCGGATTGCAGAGCGCATTATCGGCTTATAGGGGTGAGTACGAGCTTATGCGGTTTGATCGCGATAAGATCTGTTGAGTAGGCGGACAGGCCAACGATGCAGTTAGAACTGGTCCCAGCCCAAATCTTTGGTTTTTTTCTTGTTTTCAGCCGTGTCGGCAGCATGACCATACTCATGCCCGCTTTCGGTGAGGTATCTGTTCCCCCATGGGTTCGGCTTGGTATCGCATTTTCACTGACGGCCGTTTTATATCCATTGGTGAAGGATCTTTTGCCGGTCATGCCGACGACACCTTTCGCCATTGTGGCGGTCGTTGGTGCGGAAGCATTGACGGGGCTGTTTATCGGCGGGATTGCGCGCTTGCTGCTGATGGCGCTGCATCTGGGGGGGCTTGTCATTGCATTTCAGACAGGACTTGGTTTTGCCCAGGGATTTGATCCCTCACAGCGTAGCCAGTCGGCGCTGGTCGGGACGTTTCTGACGCTGGTCGGGGTCAACCTCATTTTGGCGGCAAATCTGCACCATTTGCTTGTCGGTGCAATGCATGACAGTTATCAGCTGTTCCACCCGGGCAGTCTGCCCGCGCCGGCAAGTTTTGCGGAACTCGCCACACAGACAGTCGGGCAGGCTTTTGCAATGGGGATCCAGCTTGCTGCGCCTTTCATTGTTTTCGGGATCATCTTTAATACGGGCATTGGGCTGCTCGCGCGTTTGATGCCGCAGGTGCAGATATTTTTTATCGCCGTGCCGGGCCAAATTCTGCTTGGTTTCATGATCATGGGGATGATCTTTTCCAGCATGATGCTTTGGTATCTCGATTATTTCGAGGCCGGTGTCACAAATCTTCTGATTGCGCGATAAGGGCGGCGGCATGTCAGAAGAAGATAAATCACAAAAAACAGAAGAGCCGACGCAGAAAAAGCTCGAAGACGCTCAGAAAAAAGGCGATGTCGCACGCAGTCAGGAAATCCGCCATCTCGCCATGCTGGCGGGCGGCGGGCTCGCCATTGCGATATTTGCCGGTCAGATTGGTGTGCAGGTGAGTAATAACCTGTCCGTTTATCTGGCCAATGCCGGGCAGATACCGGCAGATGCGCCAAATCTTGCGCGCGTCGGGCGCGATGTTGTGACGGGGCTTCTGTCATGGCTTGGATTGCCGCTATTGCTGCTTGTCGTTGCAGCACTTGCAGGAAGCATTCTGCAGGCAAAGCCTGTACTCACAACCGAGAAGATAAAACCGAAATTCAGCAAGATTTCGCTTACGAAAGGTTTTGGCAGACTGTTTTCCAGCCAGTCGGTGATGGAGTTCACCAAAGGTCTGCTCAAGCTCGCGATTGTCGCAACGGTTGTCATCCTCGTCGTATGGCCCGATCGGGATCGGCTCGATACGCTTATGACTTATGCGCCTGCCGATATGTTGGACTATGTGAAAGTCGCAGCACTCAAGATGTTTGGTGGTGCAATTGCGATCATGGGATTGATCGCTGCTGCCGACTTTCTTTATCAGCGGTCGGAGTTTCTGAAAAAGCAGCGGATGAGCCGGCAGGAAATCAAGGATGAACACAAGCAGACGGATGGCGATCCGCAAGTAAAGGCGCGTATTCAACGCATCAGAATGGAGCGCGCGCGCGGACGAATGATGGCCGCAGTTCCTGAGGCAACGCTCGTGATCGCCAACCCGACGCATTTCGCGGTCGCGCTGAAATATGAGCATCAGGAAATGAATGCGCCAGTCTGTGTGGCCAAGGGCGTTGACGAGGTGGCGTTGCGGATCCGCTCCGTTGCCGAAGAAAATGGCGTGCCGGTTGTCGAAAATCCGCCACTTGCTCGGGCCCTGCATGCCTCGGTCGAGCTGGAGCAGGAAATTACGCCAGAACATTATCAGGCAGTGGCCGAGGTAATTGGCTATGTGATGGGCTTGCGAAAGTAGACCATGCGCTGGATTGCCAATTGTCGCCAAGCCGGCCTAGGCTAATGAGAAATAATGTCAAATGGTGAGATGACGACAAAATGGGGCTGTTATCCGATCAGAAAGGTGTGGCGGGACTGCGCGGATTGCTGAAAGGGGGGGCAGGACGCATCCTTGGCAAGGACACCGCTCGCCGCGAACATTTCAGGCTTGCAGGATTTGATTACGGCGTACTTGCGGAGCTTGTCGATAACAGTCAGGACGCGATATTGATCACCGGTGAAGCAGGCGAAGTCTGCTATGCCAATGTGGGCTATTATCAGCAGTTTGATATTGATCAGTCGGTTGTTCCGCCCCCTGCCTTGTCTACCATATTGGGGCGGCAGGATAATTGTAGCGACCGGCTTTTCCGTTTGCAGAAGGCGATTGCCGCGCGGCAGCCGGCAAAAGAGGTGATGTCGTTTGTTCAGGCGGACAAACTCCACCGTGTGGCAGTGAGTGTCGCGCCTGTTTCATCAGCAAGTCCACTATGCGTCTGGCGTATCCAGCGCTATTACAGAACTGAAAATTCAGCGTCGCCCGAACTACAAAAATTCAAGCAGATACTGGAGGTTATCGACACCGCGCCATTGGGTATCGGTATTGTCAGTGAAACCGGTGTCGTTGAATTTGCCAATGCGATATTTGCTGATTGGGTTGGTTTGTCGCCCGAGGAAATCCTGTCAGGGAAAGTAACGAGTACGGATATATTCGAGGACAGCTCGGCTTTCTGGTCATCGAGTGAGGAGGAGCGGGACCTCACCTATACCGGTATTGAACGCACGATTATCGTCTCCGTAAACGGTGAGCGAATTCCGATTTCAGCCCTGTACCGGATACGTGAAGATACCGATCGGGGAATCCGGACATTGCAGCTTGTCATGCGTGATCTTCGGGTGCAGCTATCGGCGGATTTGACGCAATTACGCGAGGTGGAGGCACGTTTCCTTCGTCTGTTCGATATTGCGCCGGTTGGCATCGTTATTGTGGATCAGCATGGCAGTGTCGTCGAATCGAACTCGGCCTTTTTCAAGAATTTCGGCATGTTGTTCAGCAGTGGTGACGATTTCCTGTCTATTGTTGATGAAACCTATGTCGCTGAAGTGCGTCAGCGGATTGCTGATGCGGCAAGGCAGCAATTGACCGGGCAGCATGTCGATATCGAATTGCACAATCGTGGCGAGGCACGTTCCGCACAGCTTTATATTTCGCCGTTGCGGGAATCAGGTGATGCATCTGTCGTTTTGTACTTGATCGATACGACGGAACAACGGAATTTGGAGCTGCAATTCTCCCAGTCGCAGAAGATGCAGGCGGTTGGACAACTGGCAGGCGGCATCGCGCATGATTTCAATAATCTGCTGACTGCAATTATCGGATATAGCGATCTGCTTCTTAGTCGCCACGATGCTGGCGACCCGTCATTCAGCGATATTCACCAGATCAAGCAAAACGCCAACCGCGCAGCCAACCTTGTGCGGCAACTCCTCGCCTTCTCGCGGCAGCAAACGCTGCAGCCGGCGGTAATTTCAATCACTGACATGCTGGCGGAACTGCACAATCTGTTACGACGCCTGCTTGGCCAGCACATTGAATTGACAATGACGCACGGGCGCAATCTGGGGCAGGTCAAGGCGGATCAGGGGCAGCTTGAGAATGTCATCATCAATCTGGCTGTCAATGCACGCGATGCGCTGGCCGGCAATAAGGGGCGGTTATCAATCCGTACGGCGAACATTTCCGCAGAGCAGGCGCAATCGCTGGATCATAGCTGGATGCCGTCTGGGGATTGCGTGATGATTGAGGTTGCCGATGACGGACCCGGTATCCCGAAAGCGGTAATCGGCAAGATATTCGAACCGTTTTTTACGACAAAGGAAGTTGGAAAAGGCACGGGACTGGGACTGTCGACCGCCTACGGTATTATCAAGCAGCAAGGCGGCAATATTCATGTGCAAAGCGAGGTTGGCGAGGGTGCGACATTCCGCATTTATCTTCCTGTCTATGCGGAAGAGGAAGTGCAGGCCGAAAATGGCGAAGTGCAGCTGGAAGCCGGTGCAGATCTGACGGGAAATGGGGTCATTTTGCTGGTCGAGGATGAAGATCCGGTTCGTGCATTCGCATCCCGCGCGCTGTCTGGCAAGGGATATACCGTGCTGGAGGCCGACGGGCCGGATCAGGCGCTTGAAATAGTCGAAACGCGTGCGGACGAAATTGATCTGGTGATTTCAGATGTTGTTATGCCCGGTATGGACGGGGCACGGCTGATGAAAATCATTCAGCAAAAAAGTCCGGGCATTCGCGCTATATTTATCTCCGGCTACGCGGAAAATGCATTCCGCGACAGTGACGAACTAGTCGAGGATTATTTGTTCCTGCCCAAGCCGTTTACACTGAAACAGCTTGCGGCGCGGGTAAAGGAAGCCTTTGCCGACCGTTAGCAGGCAGCGAAGCCGCATATGTCACTATATGGCTGTCACCGCATGGCGTTTTTCGGGTTGCCTGAATGACATATGCGTTGAAAACCGGTGCGGGTGATGTTGCTGCGGTTCAGACTTCTTCTGCCATTTCCCGTAATTTGAACTTCTGTACCTTACCGGTCGAGGTCTTTGGCAAGTCCGCGAAAACCACATAGCGGGGGCATTTGTAATGCGCCAGGTTTTCGCGACAGTAGGCAATCACATCCTCCTCCGTCAAATCCTCGTGGCCTGTCCTGCGGGTGACAAAGGCGCAAGGCGTTTCACCCCATTTTTCATCGGGTTTTGCGACGACGGCTGCTTCCAGAATTCCGGGATGTTTATAGAGAGTATCTTCGACTTCGATCGATGAGATATTTTCACCACCCGAAATGATAATGTCCTTGGAGCGGTCGCGCAGCTGGATATATCCATCGGGATGCCAGACACCGAGATCGCCGGAATGGTACCAGCCACCGCCAAAGGCTTCTTGCGATGCGGTTGGATTCTTGAGATATCCCTTCATGATGACATTGCCGCGAAACATGACTTCGCCCATGGTTTCGCCATCCTTTGGAACGGCTTCCATTGTATCGGGATCGCGCACCGACAGATCCTCAAGCACCGGATAGCGGACACCCTGACGCGCTTTCATGGATGCACGCTCCTGCGCGGGCATTTCGTTCCATTCCTCATGCCAGTCATTGATCACCGATGGCCCATAGGTTTCGGTCAGTCCGTAAAGATGCGTGATGGCGAACCCGTTCTCTTCCATCGAACCGATCACGCTTGCCGGCGGCGGTGCGGCGGCGGTGAAAAACTCAACCCGGTGGGGCAGGGGTTTGCGTTCCGCCTCCGTCGCGTTAATCAGCATACCCATCACGACCGGTGCGCCGCACAGATGCGTGACGCCATATTGCGCCAGTGCGTCGTAGATCAAGGGGGCTTCGGTGCGGCGCAGGCAGATATGCGTACCCGCCACAACGCTCAGCGACCAGGTGAAGCACCAGCCATTGCAATGGAACATGGGCAGCGTCCATAGATAAACCGGATGCTTGCGCATACTGGCGGTAACGACATTGCCCATCGCCAGCAGATAGGCGCCACGGTGATGAAAAACGACGCCTTTCGGATTGCCTGTCGTGCCCGATGTGTAATTCAGGGCAATTGCATCCCATTCATCGGCGGGTAGTTGCCAGTCATAATCGGGATCGCCCGGTGCGATAAATGCCTCATAATCCGTCTCACCCAGTAATTCACCGCCGATATATGTCGGATCGTCAATATCGATCACAAACGGTTTTGCCTTACATAGTGTGAGCGCCTGTTTGATCGTGTCCGAAAACTCCCGATCTGTGATCAGGACTTTCGCTTCGCCATGGTCGAGGATGAAGGCAATTGCAGTGGCATCAAGACGGATATTCAGCGTGTTGATAACCGCACCCGTCATGGGAACGCCGTAATGCGCTTCCAGCATGGCGGGCACATTAGGGGCCATAATCGCAACCGTATCGCCTTTGCCGATGCCACGTTTGCTGAGTGCGCTCGCAAGCTTCCGGCTACGGGCATAGAATTCCGCATAGCTGAGGCGGATATCGCCGTGAATGACCGCCGGATGATCGGGATATACCGCAGCAGAGCGGGCCAGAAAGCTTAAAGGAGAAAGCGCCTGGTAATTTGCGGGGTTCTTGTCGAGGTCTGTATCATAGATGCCCGGTGCCATTTTATTCCTCCGTTACCTGACGCAAATGCGATGCTGACAGTCATGCTGTTGGGAATGCTACGCTACTTAAAAAGTGCCTGGGCGACAATCGGTCTCAGGCGCCATCAGCCGCGCCCCCGATAGCTGGGGACCTCGAGATCAGGAATCCAGACCCCTTTGTCAGGCGTGCCTGTCTGCCAGAAAATATCAATCGGTATGCCGCCCCTCGGGTACCAATAACCCGCGATGCGCAGCCATCGCGGTTCGATGAAAGCCGCGATACGTTTGCCGATCGCGATGGTGCAGTCTTCGTGAAACGCGCCGTGATTACGAAAACTGTGCAAATAGAGTTTGAGCGTCTTGGACTCAAGAAGCCAGCCGTCGGGGATATAGTCGATAACCAGATGCGCAAAATCGGGTTGCCCGGTTACCGGGCAGAGCGATGTGAATTCGGGGCAGGTAAATCGCGCGACATAATCTGTGTCCGGATGCGGGTTCGCGACCCGTTCAAGCTTTGCTGCATCCGGGGAGGCGGGAAGTGCTGTCTGACTTCCCAATTGTTCAGTCTGTTTATCGTTTGTGGCCATTTTGGTCAGCTGATATGGCTTGTGTGCAGCCAGCGCATATTAGTGCGATAGTATCTGGCTTAGAAATTCGCGGGTACGTGCATGTTGCGGATCGCTAAAGAATGGTTCAGGTTCATTCTGTTCGACGATCTGCCCTTCATCCATGAAAATGACGCGGTTTGCAACTGTGCGTGCAAATCCCATTTCGTGGGTCACGCAGATCATCGTCATGCCTTCCTGCGCAAGGTCGATCATCACATCCAGCACTTCCTTGATCATTTCGGGGTCAAGCGCGGAAGTCGGCTCGTCAAACAGCATGATCTGCGGGTTCATGCAAAGAGATCGCGCAATCGCCACCCGCTGCTGTTGTCCGCCCGATAGCTGTCCGGGAAATTTATGCGCCTGGTCGGCAATCTGCACGCGTTCGAGAAAATGCATCGCGACGTCATGCGCTTCGGATTTCGGCATCTTGCGTACCCAGACAGGTGCCAATGTGCAGTTTTCGAGGATCGTCAGATGCGGGAACAGGTTGAAATGCTGGAAACACATGCCGACTTCACGTCGCACCTCATCAATCTTCTTCAGATCGTTTGTCAGCTCTATTCCATTGACGATGATCTGTCCGCGCTGATGTTCCTCCAGCCGGTTGATGCAGCGGATAAGCGTTGATTTGCCAGACCCAGACGGGCCGCAGACAACGATGCGCTCGCCGCGAAACACCGTCAGATCAATGGCTCTGAGGACATGAAACTCCCCGAACCATTTATGCATATCGGTAATCTGGATCGCCACCTCATCGCTGATTGCCATCTTGCTGCGATCAATCGGGGCGGGCGCTTCCTGCGCTTGCGCTTCTGTCATATTCGCCTCGCTTTGCTATCTGGTTCAGGCACGGCGCGTCCCTTCATTCAGTCTGCTTTCGACGCGAATGCTGTAGCGCGACATGCCAAAGCAGAATGCCCAGAAAATCAGTCCGGCAAACGCATAGCCGGTTGCCGCTGTCTGCGGGGTGGACCAATTGGGATCGGTGAAGTTCAACTGTATGATACCCAGAAGGTCGAACAGGCCGACAATCAGCACAAGTGTTGTGTCTTTAAAAAGGCCGATAAATGTGTTCACGATCCCTGGAATAACCATCCGCAATGCTTGCGGCAGAATGACAAATCCCATGGATTGCCAGTAGCTGAGCCCAAGCGCATGTGCCGCCTCATATTGTCCGCGCGGAATGGCCTGCAATCCGCCGCGAATGACCTCGGCCATATAGGCGGATGAAAACAGGGCAACACCGATCAGAACCCGGATCAGCTTGTCGAAATTGACCCCCTCGGGCAGAAACAGCGGCAGCATGACGCTTGCCATGAACAGAACGGTGATCAGCGGTACCCCGCGCCACAGTTCGATAAAGCCGATGCAGAACATACGTACGACCGGCATATCCGATCGCCGTCCCAGCGCCAGCAAAATTCCCAGAGGCAGCGATGCGACGATCCCCACCACCGCGACGACAAGCGTCACGAGCAGCCCGCCCCACAAGGCGGTTTCCACATGCGGCAGGCCAAAACTGCCGCCTGTCAGCAGGATGAATGTGATCACCGGGTAGACAAGAATGAGAAACAGCGCGAGATAGCGGCGGCCCGGCATTTTCTCGAAAAGCAGCGGGATGAGTGTGCACGCGCCAAGCAGATAGACAAGGTCGACGCGCCACCGTTCATCGACGGTGTAACGCCCATAGACGATCTGGCCGAACTTTGCATCGATGAACGCCCAGCAAGCGCCGGCATTTTCAACGAGGCAGGCGTCGCGATTTGTGCCGTCCCAGATCGCATCGATGAAAGCCCATTCGATTACCGGGGGCACGATCAGCCAGATCAGATAGACACTGACGATGGTCAAAAGGATATTGAGCGGCGATGAAAACAGGTTGATCCGCATCCAGCCCAGGATACCGATTGTCGAGACGGGGGCGGGTTCCTCATTGAGGAATTTCTCGCGCACAAACTGGATGTTTTCCACCTTGTTCTGTCCGCTGGCTGCTGCGCTGGAAATGTCGTCAGTCATCTCAGCGCTCAACCAGTGCATTTCGGGCATTGTACCAGTTCATCGCCAGCGAGGTGACCAGGCTGATGGACAGATAGACAGCCATTGTAATGCCAAGGACCTCGATTGCCTGTCCCGTCTGGTTCAGCACGGTGCCCGCGAAAACCGATGTCAGTTCCGGATAGGCCATCGCTGCGGCAAGCGACGAATTCTTTGTCAGATTGAGATACTGGCTTGTCAGCGGCGGGATAATGACCCGCATTGCCTGCGGTATGATAATCAGCCGCAGGGTGACGCCAGGACGCAGACCGAGTGCCATCGCCGCCTCGCTCTGGCCCCAGCTGACCGATTGGATGCCAGCACGGACAATTTCGGCGATAAAGGCGGCGGTATAGATGGCCAGCGCGATGACCAGTGCCATCAGTTCCGGGATCAACCGAATACCACCACGATAGTTAAAGCCACGAAGTTCCGGGATGTCTGCTGTATAGGGAACCCCGGTCAGCAGGATGGCAAGAAGCGGCAGGCCGATGATCAGCCCGGACCCGACCCAGAACAACGGAAATTGCCGGCCTGTTTCGCGTTGCCTGCGGTGCGCCCAATAGCGCAAACCAAGCAGCGTGACGATGGCGACAATAAACGCGGCAAGAACGAAACCGGCGCCATCTTGCGGAACCGGCGCGGGCAGGTAAAGCCCGCGGCTGTTCAGCGCACCTGTTTCGCCCAGCAACATAAGACTGTTCCGCGGGCCGGGCAGGTTGGACAAGACCGCGATGTACCAGAAAAGAATTTGCAGGAGCAGGGGGATATTGCGGAATGTTTCTATGTAAACAGCGGCAAGCCGGGATAGCAGCCAATTTGGTGACAGGCGGGCAATGCCGATCAAAAAGCCGATGATTGTCGCAAAAAATATTCCCAGCCCGGAGACAAGCAGTGTGTTGATCAGTGCAACAAGAAATGCCCGACCATAGCTTGATTGTTCGGAATATTCGATCAGGGTCTGAACAATGCCGAAGCCTGCGGTTGTCGACAGAAAATCGAAACCGGAAGCAATATTCTGTCTTTCAAGATTGGTGATCGTGTTATCGACGATAAACCAGACGAAAAGACCAAAGCTACCCAGAACCAGAGCCTGGAAGAAAAAGGCTCTGATCTTGGGATCATTACGCCAGGCGACCGGTCCGGTTCTTGGCGCTGAGGAATCAGCCATGCTTGAGGATCACTCCTGAGCGTCTACTGACATGTCCGCAAAAGGCTGGCTGTCAACGGATTGGCGGGGCGTACATGATCCCGCCTTTCGACCATAGAGCATTCAGTCCGCGTGAAATTCCAAGTGGGCTGTCCTTGCCGACATTACGTTCGAAACTTTCGCCATAATTGCCAACTTGGACGATGATATGATCCGCCCACAGGTTCGATACGCCCAGATTTTCGCCAAATGTGCCCTCAATCCCCAGCAGCCTGCGAATTTCAGGGTTCTTCGATTGCCGCATTTCCGCGACATTGCTTGAGCTGACCCCCAGCTCTTCCGCATTCACCATCGCATAAAGTGACCAGGCAACGATATCCGCCCACTGATCATCACCCTGGCGGACCACGGGGCCAAGCGGCTCTTTCGAGATAATTTCCGGCAGCACCACATGCTCATCCGCATTTTCCATCTTCAGGCGGTTGGCATAGAGGGCAGACTGATCTGTCGTGTAGACGTCGCACCGGCCCGCATCATAGGCGGCAACCACCTCATCTGCCTTTTCAAAGGCGACAACTTCATATTCCATGCTGTTTGCGCGGAAATAATCGGCGACATTCAGTTCCGTTGTCGTGCCGGTATTTGTGCAGACAGCCGCGCCATTGAGTTCCAGCGCGCTTTTAATGCCCAGGCTGCGGCGAACCAGAAACCCCTGGCCGTCATAATAATTGACGCCGGTGAAATCGAGACCGAGCGCTGTATCGCGGGTCGCGGTCCAGGTTGTATTGCGCGACAGCAAGTCGACCTCGCCTGATTGCAGTGCGGTAAACCGTTCCTTCGCTGACAGCGGGGTATACTTCACTTTGCCGGCATCGCCAAAGATTGCCGCCGCCACCGCGCGGCACACATCGACATCGATGCCTTGCCAGTTCCCCGCATCATCGGGGTTGGAAAAGCCGGGAAGTCCCTGGCTGACGCCGCACTGAACATGCCCCTTGCTTTTCACATCATCCAGCGTGGCTGCTGTCGCCGCGGTTGCAAAGCAGCTTGCACCGAGAAAAGCTGTAACCAGATAACGAAATTTCATTGGCTGAACTCCTTACGTGAATTTATCTGATACGGCGCGATACGAGCTATTGCCGCTTGTGGTATCTCTCTGGTTTCTCAATTGAAACCGCCATGAAGCTGCGGGAATGTTACAATGTTCAGTGCGCCTGCCAACAGAAAAAATTTTTTTGCGACGTTAACAGGGGGGGAAACGGCGCGGTTTTTGTCTGTGGTTAAATGCCCGATGGCAGCGCTGCTGTGCTTGTTATCTCTATTATGCATTCAATTGCCGGTTTTGGCGAAAGCTGCTGAAAATAGACCAGTTTATGTATATGCGGCGGCTAGCATGCAAGTCGTCCTCACTGAAGTTTTGGCGCTGGCCGGCGATGAGCTGTCACTTGAAATCGTGCCGGTTTATGGCGGGTCGGCCGGTCTGGCACGGCAGATTGCCCAAGGCGCGCCCGCAGCCTTGTTCCTGTCGGCCAATAATGGCTGGGTTCAATATTTGTCCGACACTTATCCCGAGAGGATCAGCGAACAGCAGCCGCTGCTCAGAAACAGCCTGGCGTTTGTCGCATCGCCTTGTAAGCGTGACTGGCACGGGCATGCGGCTGTGCTGCCTGAGCCTGAGCCTGCGTCCGCGCAAGGCTTGCATGAGGCGATTGTCGCTGCCCTTCAGACGGGAGAGAAGATCGCCTTAGGCATGCCTGACAGCGTCCCGGCGGGGAGCTATACGCGGCAGAGCCTGCAGGCGCTGGGGTTGTGGGACGCGGTGATGCGGCAGGCAGTCTATGCCGAAAATGTGACTGTGGCGTTGAATTGGGTTGCGCGCTGCGATGTGGCATTCGGTTTTGTTTATGAAAGCGATGTGCTGGCAGGACAGAAATTGGGTGTGCGGCATGTTTCAGGAATCCCGGGCGAGCTGCATCAGCCGATCATTTATCCGATGGCATATATAAATGGCCCGCGGAACGACGATGCGCGCCGTCTGGGGGCATTTCTGAAATCTGCGCAGGCGAGCGAGATTTTTTTGTCCCATGGGTTTGCATTGGCCAACTAGCCGATGAAATGAGCATGTCGCGGCCATCACATAACCTTAACGCCGTCACATAACTTTAACATTGGGTTTAGCTGCCATTAACCCGCTACCCCACATCCTGCCGGAAGTAACGGGTAGTTGTTGAAACCGGTAGTTCTTGTCGGTTCTTCAGGGGGTTGTAATGCGTAGCGTATCGAAAGTGATTTGGGGAAAGGTCCAGATTACCTCTGTAACCTGGAAGGCTTGTTTAGGGGCGGCAATTGGCGGACTGGCCTTATTCAGTCTTATTTGCGGGGCCATTTTTCTGGCGTTCAAAACAGACGACGCCATGCGGAAAGTCGAGCTGTCGGAACATATTGTGGCGGAAGCGAACAGTTTCGTCGCGACGCTCACCAAGGCGCATGGCACGCTCTATCGTCTGACTGCGCAGGCAACCAATACCTCCAGTCTGACGAACGGAGCGCAGGTGGATATTGTGGGCCTGACCGCGACAATTCAGGAGACGCTCGGTGCGTTGCAGACGCAGCATGCCAATTTAGTCGGCGAAGTTGAGGATGGGATCATTTTCGCTCAATTGAATGACATCAGACCGGGCATTGTCGACTATACCGAAAAGTCATTGAAGGTGGCGGATCTGGCATCTTTCGGATCAGCGAAAGCGATGCGTGATATTCAGCGGGTCGATGAATTATATGACGCTCTCCTTACGGCGAGCTATCAGATTCAAAACAGTCTGAGCGCTGAGAATGATGCGGTGCGGGATGAAACAGCCCGCTGGCTTCGCTCAGGCTGGGTCATCTTTATCGCGGCGTCCCTTGCCGGTCTGTTGCTGTCAGCCGGTTTTGCCTGGTCGATCGGCCGGAAACTCGCTGCGCGTATAAAATCGGTCAGCGCCGCGATTGGCGATATCGCGGGGGGCAGGCAAGTCAACAAAGAACGAATGTATGCTGGTCAGGATGAACTTGGCGAAATCGTCCGAAATCTCACCATATTCGAACGGCATGCGATGGAGGCAAAGCAACTCACCGCTGTTCAGGCGCGTCAGAAACAAGAAACCGAGCAGCGTATCGCGCAAGTGGGCAAGCTCTCTGAACAGTTTGATATAGTGGTGAGTGATGTGTTGCAGCAGCTATCGCAGTCGGGTGCGTATTTATCCCAAACGTCAACACGCCTTGCACAATCGGCTGACAACACGAAGCGTCGGACCGGAGAGGTGACCCAAATTGCCGAAAGCGCCAATCAGATGGTCAATAATGCCACCGATATATGCCGTGAATTGACGTCTTCAGTCCAGACGATCGGGCAGGGGGCGAAGCAATCGATTGACGGCACCGGCAAGGCGGAAGGCGCGGCGGCACAGATGGGGACCATTTTGAGTGCACTTGACGCATCCGCCACAAAAATCGGCGATGTTCTGAATTTGATTTCAGAAATTTCCGATCGCACCAACCTGCTTGCCTTGAACGCAACGATTGAGGCAGCGCGTGCGGGTGAAGCGGGGCGGGGCTTCGCGATTGTGGCTTCGGAGGTCAAGAATCTCGCCGGTCAGACTGCCGAAGCGACGGCCGATATCGCACAGCTTGTGGCGGAAATTCAGAATGGGTCGGCGGGTGCTGTAAGCGCGATTGGCAATATTCGCGAAATCGCGCGCGAAAATGGTGATTTTGCGCAGCAAATTTCCGAGCAGGTGGAACATCAAATGGCAACGGTGCAAGCTGTTGCGCAGTCGATCGGCCAGCTGGGTGAGGGCAATCAGGCGATAAGTCAGGCCCTGCAACATGTTTTGGCGGAAGCTGACGAGACTGACGGTTCTGCGCTTCAGCTGGCGCAAGCGGTTGACGCGCTTCTTGAACAAAGCAGTGTGGTGCGCAGCGAACTTGACGCGTTTTTCGTGCAGCTTAAGGCCGCGTGATCTTTCCTGTTGCCCCATTTTGCGTGCGGCATGGCCTTCCGGTCAGTATGCTCAGGAGGTTATAGTCTGGCCGGTCGTCAGATAGGAACGGCGAAGCGTCGTTCTGCAAATCGCGAATTTTCACCGATAAGGCCGAGAACACATATTCATGTTTGCATTGACGCCGGCTGAAATCGAGGTTTTGAGCCTGTCATTGAAGGTTGCGTCCGTTGCCGTGATTGGCAGCTTGCCTGTCGGTGTGCTGGTTGCTTTTGCGTTGGCGCGTGGGCGATTCCCGGGGCGAATCTTTCTTGATGTTCTTGTGCATTTCCCGATTATCGCACCGCCAATTGTGGTGGGGTATTTGCTGCTGATGATGTTCAGTCGGCAAAGTCCGCTGGGCGGCTGGCTTTTCGATCAGTTCGGAATCTCGGTGGCATTCAGCTGGCAGGCGGCTGCGATTGCTGCGGGGGTCATGGGGTTCCCGCTCATGGTGCGCAGTATTCGCCTGTCGATCGAGCTGATCGACCGGCGTCTGGAAACAGCTGCACAGACGCTGGGGGCACCACCGCTGCGTGTCTTTGCGACGGTGACGTTGCCACTGGCTTTGCCCGGTGTCCTGACCGGTTTGACATTGGCGTTTGCCCGCGCGCTGGGCGAATTTGGTGCGACAATCGTTTTTGCGGCAAATATACCGGGGCAAACACGCACATTGCCGCTGGCGCTTTATACGGAACTGCAAATTCCGGGGCAGGATTTCGCCGCTGTCAGACTTATGCTTTTATCCCTGGCGCTTGCTGTGGGGGCATTGGTGATATCGGAACTCATCAGCCGTCAATTGGGCAAGCGGGTTGTCGGTATGGCATATTGAGCGGACGGGCGGCGATCATGAAGAAGGGAAACAAGTGTGGCGCGGATTGATGTTGTCAGTGAAATCGCGGGTAAAGTCTGGAAGATTTCCGCCGACCCCGGCACGGCGCTGGAGGAGGAGGATGACGTTTTAATTCTTGAATCGATGAAGATGGAAATTCCTGTTCCCGCACCCGCCGCGGGCAAATTGGTTGAGTTGCTGGTGCGTGAAGGCGACGACGTTGCGGAAGGGCAGGCCGTCGCGGTAATCGAGGGCTAGTTCTGTTGCGTTTGACGTGCTTGGGGTTGCGGCCTGCCTGCGATGATCTTCTCGGATGGCCATACCAGATAGGCGGTGGTGCCGCTGCCTTGTTCCGAACGGATTTCGATTGACGCGCCCTGTCGTTCGGCAAGCGCTTTTGCAAGCGGAAGGCCAAGCCCCATGGCACCAAGCTGGCTGCCGCTCCTATCGGTCTGCTCAAAAGGGTTGAGAACACGGTCTGCCATCTCAGCCGTCATGCCGATGCCTTTATCGATAACCGCGATCGCCAAATCGCCATTGTCGCGCCAGTCCGTGGAAATTGTGACGGTCTGCTCCGGTTTGGAGAATTTGATCGCGTTGGAAAGCAGGGCCGACAGAATTTGAATGACGTGCTTTCGGTCGCCAATAAGGTCGATTTGCAAGTCGGGTGTCGTGGCGACGAGTGTAATGCCGTGTTGCCGGGCAAGCTGTGTATTTTGCTTTATTGCCTGCTCGAGAATATCCGGCAGGCGAAACGGCTCATCAATCGGTTCAAGTTCACCGCTTTCCAGTTTGGTCAAATCCAGTATGTCATTGATCATCCCCAGAAGGCGATCGCTGCTATCGACAATATCCGTGACATAATCGTCGTATCGATCATCTCCCAGCGCGCCATGGACTTTTTGCTGCATTAATTCGCTGAAGCCGATAATTGCGTTTAACGGTGTACGCAATTGATGGCTGACAGTTGCCAGGAAACGCGACTTCGCGGCATTGGCATAGTTCGCTTCCGCCAGTGAAAGATTGAGTTTTGCGACAAGCTCCTTATTTGCCTGCCGAAGGGCCAGGGCATTCGCAACATCCTGGTTGCTGTTCCAGCCTGCGCGAAAGAAAATCGCGGCAGTGCCAATAAGGACCAGTGCCAGAACAAGCTCGTTGGCAGTTCCCGCAACTATCAGTTTCGCCAGAACAGGCAAATTAATGCAAAACAGGGCAACTAGCATTGCCGGGCGGTAGAGCATGAATGTTGTGGCGGTGGAGACGTTTGCCAAAGCGATAATGGCCGAAATGATGATCAGCTGTTCGGTCTCGTGAACGTGCCAATAGAGGAAGATCAGGCTCGACCATAGTGTGCAGGTCAGCCCGGCATATCCGGTTAGCGTTAGCTCCGCCACGTCCAATCGGGTTTCGCGCATGGCGGTCTTCCTGATGAAGCGGGCAACGGGCAGACCTGCGAGTGCAAGCAGACTAAAACTCGCCAGCCAGACCGACAGCGGAGCCCAAAGCGCCTGACTGGGGATAAGATAAAGCCCGACCAGAACTGTTGCCGTCACGACGATCAGCATGTCCTTGCCAAGGCCTTGTGCCAGAAGTACGAGTTGTGCCGCCCGGACTGACTTTGGCAAATTGCTGATTTCTGCAGACCGCTTACTTTGCCACATGAAAGCCCAACAGATAGGTGGAAGCCCGTCAATGACGGGACTTGTGATGAATTTGCAAAATATGCGCTGACGCAGACTGACTAACAAACCTCAACGACAGTCATAGTGCAAATTTGTAAATAAATCCGGAATTAGACTGTCTCGGGACTGCGGCATTGGGCGTAAGGAACTGAACGACGAGTTTCCCGGTTTCGTTATATGCCAGCGCGAACGTCAGCTAGTCGGACTTAGTAATACAACCGGGATATCGCGGGCGGACCGGTCCTGATAAACCTGATAATCGGGGTACATGGCTGTCAGCTTCGGCCATAGTTCGGCTTTTTCATCGCGCGTCGCAATGCGGGATAAAACCTTGAATGACTGTGCACCGGCCTGAATTTCCGCATTCGGATCGTTACGCAGATTTACAAACCAGGCTGGGTGTTTATCTGCGCCGCCATAGGAGGCGACGACGGCATAACCGTCATCTGTTTTCAAATACAAAATCGCAACCGTCCGCTTCTTGCCGGTTTTCGCGCCCCGGCTCGTCAGGAGCAAGACTGGCGAGTTAAAGGCTGTTCCGCCTATCCTGCCGCCTGATAGTCGGTAGATAAGTATGTGAAGCCGGGTCCCCAGTTTTGCAAGCCAGTGACCGAAACCTGAACCTTTGGGTTTTGGCGGTGCCATCTTTCCAACATCGCTGACATATTACCGATGCTGGCAATCATCTCAATTTATTCTGAATGATGGCAAGTATTAGTTTTGCCAAAGGCAATAAAGCAATCAGCGAGCCATCTCTCCGCGGCCTGGCTTTGGTTGCGCCGGATTTTATTATTAACGTAACTATCGTCGCCTATGTGGGGCTTCACGGCGTCAGATTCTCGCAAGCTTCTGTCCGGACTTCACAATACGGTCTGCCGGCAGACGAACAATTGCCCGGGTACCGACGCCCGGTTCGCTTTCGAGCAGAAATGTCCCGCAGTGAAGCCGGACCAGCGCGGCGACCAGCGGCAATCCAAGCCCGGTTCCCTGCGCTTTGTTGGTCGTAGCTGCATTACTTGTATCGCCGATTTGCTCAAATGGCAGCAATGCCCGGTCGATTTGCGAGCGGGCGATGCCAATGCCTGTATCTTCAATTTTGATTGCAATGCGGCCATCGGCTTCAATCAGGGCAGTCACGCTTACAGCCCCGCCGCTGGGCGTAAACTTGACAGCGTTGGAGAGCAAATTGAGGATAATCTGCCGCATCGCGCGCAAATCGGCCCAGATATAGGGGAAATCAGCAGGAACATTATTAGACAACTGAACGTTGTTTTCTTCCGCACGCCGGCGAATCATGGGCATCACCGACTCAACCGCCTCAAACAAATTGAATTGTGATTCTTCCAGTTCGCGTTTGTTGGCGTCGATCTTCGAAAGATCCAGAATATCGTTGATCAGGCTGAGCAGATGCTGACCAGCATTGTGTATATCCTGCGCATATTCCTTATATTGCGGTGTGCCAACCGGTCCCATCAATTCAGTATTCATAATCTCCGAAAAGCCAATGATGGCATTGAGCGGCGTTCTTAGTTCGTGGCTCATATTCGCAAGGAATTGCGACTTTGCGGTATTCGCGATGTCTGCTTCTTCCTTGGCTTGCCGCAGTTTTACGGCGACCTGTTCGCGTGCGGCAACTTCAGAAACAAAGCGCTTGCGTACACCATTATAGCGCCGGGCGACTTCACCGGCTTCGGTAAATGGTTCCACCGGGACGGTCGCGGTAAAATCGCCGCTGTTCCGCTGATGCTCCATAACTTCCAATACTTCAAAAAGCGCTGTACTGGCACCATGCTCGGAGACATTAAGCCCGCGCTTTTCATCATAAGCGCTGACGCGCAGGGCGCTGAAGTAATTGGCAATTTTGAGTACAACGAAGCCGACGGTAAAAGCATAAAAACCATTTGCTGCAATGCCTGCGAATTGCGCAAATAGCTGTTGTGGGCGCGAAAGCCCAGTGCCCAGAATTTCCAGATTGCCGAACAGCGCGACCGCAAGCGTGCCCCAGACGCCGGCAGCCAGATGAACCGGAATGGCGTCGACCGCGTCGTCAATCTGTGCCCAGATCAAAAGATTGGAGGCAAATATTGCAATAATCCCGCCGGTCGCCCCGATGATGATTGCAGAAACCGGCCCGACAGCGTGACAACCCGCAGTGATCGATACCAGGCCGGCAAGAACCCCGCACATTGTGCGCACGACATTCGGTCCATGGTTGTCTGAACACCAACTCATCGCTAACGCCGCCATACCGCCCGCGCAGGATGCCAGCAAGGTGTTCAGCAAAATCGGTGGCACATTATTGCTGAACAGTAACGTGCTGCCGCCATTAAAGCCAAACCAGCCTAGCCACAATAAAAACATGCCCAATGCAGCCAGCGGAATATCATGGCCCTCAATGGCTTTACCTTGTGGGCCAAAACGGCCAATGCGCGGGCCGATCGTCAGGATGGCCGCAAGCGCGATCCATCCGCCTGTGGAATGAACGACTGTCGAGCCAGCAAAGTCGACAAAGCCCATTTGCGCAAGCCAGCCTGGCGCGTCTTCATAAAGTGCACCGGCCCAGGCCCAATGTCCGAAAACAGGATAGACAATGCCGGAAAGAAGGCCGGCAACGATGAGATAACCGCTGAACTTCATCCTTTCTGCGACCGCGCCGGAAACGATCGTAACCGCGGTGCCGCAGAAGGCGAGCTGAAACAGAAAAAAGGCGGTTGTTTGGGCGCTGTAGAAGTTACGTGAATCAGCATGTCCGAACAAGAAATCTGTCGTACCGATCCAGCCAAGCGTCGACGCGCCGAACATGATGCCAAATCCGAAACACCAATAGACAAGACTCGACAGACAGAAGTCGGCAACGTTCTTGATCGCTACATTGATAGAATTCTTCGCGCGGACAAGGCCGCTTTCAAGACAGGCAAAGCCAGCCTGCATTCCCATGACAAGAATTGTACAGGCCAGTACCCAAAAAATATCGATTCCGGGCCCGCTATTTGTAGCTAGAAGTTCGCCAGACATTCATCTCCCCCAGAGGAGTTACGCAAATTACTAAAACGCGCCCAAGCATGTGACGCGCAGCCCGCCACACAACAGTTTCGTGTGATTGCTCAGGATATTAACCTTAAAGGGCAGGGGGAGAGTAAATTTTTGAAGTTAATAGTTTGTAAACTGACCGGCATGCCAACTTGCCATGCCGGTCAGTCACATGCGTGTATGTCTAACCGCGCGGTTTGGTCAGATGTCTTGCGATTAATTGTTCGGCGATCTGTACGGCATTGAGGGCTGCGCCTTTACGCAGATTGTCCGATACAACCCACATTGCAAGACCGTTTTCAGTCGTGATGTCATCCCGAATCCGCGAAATATAGGTTGCGTATTCGCCGACGCATTCAACAGGGGTGATATAGCCGCCATCTTCGCGCTTATCGACCACCATGCAGCCGGGCGATTCGCGCAGCAGATCCCGCGCTTCTTCCGCACTCAGAGGTTGCTCAAGCTCAATGTTGACAGCTTCGGAATGGCCGACGAAGACAGGGACGCGGACACATGTCGCAGTAACCTTGATTGCGGAATCGATGATCTTCTTGACCTCGACCACCATCTTCCATTCTTCCTTGGTCGAACCGTCATCCAGGAACACATCGATATGGGGGATAACATTGAATGCGATTTGTTTCGTGAAGACATCCTTTTCGATCGGGTCCGAGACGAACACCGCGCGGGTCTGCTGAAACAATTCATCCATGCCGGCCTTGCCTGCCCCAGAAGCCGACTGATAGGTCGATACAATAACGCGCTTGATCTTTGCGCGGTCATGCAGCGGCTTGAGTGCCACGACAAGCTGGGCTGTCGAGCAATTGGGGTTGGCGATGATCCGCTTTTTGGTATAGCCCGCCAGCGCATCGCCATTTACTTCTGGCACGATGAGCGGGACATCGGGATCCATGCGGAACTTGCTTGAATTATCGATGACAACACAGCCCGCAGCCGCGACTTTCGGCGCATATTCTTCTGAAATACTGCCGCCCGCAGAAAACAGGGCGATATCGGTATCGCTGAAGTCATAGTGTTCGAGAACTTTTGCCTTCAGCGTCTTGTCGCCGTAAGAGACTTCCGTGCCAAGACTGCGCCGTGATGCCAAAGCGACAACGTCGCTGGCCGGAAATTGCCGTTCGGCCAGAATGTTCAACATTTCCCGACCAACCGCGCCCGTAGCGCCAACAACCGCAACTCGATAACCCATTTGCCTTACTCTCCCGGTGACCCGGGTACGATAGCAAACCCGGGTATAAAAAATTATGCAGTCAGCTTTTCAAGCTCACGTACGATCGCATCGCCCATGACTTCGGTGGAAACCTTTGCCATTCCCGGCTGCATGATATCGGCTGTGCGCAGACCGCCCGCCAACACATTCTCAATTGCCTTATCGAGCAAGTCAGCTTCTTCGGGCAAATCATAAGAATAGCGCAGCGCCATGCCGAAGCTGAGTATTGTGGCAATCGGATTGGCAAGCCCCTTGCCAGCGATATCGGGTGCCGATCCATGGACCGGCTCATACATTGCCTTGGCGCGCCCTTGGGCATCGCGCATGCCGAGCGCGGCGGATGGCAGCATGCCCAATGAGCCCGTCAGCATCGCCGCGACGTCGGACAGCATATCACCAAACAGATTATCTGTAACGATGACGTCGAACTGTTTGGGTTCCCGGACAAGCTGCATGCCACAATTATCGGCCAGGATGTGCTGAAGCTGAACATCAGGAAATTCGGTGTCGTGAACTTTCGTCACTTCCTCGCGCCACAGCAGGCCCGATTCCATCACATTCGCTTTCTCTGACGAATGCACCAGATTGTTCCGCTTGCGTGCAAGATCGAACGCGACACGCGCTACCCGGCGAATTTCCTCGCCTGTATAGACTTGTGTGTTCACGCCCCGACGGTCACCATTCGGCATGTTTTCGATGCCGCGCGGCTCGCCAAAATAAACGCCGCCCGTCAGCTCACGAACAATTAGAATGTCCAGCCCGCTGACAAGTTCCGGCTTAAGCGATGATGCTTTCGCCAATGCCTCGAAACAGATAGCAGGGCGCAGATTGGCAAACAGATCCATTTCCTTGCGCAGACGCAGAAGCGCGGCCTCCGGGCGCAGTTCAAAATCGACATTATCCCACTGTGGGCCACCGACCGCCCCAAAAAGCACCGCATCCGTTCGCATGGCCTTTTCAAGCGTTTCATCGGTCAATGGCGTGCCATGCGCCTCGTAAGATGCGCCGCCGACAAGCCCTTCATCAATGTCAAAGCTGATCGAGCGTCGCCGGTCCAGCCAATCGATGACGCGACGCACCTCGCGCATGGCTTCGGGCCCGATCCCATCCCCGGGCAGCATCAATAAACTTCTGTTACTAGACATACATCCCCATTTCCCAATAACTAATATGCCTATCACAGCCTCATGGCTGACAACGGCATGTAAATAATTTCCGTCTTATCAAGCGACCTATCTACAGCCAAGGCTGGCTGATTTCGCGTTTGCCTTCAAATTCCGTAATTGCTGCCTCTTTTTGTAATGTCAAGCCGATGTCATCGAGCCCCTCGATCAGGCATTGCTTGCGAAAACCGTCGATATTGAAGGCGATCGCGCCGCCGTCGGGCCCCTCAATCTGCTGTTTCTCAAGATCAACGGTCAATGTCGCATTGGCACCGCGGGCTGCATCGTCAAGCAGTTTATCGACTTCTTCCTGCGGCAGGACAATCGGCAGAATGCCGTTCTTGAAGCAGTTATTATAAAAAATATCAGCAAAACTCGGGGCGATGACGCAGCGGATGCCGAAATCAAGCAATGCCCAGGGGGCGTGCTCACGGCTTGAACCGCAGCCAAAATTTTCACCGGTGATCAGGATCTGCGCTTGCCGGTAGGCAGGTTTATTCAAAACGAAATCCGCAACTTCTGATCCGTCTTCCTTGTAACGCATCTCATCGAACAGGTTCTTGCCCAGACCAGAGCGTTTGATGGTCTTCAGAAACTGCTTTGGAATGATCATATCGGTATCGATATTGATCAGAGGAAGCGGCGCGGCAATCCCGGTCAGCTTGACGAATTTTTCCATGATCTCGCGTCCTTCCCTAATCTTCCAGATCGCGCACATCGGTCAGCGTGCCGGTAATGGCCGCCGCTGCTGCCATCGCCGGGCTGACCAGATGGGTGCGTCCGCCGCGCCCCTGACGCCCTTCAAAGTTGCGGTTTGAAGTCGACGCGCAACGCTCACCTGGTTCGAGCTTGTCTGCATTCATCGCAAGGCACATGGAACAGCCCGGATCGCGCCAGTCAAAGCCCGCTTCAATGAAAATCCTGTCCAGTCCTTCTTCTTCAGCCTGCTGTTTCACCAGTCCGGATCCAGGCACGATCATGGCATGGACGCTGTCGGCGACCTTGCCGCGTTTCGCGATCGCAGCAGCAGCGCGCAGATCCTCGATCCGGCCATTCGTGCAGGAACCGATGAAAACCCGGTTGACGGCAACCTGCTTGAGCGGTGTGCCCGGTGTCAGCCCCATATAGTTTAGCGCGCGGCTGATTGCCTGCCGCTTTGCCGGGTCACTTTCCTGCGCCGGGTCGGGTACGTTGCCTGTAATCGGCAGCACATCTTCGGGGCTTGTTCCCCATGTGACTTGCGGGACGATTGCGCTGGCATCGATCTTGATTTCCGTATCGAAAACCGCGTCATCATCGCTTTTCAGGCTGCGCCAGTAATTCAGCGCCATTTCCCATTGCCCGGCTTTGGGCGCGCGCGGGCGGCCCTTCACATAGTCAAAGGTCGTCTCGTCAGGCGCAATCAGACCGGCGCGGGCACCGCCTTCAATCGTCATGTTGCAGACCGTCATCCGGCCTTCCATCGACAATGCGCGGATAGCGTCGCCGGCGAATTCCACGACATGGCCCGTGCCGCCCGCCGTTCCGATGCGGCCGATGATCGCAAGTACGATGTCTTTGGCGCTGCAACCCGATGACAGCTTGCCATCGACGCTGATCCGCATGTTTTTCGCACGCGCCTGGATCAATGTCTGTGTCGCCAGCACATGCTCGACCTCGGATGTGCCGATCCCGAAGGCCAGCGCGCCAAACGCCCCGTGGGTTGCGGTATGGCTGTCGCCACATACGATTGTCATGCCCGGTTGGGTCAATCCCTGTTCAGGGCCCACAATATGGACGATGCCCTGGCGGATATCGTCAATTGCAAGATATTCAACGCCAAATTCCGCGCAGTTTTTTTCAAGTGTTTCAACTTGCAGCCGGGATTCGGGGTCAACGATTCCCTTTTCACGATCTGCTGTCGGGACGTTATGATCGGCGACGGCAAGCGTGGCCTCGGGACGGCGGACCTTGCGACCGGTCATCCGCAGTCCTTCAAAGGCCTGCGGGCTTGTTACCTCATGTACCAGGTGACGGTCGATATAGAGCAGGCAGCTGCCATCTGCCTGCGCGTCAACCAGATGAGAGTCCCAGATCTTGTCGTATAAGGTGCGCGGGGGCGCCATCGCACATCCTCCAGCTTTGCGGCCCCTCAGCCGCAATTGTGCTGCGGGATCCGGTGATTATTGTCTTTACGCTGCGTTTCCAAAAGCAATCTTGCGATCAGCTCGTCTTGCCGCGATGATCCTGCTTTTCCTGAATCCGGGCGGCCTTACCAGTGCGCCCACGCAGATAATACAGCTTTGCGCGACGGACGCGCCCGCGGCGAACGACCGAGATTGAATCGACAAGCGGGCTGTAAAGCGGAAAGATGCGCTCGACACCTTCACCATAAGACAGCTTGCGGACGGTAAAGTTGGCATTCAGCTTCTCACCGCCTGAACGCGCGATGCAGACGCCTTCAAATGGCTGCAGCCGTTCGCGGGTGCCTTCGACCACGCGTACCATGACGCGCAACGTATCGCCGGGTGCGAATGCCGGAATTTCCTTCTCAGCAGTTTGGGCTGCGATCTGCTCCGCTTCCAGTTGTTCGATCATATTCATCGCTCGATCTCCTCATCATCGCATTCCGGAACCGCTGCTGCATTCCGTTGCATTTCTTCATACCGCCGCCATAAATCGGGTCGGCGCTGTTGCGTTAATTTCTCTGCCTGCTGTCTGCGCCATTGCCTGATAGCGGCATGATTGCCCGACAGCAGGACCTGTGGAATTTTATGCCCTTCCCACTCAGCGGGGCGGGTATAATGGGGATATTCCAGCAATCCCTGTTCAAAACTTTCCTCGCTCAGCACCGCCGGGTCGCCGACGACTCCCGGCAAAAGCCGGACTACCGCATCCAGAAGGGCAATTGCCGCCGGCTCGCCACCCGACAGGATATAATCGCCCAGACTGACTTCCTCTATATTCCGGACGTCCAGAATGCGCTGATCAACGCCTTCAAAACGTCCGCAAATCAAAATCGCACCGGGCCCGGCAGTCAGTTCCCGGACACGCTGCTGCCGCAGGGGTCGCCCGCGCGGCGACAGATAAATAACTGGCCGGTCAACCGGATCCGACAGGCGCGCCGCATGTTGGACGCTATCGATTGCCGCACCCAGCACATCGGCCCGCAGGATCATGCCTGGTCCGCCGCCTGCCGGGGTGTCGTCGACCGAGCGGTGTTTATCGCTCGCAAATGCGCGGATGTCTACCGTTTCCAGCGCCCAAATGCCATCATTTAGCGCTTTTCCTGCCAAACTGTAGCCAAGTGGCCCCGGAAACATATCCGGAAAAAGCGTCAGCACCGTCGCCTGCCAGCTATTTTCCTGAATCTCGGTCATTTTCTTTCCGTTTACGGGCCTTGTGGCGGCGTTTCTTCGCAGCCGGCTTCGGCATCAGTCCGACTGGCGGCATTGCTGTGATATATCCCTCCGCAAGTCTGATTTCCGGCACGGATTCGCGATCGAATGGCAATAATATGCTGTGCATTTCATCGCTGTTCTGCGCTACGGGCCAGATAATTTCCAGCAAGTCCCCCGCGCCGAAATCGAATACCGCTTTGACAGTGCCATTGCTGCGCGGTTGATCCAGCCAGCGTACTGTCAGGCCAACCAGATCCGCATGATAATATTCCTGTTCTCCTTGCTCTTGCGCGTCAATTTTCGCCGTATCCGCCGCGAGTTCGGGCAGCGCGTCGCGGCTTACAAAGAGCTTTATACCGCGCAGGGCATTTGCCTGTTCCCGATCGGTGATACCCGACAGATACCCTGTGACACCTTCCTTGATCGTGCGGTTCACCTTCAATGTGAAACTGGCATTACGATCTTCGGTCACCAGCGCGCCATAGGCGCCGATATCCTCCGGAACTGCGGTAAAACTCTTTATCTTTACCTGCCCGTCGACGCCGAATGCGCCGGAAATAACACCAACGCAAACAAGTTCAGTGGATCGACGGGCGCCCAACGGTTGTTATGCCTCGCTCGCGGCCTCTTGCTCCTCGGCAGCGGGGGCGTTCGCTTCATCAGCAGCCTGTGCTTCCGCCTCGGCCGCTGCTGCGGCCGCTTCCGCCTTTGCCGCCGCGCGTTCCTGGGCTTTTGCTTTCGGTTTGGCCTTTTGCGGATTATTTCCCTGCGCAGGCATGGGGATAATTTCGGCAGCGCCTAACATCCGCGCAACACGGTCGGTCGGTTGCGCGCCCGAGCCAAGCCAGTGACGCACGCGGTCCGCATCAAATTTCAGCCGCTCAGCATGGTCCTTGGGCAGAAGCGGGTTGAAAAAGCCCAGCTTCTCAATGAAACGGCCATCGCGCGGCGCGCGGGAATCGGCCACGACAATCCGATAAAAGGGGCGTTTCTTGGTGCCGTGCCGTGCAAGTCTGATTTTCAGTGCCATAGTCGCTTACTCTTGTCTGTTGTTGCTTCAATTATTCAATTGACGGGGTTTAGGGAAGGGCGCACGCACTGCTGCGCGCGCCATGTTTTGCTTGTCATCCTATTTCTTGCCTCCGGGCGGAAATCCGGGGGGCAGGGGCGGCAATCCCGCAGGTGCGTTCATGCCGGACGGTAAATTCATGCCGGGGGGAAGCTGCATCCCTGGCGGCAGCGCCGCACCACCCGGCAGTCCCGGCATTCCACCGAACATGCCCTTGCCGCCTTTTTTGCCGGCTTTTTTCATCATATCGGACATTTGCCGATGCATTTTCAGCAACCTGTTCACTTCAGGAACAGTAGTGCCCGAACCGGCGGCAACGCGCCTTTTGCGTGAGCCATTCAACAGTTTTGGCTTGCGCCGCTCCTCAGGCGTCATGGAGGAGACAATGGCTTCCTGACGTTTGATCAGCTTGTCATCAAGTCCAGCCGCCGCCATCTGATTCTTCATTTTCCCGACGCCGGGCAGCATGCCAAGCAATCCCTGCACGCCACCCATTTTACGCATTTGCGCAAGCTGATCGGCGAGGTCCTCCAGATCGAAGGTCCCCTTTTCCATCTTCTTGACAAGCTTTTCGGCCTTCTCAAGCTCGACATGCTCGCTGGCTTTTTCAACCAGGCTGACAACATCGCCCATGCCAAGGATACGGCCGGCGATACGCTCGGGATGGAAGTCTTCCAGATCCTCGATTTTCTCGCCAACGCCAATCGCCTTGATCGGACAGCCGGTCACAGCGCGCATCGATAGCGCCGCACCGCCACGTCCATCGCCGTCGATACGGGTCAGAACAATGCCGGTCAGCGGTACGCGCTCGTTAAAGCGTTGCGCCACATTCACCGCATCCTGACCGGTCAGGCTGTCGGCGACCAGTAATGTTTCATGCGGATTGCTGGCCGCGCGGATCGCGGCGACTTCGTTCATCAGCGCTTCATCAACATGCGTGCGGCCGGCGGTATCGAGCATCACGATGTCATAGCTGCCGAGCTTTGCGGCTTCCATCGCGCGCTTCGCGATATCAACCGGCATTTGCCCCTTTACGATGGGCAGGGTCGCAACACCGGTCTGCTCGCCCAAAATGCGCAGTTGCTCCTGCGCTGCCGGACGCTGCACATCAAGCGAGGCCATCAGAACCTTTTTGCGGTCACGCTTCTGAAAACGCGCGGCAAGCTTGGCCGTACTGGTTGTCTTACCGGAACCTTGCAGTCCGACCATCAGGATCGGGACAGGCGGCGCGGCGGCGAGATCAATTCCGACCGATTCCGCGCCCAGCATTTCCACCAGATGATCGTGGACGATCTTGACAACCATCTGGCCCGGCGTGACCGACTTGACCACGTCCTGACCGACCGCCTTTGCGCGGACCTTGGTGATAAAGTCACGCGCGACGGGCAGGGCAACGTCGGCTTCGAGCAGCGCGCGCCGGACCTCGCGCATCGCCGCATCAACATCCTTTTCGCTTAAGGATGCCTGTTTGCGCAGCTTGTCGAATACGCCCGATAGCCGATCTGACAGTGTTTCAAACATTTGCCTTCGTCATTCCGATCCAACTGGTTGTTCCAAGCACAAATGCACCAGTGGGCGAACGCTCGCTGACTGGTGGAAATTCCGGTTGCGCCGGAACTTTGTGATCATCGACTTATTAGATGTGGATCGGAGCGGAAGCTATGCAACCATCATGGACAAGTCAACCGTAAACATCGCGGATTGTTTTGAGGTTTGGGCTGTCCAAAAAAGGACGCCTGGAGCAGCAGCCGGTAGGTTAGAAACTGCTGCCCCAGGCGAGTCAACGGCGTGCGGGCCGCTGCATGGATGGTCTGCGCGTAACGGTCAATCCTGCAGAACGCATCAGGATATCTTGCGGTGTCACGGCGCAGGGGGAAGCTAGGCATTCAGCGTGACGCTTTGATGACAAATACCTATTATTTTGAAGGCTGTTTTGCATCGCGCTGATGTGTGAATAAATAAAATGATTAAGACTCAGGGGGTTATGACGTGAGTGGAGATGTTGATTCCGACGCCGGATTTGTGGGCAAGCTTGCTGAGATGTCCCAGGGCGCAAGTAAATTTCTGATGCAGCGTGGTGAAACTGTTGCGGTCGCGGAATCGTCCTGCGGTGGTCTGATTTCGGCATCATTGGTCGCGGTTCCCGGAGCGTCAGCATTTTATATCGGTGGCGGGATTGTCTATACGGCCCAGAGCGGGCGACAGATTGTGCCCGGCCGACCAAAGGGCATGCGCTCGGCGAGTGAGCCATTCGCGCTTTTTGAAGCCCGTACCATACGTGAAAGAATGGGGGCCGATTGGGGGATTGGTGAAACCGGCGCGAGCGGGCCATCTGGCAATCCTTATGGCGATCCTGCGGGGCATGCCTGCGTCGCGGTCAGCGGGCCGGTCGAACGCGTCATCACGCTGGCGACCGGGGAAACCGATCGGGGCAAAAACATGTGGCTGTTCGCCCATGCGGCGCTGGTATTGCTTGCGGAAGCGCTTGCTGCGGCGTAGTTGCATATCCATCAGTCTTTCCCGGCTTTTTGTTATTCCTGATCAGTGCAGGGTTGCCTTTCCCGGTGCGGCATATGCGGGGGACGGTTCGTTGACCCTGTGGCCGGAATTATTGATGGGTAACTCTAGCCGGCAACCACTCAGAACGACGGTCAGCCGCGATGTTGCCGCGATAATATCGCCGATCCCATCCTCATGAACATAATGGCGTGCCAATGCACTCGCATTGCGCCAATCGCGATGCTGGGTCAGCGCGATCAACTTCAGCAGAATATGTTCGTCCTCTCCAAGGCAGGGGCAAAGCGGCTGATGATAGGAAATCTGCCTTGTGGCGTGGGTTGCCAATTGTCGGATGAATGCGGCCAGCGCGCCGGCAGCTTTTCTGGCGGCGGCGACGCCGCAATCTGGCGCAAAACTCGTCCATAGATGCGACCAGCATGCGGAGTCGGTCCCGCAAATGCCGTGCATCGCATGCCGCAGGGCCAATGCGACAACGCGTTCTTGACGGCTAAGCTGGTCCAGCTTTGTCGGGGAGCTTATTGTTGACAGGGCGCTTGTTTCGGCAATGACGGAATCTGGCATGGTGCAATCCTCTGAGAGCGGCGTGATCAACTTGGCATCTCTCATTAGTAGTGCAATTAAGAATTATTCGCAATAAATAATTGTCAGAGTATCACATGTTTTTTTGATGGCATGCCGTTGCTGATTTCCCGCTGGCGACGCCACCACGAACGCAAGGGTTATGCGAATTGCAGCCGCCTGTGTTCAGATGCGGGACAGCACGACGTTGCCGCTTTGAACAGGCAGGTTATTGCCATGGGTCCAACATGATTTTGCATTGGTCCTGCGGCTGACGCAGTCCTTCAAAGGCGGACGGGAAGTCGTCAAATCCGACAGTACGGGTAAGCATCGGCGTAGGATCGATCCTGTCGCTGGCAAGCAGATGCGCAATCAACTCAAAGTCGCCCTTGCGATAAGCGAGGACGAATTGCAGTTGCAGCTCTTTCATGATCGCGGGCAAGGGCAGGAACTGATCGGGCTTGGCGCACACGCCGACAATCACAATCCGTCCGCCGCGCGGTGCCAGATTGATCGCCTCGCCGATCATGCCCGGAACGCCGACACATTCGAAAATGACATCGGGCTGCGCACCATTCGCCAATTTGCGGTACTGTGCGCCGATATCCTTTCTGTCGGTGATGGCATCGGTCGCGCCCATTTTCGCGGCAAGGGCGGCGCGTGATGCGCTCGGTTCGCTGACGATGATATTGCGCGCACCCGCAAAACGGGCGAACAGGGCAACAGCGAGGCCGACCGGCCCCGCACCCAGAATAAGAACATTTGCACCGGCAGAGAGGCGCGCCATCTCGACCGCATGAAACCCGACCGCCAGCGGCTCGATCAATGCGCCCTCTGTTACGTTTACCGATGCCGGCAAGGCAATCGTGTCATTCGTCCCGATGCGTACGAATTCCGCATAGGCGCCGTGGTTCTGGCCAAGTCCTGTCGATATGATACTGGTGCATCGCAGGCTGTCGCCGCGGTGGCAGGCAGCGCAACCTCCGCAACTGATAAAGGGCAGTGCGGTGACAAGCTGCCCTTCTTTCCAGCCGCTCACATCCGGGCCGATTGCGGCCACTTCGCCGGCAAATTCGTGGCCCATGACGCTGCCGGCCGGCAGCGTCATCAAGCCGTCTTCGGTGGCGTGCAGGTCCGATCCGCATATCCCGCAGCGTGCCACCTTCAGGATAAGCTCGTTTGGACCAGGTGTGGGGTCCGGGATTGTTTCAATCGAGAGCGGGCTGCCAACCTCCCGGAATATTGCTGCTTTCATCTTATTTGACCGCCAAAAAGAGATAACGATTAATGCTGAAAAAGAATGCGCCATTATGCGCCAGTGTCTCGATATCGGTAAACCAGGCACGGGCGTCGGCCTCGATTATCCCCTGTCTGCCAATGACATAATCGCGGATACCGCGCAGCATGCCCCAGGCGGCGTCAAATTCGAACATGTCATTTATGTTCGCCATCCCTGTTACAGATTGATCCCGTCGTTTGCCAATTGGTTGGGATGGCCAATGGCGTTAACAGTTCACAAAGGCGCGCTGCGATAGTTTTTGGTCTGTGTGGTGCCTGTTCCCCGTGGCATAATTTTGTTTAGTCTTCCTTTATTGGCTTTACCTGTTTTTATACAATTTGTTACTGGAAATTGATTATGGCCGTTTCCCAGACAATGATTGACGAGATTTTGGACTCAGCGCAAATGCTGGCGCAGCAAAAGGGCTATGCCGGTTTCAGTTTTCAGGATGTCGCCCGGAGCGCGGGGCGGACACTCTCGGAAGTCGAGCAGAGCTACAGAACCAAGGAAGAGCTGATGATCGCGGTGTTTAGCCGCTATAACCGGCATTTCTTTGCCGAACTGGCTGCAATAGTCGATCGGACGCAAGCGCCCATAGAAAGACTTGACGGATTCATGGATCTCGTCCGGCACACTCTTGTTGTGGGAGACAGGATGTGTCTCTGCGGTATGATGATGGCGGAAGCAGCGCTGCTGCCTACCGGGATTCGCCAGCAGACCAACAGCTTTACCGAAGCCGTCATTGCCTGGCTGTCGGATCAGTGGAGATTGCTCGAAAAGCCCGATCCGGCCGATCTTGCGGTAACGACCCTGGCACGGCTGGAAGGCGGTATGTTGCTGTCGCGGGTCAGTGGCGATGTAAAGCATCTTGATCTGGTCATAAGCGAGATACGCGCTGACGCCGCCTGATCAGATTTACAGTCGGATCAGCCGCATCTTCTGCTGTACAGTCTGCATTTCCTTGACAGCTTGAATGCCCCCCTATGAAATAGCCGCATAACGAATTGCACCCGCAGCCAAGACGGGAAGGGCAGTGCGACCGCGAAACAGCGAAGGGTAAGTGCACCAGTTCATGGTGCGTATGCCCATTCATTGTCGCAACCTGCCCGTTACTCAGGGAGGGAAGTATCATGCGCAACGGATTTAAAATCATTGACACGGATTGCCATCAGATGGAGCCACAGGCCATCTGGTCCGACTATATCGACCCGGCATTCAAAGGGCGCGAACCGCGCCACGAAATGTATGGTTCGCGGCGCTTGTTCAGTGTGGAAGGCGAACCGGTTCAACCGCCGGAGGAAGAGGGCAAGTATCCCATGCATGCGCCGGAATTCCTTGATGCCGTCAAGGTTGCGATGCAGCGTTTCGAGCGGGCGCAGAAAGCCAAATTCGATGCTGAGAGCCGGCTGATGGATATGGATGACGAAGGGGTGGATGTACAGGTCATCTATCCGACGATCGGCGGGCAGTTGCTGGGGCGCGAATTCAAGGATCCTGAGCTTCTTGCCGCCATTTGCCGGGCCTATAACGATTGGAGCCGGGAATATTGCTCAAAGGATACAGCCCGTCTGCGCTGGGCTGCGATGTTGCCGATCCAGTCACCGGATCTTGCCATCGAGGAAGCCAAGCGTGCCGCGGCCAATGGCGCTGTTTCTTTCTATATCCGCCCCAATCCGGTCGCGGACCGCAATCTGTATGCAGACGAATACTGGCCGCTTTGGAAAGTTGTTGAGGGGCTGAATGTGCCGCTCAGTCTGCACGATTCCGGTTCGCCGCGTATCCCGTCCTTTGGCGACCGGATGGACAGTCATACAACCGGCCATATTCTGTCGCATCCTTTCGAGGCGATGTCGGCGATGGCTGGCTTGATCTGGTTTGGCGTGGCGGAGAATTTTCCGAAATTGCGCGTCGTTCATGTGGAGGCGGATGCGGGCTGGGCACCTTACTGGCTACAGCGGATGGAGCAGCATTACGACTTTTCCGGCAAGGCCGAACATCCGCATATGAAAAAGACGCCGACGGAATATTTCAAGCAGAACTTCTTTGTTGCCGCACGCGGTGATGAAATGACCCTGAAGGCCGCCGTCGATCTTATCGGCGAGGATTATTTCCTGTTCAATACGGATTATCCGCACCCTGATGGCACATTCCCCTGGGGCATGCAGAGCTTGGTGGATCAGCCGATTTCCGATGACGCCAAGCGCAAGATCCTGTGGGATAACGCCGCCCGCGCATTCAACATTGCCGCATGAATGCGTGGGAGATAACGCAATGACAAAAAAAGTTGTACTGATCCCCGGCGAAGATGCTGCGCCGGAAGCATTCGAGCCGACGGTTGAGCTGATGAATCGGCTGCAGCTCGATATTGACTGGGTTCGCCCGCCGGTCGGGGAAGCGGGCATTGCCGCAATGGGCAATCCCTTCCCCCCCGAAGCGAAGGAAGCGATCGATGCTTCCGACGCGACCTTTTTTGGTTCCACCAACGGCACAAGCGGGCGCGCCATGCGCTACTTGCGCTGGGGACTGCAGACTTACGCTAATGTGCGGCCCGCGCGCTGGTTTCCCGGCTGCAACAGCCCATTGAAGAACCCCGAAGGTATCGATCTCGTTATCGTGCGCGAGAATATGGAAGATACCTATGTCGGCGTTGAGGGGGACCTGGAAGAGCTTGAGCCCATCAATTTTGTCAGCCGTCTGCACCGCAAGCCGGTATCGGAAATGGGCAAGGGCAAGTATGCGATGAAGGTCATCACCGAAGCCTGCACCCAGCAGGTCACGCGATTTGCCTGTGAACTTGCGTTAAAACGGGCGGCGCTGAATGGCACAAGACCGCTGGTTACCAGCGGGACCAAGCATAATATTTCACCCGTGGCGGATGGCTATTTCCGGGAAGTTGCGCTTGAGACGGCGAAGGAATATCCGGATGTGACATTCGAAACACTGCTTGCCGATGACCTTGTTCATAAACTTGTGGTCAATCCACAAGGGTTTGACGTTATCCTGTTGCCCAACCTTTATGGTGATCTGTTTTCAGATGCGGCAGGCGGCGTGGTTGGCGGGCTTGGTCTTGCGCCAAGCGGTTGTTACGGGCGCGACTATGCCTATTTTGAGTCCGCACACGGATCAGCCCCCGATATCGCAGGTAAGAACATCATCAATCCAACGGCGACAATTTTTTCCGCCGCGATGATGCTGGAATATCTTGGTTATGCCGAAGCCGGTGAACGTCTGGTCAAGGCGGTGGAGGCTGCCTATGCGCAAGGTGAACATCTGACCCCCGACCAGGGCGGGAAGGCCAGCACCACCGAGTTTTGCGCGGCGGTGGAGAAGGCGCTCTGAACAATTGATCAGGGCATGGTGAATGCCCGCAGGTTAAAAAAAAGGCGCAGGGGCGTTCGAGAGCCGCCTGCGCCTTTTGCATTTATATGCAGGCGTTCTTAGCGCATCGCCTTTTGCAGGTTCTCGTCCAGCGCGGCGAGGAACTGCTCGGTGGTGAGCCAGGGTTCGTCCGGGCCGATCAGCAAGGCAAGGTCTTTCGTCATCTTGCCGCTTTCCACGGTTTCGATGCACACCCGCTCAACGGTTTCGGCGAATTGCGTTACCTCGGGCGTGCCGTCCTGCCGTCCGCGGTGGGCAAGCCCACGCGTCCAGGCAAAGATTGATGCGATCGGATTGGTCGAGGTCTTTTCGCCTTTCTGATGCTGCCGGTAGTGGCGTGTCACCGTGCCATGGGCTGCTTCCGCTTCGACCGTCTTGCCATCCGGGGTCATCAGTACGCTGGTCATCAGACCGAGCGAACCAAAGCCTTGCGCCACGGTATCTGACTGCACATCGCCGTCATAATTCTTGCAGGCCCAGACAAAACCGCCATTCCATTTCAAAGCCGCCGCGACCATGTCGTCGATGAGCCGGTGCTCGTAGATGATGCCGGCTTTATCGAAATCGGCTTTGTAATGTTCCTCAAAGACTTCCTGGAACAGATCTTTAAACCGCCCGTCATAGGCCTTCAGAATGGTGTTCTTGGTCGACATATAGACAGGCCACTTCCGCTGCAGCCCGTAATTCAGGCAGGCATGCGCGAAGTCGCGGATCGACTCGTCAAGATTGTACATGCCCATGGCCACGCCGCCGCCGGGAAAATCGAAGACATCGAATTCCATCGGTTCGCCGCCATCTTCAGGCTCGAACTTCATGGTCAGCTTGCCTTTGCCGGGCACCACGAAATCGGTGGCGCGATATTGGTCGCCAAATGCGTGACGACCGATAACGATCGGCTGCGTCCAACCCGGGACGAGCCGGGGAACATTGCTGATGCTGATGGGTTCGCGGAATACGGTGCCGCCAAGAATGTTGCGGATCGTGCCGTTGGGCGAGCGCCACATTTTTTTCAGGCCGAATTCCTCGACGCGTTCCTCATCGGGGGTGATGGTCGCGCATTTCACGCCGACACCATATTGCTTGATGGCATTTGCCGCATCGATGGTGACCTGATCATCGGTCTCGTCACGATATTCCATGCCAAGGTCGAAATATTTCAGATCGATATCGAGATAGGGAAGGATGAGCTTGTCCTTGATCATCTGCCAGATGATCCGTGTCATCTCGTCGCCGTCCAGTTCGACGATCGGATTTTTTACCTTAATTTTGCTCATTGAAGTCCCCTCTTGCTGTAAGCCAATTCTACTTTGCTGGCCATATAGCATTCTGTGTCGTCCGGCGGAAGAGCAGCCGGCGCGATGGCCGCGATTAATTGCTTAGTTCGCCGGGCGGTTGGCTGGTGCGATTTGCGCGTTCAGCAGGGAAAGTGCCTGTGCCGGCGTGCCGGCCAACTGGAAATAGTCCCGCCCGGATTGGGACAGAAAGCCGTGATCATGCATTTGTGCGAGCAATTTGGTGAGCGGTTCCCAAAATCCCCTGTGGTTGAGCAGGATGCAGGGCTTGTCATGCAGCCCCAATTGCCGCCAGGACAGGATTTCCGCAATCTCGTCCAGCGTTCCCGAACCGCCGGGAAGCGCTATGAAACCGTCTGACAGGTCGAACATGCGCAATTTGCGCGCATGCATATCGGGGACAAGATATTTTTCGGTGACACTATCCAGGCCAACTTCCAGCGCTTCTAGCTGCTCGGTGATAACGCCGGTAACAGTGCCCCCCGCCGCAAGACAGGCCCGCGCCGCAATACCCATCAATCCCACACTGCCCCCGCCATAGACCATTGCGATCCGGTGTTGTGCGAAAAGAACGCCGATTGCCTCTGCAATCTCTCCATATTCTTGATCGTTGCCGGCCCGTGAGCCACAATAAACACAGACTGAAAATTGCTGAGGTTTCATGCGCGATTGCACCCTGTCTTGTGGGAGGGCGGCGAGAAACCGGCGCGGTTTAACCGTCCTGTTTCAAACCTTGCTGATGTCCCTTTTGCTGGTCGATCCGGTGCTGGCCGGCAATGCGGATGTCATTGACGTGCAGGTACACAAGCTGATGCCGCGCGTCTTTCGTTTTGATGTCACAATTCAGCATCCGGGTGAAGGCCCAATTCATTATGTCGACCGCTGGGAAATTCTCGATGAAAAGGGGGAATTGATCGATGAGCGCCGCTTCAGCGGCCCGTATCCGGGGGAGCAGCCCTTCACACGATCCTTGTCGCATGTGACGATCCCGGTCGGTATGCGCACGGTAACGGTTCGTGCCCATGATACGGTTCACGGATTTGCGGGGCTGGAACGGCAGATTACCCTGGATATCGAATCCCGGCATGATCTGCCGCAGTGATGGCACGCGGATTTGCGCTTGCGATAGGGCTGTAATTGGCCTGCGACGCCGCTAAGGAATTATTTAACTAACCATCCGATACTTTTGCGCAACCCCGGACAGCGCCGTTCGAGCGGCAGCTATTGTGTCAGGAGGAGCGGCTATGGACACATTCCAATCAACCTTGATGGGCAAGAGATTGCGCCAGTTCCTGCTGGGCGTCGCACTTTTCATTTTGGCTGTCATCTTTAATGCCGCGTCGGGCACACAGGCGGCCCTTGCCGAAGAAGCAGCAGATGCTGCTGCGGCGGGGGTTATCAAGGTGCCGACACTCAATATCCCGATCATGAAGAAAATGGCGGTCCGCGGGCAAATGACGGTGGATCTGGTTCTCGATATGCGCGATCCGGAACTGGCGCAGGCGATTGTCGCGTTGATGCCGCGGCTTCAGGCGGACTATACGTCACGGCTAAGTCGCTGGAGCGCTATCTATCAGGATGTTCGCGCGCCCGCCAATGTGATCGGGATCAAACGGCAATTGCAGGATGTGACAAACACCCTGCTGGACAGCAGCGATGCGGAGGTGCTGCTCCAGGGGGTTATGCTGCAACGCCGGGGCTGATCCGGCCCGGATCCGGAATCAGCCGTATTTCTCCCGAATTCTTCGTCACTTTACTCCGCTGCCTTTGGGAAAAGTCCCGCCTTGCTGACCTGTGCGGCGGTCGGATGACCAAGTTCGGCCTCGATCCATTTCGCCGTCTCGATCAGCGCGGGCAGATCGACCCCGTGCCTGATCCCCATCCGGTCAAGCATGTAGAGGATATCCTCACTGCCGATATTGCCGGTTGCCTTTGGCGCAAAGGGGCAACCCCCGATCCCAGCACAGCTGGCATCGAGTACGGTGACGCCGGCCTCGACTGCGGCATAGGCGTTGGCAAGACCTGTATTGCGCGTATTGTGGAAATGGCAACGCAGTTGCAGATCCGGCACCGCCGCGCGCGTCATCGCAACCAGCCGTTTGACGCTATAGGGGTCGGTGGCGCCGATCGTGTCGGCCAATGCGATTTCGCGCACGCCCGCATCCGCCGCCTGCCGCGCGATATCAAGCACGATGGCGGGGTCAACCTCACCTTCGAACGGGCAGCCAAATGCGGTGGCAACCGTCAGGCTCAGCGGCAGCTTCGCGTCGGCCGCCTGCCGGGCGATGCCATGCATGGTCTCAAGGGTTGCGGCGCGCGGTGCGCCCTGATTACGCTGATTGAAGGTTTCCGACGCGCAAACCACATAGTTCGCTTCATCGACACCGCAGGCAAGTGCGCGGTCAAATCCGCGCTGGTTCAGGGTCAAACCGATATAGGAAACGCCCTCGCGCCGCGGCAGTGCCGCCATCACCGCTTCCGCGCCGGCCATTGCCGGTACGCGCTTGTCATTGACGAAGCTGACCGCCTCAATCCGCCGGATGCCGCAATCGACAAGCCGGGTAATGAACGCCACCCGTGTTTCCACATCCAGGATCGTCGGGTCATTCTGCAACCCGTCACGCGGGCCAACCTCGACCAGCTGTACTTCCTTCACCTCGCCCTGCATTGTCATGTCCGTCCTACAAATTATCGATCTCGACCGGGACTATATCGTCTGGCGGTTCAAAGCCGAAGACCTTAGCGTAGAAATACAGCTCCGCCTCGAACATGCGTTTGATATTCTCAGCCTTTCTGAAACCGTGTCCTTCACCTTCAAAGGGAATATAGGCAACCGGCAAGCCCTTGTCGCGCAATGCTGCAACCATTTCTTCTGCCTGGTTGGGCGGCACCACTTTATCGTCAAGCCCCTGAAAGAAAATCACCGGGCAGTTCAGCCGCTCGGTAAAATTGAGGGGTGATCTGGCTGCATAGACCTTTTCGCCGTCAGGTAATGGTGCAACCAACCGGTCGAGATAGCGCGCCTCGAATTTGTGGGTGTCGCGCGCCAGCGCCATCAGATCGCCGATACCGTAACGCACCGCACCGGCGCGGAATACGTCATGGAAGGTCAGTGCGCACAGGGTCGTATAGCCGCCGGCGCTGCCGCCGCGTATCGCCATTCTTTTACTGTCGACCCGTTTTTGACCCGCAAGATAATTTGCCGCCGCAATGCAATCTTCTACATCGGCGATGCCCCATTGCCCGTCGAGCAGTTGCCTGTAGGCCCGGCCGAACCCGGTGCTGCCGCGATAATTGATGTCCGCAACAGCGAAACCACGGCTTGTCCAGAACTGGATTTCAGGTTTGAACGCATCATCCGCCATTCCCGTCGGGCCGCCATGGCTGAGCACAAGCAAAGGCGGCAGCGCGCCATCGGGTGCCTCAAACCGGCTATTTTGCGGCCGGTAAAACCAGCCGAACGCCGTTTGCGCGCCGCCGGTTGGAAAAGTAATGGCTTCGGCAACTGAAATGTCGGCGGGGTCCATGTCCCAATCAGTCGCGCTTTTAAGGGTTTCAAGCAGATTGCCGTCCCTGTCAAACCGCCCGATCAGCGTTGCGCGGGAGCGTCCCGCGCCGGTCGCCACAAAACCCTCGCCTGCCGGGACGGGCAGACTGGCCATGCGAAACGGGGTGGGAAAGGGGACAAGCGCACCTCTCTCCAGCCGCGCGAAATGCTGCTCGCCCTTGTCGATATAGCCGCAGAGCAGCTGATCGTCGGGCAGAAAATGGTAACTTCGGGTGCCAAGGCTCCAAAGGGGCAGACCGAACTCCGCACCCATCGGCGCCAACGCGCGCGTCTTTCCCTTGTCTTCACGATAAAGATTCCACCAACCCGTCTCATCGCTGACAAAATGCAGATCGCCCGAAGGCGACCAGTCAGGTTGAAAGATCGAAATTTCCTCCCCGCCTGCCACATAGGTCGCCGTGCCCGGCATGCCTGCCGCATTGAGTGGCGCGCGATAGAGCGTCGTCCCGTCCCAGGGCATATTGGGATGGTCCCAGCTGACCCATGCCAATGTGGCGCCATTCGGGCTCAGCCTCGGCCAGGCGTAAAAATCAGCGCCTTCAACAAGAACCGTTGTCTCTGCGCCTGCGTCCGTGCAGTCGATGGCGACGATGCGGTTGCGCGGCTCCGCACCGTCTGCGGAATGCACCTCCTCAATGCAAAGGATGCGTCCGCGCGCCGTATCAAACACAAGATCGGCATAACGCAGCGTGCCGTTGCTGTCGGGCGTGAGCGGCACGGGATTTTTCTCCCCGATCGGCAGCCGGTAAAGCCGTTGATCCGCAAAATTCACGAAGTAAAGCGTATCATCGGCAATGACATGTGCCGTGCCGCCATATTCATGCACCCGGCTGCGGATATTGTAGGGGGCGGGGACAAGCTCACGCGGCTTCTGACTGCCCGCCTGAAGCTCCCCCTCCAGCATCATCAATGTGGTGCGGCCGCCTTCGCCAGGTCGTGATTCCGTCCAGAACAGCCGCCCGTCGCTTGCGTCCACTGGGCCGAGATTGATCGACTTTGCGGTGAGTAGTTCTGCGCTGACCGGTGATGCCCAGGTGCCATAAGGTGCGATTTTTGTCATCCCAATCCTACTTTTTCGATATTTGATCAATGGTGGCGGACCAGCGTGAGCGAGAATTGCATCTTGTTTGTGCCATAGCATACAGAGCAACTGCGATAATACGGTCTTCGACGTGATAATCCTATGGATTGACCGTGGGAAGTGCGGCACTTAGGTTGACCGAAAAACAGCAGGGCAGGCGAGGACGCGCGTATGACAGGACCCATTACCGGGCAATTATCGGAATTTTCGGCGCAGATCGCGCTCGATCGGCTGGATCCTGCAATCGCTGCGCGGGCGATGGCGCTGACCTTCGATACGGTGGGGGTCGCGATCCGGGCGCGCCATGATGCGGAATCGACGCCCGCCATGCTACGTGCGGCGGAGACGCTCGGGCTGATGCATGGGGACGCGACGATCATTGGCGATAGAGCGACGGCGGGTCCCGCCGGTGCCGCCTGGATCAATGGCGCGCTCGCCCATTCGCTTGATTTTGACGATACCCACGCGGCGGGTTCCATCCATCCAAGCGCGCCGATTGTGCCTGCGGCGCTGGCGGCGGGGGAGATGGCGGGCGCAAGCGGCAAGGACGTCGTGGCCGGTATTATTGCCGGTTATGAAGTTCAGATCCGGCTAAGCCTCGCGCTTGTCCCGAAAGAGCATTATGAGCGTGGCTATCATCCGTCCGCCACCTGCGGGGCGTTTGGTGCGGCGGCGGCGGCCGGGCGTGTGCTGGGGTTGCGCGCGGACCAGATCGCCAATGCCTTCGGCGTCTGTCTCAGTCAGGCAGCGGGGTCAATGGAATTCCTCGTCGATGGCGCATGGACCAAACGGTTTCAGGTCGGCTATGCGGCGATGAACGGGCTTGTCGCGGCAACCCTTGCCGCTGAAGGCTATAAAGGCCCCGATCAGCCGATAGAGGGGGAGGCCGGTTTCCTCAAAGCCTATGCCCCGAACCCGGTCATGCCGAACGCGGTTGCAGGGCTTGGGGAGCGGTATGAAACGATGGCGATCGGGGTGAAGCCTTATCCCTCCTGCCGCTACAGCCATGCGGCAATGGACGGGCTGATCGCCCTGCGCGCCGAGCATGGTTTCGATATCGCCGATATTCAGTCGGTCGAAATCGGTCTGCCCAAAACAGGCTGGGATATTATCGGCGACCCGGAAGATGACAAGCGCAACCCCGAAAGCATTGTCGACGGGCAGTTTTCGATGCCGTTTCTTGCTGCTGTCGTGCTGCGGCAGGGGAGCATGGGTTGGGATGATTACGCAAAACATCTCAAAGACCCTGAAACGCTGGATCTCTGCCGCAAGGTGTCGAGTGTTGTCGACCCGCTGCCAGAAGCCGAATTTCCCCGGCAGATGAGCGGGGTTGCGCGGGTGCGGACACGTAACGGCGATTTCGAGAAATTCGTCGTCGTGCCGACCGGGGAACCGGAAAACTTTCCCGATATGGCGGCATTGCGCGCAAAATTCGATGCACTGTCCGCCCCCTATATCGATCCGGCGAATGCTGACCGGCTGGCCGACGCGCTGCTGCATCTGGATCGCGCGAACAAGGTGGATGCGGTACTTGCGTTGAGCCGTCCGCAGACGAAACATTGAGGTAAGTCATGGTTGTTGAAAGCAGGCGTATCGGCCCGAACCGCTATCGCGAGGTGGCGGGCCGCGATTATGAGGATTTTGAGATCGGTGATGTATATGAGCATCGGCCGGGACGCACGATCACCGAATCCGACAATAGCTGGTTCACCCTGCTGACCATGAATACCCATCCGCTGCATTTCGATGCGGCGTTTGCCGCGCACAGCGAATTCGGCAAACAGCTGGTTGTCAGCTCACTGACGCTTTCAATGGTCGTGGGGATGAGCGTTTCTGATGTCAGCCAGAAAGCCATCGCCAATATCGGCTGGACGGATATCCAGATGCCCGCGCCTGTATTCGTCGGCGATACGATTTATGCGGAATCCGAAGTGATTGCCAAGCGGGAGTCGAAATCGCGGCCGACCCAGGGGCTTGTCACCGTGAAGACAACGGGAAAAAAGGCGGACGGCACCGTTTTCATGACGTTTGAACGGACCGTGCTTGTGCCCAAACGCGGTCATGCGGTGGATGAGCCCGCAGCATGGCAGGGGGAGTAGATCAGGTGAGCGACGCTGTCACACAGGAGCAGGAACAGATTATCCTCGATGCGGTCGACCGTTTTCTCGAACGCGATGTAAAGCCTTATGCGCATGCGCTTGAGCAGGCGGACGAATATCCGCAGGACATTGTCGACAAGATGAAGGAGCTGGGCCTGTTCGGTGCGACGATTGGCGCGGAATATGGCGGGCTCGGGCTTGGTGCGCGGACCTATTCGGAAATCGTCGCGCGGGTATCGGCGGTGTGGATGTCGGTATCGGGCATCTTCAATTCGCATCTGATCATGTCGGCGGCGGTTGAACGTTTTGGCACCGAGGAACAGAAGCAGCGCTATCTCCCCCGCTTCGCCACGGGCGAGCTGCGCGGCGGGATCGCATTGACCGAGCCGGATGCCGGCACCGATCTTCAGGGGATCCGCACCCATGCCGTGCGCGATGGCGATCATTATGTGATCAATGGCGCGAAAACCTGGATCAGCAACAGCATTCAGGGGCAGGTGCTGGCGGTGCTTGCCAAGACGGAAAAACGCTCCGACCCCCGGCATAAACAGATGAGCCTTCTCATTACCGAGAAGGGGGAGGGGTTTCGCGTCGCGCGCAAGCTTGAAAAATTGGGTTATCGGGGGATCGATACCGGCGAATTACTGTTCGAGGATCATCGGGTGCCGGTTGAAAATCTTGTCGGCGGATCGGAAGGGCGTGGGCTCAACCAGATCCTGGGCGGGCTCGAGCTTGGCCGCATCAATGTCGCCGCCCGCGGGGTTGGCATCGCGCGCGCAAGCCTTGATGAGGCGGTGGCCTATTCCCAGCTCCGCAAGACCTTCGGGCAGCCGATCTGCGAGCATCAGGCGATCCAGATCAAGCTTGCTGATATGGCCACGAATGTGGAGGCGGCGCGCCTGCTCGTCCGTTCGGCGGCTGAAGCCTATGACCGGGGGGAACGCTGCGATATGGAGGCGGGCATGGCCAAACTGTTCGCGAGCGAGGCGGCCCTGACCAACAGCCTTGAATGCATGCGGATCCACGGGGCTTATGGCTATAGCCGTGAATTCAATATTGAACGCTATTATCGCGATGCGCCATTGCTTGCGATCGGCGAGGGCACGAACGAGTTGCAGCGGACGATCATCGCGCGGCAACTGATCGCGCGTAATCCGGCCTGATGCGCGCCGCCGCCATGCCGCAGGGATTGCCGCTTGCCGGGGTGCGGGTGCTCGCGGTCGAACAATATGGCGCGGGCCCTTTTGGCAGCATGTTCCTCGCCGATCAGGGGGCGGAGGTCATCAAGATCGAAAACCCCAATGACGGGGGCGATATGGCGCGCGGCGTCGGGCCGCATTTTTTTGCACCGGGCGACAGTCAGTTCTTTCATAGCTTCAACCGCAACAAGAAAAGCCTGACGCTTGATTTGACGCGCGTGGAAGGGCAGGAAATTTTTCGCAAACTTGTGACAACGGCGGATGCGGTGGCCTGCAATCTGCGTGGCGATGTGCATGAAAAGCTGGGCCTGACCTATGACGCGCTGAAGGACGCGAACCCCGCGATCGTTTGCGCGCATCTCAGCGCTTATGGCCGCACTGGCCCGCGCGCCAATTGGCCGGGGTTTGACTATCTGATGCAGGCGGAAACCGGCTGGATGACGATGACCGGCGAACCTGACGGCGCACCGGCGCGCTGCGGCCTCTCTATCGTGGATATGATGACAGGGCTTGCCATGTCCTTCGGGCTGCTGTCCGCGTTGACGGCGGCGCGCGCCACAGGGCAGGGGCGTGATATCGATGTCAGCCTGTTCGATCTGGCGCTGCATAATCTCTGCTATCTTGCGACCTGGCAGATGGCGACCGGCGAAGTGCCGACCAGGCTGCCCCGTTCGGCGCACCCCTCGCTTGTGCCATGTCAGCTTTATCCGACGGCGGATGGCTGGATATTCATTATGTGTAACAAGGAAAAATTCTGGCCGATATTGTGCGACAAGCTCGACCGCCCCGAGTGGAAGGACGATCCCCGTTTTGTCGATGCCGCCGCGCGGCTCGCCCATCGCGATACGCTCAATCTTCTGCTGGATGAGATATTCCGGGGGCGGAGCACGGGCGACTGGCTGGCCCATTTTGATGGGCGCGTGCCCGCAGCCCCGATCTATGATGTGGAGCAGGCGCTGGCCAATCCCTTTGTCGCGGCGATGGAAGGGATCGAGAGCTATACCCGCCCCGATGGCGGCAGCTACCGGATGGTGGCACCGCCGGTGCGGACGCCGGGCGTGTCATCCCCGAAAAATGCCGCCCCACAGCTTGGCGCGGATACAGATGATATATTGGCGGAGCTGGGGTTCGATAAGGCCGCGCTTACTGAATTCCGCAAAGGGGGAATTGTCTGAACGGACAGCTTCGGGAAGTGCATGAAAGAATTTGCGATCCGCATCGGCCAACGCGGCAACCTGGCTACACTTGAGACCCTTTATCCCGCAGCCTTTCCAGATGAGGATTTGTTGCCGCTGGTCAGGGCGTTGTTGGCGGAGCCTGGAAGTTTGGTTCTGTCGCTTGTTGCCTCGGTCGGTCAAACGCTTGTCGGGCATATCCTGTTGACGCTATGCGGTGTTCAGGGGTGCGATGCGAAGGTGGCGTTATTGGGCCCGCTTGCAGTCGCGCCCGATTACCAGCAAGCAGGTGTTGGCGCGGCGCTCATTCAGGCCGGGCTCAGAGAAGTCGAAACATATGGCGTCAGTCGCGTCCTTGTGCTTGGCGATCCAGCCTATTACAGCCGGTTCGGATTTACGCCCGAGAGCGAAGTGGTGCCGCCTTATCCACTACCCGATGAGTGGCGCGAGGCGTGGCAGTCCCGGCCGCTGGGGGCCGCAACTGAGCAGGTCGCAGGTGAACTGCTGGTGCCGTCGGCCTGGCGTGAACCAGCCCTTTGGGCGGCGTGATCAACCTTATACCGCGTGGATCGGGGCCTGACATCGTAATGGCGTTCAATTGACAAGATGCGTGCCGGTTTCTAGGCTGGCGACACAAATAAAATAGGGAAGGCCGCGCTTTTCTTGCGGCTTCAATACTCAAAAAATAGGGAAGCAGGGCAATGGATTTTGGCGTCCAGATGGTTTTTCAAAGTTACGGTTATGATGACAGCATGACCGATCATCAGGTGTATCAGGAAGAGATCGAACTCGCTCTTCTGGCTGAGGAGCTGGGCTTTGATAAGCTGTGGCCGGTCGAGCATCATTTCTATGATTATTCCTTCTGCCCCGACAATACCGTGTTTCTTGCAAACATGGCGGCGCGGACAAAGCGGATCGGGCTTGCGACGGGCGCGGTGATCGTGCCGTGGAACGATCCGCTGCGGGTTGCTGAAAAAATTGCGCTGCTTGATGAACTGTCCGACGGGCGTGCCGTATTTGGCATGGGCCGCGGGCTTGCGCGGCGCGAATATGCCCCGTTCGGTATCGATATGAATGAATCGCGTGAACGTTTCGACGAGGCGTCAGCGATGATCGTCGCGGCGCTTGAAACTGGCTATATCGAAGGAGATGGCCCATTTTACAAGCAGCCCCGTACACCAATCCGGCCGCGCCCCACACGCAGTTTCAAGGGGCGGACTTATTGTGTGTCGATGTCACCCGATTCCGTTCTGTCAGCCGCAAGGCTTGGTGCACAACAGGTGATGTTCAGTCAGAACCACTGGGAAGAAAACAAGGGCATGATCGATGCGTATAAGGAAGAATATGCGAAACATCATGCCGGTCCGCCGCCGCCGCCCATCACATGCGATTTCGTCTATTGCGACGAGGATAAGGAACGTGCGGAAGAGCTGGCTAAAATTCATATCACCGGCTATCTGAGCAGCGTGATGGGGCATTACGAATTGGCGGGGGACCATTTCAAGGATGCGAAAGGTTATGAATCCTATGGCCAGTCGGTCGATATCTTGAAATCGGTCGGGCTTGAGGATCAGGCAAACGCCTATCTGGATGTGCAGATCTGGGGCACACCGGAAATGTGTCTTGAGAAAATCGCCCACCGCAAATCGGTGATTGGCGATTTCGACCTGACCTGCTGCTTCCGCTATGCGGGTATGCCTTTCGAGGCAGCCAAGCGGAACATGCAGACTTTTGGCACGAAAGTCATGCCGGTACTGCGTGAACAGGAAGCGGCCCGCGCGGCGGAATAAACGCTGATGCGCGGCTAATTTATACGCCGTTGTTTATTGAAAGGCCGGGGTGGGCGACCGCTCCGGCTTTTTGTTTCAGCGCGGGTTACCGCCACCTTTGGCGTTGCCGGGCTTTTTCTTTCGACGCCCGGGCTTTTGTTTCTGCATCGCATCTGCCTGTTCGGCCGCCGCGCGCAATTCCTCGGCAATTTCGCGCGCTTCTTCAGGCGTGAAATCCATCGGGATTTCAAGCTCGCCAGCCGTGACGAAAAGCCGGACCATGCCCTGATCTGTCGGGCCGAGTTGCAATTCGGCGGAAATGTCGGATTCCGTGTTGATGCCTTTTGACATAGCTGGCTCGTCGATTTTTGCAGGATTGGCGCGACTTTTGCGCCTGGGGCGAAACATTGTCAACCCGCGCGCAGATGTGCGTCAACTTTCATAAATCGGCGGTTTCATAAATTGGTGGCGCTTCCCCACAAAGCCAGGCAGCCAATATCGCATTGACCCGGTCGGGTGCTTCCTGTTGCACCCAATGGGAGACGCGGGGCAGATAACGCAGGGTAAATTCAGTGACCAGCGCCTCGGTACCAAGCGTCAGTTCCTTGCCAAGCGCGCGATCCTCTTCCCCCCAGATCATGAGCGTTGGCGTGTCGAGATGCGGCATGGGGTCAGGTAGCTCCGCATAACGCAGGGCGGCACGGTAATAGTTGAGCATTGCTGTCAATGCGCCAGGCTGCGCCGCATTGTCACGAAATTCCGCCAGCACTTCTTCTGAAAAGCGGGATTTATCCTGTGCCATATCGCGGAAAGCGCGGGCAATCCACCGCGCATTGTTCCGGCTGAGCAACCATTCGGGTAGCCAGGGCAGCTGAAAGAACAGGATATACCAGGACCGGCGAAGCTGCGGCCAACGCCGTACAGCGCGGGCGAATATCACCGGATGCGGCATATTGAGGATGACAAGCCGCGACAGTGGCCGGAGCTGTCGCAGGGCAAAGTCCCAGGCAATGGCACCGCCCCAGTCATGGGCGATCAGTATGACTTCATCCGCCCGCGCGGCATCGATAAGCCCGGCAATGTCTGCGCGCAGATGCTGCATTGCGTAGTTCTTGATTCCTGGCGGGCGGCTGCTGTTGCCATAACCGCGCAGATTGGGCGCCCAGACGCGATAGCCCAGCGCCGCGAGCATTGGCATCTGGTGACGCCAGGAAAAGGCGGTTTCGGGAAAGCCGTGCAGACACAGCGCAAGCCGTTCGCCCGTGCCGCATGTTGCCACCTCGAAAGTCAGGCCGTTCGCATCAATCATCTCATAGGCAAGAAGTCTTGAGTCTGACATAGGCAATCTATCGATCTGGCTATCAGCCTGACTATCAGTCTGGGCAGATGATTGCAGTAATATTGACACATATCATGATAGTGCCAAGCTATAAGAAGCAGAATGACATAGATAAGAAAACAGGTGGGCGACAGGTATGAATGATGCGGGAAGGGACTTGGTAGGGCAGCTGCCGGCGGCGGCATTGCGCAGGTATTGCGATCCTGCCGGTTTTCAATTCGCATCGACGGCTGAATTGCCTGACCCCGAACATGTGCTGGGGCAGGAGCGGGCAATCGCGGCGATCGAGTTTGGCGCGGATATGGGCCGCGATGGTTATAATTTGTTCGTGTTGGGACAAACTGCGGCTGGCAAACATAATCTCGTGCAACATTTCCTGTCGGAACGCGCTGCGAAGGAGAAGCCGCCTTCCGATTGGGTCTATGTCAATAATTTTGCCCAGCCGCACAAGCCGAAGGCAATCGAACTGCCGACAGGGCGCGGCGCGCAATTCCGCGATGCCATGGCGCTGATGATCGACGAATTGCGGACTGCCATACCGGCGATTTTCGATAGCGAGGAATATCGCGCGCGCCGGAACTCGATTAACGAGGAGGTCGGCAGTCAGCAGGAACAGGCGTTTGAAGATTTACGCAAACGGGCGGAGGCACGCGATATCCGTCTTGTTCGCACTCCGGCAGGCATTGCGCTTGCGCCGGTTCGCAATGGCGAGGTGCTCAAGCCCGACACGTTCGAGGCTTTGCCCGAAGTCACACGCAAGGGAATCGAGCAGGATATCCAGACGCTGCAACAGGAATTGCAGAAGATCATGGAGCATATGCCCCGGCTTGAAAAAGAACGCCGCCGTGCCCTGCGCGAGCTTAATCAGGAATTCGCCAACTATGCCGTCAAGGAAAGCATCGATGAGGAGCGGGCCGCTTTTGCCGATCTGCCCGAAGTGTTGGGCTATCTTGATGCGGTGCAGGCGGATGTTATCGATAATGTGCATTTGTTCATCATGCAGTCCGAGCTGCGTGAATCGACCGAATTTGCAGGTGTTTCGAATGAAACCGGCGATGGTGGCCTGGTCCCGGAAGGTTCCATGCCCGCCATGCTTGGCAGCTCTTTCCGGCGGTATGAAACCAATCTGATTGTCGATAATTCCGGCGCCGCCGGGGCACCTGTGGTGCATGAGGGGAAACCTTCGCTGGCGGAACTGGTCGGCCGCGTTGAACATCTTGCGCAAATGGGTGCGCTTGTCACCGATTTCACCTTGATCAAGCCCGGTGCGCTGCATCGCGCGAATGGGGGGTATCTGCTTCTCGATTCGCGCGCCCTGCTGATGCAGCCATTTGCCTGGGATGCCTTGAAACGTGCGCTTTGGAATCGCGAGGTGCGGATTGAATCCGCCTCGGATATGTACTCGCTCGCCAGCACCATTTCACTGGAGCCCGAACCGATACCGCTGCAAACCAAAGTGGTTCTGTTCGGTGAACCGATAACCTACTACATGCTGTCATCGCTCGATCCCGATTTTCAGGGCTTGTTCAAGGCGGCGGCCGAGATGGAAGACGTTGTCGACTGGAATGCGCAATCCGAGACGGCGTTTGCGCGGCAGATTGCTGCCATTTGCCGGCAGGAGGAAATCAGCCATCTTGACCCGACAGGTGTCGCCGCGATTATGGAGCAGGCGGCCCGGCAGGCCGATGATGCGGAAAAGCTGTCGATACGAATCGGAAAGATTTCCGATTTATTGCGTGAATCCGATTACTGGGCGCGCAAGGCGGGGGCGGATTTGATCGCGGCGGCGCATGTTGAGCAGGCGGTTGCCGCACGACATGACCGCGCGGGGCGAATCCGCGAAAAAAGTCAGGAAGCGATCCTGCGCGATATTATTCTGGTTGATACGGATGGCGAGAAAGTTGGCCAGATCAACGGTCTCAGCGTGCTGTCGATCGGGGATTACAGCTTTGGACGGCCATCGCGGATTTCCGCCAGTATCGGTATTGGTGCGGGGCGCGTACTCGATATTGAGCGCGAGGTTGAACTCGGTGGTCCGCTGCATTCAAAGGGTGTGCTTATTCTGTCGGGATTCTTGCGTGAAAGATTTGGCGGGGAACGGCCATTGGCGCTGACTGCGAGCCTTGTGTTCGAGCAATCCTATGGCGGTGTTGACGGGGACAGCGCCTCGTCGGCGGAGCTTTACTGTCTGTTGTCGGCGCTTGCGGATGCGCCCATCAAACAGGGGTTTGCCGTTACAGGATCTGTCAATCAGCATGGCGCGGTTCAGGCAATCGGCGGCGTGAACGAGAAGATTGAGGGCTTCTTCGATATCTGTAATCGGCGTGGACTGACGGGTGAGCAGGGTGTGTTGATTCCCGTTGCCAACGTCAAGCATCTCATGTTGCGCCACGATGTGGTCGAAGCGGTTGATGCCGGCAAATTTCATATCCATGCAATTGATACAATCGACAGGGGGATTGAAATCCTCACAGGAATTCCTGCCGGCGCGCCTGACGACGAAGGGAACTATCCTGATGACAGCATCAACGGTCGTGTGGCGCGGCGGCTTGATCGTTTCATAACAGCCAGGAAGCGACTTGAGGCGAAAGACGGAGAGGGCGGCAGCGCATCAAATGCTTTGGCGGGCGATAAATTGTCTGACGGAAGGCTGAACGCATGAGCGCAACAGACACAACCGGCAAGCGGATAACCGCAGCGGTGCGGCAAACGGGATATCGCCGGCTTATTCTGGGTTTCGACCATCATGAGGAAAGCCGGACGGTTCTGGCGATCGCGGAACAGGTGGCGGTAACCGCTCAACTTGAACTGACGGGTATTTTTGTCGAGGATTCGGAGCTGTTTGAACTGGCGGCCTTGCCTTTCTCAACCGAGTTTTTGATTAAAACACGGCGGCGGCAAAGCTTCGATCTGCAGTGCGTTGAGCGTGAGTTACGGACGCATATACTGGCCAGCCAGGCAGCCTTGCAGCAAATGGCGCGGCGTGCGCATCGGGCTTTCAGCTTTCGAACCGTTCGCGGGCGGTTGCTGCGCGCATTGATGCAGGAAGCATCGGCCGGCGATTTGATTATGTTGCGGCGGGCTGACAAACCTTGGCACACGACCGCAATTGTGGGAGGGCACAGTGTGCATGCGCCTGTGCTTCAGGTTCTGCCGCCTGCTGTTGATGAGGCCGCACCTCTGGTGGCGCTTGGGCAGCAGATAGCGCAGGAACTGGGGCGGCCGTTGATTCGTCTCACGGCATCAACCGCGGAGATTGTTGAAACAACCGCGCGGGAGGTTGGTGCGGCGCTGATTATTTTGCCGCTTGAACTGTTGTCGGAAAAACCCTGGCAGGAAGAGTTGGAGTTGTTTGCCGACCGTGTGCCAAGCACCGTTTTGATTGCCGGTATACCGGCACAAGGGGGATCTGACTCCGATATGTCAAAAGATCATTCCCCTGCTTGAATTTACCCGCGTCCGGGGTTAGGTTGCGCGCCTGTTTCGCTGTGACGTGCCTCGGTTGCGCGCCATACCTGCGATGCCGCCTTAGCTCAGTAGGTTAGAGCGCTAGATTGTGGATCTAGAGGTCCCCCGTTCGAGCCGGGGAGGCGGTACCAGCAGCCCGGTTCAGGGACTTTATATATCCCGCGGCCTAGATCGACATATCTCCGGTCAGATTGGCAAACTAACCTCTCGTTGCAACCTGACGCCGCCTGATTTCTAGCTGATTGTCAATTGAATCGACGGCCTGTGAAACAACATCGCGTACAGCTTCACGCGCCGCATCCGCGATGATGTCCGCGATACTACTGCAGATAACCTTAAAACCGTCCTTGCTTGCTCTTCCTGTTACTGATTGCTGCTGCCTTTGCCCGTCGGGATAAAGAATTGCGATGTGCAGGGTTAGCTCAACATCGCTATCGGTTCCGGCGCCAAAGCTGTTAGGGCTAATGCCGAACTGGGAAGCCGCAGGTCCCTGAACAAGGGAAATCTGTGCGTCATATCCATTGCGCTTTAATGTATGGGTATCCTGAATATCAGGCCGGAAATCGACAGATTGCAGTGTCTCGGTCAGGACGGTCTGCATTGCTTTGACATAAGACTCGTCAACTGGCGTGTTAAATCGCCATAAGGAGCAGGACGCATCAACCGGATTTGTTTTTAACTGCCAACCGCCCGATTGTATGTGAACCGCATAATTTCCCGTAATTTTCTGACTATTGTGGGCAACGAGTGGTGTCGTAACATGCGCGGTTCCTGTGCAGCCAAGCAGAAGAAGCGCCATCAAAAATAAAGCCAGTCCACGCATGCGGAATTTCCCCAAGATTACAGTAAGTGCCAGAAAGAGGTTTAGTCGACGAGTTCAATTCCGACCGGTCTTTTGACTTGTGTCGGAAGATGGGTTGCCGGAAGGACGCGTTGATAACCGCCGGTGTTCTGCACGATGACGCGTTGTCCGATGCCGATTGGCGCATCAGTCGCGGCAATATTCTGTGCAACCGTAAGCGTTATCCCGGTTTCCAGGGTGACCGTATATTCCATGCCTTTGCTATCAGCCATTGCCTGTTCGGCAGCCGCCCCGGCCACCGCACCAAGCACCAGGCCCGCGCCAATCGCCCAAAGCTCGCCTGAACCCGAGCCGACATAGGATCCCGCGCCCGCACCGGCGGCGGCCCCGACAGTGCTGCCTACACCCGTATTTCTGCCGATAATATCAATTTCGCGGATGGCAATCACAGTCCCGAAGGAAATCGCGGAACTCTTGCCGACCTCGTCATAGCGATAGGTGTTTTGATTTTGCGTTTGCGCACAACCTGCAATCAACAAGACAGCGGCCGCAAGCCAAACGAAATAATGACGTCTCAGCATCAAAATACCCCCAAGAATAAGAAAAGCGCGTCAGGCTACCTACAAACAAGTTAAATGTATCTTGCTTGTAGCAGCTTGACGCGACTTTTGTCGATATCTCGGGTCTATTTCCCGCGGATCAGACGGTCGAAATCTTCCATCAATGTGCGGGTGATGCGCCCGGTCTGAAATTTATACGGCCCGATTTCGGAGACAGGGGTGACCTCGGCCGCTGTGCCGGTAATGAAACATTGCTCGAAATCAGCCATTTCCTCAGGCTTTATTGCCCGGTCGATCACCTCGATCTTATGCGTATGCGCCAGTTCGATAACGCTGCGGCGTGTAATCCCGTCCAGAAAGCAATCGGGGGTCGGCGTGTGCAGTTTGTCGTCTTTGACGAAGAAAATATTGGCGCCGGTAGCTTCCGCGATCAGCCCGCGATAGTCATACATCAGTGAGTCCGCCAGCCCTTTTGATTCCGCCTCATGTTTTGACAGGGTGCAGATCATATAAAGACCGGCTGCCTTGCTGAAGCAGGGGATTGTTTCGGGCGACGGCCGCCGCCAGCGGGAAATATCCAGCCGGATGCCGCGCGCGCGCTCTTCCGGGTCGAAATAGGATGGCCATTCCCACACCGCGATTGCGACATTGATCCTGTTGTCCTGCGCCGATACCCCCATCATTTCGCTGCCGCGCCAGGCAACCGGCCTGACATAGGCATCGGTAAACCCTTGCGCGGCGACAGTTTCACGGCAGGCGGCGTCAATCTGATCCATCGTGTAGGGAATCTTGAACCCCATATATTCCGCGGACTTGAACAGCCTTTCGGTATGTTCGCGGAGTTTGAAAATCTCCCCGTTATAGACCCGCTCCCCCTCAAATACGCAGCTGCCATAATGCAATCCATGCGTCAGAACGTGGATCTTCGCATCCCGCCACGGAACGAGTTTTCCATTGAACCAAATTTCGCCATCGCGATCGTCAAAAGACAATAGGGACATAGCCAGCTTTCTCAGGTTTCCAGAATTCGTGTAGTTTTCCTGCGCATCATTGTGGCAACATAGCTGCGCGAACAACCCGCAAGCGAGACAGCCAGCGGAAAGAACGCGCCCCGAAATCACATGAGCATGCAATACTAGACGAACGAATATGTCGTAAAATTAACGTGGTTTGTAACAATATGCATAAAATATGTCAATATGGCTGACATAAATAATGTAAAAGATAGCGAAGGGCAAACCCTTCATAGCTCTGAATCAGAACGCCTTCGCCGGGCCATTGAATTACTGTTTTTCGCTTATCGCGACTTTACAGGTGATCCGGATGAAATTTTGCAGCAATCAGGATTTGGGCGTGCCCATCACCGGGTGTTGCATTTCATTGGTGCCTATCCGGGAATCAGCGTGGCTCAGCTTCTTGAAATACTCAAGATCACGAAACAGAGTCTTGCGCGCGTCTTGCGGCAACTCGTTCAGGAAGGTTTTGTCGAACAGCGAATGGGGAAGAGGGACCGGCGCAAACGGCTATTATATCTGACGCCGAAAGGCAGACAGTTTGAGCGGCAATTGGCCATGCCCCAGCGCGAACGTTTCCGCGCCGCCTTTGCAGCGGCGGGAGACGATGCGGTTGCCGGATACTTCAAAGTCATCGAGCATCTCATCAATGCGCAGGACCGGCAGATTATTTTACAAAACTTCAAGCGGGGCCGATCGACAGATGACAGCTGAGGCTTCCGCGCTTGATGACGGTATACCGCATATTCTGGTGGTTGATGACGATACGCGGCTGCGCAAACTGTTGCAGAAGTTTCTGCGTGAAAATGGCTTTCGTGTCACGCTGGCACAGAATGCGGCCGATGCCAAGACGCGGCTCGGCGGATTGCAATTTGATGTCATCATACTTGATGTCATGATGCCCGGGCAAAGCGGCCTGGAGCTGACCGAGGAATTGCGCGGCCGGTCCGAGGTGCCGATTTTATTGCTGTCTGCCCTGTCGGAAACCGAATCCCGGATTACCGGACTTGAACTGGGAGCGGATGATTATCTGGGTAAACCGTTTGAGCCACGGGAGTTGCTGGCGCGGCTTCGGGCATTGTTGCGACGCCAGGCCGCACAACCGACCATCACCCCCGCGCTGTTGCGTTTTGGCGAATGGGAGGCCGATATCGACCGTGGCGAGCTACGAAGGCAGGATGAACAGGTCAGCCTGACATCTGCCGAGCAGACATTGTTACGACTGTTGGCTGAAAAGCCCGGAGTTCCGATCAGTCGTGCTGAACTGTGTGAGAAGACCGGCGTTGCGCAGGAGCGCACGGTGGATGTTCAAATCACCCGGTTGCGGCGCAAGATCGAAAGGGATGCGCGCGCGCCGCGTTATTTGCGAACAGTCCGCGGGCAGGGATATGCGTTATGGCCCGACTAATACAGAAACTTGCCGGGTTTCAGGTAAAAGCGCTTCTGCCCAAGCGGCTTTTCGGGCGCTCCCTGATCATTGTCATCGCACCGATTGTTCTGATGCAGGCGGTAATCGCCTATATCTTTTTCGAGCGCCATTGGGATCGGGTGAACCGGCGGTTGGCCCGCGCTGTCGCCAGTGAAATTTCCCTGCTGGTGGAGACCTGGCAAACCCTGCCGGCGGGAGTGCAGTTTGACACGGTGGCAGACCGTGCGGCCCGCACAATCAATCTGGAGCTTGCATTCCTGAGCGATGACAAGCTGCCAGCAGAGGGTCTCAAGACGCCTTTTTCAGTGCCTGCGGCGACATTGGAACGCGAACTCGCACTCCGCATTGCGCAGCCTTTCTGGTTCGACGCGATAACATATGAAGACTATGTCGATATCCGTGTTCAGTTGCCCGAGGGCGTTTTGCGGGTGCTTGCGCCGCGCAGCAGGATCACGTCGGAAACCGCGCATATTTTCATCCTGTGGATGATCGGCTCCTCTTTGGTTCTGCTTGCGATTGCGACAATTTTCCTGCGCAATCAGGTCCGCCCGATCGCAGCACTGGCTGAAGCTGCGGAAGGCTTTGGCAAGGGGCGGCAGTTCCCCAATTTCAAGCCTGCGGGTGCAGAAGAGGTGCGGCGGGCATCATCGGCCTTCATTGAAATGCGGGACCGGATCCAGCGGCAGATTCAGCAGCGTACAGCGATGCTTGCTGGCGTCAGTCATGACCTCAGAACGCCGATTACCCGGATGAAGCTGCAATTGGCGATGTTGCCGGATTCGGAAGAGAAAGAGGATTTCGCCGCTGATCTGACAGAGATGGAGCGGATGCTTGAGGGATATCTGGCCTTTGCGCGAGGGCAGCAGGCGGAATCGGTGACAAATGTCGATATCGCGCAACTGCTCGATGAAATTAAGACAGAGGCGCTTCGGCACGGCGCGAAAATCGATATATCGGTTACCGACGGGCTGCATTTACAGGTGCGCCGCGTTGCCCTGAAGCGCTGTATTGTCAATCTGGTTGAAAATGCCTGCAGTTTTGGCCGCAATGTCAGGATCCGGGCCGAACGCCGCGATGCGTTGGTTGAGGTCACTGTAGAGGATGACGGGCCCGGTCTGGCGGAAGCGGATTATGATGCTGCGTTTCGCCCCTTCCACCGGCTGGATGAAAGCCGAAATCAGGATCGGCCCGGTGTCGGGCTCGGGCTGGCAATCGCGCGTGATGTGGCGCGTTCTCATGGTGGTGATATCGTGCTGAGCAGAAGCGCGGCTTTGGGCGGATTGCGCGCGCGCCTTTGGCTGCCGGTATAATTACCTGAAGTTTCCAGGCAAAGGCTGCATTGCCCGCACCAACACCTGCATCAACTCCAACACCTGCATCAACTCCAACACCTGCATCAACTATTGTGTAAAATGCGCACTAGCTTTAGTGCTGCTGTAAGGTAGCAATTCGCGTTTTACACCGCATATTGTCCAGGAAATTAGTGGCACAATCGATCGTGACGACAATCTCGGAAAGTTCAGACGATAAAGCAGCAGTCAATGCGTCGTCTGCCGACATGTCGGCAGCGCCGACTGCACAAGACAATTATACGACCTATGCGCTTGTGCGGCGGTTGATTGCCGATCATTTGCGGCCGCATGCGGGACGATTGATCATTGCGGCTGTTTTAATGGCGATTGTGGCGGCAACCACTGCCGCGACCGCGCAATTGCTTGATCCCGCGATCAAATATCTGTTCCTGGAAAAAGACGCGCGGATGTTAAGTCTGATCCCGGCGGCGGTATTTCTGGTTATGGTCGTCAAGGCGCTTGCTTCGTTCGGGCAGAACATTGTGATGAATTATGTCGGGCAGCGTATCGTTGCCGATACGCAAATTCGGATGTTCGATCATTTGATGCATGCCGATGTCGCCTGGCTGCGCGAAAACCATAGTGGCAAGTTGATTGCCCATTTTCTGAATGATGCGGTGCTGATGCGCGAAGCAGTCAGTCGCGCGATTACCGGTATCGCGAAGGATTTCCTGACGCTGCTTTTTCTGATTGGCGTGATGTTCTATCAGGATGTTTGGCTGACATTCATCGCGATATTCGTTTTGCCCGCAGTTGCGGTTTTCGTGCGCCAGCTTGCCCGCAGGATGCGCAAATCCGTTACCCACGGAATGGAGGAAACGGGCAATCTGTCGACAATGCTTGCGGAAGCGTTGGAGGGTGTGCGGGTGGTTCGTGCCTATGGGCGGGAAGATCACGAAATCGACCGTGTGTCGCATTCGATCAATCTGCGGCTGGAACATATCATGCGTGGCGTGCGGGCGCGTTCCGCCGCCTCGCCAATTACAGAGGCATTGACCGGAATTGCGATCGCGGCGGCAATTTATTATGCCGGCGCGCGGGCGATCAGCGGGGAAATGGAACTGAACCATTTTGTCGCTTTTCTCGGCGCGATGATGCTCGCCTATCAACCGTTAAAAAGCCTTGCGACCCTGAGTACCGCCTTGCAGGAAGGGTTGGCTGCGGCGGCGCGAAGTTTTGCTGTGCTTGATATCGCGCCCAAAGTTAAGGATGAAGACACAGCGGAAATGCGTCAAATCAGTGAAGGCCGCATCAGATTTCGCGATGTCAGCTTTTCCTATGGCGGCGGTGTCCCAGCCTTGCGGCAGATCGATTTTGAAATCGCTCCGGGTGAAACAATCGCGCTTGTCGGGCCGAGCGGTGCGGGCAAGAGCACCATCCTGAACCTTATTCCACGCTTTTACGATGTTACGGAAGGGGCTGTTGAAATAGATGGCCATGATGTGAAGGAGTTTACGCTTCAATCGCTGCGTGCGGGGATGGCTGTTGTGACGCAAGAGCAGTTTCTGTTTGACGATACGATCCGCGCAAATATCGCCTATGGCCGGCAAGACGCCACGGATGCGGAGATTGAGCGGGCAGCGCGGGCCGCGGATGCGCATAATTTTATCAGTCTGCTGCGCGATGGCTATGACACGATCGTTGGCGAATCCGGGTTGAAATTGTCCGGCGGCCAAAGGCAGCGGATTGCCATCGCGCGGGCAATGCTGAAAGACGCGCCGATTTTGTTGCTTGATGAAGCGACATCCGCGCTGGATACGGAATCCGAACGGCTGGTGCAGGCGGCGCTCGATAAATTATTGCGCGGGCGGACGGCACTGGTGATCGCGCACAGACTGTCGACCGTTATGAATGCCGACAGAATTCATGTCATGGTTGATGGGCGGATCGTCGAAACCGGTACACATGCGCAATTGCTGATGCAGGATGGGGTCTATGCGCGGCTATGCCGCACGCAATTCGATATGGGCGATCAAGCCGCCGACAGTGCGCAGCGTTCTGCCCAGCCTGTAACGTTGCACTGACGCGGGTCTGCCTGCCCCATGGACCCGATCAAGAAACTTGTAAGATCAGACTGGCTGCGCCGCCTGGCTTGTTGGTGTACGGCGCAATATATCCGGTTCGTCTGGATAACAAGCCGGTGGCAGGTGACAGGCCAAGGGGCCGCAGAAACCCATTGGCAGGCGGGCAAGCCGTTTATCCTCGCATTCTGGCATGGGCGGCTGTTGATGATGCCCAAATGCTGGCCGCGCGACAAAAAAATGAAAATGCTGATTTCATTTCATCGTGATGGCGAACTGATTGCAAAGACGATTGGCCATTTCGGGCTGGGCGCTGTTCGTGGGTCCGCTGCGCGCGAAGGCAAGGATAAGGATAAGGGCGGGTCTGCGGCCATGCGCGCGATGCTGAAGGCGCTTGCGGCTGGCGACTATGTCGGTATCACCCCTGATGGGCCGCGCGGGCCGCGCATGCATGCGAGCGAGGGGGTTGTTTCGCTTGCCCGTCTGTCCGGCGTCCCCATCATTCCAGTCGCCGCGGCAACAACCAGATGCCGTGTCTTGCGTAGCTGGGACCGGTTTCTGCTATCGCTGCCTTTTTCCAGAGGTTTTTTTGTTTGGGGCGAGCCTGTTCATATCGACCGCAAGCTTGATGCCGTGCAATTGGCGCAGGCGCGAAAGCGGGTTGAGGCAGCCCTGAACCAGGTCAGCGAGGAGGCGGACAGACTGGCCGGTTTGCCGCCAATTGCGCCTGCTGCGGAACCCGCGGCGGTTGATGCAGCATCATGATATTGCGGCTGTATAGTCTGGCGATCTGGGTCGCGGCGCCAATTATCTATCTCCTGTTGCGATGGCGGCGACGGCGCGGCAAGGAAGATGTGCAACGTTTTTCCGAACGGATGGGGCATGCGGGACGGGCGCGCCCGGACGGGCAGCTTGTCTGGCTGCATGCGGCAAGTGTGGGGGAATGTCTGTCTGTCCTGCCGCTGATCGCGCGGTTGTTGCAGGACAGGGCGGACAGGCATGTACTGATCACAAGCGGCACCGTCACCTCAGCGCAAATCCTGGCGGAACGACTGCCGGCGCGGGCGATACATCATTATGTGCCAGTTGACCTTCCCTGGGCCGTTAGACGCTTTCTGGATCATTGGCGACCGGACGCGGCCATTTGGGTGGAATCTGAGTTCTGGCCCAATTTGATGATGGCGACCGCTGCGCGCGACATACCCATGGCGCTTGTCAATGCGCGGATCTCAACGCGATCCTATCGCCGGTGGCGGCAGCTCTCGGGGACTTTCGGGCAGCTTATGTCCGGGTTTGCCGTGATTGTGCCACGTGATCGTCAGGTCGCGGAATATTTGACGGATTTGAAAATTCCGAAACCGATGTGCATTGCTGATCTTAAACGCGCGGCAGAGCCGTTGCCTGCCGAACAGGATGGGCTGCAAAACCTGTCCGGTGCGATCGGGTCGCGCCCGGTCTGGCTCGCCGCCAGTACCCATGCAGGTGAAGAAGAGGGCGCTGTGGAATTGCATCTGAATTTGCGGCGGCGCTATCCGGACCTGCTGACGATTATCGTGCCGCGGCATGCCAGCCGCGGGGATGCGATCGCTACAATGGCGGTCGGTGCCGGATTATCTGTTGCGCGTCGGAGTACAGGACAGCTCCCGCGCCCGGATACGGATCTGTTTCTTGGTGATACAATGGGAGAGATGGGGCTTTTTTATCGCTTGAGCCGGATTTGTTTCATGGGCGGCAGCCTTGTGCCCCATGGGGGGCAAAACCCGCTTGAACCGGCGCGGCTGTGCCGTGCGATCCTGTATGGTCCGTATATTGATAATTTCGCGATGATCTATCCGGCCTTGGCGGAATGCGGTGGGGCGCAACAGGTGGCGGACTGGAATATGCTTGAGCAGACGCTTGATAAGCTGTTGCAGGGTGACAGCGCGCGCGCGATGGGCAAGGCGGCGCAGACCTACGCGGATAGCGCGGGCGAGGGGGTGCTGGATATTGTCTGCGCTGCGTTGCAGCCTGTATTGGCGCGGGACCGATAATGCAGGCCCCTGAATTCTGGTATCCCCGAACACCGGCTCATCCTGGCAGAGGTCTGGACAAGCTCTGGCCCTGGCTGCTGTCGCCGCTGGCACTGCTATATGCCTTGGCAGGGTGGTTGCGGCAGCTCTTCGTCACGCCGCGTGCCGTTTCGGTTCCGGTTGTCTGTGTCGGCAATCTGGTGGCCGGCGGCACGGGCAAGACGCCTGCTGTCATCGCAATTGCAAAACAAATCCGCGCCGAAGGGACGGCGGTGCATGTTCTGACCCGTGGATATGGTGGAAGGCTGAGCGGGCCTTTGGCTGTCGATCCCGCGTGCCATGACAGTTCGGATGTTGGTGATGAGGCATTATTGCTTGCTGAAGCTGCGCCAACCTGGGTGGCGCGTGAGCGATATGCTGCGGCGCGGGCCGCTATTCATGCGGGGGCTGAGTTTCTTATTCTTGATGATGGATTGCAGAACCCGCATCTGGCCAAGGATTTCTCGGTTGCATTGGTTGATGCGAAACGCGGGCTGGGCAATGGCTGGGTCATCCCTGCGGGACCGTTGCGTGAGCCGCGTCGGCTGGGGCTGCGGCGGGCCGATGCGTTGCTGCTTGTCGATGCGCAGGACGGGTGTGAGACAGAAACTGTTGCCACCACCGCGTTGCCGGCATTCGCGGTTTCCCGCCAGCCGGCATTGGCAGCTGGACAGCTTGAAGGCCGACGGGTTTTCGCATTTTGCGGTATTGGTCATCCGCAACAGTTTTTCGACATGCTGCGCGGGTTGAAGGCGGAACTTGTCGGCGCGCGCGCATTCCCTGATCATCATCCTTTCACGACAGCGGAGTGCGCGCAGTTGCGGGCCGATGCAGCGGCATGCGGCGCGCAGCTTGTTACAACCGCCAAAGATTGTGTGCGGCTGCCGGAATCCTTTCGCAGCGAGGTGTTTGTTGTGCCGCTTGAAATGCGGTTTGCCGACATGGCCGGTTTCATGCGGCTTTTGCATGACAAGACAGCCCATAAGGGAGGGGCGGGGAATGGTTGAGGCTATTCCCGTAAAATGGCGGCTTGAGGCCACCATCCTTCGCCTGTTGCTTTGGGGGTTTGGTCTGTTGGGAGTTGAGCGCGCATCGGCGATGGGCGGGGCGATTGCGCGCGTCGTCGGCCCCAAACTCGGGGTCAATAAACGCGCCGCGCATAATCTCAAACTTATATTTCCGGATATCACGGATGAAGCGCTTGCCCGGATCACGCGCGAGATGTGGGAAAATCTCGGCCGGACTGCCGCGGAATATGCGCATCTCGACAAGTTCGACCCCTATCGGGAGGGGGGGCGGATCCTTGTCAGGAATCTCGACCGGCTTGACGATCTGCTCACGGAGGGGCGGGGCGTGATTTTCGTCGGTGGGCATCTGGGCAATTGGGAATTGCAGACAATTGCCGCAGCGCGCAAGGGTATACCGGTGATGGCGGTCTACCGGGCCGCAAATAACGTGCTGGTCGATGCGCTGATTGCGGATTTGCGCGCACGTCATGTAACCCCCGATCTTGCCCCGAAGGGAGCAACCGGCGCACGGCAGCTCGTCGGATGGTTGAAGCAGGGTAAAAGCGTCGCCATGCTTGTCGATCAGAAGATGAATGACGGGATCGCAGCACCCTTTATGGGCCGTATGGCAATGTGTGCACCTGCGCCTGCGCAGCTTGCGCGGCGGTTTGGTTGCCCGATCCTGCCCGCCATGATCCGGCGAACGGCAGGCGCCCAATTTGAGATCGTGCTTGGCGAGCCTGTCTATGTTGCGCAAAGCGATGATCGCGACGCTGATTTGCTGGCCGCGATTACCGCATATAATTCACAGCTTGAAGCGTTTATCCGCCGTTACCCGGGGCAGTGGCTCTGGCTGCACCGGCGGTGGCCGGAATCGTGAGTGCTGGCGGGCGGGCTAGTCTCAATCGTTTAATAACAAGGCGGGGTCAAGCCGCACCTCGAACCAGTTCACGCGCCAGTCAAGATGCGGGCCTGTCGCGCGGCCCGTGGCGC
>OBJS01000044.1_pt1 | contig 76517 bp, 100 predicted proteins | sample 1519851 | NCBI WGS metagenome assembly OBJS01 (sample SAMN03019806, study PRJEB22545) | beach sand metagenome | biome: beach; feature: sea beach; material: beach sand | place: USA: Municipal Pensacola Beach, FL | collected 2010-10-20 | depth 25-47 cm m
CGTTGTTGAAGGCTGTCTCGGGGGGGTGTGGGTGTGGTCCCGACCCCGCCACAACTACGACAGCAACACGCCCGACTACCACAACACCGCCCCCGACTTCGACGGGAACAGACACGCCCCCGACTACGACGCCCCCGACTTCATCGTCGGGCACGACGGCTACGTCATCGACTTCGGACACGACGCAATCAACCAGTACAACCAGCGGCACCGATACGAACACAACGCAACCTCCCGGATCGACCACCACCACAACTACCACCCCAACGACGACCACCAACACGACGACGACGGCATCGACAACCAACTCGACGACTCGCACGAAGAGCGTTACGACAGTCACAACAGGCCCGGAAGCCCTCAGGGAACAAGAAAACTCAACAAGTACGACAAGCACGACGCCGCAACCGGCGGAAATCTTCACGGGAGTTCCGTACGAGAACCAGTAGAAGGGGCCGACATGACCGCGCAGAACAGCGGCCCGCGTATCAGCGTTTGCATCGCGACATTCAACGAAGGCCCCGACCTCGAAGCAACGATCGCAACCGTCTACGCGAGCAAGTACCCGCCGTACGAAGTCATCGTGTGCGATGACAACAGTGAAGAAGACCCGAAGCCGAGGCTCGCGACATGGCTACTGCGCGACGACTTCACGTACATCAGGAACGAGAAGAGGTTCGGGTCAGGCCCGACGAAACAGAACGCACTCGACGCGGCGACGGGCGATCTCTTGATCGTCCTCGATTCGCACATGCGCCCGTATCAGATGTGGCTCAACATGATCGCGGCGGCGCACGTGAAGCATCCGAACGACTTCCTATGCACCGAATCGGTCGGATTCACGCAGCCCTATCAAGGACAGTTCTACGGTCGTGGCGCGTACTTTGAGAAGAGCTACTTCAAGCACGGCGCGCACACGGTTCAATGGTGCCCAGCGTCGCTCCTTGAGGACTACGCGTACCCGCGCATCGGCGCGATGCACGGCGGGTGCTACATCTTCCCGAAGTACCAACTCAAGAAGATCGGCGGGTACGCCCCGCTCTTGAAAGGATGGGGCTACGAAGAGGAATGGATCGCGTTCCGCGCAGCCGCACACGGGATCGAGACACGGCTCATCAGCGGATGTCCCGTGGCGCACAACTACGAGCGGAACCTACACCGCCGCAGCGCCGTCAAGGAAACGAAGCCGCAGGGATGGGAACCGCTCTATAACCGGCACGCCGTCGCGATCGCCGCGTTCGGGCACGCGAAGCATGAGACGATCTACCGCAACCGGATCATCAACGGCAGCGAGATCGCGATGCGTCCGTTCGTCGAAGAGGAACTCAAGAAGTCAGCCGACGAGATCGCCAAGTTCCGTAAGAAGTTCAGCGCCGAGACACTACCCGCCGAAGTGTGGATGAGCAGGCTCGGCATCGTCCATCCAGACCCGAGCGACCTCGATGAACACGGAATACCGGACTTCGGGAACAGGACCGTAGAGCCCGTAGAAGGGGCCGTGACGCCCGATCCGGCTCTCATCGAGTCATTGCGTGCCGAAGGCCCGAAAGTCGCTCAGGGAGCCCATCTTGCCCCCGTGGAAGGAATTTAAGGGCGAAATCACGGTTTCGGTGAGAGGGTGGCGTACTGTAAGACGACCGTCGCAAGAAACAGCTATAGGGCATGGAACAGGCAATCAGAAGCCAGAAACCAGCCCAAGCAACAAACGATGATGTAGATAGATAGTGAAAGGAGGGCAGTAATCATGCGGTAGCGTACACACTTTTAACGGCCCGATGCAGGGCACATATTGAATGTGTGGCGACACAACGGATCGATCTCAAACGTCGAGATGACAAGCCAGTCGCCGAGCCCGGAGACGAACCGGGAGTATGCGGCGCGTGAAACACCGCGCCGCGCACTTTAGGAGAAGCAGGAATGCAAACGCACAACGCCACAAAGAGAACCATCGGCGCAGCCATCGACCCCGAGCGTCCCGTTGTCGTGAAGAATCCCGAGGGCGGGCTTGAGTCGCGCATTTACGGCGCGGTTGGCCCAGACGAGTTCGTCGTGAGTTCGCACGCATCGATCGAAGGTGCGATTCGTGAATGCTACAAGGTCAGGAAGCAAACCGCAACCGAAGCACTCGTCGCCGCAGCGGAAGCGACAGACCATCCCGCCGATATCCAAGTCGGATCGGTTGATTCGTTCATGCGTGCGGTCGAGATGATCCACCCCATACACGGCAAGGCGACGAAGAGCGGGAGAAAGATCAAGGTCGATCTCCCCGAAACAGAAGCGCTCATGCCCGGACACGAATTCGTCTCGATCTCGATCGAACAATGGACGGAGATACAGCGACTCGCGGGGCACGCGTTCGCAGAGAGGGCCAAGGCCGACGCAGCCCGAAGAGGCTAATTGCGTGACGCAATTACGCACCATCGCGATCGGTATGCACACAGGCGATCCGATCACGCTCAGCGCGTGGATTTCACATGATCCACCAGAAGAACCGCCAAGGAGAAGCCCAATGAATCGCGCAATGGCACCCATCATCATCACCACATTCTGTCTTCTCTTCACGGGTTGTGCTGTCCGATGCAGTCAGGGCATCTACCCCGAATACAGCACCGGACAACGCACCGGGAAGCTCATGCAGCTAAGTCACAAGGGCGTCATCTGGAAGCGTGACAAGGGCGAGATGCTCTTGAATGAGTTCAGCATCAACAGCGGTAACAACGCGACGAGTCAGCAACTCTTCGTGTTCAACACGTACGACCCCGAGGTCATCGCGCAGCTTGAGACGATGATCGGACAGAAGATCATCGTTGAGTACAATCAGTGGTGCATCTCGCCGATTTGGAATGACAGCAGTTATGAGGTCGTGAGCGTGCGGCTCGCCGAAGACGATGAGTAACATCCCCGAAAACATCTACCAGCTACAAAACCTCATCTTCGAGAAGGGGTACTCACAGCGCGACAGAGACTTCCGCCATTTCTTCACGGGCGGGCGGCACGTATCGAGCGCAGGCGATGAAGTCTTCGACGTATGGGATGTGACGGACTACACCCCGGACGGCAAGCACGCACGGGTACTCGACGACATCAACTACATGATCGCCATCGCCGATTGGGAACAACTGCCCAACGCCGAACAGGTAGACATGAGCTACGCCCGCGAAATCTGTCTCAGCAAAGCGAAGCCCGCGCTCGTACTCACGAACGAACTCTCGAACGGGCAGATCGAGTATCAGATCGCGGACGGGAATCACCGCATCGCTAAGGCACAACTCCAACGACGGCGCGAGTATCCGGCGCACGTCCTCAGTCTTGAAGAGAGCAACGCAATCAAGCTCCCCCAAAAATCCGCAAAGATTGTGTGGCTTGACGCGCTGAATGGGTAGGTCGGCGGCGTACTGTATGGGTGAAGGCGAAACCCAACAGGAGCCCGAAAATATGTCCGACAGCGACCTCATCATCGGCGGCGACGACGCGCAGCCCGGCAACGCGGTACACGAAGCGTACGTGCCCGAGTTCATCCAAAAGAAACGCGAGCCGCTCAAGATCGTCGGCCCGTTCATCGTGGCGAGCGGGTTCAACCCGAAGACGCACGAAGTCACGGTACCGTGTCTGATTCACATGGATCACATCCATGCGATCAGCGCCATCACCGACACGAAGAACGACGGCGGCGTCACGCGGCATGTACTGTACGGGTCGGTCGTGTTTCAGGCGAACAGCCAGACCGCGATCGCGTACAGCCCCGCCGAGATCGGCGATTTGATCGAATCATGGAACGTGACATAAAAGGATCTCCAACGCGGACACCGGGACCGCAACCCCGCGCACCGCACGCACGGTTCGCGGGGTTCTTTCGTCAATTGCGCCGCGCAATTCAAGGAGCAGATCATGACGCAATGTGACACCATCCGCGAGTACCTTGGCATCATGCAAGGCGTGCGCATGTCAACAGTGAGCGGCGACATCGAAACGTGCGAGTCGCTCTTGCTCAAGCACGCCCGAAAGGGACCGAAGCCGCTCAGGTGCAAGGCGAAGCGAATGGGGGAGCCGGGCGATTGTTACCGCACCGCGATGGTCGGCGCGCTCAGCATGTACAACGATCGAGGCATGATCGGCAAGTACCGCGAGACGGTGCGCTACGTCGAAGGCATGTCGCTCAACATCATCCCGATGTGGCACGGATGGATCGAACACGCAAACGGAACAGGCGTTTCGCTCATCGAAACCGTGTGGGATGAACCGGGCGACGAATACTTCGGTATCGCGTGGCACCCCGAGGTTGCGCGTGACGCCATGCTTGAACTCGGATGGGGCGGCATCCTGCCGAACTTATGGGCGGCAGGCAAGAAGATCGGCAACGTCGAGAAGTGGATCGAGAAGAAGCTACAGGACAACAGGGACGCACTCGCAACGTGAAGGTCGCACTCCCCAAAGATCCCAAGCTCCGAGAGAAGAGCATGATGATCGTACGGGCAAGCACGCCCCGCGATCTCGAACGCATCTCGTCGATGCCGTTCCCGTTCAAGCAAGACATCGCGACGGGCAAGTTCGCCGTGCATGTCAGTACCGTCGAACGGCTCATGGTTCGCGGGTGGATCAAGGCACTCTCGCCCGAGGCACGTGCGTACATCCGCGCGTACGCCAAAGAGATCATTTGCAGCTTCAAGAACAAGGATGCGCCGACCGACCCCGACATCATCGACGAATGGCTCAAGCATCTCGACCCGAAGCACTACAAATCGCTCGCGTATCAGATTATGGGCATGGAGCGGCTCTATCGGCGCTTCGTGAATTGGGGTGGCGGGTGCGTACTCGGCGACGACGTAGGACTCGGGAAGACACCGCAGGCGGTTGGGCTCATCGGGCGACTTCGCGCCGAGGGCTTGTGCCGCAACGTCATCATCAGCACGACGACAAGCACAATCCACCAGTGGAGCGACGAGATCGCACGCATGTCGCGTCCGAAGCTCAAGACAGTGTGCGTCACCGGATCGCAGACAGATCGACACCGTAAGCTCAAGGACGCGGGCGACGTACACATCGTCAATCATGAGATGATCCGGCAGGATCATTACCGCGAGGCGATCCATCAACTCTTGCCCGACGCCGACCTCATCGTCATCGACGAGGCGAGCGGCATGAAGAATCCCGAGACAATCACGCACCGCGAATGGTTCAAATGCGCGAAGCAAGTGAAGTGGACACTCCCGCTCAACGCGACGGCGATCGAGAACAATCTCAGCGATCTATGGTCGCATGTGCATCTCGTCGATCCGAACTGTCTCGGCAATCACGCGGGGTTCGACGGGCGGTACGTGAAGAAGTACGGGCAGGGCTACCGGCATCTCAAGGAAGTGCGCAAGCGTGTCGCCCTTCGCGTGTACCGACGCACGAAGGACGATGTGAAGCTACAACTTCCAGACGTGCGCGTGCAGGCTCGATACGTCGAGATGGGCAGGACACAGCGGCGTGAGTACGAGCAAGCCGTGAAGCACGCAGCCGATGAAGACCGAGGCGGCGCGGTGAAGATGAGCAAGCTCGCGAAGGTGCAGAAGGCAGCGCTCGGCGAACAAGGCAAAAGCGCAAAGCTCGACGATCTACGTGAGTTGCTCAACGGCGACCTCGAAGGCGAGCGTGTCGTCGTATTCAGTCGGTTCAAGGAATGCGTCAAGATCGCCGTCAAAGCACTCAGCGAGTTCAACCCGATCACGATCACGGGCGACACACCGCATAGCGTACGCGCGATGAATCAGCGTCGATTCAGCCATCGACACGGCGCGGGTCGCGTGTTGATTTGCACCGAAGCCGCCGATCGCGGGCTCAACCTACAGGCGGCGGGCGTCGTGGTGAACATCGATCTTCCGTGGAACGCGGCGAAGCTCCGTCAGCGAGTCGGGCGGATCAATCGGGTCAGCCAAGAACGCGGCTCGATTCTCGTCATCAACTACGTCATCACGCACCCGCGAGGCGGCACCATCGATGAGTACATGATGAGCAAGATCATCCCGAAGCGGCAACTCTTTCGCGACGTACTCGGGGATGCGGACGTAGACGAACTCGGCAACGAGGAAATCGATCCGCAGGCCGTAACGAAGTACATCTCACAGATTCTCGACAAGAAGAGCCGAAGGACGGCGTAGAGTAGGGCATGTCAAAAGCAGACTTCTCGCTCAACGACTTCAAGAACCCGGACTTCCGACCGATGCGGAAGTGCGCACGGGCGATCTACACCGACCTCATGAAGACGCACGCGGGGCCGATGCCGCTCGACGAGTCACCCTTCAATCAAGAGATAATCGAACTTGCGCTCGACGCACGCATGATTGCGCGTTCGATGCTCAGCAATTTCAGGATTAAGACGACGACGCGAGGTGAGCGTTGCAGCGATTTGGTTTACCGTCAGTACATCGAGCATTGCTTGATCTCCGAGATTCTGAACACCGTTGACGAACACTTCGAGTTCCGACCCGTCGCGGGCATCGTCGGTTATCACTGGCACGACGACCCCGAAAAGGGATGCGAGAGCAAGGACTCGTACTACATCAACGCGGGCGCACGCGTGTTCGACGCATCGAACGGCGTCATCCCGGTCGTGTGGAGCGAGAGCATGATGTGTTCGTGGAGCCACACGCAGGAAGTGAAGCGCGACCTCGATCACGCCAAGGCGAAGGGCGAGATCGACGACGAAGAGGCCGATGAGGAATTGCGTGACGCAATTCAGTACGACAGCGACTTCGAGCAGGACTTCGAGGACGCTGAGCGTCGGGTCATCTCGTTCAACATCGCGGAAGCGGCGACAGGCGAGGTCGTCCAACCCGTGCGAATCGATACGTGCATGTACGACCTCTTCAAGCAACCACAGATTCAAGATGGTAAGTTCAAGAAGCTACTCGTACCACCCGAGATCGTGGTGAGCCCGATGTACCGTGGTAACTTGTGTAGCGCCCGATACGAGGCGAACGGCGCATTCACGGCGATGATGCACCGCAAGTGGGGAACAAACGAGCCAATCGAGAGCATGACGGCGATGATCCGTGAACTGCGAACTCGCGTCTACCGAATTTGGCAAGGGGAAGAAGAATGAGCAGCCGCCAAGTAGGATGGGATGCGTCCATCAACCGCAAGGACAATCCGTACCGCGCGATCATGGCAAAGAACTACGAGCAAGACCGCGCGATGGTCCTCATCGATGCGCGTCTCGCGTCGTACGCGTCGTTCCACACACGGCGGCTCAGCACATCGGACGGCAGGCACGATACGTCCGTCACGCACGGGCTCATCGAGATGATTCAAGGATTGTGCGAGGCCGCGAACACACGCCGCTTCTGTCTCGTTTGGGACGGCGCACCGAGTTATCGGCGTCGCATCTTCAAGGGCTACAAGCTCCGACAGGATCGCGAGCGCACGCCCGAGGAAGCGCAGAATCACCGCGATCTTGTGAACTCGATGAACACCGCACGCAAAGTCGGCGAGCTACTTAACTGGCCGCAAGCGTGTATGTCCGAGATGGAAGCCGACGACCTCATCGGCATCTTCTCACGCACGTTGCTCAAGCACGCGGTCAGCAAGGGCATCATCGATTACGTTGTACTCGTCACCGAAGATAAGGACTACTACCAACTCATCGACGGCGATCGGTGCGTTGTGTACCGGCACCGTATGTCCGAGGTCATCGATCAGGATTCGCTACACGAACTCTACGGGCTCACGCCCGATCAGTATGTCGATTACAAGGCACTCATCGGCGAAGACGAGAACGGTGATAACATCCCGCACGTTGACGGCATCGGCGACAAGACGGCGCGGAAGCTCATCGGCGCGCACAAGAACATCACCAAATTGCACGCGCATCTAGACGAACTCTCAACACAGAAGAACGGACTCAAGTCGAAGCGTGATGCCGCGATGTACAACGGCAAGGACATCACATGGCGCGCATACCGGCTCAGCCGGATTCTACGGCGTGCGGGCGAAGTCGGAAAGTGCTACCCCGGCGAGCATGGAAAGGCAAGGCATGAATGGATTGAGGCGCATCATCAGTTGGTTCGCGGGCTTAGGACGGGAAGAACAGCGAACCTCGCCGATCTCGTCCGGTTCAAGTCAGAATACGAGTTCGAGTCGTTCAACCCGCAGCGATGGGGCAAGCTCACCGGCTACCGGATCGGGCTATGACATGTCGCATCTCAAAAACAACAAGACGATCTCGCTACCGCCGAAGGACATGTTCGATGAGTACATGACGATGAAGGGCATGACCGACTTGGAGCGTCAGCTATTGGGGAAGACATATCAAAGGAAGTTAATTGCGAAGAAGTCACAGGTCAAGATCAGTCCCAACATGAAGTCACTGAACGATCTCAAGGCGTCCAATGAGGTCGGCGCGTCGGTGCAACAGGCGCACCAGACGCAACGGGCAATAAAATCGATGGCACAAGCCGTGGATGACGAGATAATGAGCGTAGCACAGAGGTCAACACAGAACTTCCGGCGAGAGACGTTGCAATGCGCGAACGACATCCTTCGGCGCATGGCGAAGAACGAGAGCTACGCACCCGCCGACATCAAGCGACTCGTCTCGCTCTCGCAGCACACGCAGCATGTCGAGCTTCTGTGCCCCGTGAACATGACAGGCTTGCGAGACATCGGCGGCATCACGTTCCATGAGGTTAACGCGAGCGCACACGGGCAATCGCTCGACGAGATTCTCAAGGTCACGAAGAACTATCACGATCCGTTGTCGGGCGAGCAAGACCCGATGGATGTTACGACGATGCTTAAGGGTCGGTATACTGAGATCATGATCGCAGCCGAATCCAACGAGCCGAAGATCGGCGAGCATGTGTACGACAGAGAGACAGGTGAGTTGCTCGGCGTGGTGTCGTACGTCAAGGATCTCGACCCCCGAGACTTGCAGACGTACACCGTGTATCTCAAGCCGAACAGCGGCAAGAGCCCGAAGCGCACGATGCGCATCAAGTCGAAGAGCATCGTCGCCAAGGCGAGCGAACTCGACTTCCCAAAGGAACTCTTGCAGATCGAGAGCGTCGCGTCATTCATGGCATGGGTTGAAACCGCATGAACAAGCCGAACCTCGTACATCTTCACTTGCACACCGACGCTTCCTTCATGGACGGCATCGGACGCCCCGAAGAGTACGCGGCGCTCGCCCGAAAGTACAAGATGCCCGCGATCGGCATCAGCGACCACGGCAACCTTCACGGCTTGCCCGCGTTTCGGAAGGCTCTTCAAGCCGAGGGCATCAAGCCGATCTACGGTTGCGAGTTCTACCTCAACAACGATCGCGACCTCATCGACAAGGTGCGAACGAAGCAAGAGGACAAGCCGAGTTCGGGCTACGACGAGACGCTCAAGAACAACCATCAACTCTTGATCGCGATGAACCCGGTCGGATGGGCGAACTTGCTCAAGATCAATCACGATTGCGTGTTGAACGGGTACTACTACTACCCGCGCACGACGATCGATCTCATCCTCGATCACAATGAAGGGCTCATTTGCACATCGACATGTGTGACATCGTTGTTCTCGAAGCTCGTCGAGAAGCGCAAGTTCAAGACCGCCGAGAAGCGCATCTTGCAGTTCCGCGAGGCGTTCGGCGATCGGTTCTACCTCGAACTTCAACCTTGGGAGTTCGAGCATCAGCGGAACTACAACGCGTTCCTCACACGGATGATCCGCAAGCACAAGATCAGCCCGATCCTCACATGCGACGTTCACTACGCCGCGCCTGTTGACAAGGACAGGCAAGAGGAATCTTTCGCCGGCCGCAAGAACAAGACGCTCGAAGAGCATCGAGCCGAGGGCGGCGCGTGGAACAATGACAGCGTGAACTACTTCATGTCGCACGATGAGGCGTGCGACCTCTACCACAAGAACGGGCACGCGGGCGGGCGCAAGATGGCCGAACGTGCCTGCGCACACACGCTCGAAATCGCCGACCGATGCGACGTTGACATCTATCAGGATGACACGCTCAAGCCCCCGGTCTACCGACTCAAGAGCGGCAAGCCCGTCGATGATCCGTTCGTGACGCTCAAAGAACTCGCGATCGAGGGATTCAAAAAGATCGTCGTACCGCACATCCCGAAGGACAAGCGACAGCCGTACAAGGACCGGCTCGTCAAAGAACTCAAGATCATCAAGCGTTGCGAGATGAGCAACTTCTATCTCGTCACGATGGATGTCGTGCAAGAGTGTCACCGACGCGGCATTATGGTGTGGGTGCGCGGCTCGGGTTGCGCATCACTCGTCGCCGCATGTCTTGAGATCAGCCGACAAGACCCGCTTCGGTACTCGTTGCTCTTCGAGCGGTTCATCGATCCGAGCCGACCGAACGCGCCCGACTTCGATCTCGACATCGACGCGACGCGACGCACCGAGATCGTCGAGTACGTCACGCACAAGTACGGCGGCGAGAATCAAGATCACATCGCACGCATCATCGCGATTCAGACGTACGGCTTGAAGGCCGCACTCAACGCGGTCACGCGTGCGCACGATGTCGATCGATCTACCGCATGGAAGCTCAGCGAAGCGGCGGCGACCCTCACACTCGACAAGAAGGTTGAGTCGAGTCTCGCGTCATGCACGGTCGGCGAGCGTAAGGCGTTGTTCGAGGAAATGGGCGACAGGCTCATCGAGCAATGCACGAAGCCCGTGCAGGAATGGGCACGCGCACACCCGGACTTGCTCGAAGCGGCGTTCACGCTCGTCGGTCGTAAGAAGGGACGCGCACGGCACGCGGCAGGCTATGTCATCACGCCGACGCCCGTCGTTGAGCATCTCCCCATCGACCGGGTGCCCGGCGACAAGAGCGGCGAGCATGTTATCGTGACGGCATGGGGAGAAGGGCAGGCGTCGTCAGACATCGGCCCGACCGGACTCATGAAGCTCGACTTGCTCGGGCTCGACACGATCACCGTCGTCAGTTCGTGCATCGCACTCGCGACGAAGCGACACAACCGGGATGTGTGGGGCGAACTCGATTCGTGGAAGATGGACTACGCCGACCCGAAGGTCGCGGCAGAGTTCGCGAGCGGGCGCGGCGTCGGGTTGCATCAGCTATCCGAGGTCGATCAGGGACTCGCGAAGTTCGCGAAGGAACTCAAACCGAAGCGAGTCGAAGATGTGACGGCGATGGTGGCACTCTACCGCCCCGGCTCGATCGAGTTCCTTGAGCAGTACAAGCGACGCGCGCACGGGTTCGAGGACACCGACAGTGTGCATCCGATCTACGACGAGATCGTTGCCGAGACGTACGGAATCATCGTCTATCAAGAACAGATCATGCACATCCTCAATCGCATCGGCGGCATCGAGCTTCGCGAAGCGTACAAGATCATCAAGGCGATCTCGAAGAAGAAGATCAAGGACATCCAAGCCGCACGCGACGCGTTCATCAAGGGTGCCGACGCGCACGACATGGACAAACGCACGGCGGGAGAAATCTTCTCGCTCATCGAGAAGTTCGCGGGCTACGGGTTCAACAAGGCGCACGCCGCGAGCTACGCCGAACTCAGTTGGGTCACGGCGTATCTCCGAGCCAACTACCCGATCGAGTTCTACGTTGCGCTTCTCAACAGCACAAAGAATCAGGCGAAGCGGAAGAAGGGTCAAGAGCAAGACCGCAAGATCGAAGTCGTGATGCGACAGGCGCAACAGGCGGGCATCAAGATTCTCCCGCCCGCGATCGGGCTCAGCGGCGGCACATGGAGAATCGGCAAGGGCGACACGCTCATCGCACCGCTCAGCATCATCGGCGGCGTCGGCGAGACGGCAGCGGAACACGTACGCGCCGCACACAAGAAGCACAAGTTCAAGACGATCTTCGAGTTCCTCGCATGGGCTCAGGATAATCGCGGCAAGATCAACAGCGGTGCAATCAAGTCGTGCGCCAAGGCGGGCGCGTTCCGTACGTACAAGCTTCCGCCCGCGCAGGCGTTCGATCTTGTCAATGCGTGGTCGTCGTACAAGCCGTCGAAAGGACGCGGCACGCAACTCGATCAGCTTGAGCGACAGTTGCAGGAAGACGGCGGCGAGGTCTATCGCACGATCATCGATCCCGAAGTGCGCATGGCGTTCGAGCGTGACGCGATCGGGTTCTCATTCTGGCACAACTCGTGGAACCTCAACGATCGACTCAACAAGATCGTCAGGCTCAGCGAGGCGGGGCGCGTCCACAGTCACACCGAGCGCAGGCTTCGCGACAAGCGGCGTCCGTTCCTCGTCACATCGATCAGACATCACACCGACCGCAAGGGCGGCAAGATGGCGTTCCTCACGCTCAGCACGATCGACGGCGACACGGTGAAGGCCGTCGCGTTCTCGCGCACATGGAAGAAGTGCAAGGTGCGTGTCGATAACGTATACCTCATCGCAGGGACGTTCGACAACAAGGGAGATTATCTGATTGCCGATCTCAAGCGCCCGTGTATCAACATCGACGGCGTAGAGTAGAGCATGAGGAACTACACGCACGATCGCGGACTACACAAGATCGTAGATGGCGTCGCGGTGCGCACGCCAGCGGCGAAGAAGCGCGAGCGGTACATCGCGTACAAGCGTGCGGGCATCCCCGAGATCATGCTCGATGTCACGCTCAAGGAACTCAAGGCCCGCAGCGCTTGGAAGACCGAACCGCAGATCGTCGAGACGCTCAAGACTCCGCGAATCGTGTGGATTGAGGCCGACGCGATGAGCGACCGGATGCTCGCGTCATGGGTCTACCTCGTTCGCCGCTACATCGACAAGGGCATCGACGCACGACACATCCGGCTCAGAAGCATCATCGATGCACAGTTCGACGCGGGCGAGAAGAACCATCTCAACCGCGAGCTTCGCGAGATTCCGTTACTCATCGTCGATCTCACGAACAGCGACACGCACAAGTTCATCCCGACATTGCTCGGCGACCTACACGCGTCGCGCACACGCATGAAGGGAACGACGATATACCTCAGCGATGAGGACATCGGAACCATGACGGGTAAGTACGGCGTCACGCTCGCGAACATCTTCGAGAAGCGACGCGGAATGAAGAGAATTGCGCCGCGCAATTCGAGGAAGACATGAACGACAACCGCGACGCACAAGTCACCATCATCGCCGCTCTCTTGCAAGACCCGCGAAAGCTCATCGAGTTGCAGCACATCGAGAAGGCGTACTTCACCGACAAGGCGTGTCGCATCATCTTCCTCGCCGCGCGCCGCTACCACGAACGCGCCGCACTCAAGGGACGCATCAGGTATGCCCCGCTTGAAGCGATCGAGCGTGAGCTTCCGAAGCTCTTGAGCAAGACGGGCGACCCAAAGAAGGACAAAGCCCGGCGACTCGCACGCAAGGCCGCAGACAACTTGCTCGATGAGGCGAGCGGGTTCGATGTCGTCGGCGATCATGAGTTCAACGACGCACTCGATCTTGTCATCGAGGGATGGCTCGACGGGCGCACGCGCGACGGCTTGCTCACGCTCGCGGATGACCTCGAACGACGCGGGAGTGAGGGCGTACACCGTAGGCTTCAACAACTCGCGGCAGACCTCACGCCCGCGATGCACGGGCTCGCGATCGAGACACTCAGCGACGGCGCGAAGCAAGTCATCATCGACTACGAGAAGGCGAAGACGAACAAGGGCGGCGGGAAGATTGAGACGTTCGACCCGATGCTCAACAAGGTCACAAGCGGCGGCGGCAAGAAGGGTCGCATGTGGATCGTCGCGGCGTACGCGAAGGGCGGAAAGACGCAGGTTGCGAAAGAGTTGATCTATTACGCCGCGCGATCAGGGCTCAACGTCGCGATCGTGACGAGCGAGCAGACAACTTCCGACGTACGTCTCATGCTCACATGCCGACACTCGCACGGGTTCATCTCGGGCGGGCTCAGCTACAACGCGATTGAAGAAGGGCGACTCGATACGAAGCAAGAAGGCATCATGCGGAAGGTTGTACAGGACTTGCGCACGTCACCCGCGATGGGTAAGATTCACTACTTCAAGACGGCGCACGGCACACCAATCGGCGAGGTTCGCGGGTTGCTCGAAGCGATCCATCAGCGCACGCCGCTCGATGCCGTGATGATCGATCATACCGGGCTCTTCTCACCGACGAAGCGACAGGGCAGCAACACCGCCGACGCAGCCGCCGTCATGATGGAGATCAAAGATCTCGCACTCAACTTCGGCACCGATGGGCTTTGGGTCATCGCGTGTCATCAGATCAGCCGCGACGGATACGAGAAGGCAGAGAAGCGGGGCGGGTACTACATCCCGGCAGACATGGCGAACACCGCCGAAGCCGAACGCAGTTGCGACCTCATGCTCTACGCGTACCGCGATCAGGAACTAGCCGACATCAGCGAGATCAGAATCGGCGTCGCACTCGATCGGTACGGGCCGGGCGAAATCAAGGGATGGAATCTCTTTGAACACTTCGCTCACAGCGCCGTCATCCCGATCAAGGGCACGGGTCCATGAGCGAACTCCGCGTACTAGCTCGGGAGGTCAAGCGACGCGTCACGGTCCAAGAGATCGCCGACGCGTTCGGCTTTGAGTACAGAAAGGGCGATCGCGGCGAATGTCCCCGATGCGGCGGGTCGTCGAAGAGCGGCAAGACTCTCGCCCTCTACGGCGATGATCGATGGTATTGTTTTCACTGTTCCGAGGGCGGCGATGTCATCGATTGGCTCGCGGCTCGCCAGCAATGCGGCAAGGGCGAAGCGATCACCCGGCTCGCGTCCCGGCTCGGCATCAGCGGCGACCTCAGCGGGTTCGTGTCGTACATCAAGGACCGACTCAAGGAACATAAGGCCGAACTCGTCGAAGAGACACAGCGGATGCACGCCGCGCGACAGATTCGTCGCGAGTTCTGGAAGTATCACCGGAAATCAACGCTTGAGAAGCACGACGAGTACGCACGCGTGACGCAAATCTTCATCGATCTCGAAATGCTCGCGTTGCACTCGGAGATGATCGGCATCGATGAAGTCGTGTGGACGGCGAGCCAAGTGTGTAGTGCAACTGTTGAAGCAACCGACGACAACGCAGACGCCATGCGTAAGCGAATGCGCACACTTGCGGGCGCGTACGCGAGCCGATGTCCAAAGATCGCGATCGAGCGGTTCGGTACGAAGGCGTGCAGCACGTACCTCGTCGGCGGCGCACCGCGTAAGCCGTCGAAGACCGAACTCGATGAACTCTCCGATCGATGTGGGTTGCTCAGCGAACGCGGCAACAATCTCATGCGCGGGCGCATCGTGTTCCCGATCCGCGATCTCATCGGCAGACCGATCGCGTTCGCAGGTCGGCGCATCGGTCACGACGGGCCGAAGTACATCAACACAACCGATAGCGCACTCTTCCGAAAGCGGCGCACGCTCTACGGGTTGTATGAAGCACACCCGTTCATCGACAAGCGCGGGTTCGTCATCATCGTTGAGGGCTACGCCGATGTCATCGCGTACGCACGCGCAGGCATCCGCAACGTCGTCGCGCCGATGGGCACAGCACTCACCGAAGAACACGCCGAACTCATCAGCCGATTCACACGCATCGCGGTCACGGCGTTCGACGATGACGACGCCGGGCACAAGGCCGCGAAGCGGGCCGACCTCGCCCTCAAAACGGCGGGCGTTCGGTCGGCTCACTGGCACCCGAGCGGCGGGCTCGATCCCGAGGAATATCTCGCCGAGAAGGGCGTGAGGGCCACAATCGGGCCAATTCGTGAGCGAGCCCAAGAAATTCTCAAATCGCCTATCTCCCTTGATCTCAACGAGTTCCGACGCCGAATCCGAATTTCTTGACGCAATTCGCCCCCAATTGGGTTGAACGTCTCAAGTGGGCCGGGTAATCTTCCGATGTCAAGGGAGTCGGGCAGCGAGCCCGGCACGAATCAAGGGAGCCCGCAAGGGCACGATCAAGGGAGCCTCGAAATGACCAGCAACATCATCGGCAACATCAGCGACTTCGACAACGACGGCACGCTCGGCTTCGTCGTGTGGCACAGCATCGCCGACGTTCGCATCACTGAAGGCGAAGTTCAGGCGCTCGCCGCGAAGCACGGCATGGCGACCGCGCCGAAGCTCGGATCGATCTCCGATGCGTTCCGTCGTGCGACTTCCGCTTCACAGAAGCGCGACGACAACGGTAAGACCCGCTACCTCATGCGTCCGGTCAAGGACAGCGCTGGCGAGATCGTTCGCGAGATCGTCATCGAGCGTGTTGACACGCACGGCAAGAAGCTCGCTCACTTCGGCGCGTTCCGCATCACGTTCGACGGCACCGACGCTCAGGTTGAAGACATCTCCCCGGCGCACACTTCGCAAAACGAATGGACTGAGTGTCATCTTCTCGCCGAGCGTGCCGTCAAGAACTTCAAGGAGTTTCAGCGTTCGCTCACCGGCAAGGAACTTACCCGTTTCGCGATGAAGTGCATGTCGGCGATGAGCTACATCAACCTTCGTCCGAACGGCGGCGTGTACTTCGTCCCGCGCAGCAAGGCCGAGTCGCTCGAATCGATCACGAAGTTCTTCGCCGAACTCTCGCAGTACAAGGCGTCGTCGGCCCCGATGATCTTCTCGTCGGCACCCGTGCCGAACTGCCCCGTGCAGCGCGATCAGATCGCCGAGGGCGTCAACATGACGGTCAACAGCGACATCGATCAGATGATCGGCAAGCTCGCCGACCTTCGCGAAGAGATCGGCAGCGTTCGCGAGTCAACGCTCTCGAAGAAGGCCGAAGCAGTCGCCGAGCTTCGCCAGAAGGCCGCGATGTACTCGAAGATCCTCGAAACCGAGAACGAGACACTCGCCGCGCGGCTCGACCTTCTCGATCAGACGATCGACGCCCTCTTCGACAAGCACGCCGAAGAGCAGGCGAAGAAGACCGCTTGATCGATGATCTCGGGAATCGCCCGGAAACGGGCGAGAACCCGATTCAGGAAAGTTATCCACAATTTGAGCGAATCGCTTGTGCCGCTCAAGTCGATCGGGTACGATCTCCGATGTCAAGGGAGTCGGGCAGCGAGCCCGGCACGAATCAAGGGAGCCCGCAAGGGCACGATCAAGGGAGCCTCGAAATGACGACTCGCACCAGCAACCGCAAGCCCGCTCGCCGCGCCTCGAAGAGCCGTGCCCGTACCGCCCCGGTCAGCAACGACCCGATCGACAAGATCAAGGCCGTCGAGTCTCATGTCAACGGCAACATCGTCGGTCGCGACGACCTCACTCGCGGCATCGTTCTCTCGCTCATCGCGGGTCAGAACATCCTCGCCCTCGGCGTGCCCGGCACCGCGAAGACGATGCTCGTTCAGTCGATCGCCGAGAGCTTCGCGAGCAGCGATGATGTCTTCGACATCTTGCTCACGAAGTTCACGAAGGCGAACGAAGTCTTCGGCCCGACCGACATCGCCGCGCTCGAAGCGGGCGAGTACAAGATCAACACGGCGGGCTACCTCCCGAGCGCCAAGGTCGGCGTTCTCGATGAAATCTTCAAGGGCTCGTCGGCGATCCTCAACGGTCTTCTTCGCATGGCGAACGAGCGGACCTTTCGCAACGGCAACGCCGTCGAAGAAACTCCCGTTCGGATGCTCGTCGGCATGAGCAACGAGTACCCCGAAGACCCCGCGCTTCTCGCTGCGTTCTACGATCGCTTCCCGAGCAAGTTCATCGTCGGGTACCTCGACGGCGACGACTTCGTGAAGATGCTCGGCGTTGCCGACAGCGGCAAGACCTCGAAGCTCGGCGTGTCGCTCAGCGAAGACGACTTCGCCGAGATCGATCGCCGCGTCAAGAACGTCAACCTTCCCGCCGAGATCATCGATACGCTCGCCGACATCCGCGCCGCGCTCAAGGCGAAGAACGTCGTCATCTCCGATCGTCGTTGGGTTCAGGCCGTGAAGCTCATGAAGGCACATGCGGTGTACAACGATCGCGGCACCGTCAGCCGTCGCGACCTTTGCGTTCTCGAAGCCGTCGCGTGGAACACCGACAACGACCGCGCCACTATCGGCACGATCCTTCCCGAGTACCTCAACCCGTTCGAGGGTGAGCTTCGCGTCATCACCGATGAGGCGTACGCCGCTCGTACGAAGATCCTCGAAGCCGCCAATTACGACGGCAGCGACCCGGCCCGACCGAGCCCCGACATCGCGAAGGCCGCAGGCGAAGCCGCTCGCGGGTTCTCGACGATCAAGGGCCAGATCGCCCGGCTCGATGTCATCGAAGACCTCGTTGAAGACGACAGCGACGCACAGCTTCTCGATGACGCTCGCGAGTCACTCGATCTCGTCGAGAAGGCCGTTCGCGCCATCATCAAGGGCAAGGACGGACTCAAGGCCCTCGCCGAGACGGAAGACGCCGATCTCTGAAACGCTCACCGGCGGCAGGGCGGGGCGAGAGCCCCGTTCGCCGCTTCCTCCCTCCCTTGAGGCCCCCGAACCCGGAAACGGCTCAGGGGGCATTCAGGCGGCTCACAGAGGCCGTCAGAACTTATCCACAATTTGAGCGAATCGCTTGTGCCGCTCAAGTCGATCGGGTACGATCTCCGATGTCAAGGGAACCGCCCGAGAGGGCACAGATCAAGGGAGCCTCGAAATGTCATTCAAGTTCAGCAAGCGAGATCAGGCGATTCAGTTCGGTCGGGTTGACGAGCGCATCTTCAACGGCGTTGCCGACGAAGCCCCGGTCATCGGCGAGACGATCGATCAACTCAGCCGCGAGCCCGAGGGCGGTAAGGGAAAGTACCTCAACCGCTCGCATGTGACCGCGATTCAGTTCGACACGTTCAACGCGCTCAGCAAGCACAGCCCGAAGCGCAACGACGAAGGCGGCGACAAGCTCGTCAATGAGATTCTCGATCGCATTCAGCGCGACGAGCAGTATCACGAACTGCGCAGCTACACGGTCGGCGATGACCTCTCGGCGGCGCTCGGGTCGTGCGGGCTCGTCGATCATGTCGTGACGAATCTCCCCGAGGATGTCACCGACGCCGCGAACGATCAGCGTCAGGCCGAACAAGAGGCGCAGGAAGCCGAAGCCGACCTCGCCGCGCATCAGGACGAAGACGGCAACCCGAGCGACGACGTTGACGACGACGAGTACGACGAGCTTCGCGAGTTCGCCGCGAAGAAGCGTGACGATGCGGACAAGGCCGCGAAGCGCGTCGAAGCCAACCTCAAGGCGCACGGCAAGAGCATCGGCAAGGCCGTCTCTTCCGCGATGGGCAAGGCGACGAAGGAAGCGGGCGCGATGAACGCCGCGAGCAACGCGTTCGGGCTTAACGACGCGCAGGTCGGCGGCGGTCTTCCGATGGAAGAGAAGTTTCGCATCGCGAAGGCGCTCCAGAACTCGGGCGAGAAGTTCCGCAAGCTCATCGACCTCATCGGCAAGGCTCGACAGTCAGCCGAGCGTAAGAACGCCGAGAAGATGCAGCACGAAGGCGGCGAGATCGTTGATCTCACCGAAGGCGATGACTTCGGGCTCATCGTCGATGACGAGATCGCCCTTCTTCGCAACCCGACACTCGGGCTCATGCAGCGTGCCCGCTTGCTCGATCAGGAACTCACTCAGTTCGAGGTCGAGACGAAGGAGCCGCAGGACAAGGGCGACATCATCGCTCTCGTCGATGAGTCGGCGAGCATGCGCGGGCAGCGTGACGCCGAAGCGAAGGCCGTCGTTCTTGCCCTCGCTCACATCGCGCTTCGCCAGAAGCGGCGCGTGCGTGTGATGTTCTTCCAAACGAGCATCACAGAGACGTTCGACATCGACGGCACCGCCGATGCCATCGACGCGGGTCTTCGCAACCTCAGCGCCATCGCGAGCCGTGGCACGGGCGGCGGCACGAACTTCGATCGCCCGATGCGTGACGCGATGAACAGCACTCGCGATCTCAGCAAGCCCGACGTTCTCATCATCACCGATGGCGAAGCGACGATCAGCGACGCGACGCTCAAGATCGTGAACGAGCGCAAGGCGAACGACGGAATGAACGTGTACGCGATGCTCATCGATGCACACGGGCGTAACAAGGAAGAGGTCAGCAAGTTCGCCGATCGCACCTGGGATTGTGATTCGCTTCTCGGGACCGCCAGCGAAGAACTCTTCGGAGCGGTTGTGTAAGAGCCCTTGATCGGGTCGGAGGGCCGAAAGGCCCCCGGCCCTTCTTCACTCTCAAAGCCCCGGAGACGGGGCGTGAGAGCTTCGGGAATTGCTTCACGCAATTCAGTCATCAAGGGAACCGATCAAGGGAATATTGATCATGGGAACTCGACGAGCAAAGAACTACATCGAACGCGGCGCGATCGTGACAACGACGATCATCGGCAATGCGCTTAATCGCGGCGGTACGTCGATGATCGGCATCGTAATCAAGGTCAGGTCCAAGCAACCCCGGCGCAAGACGAGGACCGAGAAGAAGCCCGACCCGTACACCGTCGCCGAAGTACAAGAGTACGGCAGCGGCGTTATGTGGACCGTACCCGCAAAGCAACTCAAAAGAATCGGCACGGCAGACGATGAGCAGATCAAGGACGCCGCGCAGGAAGCGGAAGACATCAAGCGCAGCCACAAGGAGAACCGCGCACGCCGCAAGGAGTACGGCATTACGACAAACAAGGCGTACCGCCGACTCACCGGGCTCGAAGGCACGCGCGTCGGTACGGTCGTCTACATGCAGTTCAAGACGAAGAACGGCGAGACGTACCGCGAGCCGGGATTGCTTGCGGGCTATTCGACGAACACGGGCGAGGCGTACGTACACATCGGCGAAGACGCTCGTCAGGTCAGCGCACGCAAAATCGAAGGCGGCACGCGGTACAAGACCTCTTGCAGATTCGTAACACCCCATGAGGACACGCCGACTCCGATCCAACTCGATCTCGAAGAGGCGAAGATCATCCTCGACACCGAGCCCTCGAACAATGATCGGGTGATGTTGTGAAGAAGAAGCTCAAGTACCCGCCGACGTACAAGCACGATCCCAAGATCGAACCGCGCCCGTACTGGCGATATGACCGCTTCGCTTCGCTACTCAGTGGGTTCGTACATGATTGCGGATTCGCAACCGACGTTCCGTACGTCCGTGAGTCGCAACTCATGGCGGGTCACAAGGCAACCGTTGAATCGCACGCCGCAGACAAGGAACGATACGAGCGGCAACGCAAGAGATGTGACGAGTTACGTGCGGGCGTGCAAACACCGACATCGCCCGTTACACTGAATGAACCCGCCCGCAAGCCCAAGCCGAAGAAGGTCAACAGGACCATCGACAAGGGCGAGCGTGCGACAGAGAGCAAGGCGACGAAGAAGGGCAAGAAGGCCCGTCGCCGATCCGCACCCCGCAAGGCCAAGCTCAAGCGAAAGGGCCAGTGATGACGAGTCGCATGATCGGATGGACGAACAACACGACGACACGGCAGGACATCGAAGATGAGTTCATGGAGAATCGCGGGCTCATCATCGACCTCGCCCGCAAGTACCGAATGCCCGACGACGCCGAAGCCGTGAACGGGTACTACGCGTATCTCTTCGACGACGAGCATGAGCGCTACCGAAAGTACGACCCGGAGCGCAGCGAGAGCCCGCTCAACTTCATCGCATGGTACGCCCGGCAATACTTCCATTCGTGCGCCCGGTCGCAGGCGCGTCGAACGAACCGGATGCAAACGATCGCGACTCGCTACAACAACGAAGGCCGCTTCGGTGGTATTGACCCGACCGGATCAATCGAGACGAACGACACGATTCGCGTGTTCCGCAAGCGGCTCACCGATACGCAGCGCGACGCGTTCGACGCACTCGTCGAGTCGCACGGCGATCGCACCGAAGCGGCGGCAGCACTCGGAGTCTCGAAGGATGTCTTGAGCCGACGCGTGTGCGAGTGCGCACGCGTCGCCCGTACGTACCGTCTAATTGCGTGACGAAATTTTAAAAATCTCGTCCACGAAACCACGACGGCGGTGTAGTGTCTTTCAGTTCGTGAACCAATTCACACAACGGAGAATCGAAATGGCGAAGAAGAACGCGCGGAAGAAGGTCAGCAAAAAGTCGAGCGGCGGCGGCACCGCCGTTGTCGATGACGAGGAAGACGACGACGATATCGATCTCGATGACGGGATCGACGAAGAGGAACTCGAAGACGAGTACGACGACGAAGATGAGTCGGAGTACGAAGACGACGAGGCCGACGAAGACGAGGATGACGGCGACGAGGCCGACGAAGACGACGAGGCCGACGAAGACGAGGATGACGGCGACGAGGATGACGAAGCCGAGGATGACGGCGACGAGGATGACGAAGCCGAAGGTTCGTATGCCGAAGGCTACGACGTTCTTGAATACGATCCCGACGACATCGAACCCACCATTCAGCGCGACCCCGACTCACCCGCCGTGAAGGAGATGGTGAAGTCGATCAGGTCGAACGGGCTCTTGAACCCCATCGTCATCGGCAGCGACGCACGCATCATCGCGGGCAACACGCGTTATGCCGCGCTCGTCAAGATGGGCCGCAAGGTCATCCCGTGTCGCACGGCGGTCGATCCCAAGACCGGCGAGCAGATCGAGAGCAGCGACTACGCGGCGGCGATGCAATCGCTCGCGGAGAACATCAACCGCTCGACGATCACGCCGCTCGAACAGGGTCGTCAATTCAACGAGCTTCTCAAGAGCAAGACGGTTGAAGATGCGGGCGAGATCGCTCGACATCTCGGGCTCAGCAAGGCGACGGTCACGAAGTACGCCAACCTCGCGAGCGAAGTCACGGACGAACTCGCCGACGCCCTTGAGAACGATCGATGCACGACCGATGCCGCGATCGCCATCCTTCGCCGTAGTAAGAACGGCGGCGAGGCGAACGAGATGCTCGAAGGTCTTCTCAGCGCGTCCAAGGGTCGCAAGGTCACGGAGAAGACCGCGACAAAGGCCGCGAATGCCAAGGGCAAGGGCAAGAAGAGCAAGCGGGGCCGCAAGGCGACGAACCGTGCGCTCAGTGACGAGGCACTTTCGACGGAAGAGTCGGGTATCTCGGGCACCCTCAAGATCGATCGCGAGAGCGGCGGGTTTACCGTGAGACTCGTCGTCGATATCGACTACGACAAGGAAACATTCAGTCGGTTCAGCATCGAGCGTGCCGTTCAATCGCGTCTCTCCAAGCTCGACGCCAAGGCCGTTCGCGCCGAGTTGGAGGTCGCCCGCGAGGCGCTCGTCAACGACTAACGCCGAGGGCGGCGTAGAGTCAGTGTGAAGGATTCACGCGCAGAAGATCGGCGGCGGGTTAGCGCCCGCCGTCGAGATTAAAGATGGCTATTGACTGGCAGAAATTCTACCGCTTGCTTGACAGGACACGCGTCGAGATTCCCGATCCCGATCCGTCCGACCCGGCGCAGCTACACAACATCTCTCGCTTGCTCGCACGCGTGAGCAATCACCGGATGGCGCTTGATCGCACAATGCGGAAGCTCGAAAGGAAGCTCGGCAGCATCAAGAACGACATCGAGATCATGGGCGAGAAGCTCAAGCTCGAACGTGCCGATCTCAGATTCAACAACAAGACGATCTTCGACGATTGCAGCAACAAGGAAGAACGCGAGGCAGCACTCGACTTGCACACGAAGAACACGGCGGTCAAGCTCGCCGTACTTAAGGGCCAGCGGCAGCAATACGAACACGCACGCGAGGCCGTCGAGACAACACAGAACACGCTCAAGGGAGCGAAGGAAACACTCAACGGTCTTCGGCAAACGATCATCGCCGAGATGGAGGCACACGAATGAGCGGAAAACGCATGACAACGTGGGACGACGACACCATCAAGGGTGGTGGCTACAACGAACGTCCCGATGTCTACAAAGCGAAGCAGGGCTACACCGACATCATTCGGTTCTGTACCGTGCCCGTCTCGCTCTTGCTCGTCAACGTGAACCCGAAGGGCGGCAAGGGATTCAGCACGCCGACGCTCGCCGACTACGATGATGTGATGGATGGGTTCATCGACGGCAACGACAAGGATGCACAGGCCCGCGCGAAGAAGGCGTGCCCCGCACTCGAACGCGGCTACGGCGTGAAGCGCCGGTTCGTCACCCTCGTATGGCACGCGTACCGCTTGAATCGCAAGGGCCAGAAGAAGAAGGTCATGCAGGCGATCCCGATGATCTTCGACGGCGGTAAGTATGAGATGATCCATGCGATCAAACAATCTCTCCCGCCGATGAAGAACGGCAAGAAGCGACCGTTGCATCTTGTCGAAATCAGCGTGACATGCACCGACAGCCAGTACCAGAAGATGAACTTCTCGATGAACCCGACGCCCTCGCAGAAGTGGGCAGAGGTCAAGGAAGAAATCGAGGAACTTTTCGAGAACGGTTTCGATGCCAGCGAAGAAACCGAGATCGTCAAGAGCGTCACCGAAGCAGATTCGTACCAGTCGCTTCGCGAATCGCTCGATCGCGTCGAAGGACGCGGCAACTTCGACGATGACGACGATGATTCGGAAGAGTGGGACGAAGAGACGGAAGATGACGCCGACGACGAGGAAGAGGAAGAACGCCCGCGTCGTCGCGGCAAGAAGAAGACCACGAAGAAGCGATCAGCGAAGAAGAAGTCACGGCGCAAGGCAAAGCCCGAGCCCGAGGAAGACGACGAGGATGACGAAGACCTCGCCGATGAACTCGACGAGTCGCTCGACGACGAAGACCTTGACGACTACGACGAGGACGAAGACGACTGATATCACTCCCCCTACACCCGTCGTTAGCCGAAAGGCGCGGCGGGTGTTTCCCGCATGAAGATTACCGTCGCACCATTCCGAATCATCGCGGTTGATCCATCGCTCACCGCGTGCGCGATCGTGGTGCTTGAATTTCGTGACGCAATTCAGGTCATCAGCAAAGAGATCATCGAAACGAATCCCGATGTACCGCTTCACGATCGTCTTCGATGTCTCATGGATGGGTGCGAGTTCCGATCAAATAAGCTCATGACCAACGCGTATAAGTTCGCCCGTCGCACGTACGGCGCTGTTGAGTCACCACCTCAAGGCGCACGTATGCACAACAGCGCGACGATCGCGAAGACAGCGGGCGCGTGCGAGATGGGATTGCACAAATGCGCACGCGTTGAGGCGTACACCGCAACGGCAGCGAAGCGATTCCTCGTACCCGGTTGGCACGGATGGAGCAAAGCCAATTGGGAGAAGGCCGGGTACACGAAGAAGTTCCGCAAGAGTCAGCCGAGCAAGTCAGCGGTCGCATCGCATCTCGCAAAGAAGTTCGGCATCAACCTCGCGAACCCGGACATAAGCGACGCCGCAGCACTCGGCGTGTACATGGCGCACAAGAACAAATGGATCAAGGGGACGCTCTAGATGGCGAAGAAGGTCAGCTACAAGAAGGGGCTCAGCGAAGCGATCAAGGCAGCGCAATCGCAAGTGAAGCGCCCGCTCTTCGTCGCGTCGAACCGTCGATCGATCCCGATGCGTCATCAAGCTCTAGGCGAGCTATTCAGCGGACCCGAGAAGCCCGGCTTGCCTACAGGGTGTTTCATCGAGATCGTCGGTCAGCCGCACGCGGGCAAGACTTCACTTACGTTCGCACTCATCGATGCGGTCATCAATCAAGACGACGACCCGATTCACCGTATCCAGACCGACAACGGTGTCGAGCATGTGCCGCCCCCGAAGCGTGTCTTGTTCATCGACTTCGAGCAAGCCGTCGATCTCGGCTACCTCGCGAACGCGGGGCGCAACGTCGTACTCGCCGAGACAGACGACAACGGCAAGCTCACGAACATGAACGACGCGAACGTCTTCGTGCATCAGCCGATCACGCTCGAAGAGGGTTGCGACCTCATGCTTCACATGATCCAGTCGCAAGAGTTCGGACTCGTCGTGATGGATTCGATCGCCGCGATGCTCTCGCAGGAAGAAGCCGAGAAGAGCATGAGCGCGAACACGGTCGGCAAACAAGCACGCGCGATCGGGATGTTTCTGCGCAAGAGCGCACCGTTCGTCAACAAGTACGGCGTCACCGTCGCCCTCATCAATCAGTGGCGTGAGAAGGTCGGCGTGTCGTTCGGCGATCCGCGCACGACACCGGGCGGCAAGGCACCGGGCTTCTACGACGCGATCAAGATCGATGTCATGGGGCCGAAGACAACGCCGTGGTTCGCCAATGGCAAGACCGTCAAGATTAAGACGATGAAGAACAAGGTCACGGGGAAGCTTGGCGAAGTTCTCTACCATCTAGAAACAGGGCACGGCATCAGCGCCGAGGTAGAGCTAACCGAGATGGCGATCGCGGCGGGGCTCGTCTCGTTCACATCGTACAAGCGCCCCGTTAAGCTCCGCACGAAGAGCGGCGAACGCAAGTTCAAGAACGTCGCCGAATGGATCGAGTACCTACGCACGCACCCGAAGTCGTTCGATCAGATACTCAGGGCGTGTCAGCGCAAGGGCATCATGAGCAACAAGAACATCAGCGAGAGCGATTCGTGGGAATGAATTGCGTCACGCAATTCGGGGTTGACAACACGATTGCCGCTCACCATATTGAGACGTATGGCTAAACGAAAGCCGACAACCCGAGCCCGCAAGCAAGAGCCGCTCGCTATTCGTCTAGGTATTGCCAGACCGACGAAGACGGGCGACGGCGTGCGCATCGATTGGGATGTCGTCTATGACTTGTGGGTCGGATGGCCGAACAGTGAACTCAAGGAGTTCGCACGGGCGCACGGCATCCCCTACAACACGATCTCGAAGAAGACCGAGTTCAGCCCAAAGGACAAGCCCCGGCAGCGTCACAGTGGATTCCGCGAGCGCGTGCATTCACAGCTACGCGTCGCCAACGCCAACGCCAACGACCCCGAGGCGCTCAGGCAGATCGTCGCCCGCATGACCGAAGCCGCACACGCGCACGCGGCGGTCATCCGGGCACGCAGCGTCAAGGAACTTAGCGACGGCACCGTCATCGCGAACAGCAATCTCACGCCGACGCAGATCAGGAATCTCAGTGAGGCACTCAAGAACAACGCGCAGGTCATGAAGGAAGTTTTGTTCCTCGCCGCGTCGGTCCCGACAGGCGAAGGCGAAGACGGAATCAAGGAAGAGCCGAAGGCGGTCGTCGGCAAGATCGGAGTTGCATGATGGACATTGAGCGGCAGTATCAACAACTCATTCATTATGCGCTCAACGGGCACACGAAGGGTGATCGCACGGGCACGGGCACACGCAGCGCGTTCGGCGCGGTAACATCACACGATCACAGACGAGACGGTTTCCCGCTCATCACACTCAAACGCACGAACTTCAAGGCGATCGTCGCCGAACTCTTGTGGTTCATCAGCGGTGCGACGAACATTGACACACTCGACTCGAAGATTTGGGATGAGTGGGCGGACGAAGACGGCAACGTCGGACCTATTTACGGCGCACAATGGCGTGCTTGGCGTATGCACAACAAATCTCGCAATCACAGCGACCAGTACAAGCATCACTTCAATTCAGCCCGCGACGGTCGCGTTGAAGGCGAGCCGTTCATGTACAACCGCGTAGACCAACTAGCACAACTCATCGACGGGCTCAAGAACAACCCGCATGGTCGCAGGCACATCATCAGCGCATGGAACGTCGGCGATCTTGACAATATGGCACTCCCGCCGTGTCACTACGCGATGCAGTTCTACGCCGAAGGCGATGAGCATCTTTCGATCATGGTGCATCAGCGCAGCGCCGACCTCTTGCTCGGCGTGCCTTTCAACCTCGCGAGCTACTCGCTCTTGCTCATGATGGTCGCACAATGCGTCGGGCGCAAGCCAGCGAAGCACATCCACACGTTCGGCGACTACCACGTATACGAGAACCACATCGAAGCGGCACACGCCGTCTTGCAGCGAGATCCCATGAGACTCCCGCGCGTGGAACTCTCGCCGGGTGTCACCGACATCAACGAGTTCACCGCAGGCGACATCGTTCTCACCGGGTACGAATCTCACGATCCGATCAAATTGCCCGTGGCCGTGTGACGATGGCGGCGTATTGTATGGCATGGGCAAAGTACAAACGCCAGCGCAATACTTCGGGGGCAAGTCGGAGATCATCGACTTCTACCTCGAACACACGCCCCGGAAGGGAATCAAGACGGGCGTCGAGGTCTGCGCGGGCATGGCGGCATGGACCCTCGCCCGCGAGCCGTTCCCGAACGATGTCATCAACGATCGGTACGAGTTCATCCCCGATCTCTTCAAGGCGATCAGGGATGATGCCGGATACCTAGCCGAGAAGCTCGCAGCGACGCCGTACAGCCTCGCGGAGTGGAATAGGGCTCGGAGAGCCTTGAGCCGCGTGGAAGCCGTGAGGCGGGCAGGAAACGAGCCCACAGAGACGGCATGGGAGATTGCCCGGAACTACCTCACGGTGCTTCGGCAATCCCTCGCGACTGCCCCCGGTCGATCATGGTCCCGAGTCATCGATCACAGCCGCCGCGCGATGTGTAGCTCATGCTCGCGGTTCATCGATGCGCCCGATCACATCACACAGATCGCCGACCGACTCAAGACGGTTCAGATCGAGTGTCTCGACATCATCGAGTGCATTGAGAAGTACGACCGAAAGACGACGCTCTTCTTCATTGATCCGCCGTATCTCCCAGAGGTCAGAAGCGGCGGCACCGCGAACACGTATCAACTCGAAATGACGCGCGAGCAGCACAAGGACATGTTGCGCACGCTCATCAAGTGCAAGGGTCGCGTGATGTTGTGCGGGTACGCGTCGAGCCTCTACGATAAGAACCTCACGCCCGAACGCGGATGGACCCGCCACACGCGCAACGTACACGCGCGCACGAACGTCAAGACAACCGGCAAGAAGAACGCCCGGCCCAAGCGTGAGGAAGTGCTATGGGTCAAGTGAAGAAGAAGCGACGGAAGAAGAAGGTCGATCCGCATCACATGAAGCCGACGACGGCGAAGCATGTGCGCGAGCAAACCGCCGATTCGATGTGGCTACTCCCTCACATTCAGGGCATCGACACAGCACTCACGGGTCGTTGGGTATGGTGGTACGAACGTCTCATGGATGGCGAGTTGGCAGATCATCAGATTCCGCAGATCGATCTACGTCCGCAGCCGTCAACGCAGAACAGCACGAACTACGAGGCACGCTTCAAGGATGTCGTTGGGTCAGGCCCGGACATCAAGAAGCAATTCATCAACGTCATCAACCGCGCGCGTCTCGAAGGCGTCGAACTGCGCACGTTGCTCGATTGGTTTCTCTTCGGACTCGAACCGCCCGGTACGCTCGAACGTCCGAAACTCCCCGACGCCGTTGAGGTCATGCTCTATCAGGAAGGCACACAGGCGTTGTGTCGCATGATGGGCATCCCCGGCGATTGGGCAGCGGACATCATGTGCGAACTCATCGACGGTGGCAAGACCGGCACGGCATGGTTTCCGACTCCCGGCAGTCTTACGCAGGCAATGACGCAAATGACCATCATGAGCGACAAGGACGTACGCGCGAAGAGCGTGAACGATCCATGTTTCGGCACCGGCGTCATGTTGCTCTACGCGAGCAATCACTGTCTCGATCTCAGCGGGCAAGACATCGATCCGCTCATGGTGCGATGGTGCAAGCTACAAGGCTACCTCTTCGCGCCGTGGATGGTGTACGGCGACAAGACACGCATCAAGGAAATCCGAGAGAACCGCGCAAAGAACGCGGCAAAGCAACTCAGGAAGAAGAAGCGTCGCCCGCCTCCGAAACGCGCCAAGCTCAAGAGGAAGTCATGACACCGATCATCGTCAGCTACGGCACGCCGCACTATCACGACCTACTCGCGCGACTCACCGCAGGGCTTGAGTCGCACGACGTAGAGCATGAGGTTGAACACACGCCCGATCTCGGATCGTGGCAACGCAACTGCGCGTACAAGAGCCGCTTCATCGAGAAGATGCGCAACAAGCACAAGAACCGCCCGGTCGTGTGGATTGACGCAGACGCCACCATCGAACGCAACCCGCTCCCGCTCTTCCTCGACTATCAGGTACGCGACATCGACATCGCCGCACGCATGACCGACAACCCCGATCACCCTTGGAACCGGGTCATGAGCGGCACGGTGTACTTCGGCACACGCACACGCGTCGATCATCTCGTCAGGCGATGGAAGCATCATTGTATGGTGAAGCCGCACCGATGGGATCAGGTGAGTCTCGCACTCGCTATCGAAGAGAAGTTCAATGGCGAGCCGTACGTAGCCGTCCCGCTTGACGAACCGTACTGCGCCGTCGCAGGAAGACGCACAACACAACACCCGCCCGTCATCGTTCATTGGCAGGCATCACGCACACTCAAGCATCTCGTAGGGGACGCAGGTGATGAAGGATAGGAGAATCGAAATGAGAATCAGAATCGCAATGTTGATCGTCGCCGTTATGGCTGTTCCGGCCCTCGCTCAGTGGAACCCGGATGCAACACCTTCGTGGGCGCAATGGGGCATCATGTCCAATACGCCCGAATCCAATGCGTATTACGCGAGCCTTTGCTACCCGCTCGACAATCCGAATATTGTTCCGCCATTCAGTACGTGCGGGCCGTTTGACGATACAGCCGAGGTCGGCGGTCCCGGCGTAAGCCCGTTGTGGGGGATGGACCCGCAATTTGTGGATGATCTTCTACAGCATCGGTATTACAGCGGTCCCCCGGTTGAGCCAACTTGTTGCGACAACGGACCCGGCCCGACCGATCCGCCCGAGTTCGTCTACAACGATGACATCGGTTGTCACGCTCTTCGTTTCGGCGCGGAGTTCACATACGACGGGCCACCGAGCTTCACCATCGAGAATGCGAAGTCGGTGTTCGCAGTGTCGAGCGATGAGTTCACGATTCATTGGGACTTTCTTGAACCGAACTTTTCGCAAGTCGGTCATCCCCTCGATCCGATTTACGTAAGTACAACCGCATGGATCAATGAGGGCGAGGATCACTTTGTCGATAACGGCGAAGTCTGCCTAGAAGATCGAATCGCATCCTACGCGCACAACCCGTACGGCGGTCCCATCCCCGGACTCAGCAACGCCGCAGGCGAGATGTCTTGGGCACTTTGGTATGAGCCGAAATTCTCGTCGTCGGGCGGTGGGTATCATCACTACGCCGTCAAGGCCCGTTACCATCTCAGCATCTTCATCACATCGGCTACGCCAAACAACAACCCGTCGTCGGTCATCTTCGCTTACGATTACCTTGTGATTGACTACACGACCACGAAGGATGTCTTTGATAATTCCGATCAAGGCACGTTCGACCCGACCCATTGGGACTTCAATCTCTCAGGCGTGTACGTGATGCGCACAGATCACATTACCGGCAAGGTGGATTACGTGAGCATTGAACACATGTTCGATATCGAAGGTCCGAGCAACGGGCAGAAGTTCGGGCTCGTGCGCACGCCCCCGCTTTGACCTACCCTCCCTTCCCGCTTGTTGCGAAAGCGACGGCGGGGAGTTCACAAATCACTCACGAAGCCGACGAATGAATTACGCGGCGCAATTCAAAACGGGCAATTCACACACGCGTAAGCAGGCAACCGCAAATGAAGCTCGATCACATCTACATACGCACCGACCCGCGTAACAAACGTCAGCAAATCTACGGTGTCACATCGGGACGCAAGAAGGTCGTTGAACTCGGGTACGCCGACGAGGTACACATCAACCTCAAGCCGTCATCGCAGTTCAGACGGACATCCCAACAGATCGAAGAAGAGATTCAACGCGCAACAGGAATCCTCGAACCCAAGGACACCGACGACCACACACTCAAGTTCCCGTATCAAGGCAACGCGTCATGAAGAAGAAGGCCATCAAGAAGCGACAGACCATCCCGCCGTCGAAGAAGCAGGCTCTGGCCGACTATTGGGACAGGCGCAACCAACAGGTACTTGATAAGGTTCATCTCAACCCGATCACGTACGATGCACATTGCGTTACGTGTCAGCGTGACTATCTGAGTTGCGAGTGTTTAGACGCAGATATGCGGCTCAAGATAGTTGAGAAGAAGAAGGCCGTGCGCAAGAAGGCAACAGCCAGAAAGAAGAGCCCACACGCCCCCGGTAACACATGCCGCAATTGTGGCATCGTCATCAACGATGACGGGAGATGCCATTGCATTGTCATGAAGGAGAAGCAGGATGGACTCGCGTACAGGCAATACCTCAAGAGCCGACCCGCACGTATCACCCTCATCGACAGCAAGGGCGACCGGATAGACGCGACGTACGCAGAGACGATCCGCATCAGGCAGAACAAGACAGGATGCAAGGGCATCGACATACGCATCAAAGACGACGGCAGCATTCAGATACACGGACGCGAGAACAGCTTGTGCATCATACCGGGCGCCAGCAACGAATTCACGGTGCGTGAGATCCGGCATTTTTGCGAGGAACCGATATGAGAAGCGCGCAGAAGGACGTAGTGAACTTCCACAAGAAGTTCAGACAGCCCGTGTGTCATAAGCCGAAATTGTTCGGCAACCGCACCGCCATCAGAGACGGCAAAGAGATGAGCCTACGCGACTTCCGCATGATGCTCATCGAGGAAGAGTTCAACGAACTCATGGAGGCACTCGACGGTGACGACCTCGCGCATATCGCGTGCGAGGCAGTCGATCTCATCTACGTCATCCTTGGGACGCTCGTCGTACTCGGCATCAGCGTGTGGCCCGTGTGGTGTCTCGTCCACAATTGCAATATGCAGAAGACGTACGACGAGAAGGCGGGCAAGCCGAGCAAGCCGCCCGGATGGATCAAGCCAATCATCAAGGTGCGCGCCGAGATGCGCGATCAAGAGGGATGGACTAACCGAAGAACACGAAGACCCATGTGAGGTACCCGACATGCCCGAAAGCCGAGACGAACAAATCAATGAGATGGTGTGTGAGCTACTCGAACTCGACGAGGGACTCACGGCATGGGAAGTCGGCTTCATTGAGGACATGTCACGACGTACGTCCTACACCCAAGAGCAAGGGCTCAAGGTTGAACAGATTTGGCAAGAGAGAATGCCGTAATTGCGTGACGTAATTCGGCAGAGGGCGGCGTAGAGTCAGGTATGGCAAAGCACTTAAGCGAACAGGACGTAGGGAACTACTTCATCGATGACAGGGGCGATGTGTGGCAATGCGAGAGCTATTGCCCGAGCCCCACAGTCTCGTTCAAGCGTATACACCCTGCCCCGTCACAGTTCAACGAGGAACCCGATGCCGCTATCAGCGGCGCAGTCGGAAGCCCCATCGTCAGCGGACTCACAAGGCTCATCAAGGAAGAAAGGTAGCCAATGACCCCCATCATCCTCATGTGCATGCTCATCGTCTCTTTCATGATCATCGCGACTGTCATCTTGGCGCTCAACGACGCGGCGGATCACGATCGGTTGGAAGAAGAAGTCGTCGATCGACTCAACGAACACGCAATCATCATGGGCTATGACCCGATGCACATCACCGAGAATGAACTCAGCATCGTCGTCAAGGATCTCACCGAACAACTCAAGGCTGAGAACGACACCGCACATTTTGGGCGTGTCGGCAAGGCACTCAGGACAATCGACGCCAGCATCGAACGCAGAATCTCATGAAGCACACGGAGATCACATGTGGGTTCACACAACGACTTGGAGCGGCGCGATCGCAGCGCACCCCGAACGCCCCGACCTACTCGTTGCGGGATTCCACACGCAGGCAGACACAGACGCGTTCATCAAGTCGATTGACCGCTTCGTCGGCATCGATGACCTCGAACAGCGCAAGGCGTTCATCTACGGCAAAGCACCGGGCGTCAGTGAGTACCCGTACAAGATCAACATGCGGCGTGAGTACGTGCAACTCATCATGTACTACGAGATGCTCGGGCTCGACTACGATGAATTCAAGAAGGCCGTCGAGGAATCAGCACCGCTCAGTATGAAATCGATGCTTCGCGCCGCACACATCGGGAGAATGGACATCAGCGGCGTAGAGTATGGCAACGAGGTATGGAATCGCGGAGAACACGAATCAGGCAAGGCAGCACCGAAACCCGTGTACGAACCCAAGGAACGAATATGAGTGGCATGCACATCGATTGTGGAACAGACTCTTCCCTCCCCGCATCCGCACGCCCGCGCCCGAGAAGTACCCCGGGCAGCGCACGGCGTATCTCAAGAACTCATGGCGCGGCGACGGCGTGCCGAGCAAGATGGGAACGAACGGCGTGACCCGGCAAATGAGACGCTCAGCCGAAAGAGGAAAGCGATGAAGCTCACAGCCGAGAACGTACTAAGCGTCATGCACAACTCGCTTTTCGACGACGCAGAGGTCGCACACGGTCGGCATAAGACGCACGGCAAGGAAGTTCGCGGTGTCATCGTGCGATTCATTCTTCACGAAGAGGTTCTTGAGACGCACCGCGCCGATGTCGCGAGCATGCTTCTTGAACTCCCCGAGGTATTCGAGAAGGGGATGAGCTTCCTTGCCGCGTGCAACACACGCGAAGGCGTCGTATGGGGCGATCATCGACACATGGAAGCCCTTTTTGTTCTCGCGATCGGGCTCGGGCTTGCGTCGTACCCGTTGCCGCCCGAACATTGGGACATGCTCCCCGGAGGCATGCCGTACGTCATCGTCAACATGGAGGCGTGCAGAAACATCACGCAAGGAGCCGTGGCATGAGCATCATCGAGATCACACGACCGGGAAAGTTTCAGATCAACTATCGTCTTCGACGCAACGCCGTTGACGCGGGTGAGCCCGGATACACCCGGCTCAAGAGCGACGACCCTGCCGAGGTCGATTCGGCGTTCAGGTGCGATCCCGAGTTCGCCGATTGGATCATGCGACAGTGGAAGCAACCCGCCGTGAGCGCACGCGCCCGCAACATGCTCGCCTTCCTCGCGGGCTTGCTCGTCATGGCAGTAATCGCCGTCATGATCGCAGCCGCACCGAAGGTCCGAGATCAGGATCATCACGCGCATCTCAAGCAAACGGACATCGGCACAGGCGACTTCCAGATGAGCCTTGTCGAGTACGAGCATCACACGTACGTCATCGCGCACAAGACGCGTGAGAGCCGCGTCGATGTCGGTATCGGAATGAGCATGGTGCATGACCCGTCGTGTACTCACCCTAGGTGTCGGTGACTACCATGATCCCGCAGGGCATCCGCATCAGGAAAGCAGTCAAGCTCGCACGCAAACTCGGCGTCAAGGTCGAACGCATCACGGGTGAGTACCGCTTCACGTACGAGCCGCTACGTATCCGAGATCGTTGCAGCGTCACGCCGCGCAACATGACCACACCCCGAGCGATTATCATCTTGCTCAGGCGAGCGGAGGAACATCAGCAATGACGACACGCACGACACCGTACACCGACCTTGAACTCGAATGGATTCTTGAGGACGCCGACACAAGACAGCAACAAGTCGATATTCTCAGGGATCACATCGATCGGGGCGGCATGGTGCGTGCGTCGATCATCCTCAAGGCTACGTCGTGCGAAGACGTAGAACAGGTCAAAGCCCTCATCGTAGAGGTGCAACGCAAGGAATAGCAATGCTCGTATTCACCCGCAAGGAAGGCGAAGAGGTAATCATCGGCGACCCGAAGAACCCAATCGGACGGGTACAGGTCGCGGGCGTCAAGGGCGAGAAGGTGCGCATCGCATTCGACTTCCCTCGCAACATCGAGATTCATCGCAAGGAAATCGCAGATGCCATCAACAACGATCGACGTAATCAAGACCTTCCCGTTGCTCAGCCCAATTGACGACGACCATCCCAACGCACGGCACATTGCGAACTACCTCAAGCGTGCGTACGCGACAGCGCAGAAGAGCAATGACCCGAGTACGCATGTCGGCGCGGTGTTAATCCCGAGCGACAGTCACATGGCGTCTCAGAACCCGATCATCTACGGCTACAACGAGATCATCGGGCTCGGGCAGCACAGCGAACGCGCGGACAGGCCAGCGAAGTACGAGTACGTCGTACACGCCGAAGAGCGGACCATCGCGCACGCCGCACGCTACGGCAAGCGCACCGAGCGTGGCTTCATGTTCGCCCCGTGGTTCGCGTGCATGGATTGTGCGAAGCACATCGGCGAAGCGGGCATTCGGCAAGTCGTCGGGCACATCACGCCCTTCGCGCACACGCCCGAGAGTTGGATCGAGACGATCCAGAAGGCACACCGGATGCTCGTCGATGACTACGGCGTTGAGTTGTACGTCTACATGGGCGAGATCGGCATCACGAACAAGATCAGCGGCGAGACGATCAGTGTGTAAATTGCGTGACGCAATTCGACCCCAAGTGGCGTAGGGTCGGCAGGAGTAACACACATGGATTTGAGTTACACGAATCACATTCCGAGAAAGCCGCCGATCACGTACTACAGCGAGTATGACCCGCGTATCTTGCGATATGTGCATTATTGGGAATTGCACGTACAGCGAGAAGAGAAGTGCGTCACAGGCGCAGACGCCCCATTCGCGGAAGCGGGAATCATCGTGACATGCCCCGTATCACTCTTTTGGAGGTGGGCGTACGTCAAGAGCAGGCACCCCAAGCGGTACAGCCGATACAAGGCATGGAAGGCGAAACGAGAACTCAGGGCCGAGTACAAGCGATGGTACAACGCGTACGTCGAGAATGGACGCCTCAAGATCATCGACAGCGATGAACACCCCGGAGGTATGAGCCGTGCTTGAGCCCGGCGAAGGGCAAATGTGGTGCCCGTGCAAGCCGCTCTACATGGTGACATGGGTTGACGGCTCACGCATCCCCATGTGCTACAGTCACGCTATGTGGGCACGCAAGGTCATCGTCGAGACGCTCGGGGGCTACATTCATCTTGACCCCGACGACCTCAAGCCCGAACACACATGCGAGCAGATCGTCAACATCGATGCAGTCGTTGCAGCAACGCGCAGGCAGATCGAACAAGAGGAACGTCATGAGCAGCACACCGGAACTTGAGTACCGCGTCAGGCACGAAGGCGGCGACCGTCACTACGGGTTCAACTACGGTGAACTCAAGGAGCGCTTCGAGACATGGCGTGATTGCAGCGATCGCAAGTTCAAGAGCGACATCAAAGACATCCTTCACTTCGCGTGCTTCGTGTCGTGGTTCAAGGGCGACGGTCAAGATGCGCTCAGTGATATCGGCATCGTGCATGAACTCGTACACTACCTTCACTTCCCCGATGAGATGGACATCAAGGAACTGCGTGAACTCTTCAATCGCAAGCTCGAACTCGCATAGGAGTACCGATGGCACACGGCGAGAACGCAAAGGCGAACGCGAACAAGGGTGGGCACGACTTCGGCGATCGCCACCCGCGTAGCAAGAAGCCCGGCAGCGACAAGAGCCACAAGCAAGAGACGCACCGCCGCAAACGCCACAGCGACAAGCAAGAACTCAAGCGCAAGTACGGCTTCTAGACAGCAGGCGGCATCATGGTATTATGCGAGCCATGATGACGAAGAAGGCCAAGAAGCGCATTGAGTTTGAGAGCGTGCGTGACATCTTGTACTACTTCGATGATCGGTATCTCGATCTACCGAGCCTCGCGCAAGAGTGCGGGGCTTTGTTTCTTGACATACAACTCAATAAGGGCAACAAGAAGGCAGAGACGTACCTACAGGGGCTCGCTTTGGGCACCCCCGAAGAATCTCACCCTCGTCAGTCGTGGGCGATTGAACGACTCAAAGTGTGGGCTCGGCGCTCACCCGCTTCACGACTTGCGTACGCAGCCAGCAAGACCCGGACACTCAGGATTCGAGCCGAGTCGCTAGGCGTTGAGGTTGAGTAGAAGGGATCGGGCCGTGCATGGCGCAACCGAAACTCACGAAGAAGCAAGCACAAGAGGCGGTCGATCTCGTCAATAAGTACGGGAGCATTCATCGAGCATCGATTGAATCAGGCATCAGCCGTAGTGCGATCAAGAGCCGACTCGATCACGCCGAATCGCGTTGGGGTATAGCGCCCGACCCAACGCTCAGACGCACAGGCAGAGCCGAGACACGGGGCCAGCATGCAGCCGCCGAATCTCGCGAGTGGGATGAGGGCACCGAAGGCGCAAGTCTAGAGATTAAGACACGCCAGCGCATCACCACGAAAGAAGAGGCGCTCGCCTTCGCCGACCTCGATGAAACAAAGTGGCGCACGAAGAACATCAAGATCAAGAGCTACGAGGGCTTCTACAAAGACGAACACGGCACGGGCCATGTCGTGCCGATGTGGGCGATCAGCATCATCGTCGAGCCCGTGCATCCGTTCGACTACGAAGCACAGCGCCAGTCGTTCATCGAAGACATGTCACGGCACGCCCCGAAGTACCGCGCACCCGCACGCGTACGCAAGAAACTCAAGGCCGAGTACATGCTTGAAGTGAGCATCCCCGACATCCATGTCGGCAAGCTCGCATGGCGTGATGAGACTGGCGAGAGCTACGACCTCGATATCGTGCGACGCGTGTACGGCGACGCCGTTGACAAGCTCGTCTCAAACGCACTCGGGGCATACCCCATCGGCAAGATCCTCTTCCCGATGGGCAATGACCTCTTGCATGTGGACACCCCAACGAACACGACAGCACGGGGCACACCGCAGGACGTAGCGGCGCGACACTTCCATGCGTACCGCGAAGCGCGTCTCATGATCATCGAGCAGATAGACAAGCTCAGGGAGATCGCCCCGGTCGAGGTACTTGTCGTGCCCGGCAATCACGATGAGACACGCACACTCTTCCTTGGCGACGCGGTGCAATGTTGGTATCGCAATGACAAGCACGTTGAGGTACGCAACGAACCGAAGCAACGGAAGTACGTACGGCACGGCAACACCCTTCTCGGATTCACGCACGGCGACGACGAGAAACACGGCGACCTCGAAAGCATCATGATCCGCGAATGTGCGGAGTTCTTTGGTGAATGCACATGGCGTGAATGGCATCTCGGACACTATCACAAGCGGAAGATCACGAAGTACGTCGCAGGCGACACACACGGCGGAACGATGGTGCGGATCATCCCGAGTCTCAGCGCGACCGACAAATGGCATTACGACAACGGCTACGTCAAAGGCCCAAAGGGCGCAGAGGCGTTCGTGTGGAGCAAGACGGGCTTCGAGGCGATCTTCAACTACACCCCGCCCGCAGGCTTGTACGAGGCCGTAGGAGAGCCAGCGTGAGACGCGAGAGGGCATACAGGTCGCTAGAACCCCGTCCGGGTCCGTCAGCCGCTCAGATCAAGCTCAGGCGGCTCAGGCGGCATGTGGTCGCATGGTGGCCCTTCTACTTCCTGCCAGCCATTTTGATAATTGCGGCGATCGGCAGACTTTCCGGCTTTATCCCAGCAGGCTAACCATGTCGGAAGTCACAGATAAAACATCAAAGACGCGTGTTGTCGTTGCGGGCGTCGAAGGTAGCGGTACCGAATGGATTGCACGCGCCATTCTCGCGCACCCGGATTGTGAACAGGCAGCGCATTTAAGCTACCCGGCTCGATGGGATGAGAGCCCATACCCTCAAATCATTCAACAGGCACGCGCATCACGGATGCCGATGATCGTGATGATGCGCGATCGCACGATCAGTCAGCGTAGTCGTATCGAGCGGTTTGCGTACAAGAAGCGCCATGTGCGCGGATGGGTACAGGATCGCGAACAGGTCAAGTCGGAAATGTGGAGCGATCTCGCCGACTGGCCCGCGCCAATTACCTTTGTCAGCTACGAAGGATTGATTGACAATGGCTTTCGGTATTTCACACACGTACTTCATGCCATCGGACTTGACCATTCTCGGTATCCGCCGGATGGGTTCAAGCCGAAGGACGGTAACAGGAAATACATCACATGATCGTCAGTGAGCTTCGTCGCTATGCATTCGTCTCATCGGTCAAGTGTGGAACGAACACGCTTTACGAGTTCTTCACGCGCTACGCCGATGGCAAGCGCCATACACAGCCGGATTTTCACAATACCGATGCGGGCGACTACGCTTTGAAGGGATACTACACATTCACATGTGTCCGCGATCCGTATGAACGCGCGCTCAGCATATGGTCAAGCATGGTGAAGCATGATCAAGATCGTTACGGCTTCCAAAGCAATTACCCCGAAGCAGTTGAAGACTTTGAGGTATTCGCCGATTGGCTCGTCAACAATTGGGAATCCGCATCGCAATGGGCATTGAGGCCGCTCTCTCTTTACCACGGGAAGCTCAGCGGCGTCACGGAGTTCATCAAGCTAGAGAACCTACGGCTCGATCTCGCGGCTCTCCCCTTCTTCACGCACGAAGAGGCGTTCTACATCCAGTCGGGGACATGGGAAATTGCGTCACGCAATTCGAGCAAGGAGATACAGCCCTTCCTAGGCGTGTCCCCGCGTGCGGCTCAGATTCTCCACGATTGGGCGGTCATCGACTGCCATGCGTACGGATACCCCGTCAGATCGGCGTAAGGGCCGATTCAGGAAAGTTATCCACACTTTGAGTGAATCCCTTGCATCGGTCCCGCCGATCAATTACGATGTGCAAATCAAGGGAACCGCCCGAGAGGGCACAGATCAAGGGAGCCTCGAAATGAGAAACGTTAGAGCCCGTCAGCAAGCCGTCGTCACCGCCCTCTTCGAGCTTTGCTGTTCGCTCGGCGTGGATCTCAGGGGGCAGACGTTCTCAGTTGGGAACCAGCCCGGATTCCTTGCCGTCCCCCATCGCAACCCGCGTGCAACCGTCGCGTGCAGATCACTCAACCTTGCAGATGCCGAGCGAGCCGTGAGGCAGGCGGCTCAGAACGCGTAGCTCAAACCGAACAAGTGCGCAAAGCAACGACCCCGATCGATAACGCACACGATCGGGGTCGCTTTGCATCCACAGTTGACGGAAAGCCGATGCGTGGGATACTCACATCATGGCGAACGCAAACGCAGCAGCACCGCGCTACGACCACGTTCTCAATGCAGGGGCCGAGTACGAACTCCGCGCTATTGTGTCTGAGGACGGGACGCCGATCGATCTCACGACGTACACCGCCAGCTTCAAGGCTCGCGCGGACTACGACGACGGAACCGTCTTGTTCGACTTGAATTCCGATACCTCCCCGACGTACATTACGATGGACGCGTCGGGGAACCTCAACGTCGATCTCCCTGCCAGTCTCACAGCGGCGTACGCATCAGGGGCTTACAAGTACACGATCAACGTGTGGCCCACCGCGAATACCGATAACGTGCGGCGCGTCCTTGAGGGCGAGATCGAAGTCAGGCCGCAGGTAGTCACATCATGAGCATCATCATCGCAGCCATCGTCGCGGGTGTCGTCATCGGACTCGCTTTGTTTGCCTTGTACTCGATCGGTCAGGCCGTGCATCTCGCGAAGTACGGACACTTCGCAGAGACGAAACTCACACGCAAGCGAGGGTAGCATATGGCGATTTCAGCGGGCATCTCAACGCCGTCAACGGTGCAAGTCGGAAACGTCGTTGCAAATCCCGCAGGCACCCCCGGTACGGCAGGCAAGAGCCTCGAAGTCTTGGGACAGTGGACGACCTCAACGGTGTACAAGTACCGTGAGCTTGTCTACAACAATGGCGCTTCGTACGTGTGCAAGAGCGCACACGCGGCGGCTTCGGTAACCGAGCCCGGCGTCGGCGCGAACTGGACGAACGTATGGGAGCCTTTCGCCGATACGACGATCAATGACTCATCGAGCGGTACGGGCACCACATATTCAAGCTCGAAGATCCTCACCCTTCTCACGCAGAAGGCAGACTCGATCCATAATCAGGCAGCGTCCACGATCAATACAGGCACGTTCGCCGACGCCCTCATTTCCGAGAGTAGCGTAACGCAGCATGTCGGCGCGATCGATCACGATAGCCTTCTCAACTACGACGTAGCGCAACACCGCGAGATCGATGACGGCACCAACGGGCTTACAAACTTGTGGAGTGCGAGCAAGATTGAGAGCTACGCCGATACGAAGGCACCGCTCGTACATACGCACAGCGTCAACGATATCAACACGGGCACGTTCGCAGATGCACTCATCAGTCAGACAGCCGTCACGCAACACAACGCCGCTCTCGATCACGGAACGATGTCGGGGCTCGGCGACAATGATCACAGCGCCTACCCAACCAACAGCGTTGTCTCGACGCTCTTCACAAGCCCCGGCGCAGACTTCGGCGTCCCGGCACAGAATACAATAACAGGTGAGAACGACGGTCAGGGGTTGCTCAAGCTCACGCGTAGCTCGACGGGCACGACCCTTCCGACGAATACCAACGTCGAGATGTTCACGCTCTACGAAGGCGTGACGCTTCTCGGCGGATGGATTGACAGCAACGGCGGTCGCATTGGCAGCGGCAATCATAACGTCACCACACCGGATGGTAGCTTTTTCCTCTTCGACGGCCCCGTTGCCATCGGGCCGAACGGCTTCCTCATGGTTGAGGACGCGGGCGAAGTGCGATGGTACGAGCGCTACGCGTCGGGCGACTACTACATTGCTGAGAAGGCACCCGAGAACCTCACAAGCTCGTTCACGTACACGAAGCCCGTCCCATTGGCGAACGATAGTGACAACGAAGGTGCAACACTTCACTTCGTTGCGACGGGATCGAATCGCGGGCAACAGGAATGGCGCACGAATCGAGGGTCGGCATTTCCGACCGAGGATTTGCATGACGGGTATCGTTTTTATCGCACAGACCTACTGGAATGGTTTACGTATAACGACGGCACCGTACTCGGATCTCCCGTTACACCTTTCTGGATTGGCGACAAGACTTATCCGATCCATGCATCGAAAGATGGGGCATGGGCTGCTGGCGGCAATCTGTTTGGTCCCGATGGTGTAGACATGGGCGGCGGCAGCGCGGACGGTATCTACATGCCGTTTGATATGATTCTTCTATGGGCTTCTATAGTCAACTTGAATTCCAACACGACCAACCTCGAAATTACCGCCAATGGTTCATCGGGGACCGTCATTAAGACTTTGACGATGACCGGAACCAACAAAAAGTCGTGGGTGGAGTCGGACGCATACGCGATTATTAATGAGGGCGATGTCCTCGGATTCCAACGCAATTCAGGGGACAGCGGCGGCAATCTCAACGAGGTCAATTTGTATACCGCGTGGTCGCGATACATCTCGGCTTGACCGTCACAAATTGACAATTGCGTGAAGCAATTCCTCAAGTGGAAATGACGAAATGACGATAGCACGGCGTAGTGTCAGTAGTCGGGAGGATCAACCGACCATCACGCCGGGTGGAACCCAACGCACGAAGCGAAAGGAACCGCATGTATGCTCGTCTCAAGTCACAGAAGCCGGATCTCGTCACGCTCAAGCTCGTCATCATCTTCGGGGCACTCACTCTCGCGATGTTCATCTTCGCAGGATGCTCGACCGCAGCGGGTTTCGGCTCGCTCATGCAGGGCGTCGGCAGAGACATCAAGGACAGCGCCGAAGGCACGCGACAGCGCATGTACGAGAACGGGTCGCACAACTAGGGAGCGCGTCTTGCTTTGCATCGCCGCGTTTGCAGCCCTCGCATGAGTTACCCGCCGTCAAACATGGTTGTCGAAGAAGGGATGCGATGGTACGACCAGCGTTCCGGCGCTGTGTTCGTCTATTGCAGCGGACAGTGGCAACCCGCAAATCAAGCCGCCGCGACACAACGACCTCAACACACTCATCAAATCGTCGAGTGTCGGCACGGCCCGAACCATGAGGTCTACCTCACGATTCGGCTTTATCATATCGAGACAGGCCAGATCAAGGAGTACTCCTGTTACATCGGCGACAATGAAATCATGATGTGGGTCATGTCATCGAGGCGGGATGAAGCGAAGATTGCGATCAGCCGTATCACACATGAGATTGTCACGCAGTACGAGCGAGACATCTCAAATGCACTTCCCGAGTTCAAGCAACGATGGAACAAGAGTCGAGATCAGGCACTCTCGACGATCTACGAAGGCATCGCAAAGACGGTCATCGGACCCGAGTCGCTCAAATGACGAAGCCGACGCACGCATGTCACGGACATCACGCACCGACGCCCCGAGACAAGATCATCGAGGCAAAGGGGCCGTATATCAAGATGTGGCTCAGGCTCACGACCGTTGTGCAACCGTACCTCACGAAGCGAGACATCGACCACATGCGCGAGGGACGCACATCGAGCATCTTCAAGTACAAAGACGGCAAGTTGCTCAGGCTCGCTCTCATCAACGATAAACCGAAGTGGCGGAAGGCTCACATTGACCCCATGCACACGCACACGAAGGAATAGGTCATGATCGAGGCAATCGGTATCGCAGTAGGGAGACTTATCGATGCTGTGCTTCCGATCGAGACGATCCATGAGTACGAACAAGGCGTGAAGTTCCGCTTCGGCAAGATCGTCAAGCTCTACAAGAAACCCCGCATCGTGTTCTACTGGCCGATCATCGAATCGATCGAGACACGCAGCTTCGTTGAGGAAGTCGCCTCGACATCGAGCGTGTGCGTAGACATGGCGTGTGGCAAGACACTCAGGCTCGCCGTCGCACTCCGCTTCACGATCACCAACCTTCAACAGTGGTACACGGCGATTCAGGACTTTGAAGAATCGATGATGGAGCTTGTGCAAGGCCACATCCCCGATGCGGTCATGGACTACACCGCCGACGAACTTCGGAGCAAGAGAAAACAGGTACTAGACGAATTGAAGATTGAGTGCGATGATGTATTCGCGGAGTGGGGTGTCAACCTTGACGACATCCGCTTCAATTGTTTCGCGCGAACGCGTTGCATGGATCACGCCGTAGACATGTCTCATAACGGAGATGAAGAATGAAGATCAGGACGTTCATCTTGTCACTCTTGGCGTGTGTGTTCCCCGCCGTCGCACAGGTTCAGCCGCTCGAACCCGAAGACATCATCGTGTGGTGGCAATGCGCCGCGAATTGCAACAACGACCCGGCGAAGCCGCTCAATAAGCCGACCACCGAGAACCCGATGTGCATGAGCTACGGGCTCTACAACGACTTCGAGAACGGATGGCTCAAGCATCTCACGACGCGCGTGTACCCGCAGTACGAAGACGGCTACCGACGTTTCTTCTTTCATCTCCCCTTCGGTAGCGAGTACGGCAATCACAGCATGGATCTCGATCAGCCGCTCGACAACATCGAGGAAGGGCGACCGGATCTCAACGAGAACTTCATGCGTGCCCTCGATTGGATGGCCGACAACATGCCCGATGCAGAGATCGGCGCATATCTCGGCACGAACGAGGATGATCTCGACGCAGAACTCAACGCGGCCAACGCGGCGGCGCATTGGCAGCGCATCAGCGGCGCGGGCTACAACATCAGGCTCATCACGAACCCGCAAGTGAGCATCGGGTTCGACGCCGCTACCCGCTACCGCGAGGGCGACCCGTACCACAGCTTCTACGCCGTCGCTAAGGCGTACAAGGAACTCCAAGGCCGCAGGACGTACATCGAGGCGATGCCGCGCCGCGGGGAGGACTACAGGGGCGACGGAATGCATGGCCCGGATTGGGCGTGGCAGGCCGACGAGAACTACGTCGTCTTTGAGCGTGCGTACTTCCATCAGCACCGCCGATGGATGCCGGGTGAATCGCCCGTGCCGCTCACGGGGCAGGGCGTGCGCGTCATCTTGAGTGGTCAGGACATCGATCGATGGAACCAGCTTGCAGACGAGCGAGGCTACGACAACGACGATCTCTTCGATTGGGTCGCGAATTGCCATGAGAACGGCTACGAGTTCGCGGTCGGGCTCACGAACCCCGCGCACCCGTGGAAGGGCATGACGGCGCAGGCATTCGCAGACACGGTGAACACCCGACTCGGGTTCATCGACACGGAGCCCGAACCGGACCCCGAGCCAGATCCGCAGCCCGATCCCATCCCGGCGCATCTCGACCTCAACGGCGACGGCGTACTCAACGGCGATGACATCGCACAGTTCACGGAGTTCTTCAACGAACATACCGATCGTGTGAAGCTCTTCGACCTCAACGGCGACGGCGTACTCGACAACACCGATGTCGGTATTTGGGTTGAACAGTTCAAGAACGCGACGGAGCCCGGCGAGATCGTCGAAGACCCCGACAAGCCCGTCGTCTTCTTCATGCCCGGAGCGTATGAGCAACAGAAGCGTGTGATGCAACGCGTCATCGATAACGGCATCAGACCGCTCGTCAGCTACGGGATGCAGATCAACAGCAACAAGCAAGGCGTCTCGAACTACCCGCAGAACATCGACCTCGATCGTCTCGGCGTCAGCTACGCACAAGACCGCATCAAGGCCGGTCAGTTGTGGCAGGGGCGAATCCCGAGTTACGACTTCTACGACTACGAGCCCCGCCCGCGTGAAGGCGAAGAGGGCATTGCGTGGCTTCACAAGACGACGTACGATGACTTTGACATCGCACTCGCGCAACTCGCTCTCTCCGAATTGCGTGACGAAATTCATACAGCCTTCTACGGGCCGACGATACCGCGTGCCCTCGATGCGCCGCGACCCGTTGACATCGAGGCGTTCAAGACGATCGTTCCGATGATCGACGGCTACGAGTACATCACGCTCAACCTCTACCCGCGCAGCAACGCGCACCCGATCACCGACGCGAACATCGAACGTCACCGCAAACGCATTCAGGGATGGCACGAACTCTTCATGACAGTCGCAGACGGCAGACTCGTCATGCCGCTCTTGTGGCTTGATCCGAACATCCCCGACATCGACTTCTATGTCGAGTTCTACCTCACTGAACTCAAGAAGCTCGGCGTGAAACGTGTTGGATTCTGGATGAACCCGTCGAGCGAATCGATGGGCGACAGGCTCGTCAAACTCATCGACGCAATCAGTGAAGACATCACAACGTTCGCCGAGTAAGATGACGACATTCACTCTCTTCGCGCCCTCGTTGGGCGTGGATCTCACTCTCGGAGCGCCCCGGACCTAACCCATCCGGGGCGTTCTTTGACGGCACAAAGAGGCGCGGTACGATGGCTCTCAGCGCAGGAGAATCGTCGGATGAACAAAGAAACATGGCTCTTCATGCCAGTCGTCAACCCGGACATGTGCGCGCGTCACATCGGCGCATGGAAAGAGGCCGGGTACAAGATTGCCCTCTTGCAAGACCGTGTTCAATTCGACGTACCCGAGGCCGATGTCATCCTCAGACCGTGGAACAACTACATCGGCTACGCGGCTTCTGTGAACTTCCTCGTCAAAGCCGTTGCCCCCGTTGATTGCGGGCTCTACGTGTTCGCGGGCGAGGACATGCGCCCCGACGAGAAGCACGCACTCACCGAGATCCGCGACATGTTCTTTGAGAAGTTCATCGACGGATTCGGCGTGATGCAGCCGACCGGCGACGACCTCGACGGCACCGATCGTATTTGCGGCTCGCCCTTTGTGGGCGCGGCGTTCGCTCGTCAGTGGAATCATGGGCTCGGCACGTTCTGGCCCGGCTACAACCATTACTTCGCCGACGAGGAACTCTTCAACACGGCGGGCTCGCACGGGCTCTTGTGGCAGAACCCGGAACTCACGCACTATCACGATCACTGGACACGACCGGGCAATGATAAGCCCGAGCATCACGCACCGTTGCACACGCGATGGGAACACGACAAAGCTCTATTTCACTTCCGAAAAGAAGCGGGCTTCCCCGGTCACGAACCCTTCACGCACGCGACGGCAGCACGTACCAAACAAAATTGAGCTTCTGCGCGAGCGGTGTCGGGGTTGCAAGGCCCCGGCCCGCTTTGTCCATCGGAGGAAGTATGTACAGTCAGCGCGACGAAGAGCCCGTCATACTCGAATACTTCGCAGGTCGCGACAATGGTCGCGTTCTCGATATCGGGGCGTACGACGGCAAGACGTTCAGTAACACGCTCGCACTCATCGAACGCGGATGGGGCGGCACACTCATCGAAGCCAGCGCCGGACCCTTCGAGGCGATGTGCCGACTTCATGCAAGCCGAACCGATCGGATCAACCTCGTACACGCGTGTCTCGCGATGCACTCGGGGACTGTCATCCCGTTCTACTCAAGCAACGATGCCGTCGCGTCAGACGACCCGGAGCATTACAAGAAGTGGAGAGAAGCCGCGAACTTCATCCCGACCTTCGCGGTCGGCGTCAACATCTGCGATGTCCTCAAGGTCGTCCCCGGCCCGTACGAGTTCATCAACATCGATGTTGAAGGGCGAATGACAGAGCATCTCTTCCTCGCCCTACCGTACTGCGACCTCAAGACCGAACTCGTTTGCGTCGAACACAACGGCACGAACCCGAGAGAGATCGAGCGTTGGGCAAAGATGGGTGCCGACATGGGCTTCGCGCTCACGCACACTACAGGCGAGAATCACATCTTCCGAGTTCCCCGATGACCCAGCCGCTCAACATCGAGAACGCACCGCTCTTGAGCGTGTTGATCCCGTCGATCCCGTCACGGGTGCCGCTCATGGCGAACTTGCTTCACAAGCTCGACGATCAGATTGGCGACCTACCCGTTGAGGTACTCGTCTTGATCGACAACAAGAAGCGAAGCATCGGGCTCAAGCGTCAGTCGTTACTCGAAGAGGCACGCGGCAAGTTCGTCGCGTTCGTCGATGACGATGATGATGTCATGCCCGATTACATCACATCGATCGTCAGCGCGATCAAAAAAGACCCCGATGTCGATGTCATCGTGTTCGATCAGCTTTGCAGCTTCAACGACTCGCCCCCGGTCATCATTCGCTTCGGCATCGAGTACAAGGCCGACACACAAGTTAACCTCGCAGCCGAACCCGCCGCGTACCGTCGCCCGTGGCATGTGATGGCATGGCGTCGTGGGCTCGCGGCCCAAGGCCGCTTTGCCGACAAGATGTATAGCGAAGATTCGGCGTGGGTCGATGAAGTCGCACCTCTCGCAACGTCGCAGACGCGCATCAACAAGCCGCTCATCAAATACCGCTACAACGACGAGATCACGGAGGCCGTTCATGGGGAATGATTACGTCGTCAATGTGGCAAAGGGGTCATGGTATCCCGATGGACAAGAGCGTCTACGCGAGTGTCTCGCCGAACAGGGATGGCACGGGAACTACTTGAGCTACCGAAACCGGATGCCGCCCGATTGCCCAGAGCATCAGGTGAGGCCGTACGCGTTCAAGCCCTACGCGATCGCCTCAATTCCCGACAAGCCCGATGTCGTCGTGTGGCTCGATGCGTCGATGGTTCTCGTCAACCCGCTCGACAAGATCATCGAGCGTACCCGCGAGCATGGCGCGTGCGTGTGGGATTCAGGATGGGCGCTCGGGCAATGGACGAAAGACGAAGCACTCGCGATCTACGGAGTCACTCGCGATGAGGCGATGACGATACCGCTCATCGTTGGCGGGGCGTTCGCACTCGATCTCAGTCACACACGCGGCGCAGCGATCTTCGCTCGCCTCTTCGAGTACGCGCAACACCCGACTCTCTTCGCGGGTGCATGGGACAACAACGCAGGCAACCTAGGCGATAGCCGATGTCTCGGGCACCGGCACGACATGCCCGCACTCACGCTCGCTTGTCGCGAGTACGACACGGACATCATCCGCGATGGGTCATGGTTCAGGTACGACGCAGCGCCGAGCAACGACGACATCATCATCGCACTCGGTAAGGGAGAACTGTAATGGACAGCAAGAAGAACGACATCAAGGGCAAGAAGCTCACGAAGAAGCCCGAGCCGCCGAAGGAAGAGATCAGGAAGCACAGCGCCTATGAGATCGTCAATACGGTCAAGGGCCGTGCGCTCGGGCGTGTCGTCACGCTTGAGAACACCCTCGAACAGTGTCACCGCGTCATGTCGCAGCGAATCCCCGGCGACTTCGTTGAATGTGGCGTATACGCGGGCGTACACGTTGCGCTCATGGCGCACGCCGCACGCACGGCATTCGACCCGCTCGGGCGTCAGCGAGCCGTACACGCGTTCGACAGCTTCGAGGGCATCCCACACGCAGGCCCGAAGGATGACGAGACGATCACCGAACTCATCGGCACGAAGTACGACAAGCCGGGCAAACAAACCACGACGGGTATCTCAGCTTGTTCGCTCGATCAGGTGAAAAAGAACATGCGCGAATGGGGCATCAACGAGGATGCCGTCACGTATCACCCCGGATGGTTCAAGGACACCGTACCGACCGCAGCGCCGAACTTCGGCCCGAACAGCATCGCGGTTCTGCGCCTAGACGGCGATCTCTACGAGTCAACGAAGGTGTGTCTCGAAGAGCTTCACCCGTACGTGCGCAGCGGCGGCACCGTCATCATCGACGACTACGCCCTCACCGGATGCCGTGAGGCTCTCGAAGAGTATCTCGGCGGGCACGGCATCAAGGTCGAGATGAACGTCATCGAGGGCGGCGGCGGTCCCGCATGGTACATGAAGCCATGAGCAGGCCGACAGCGGTACAGGCAGGGCTCAGCCGAAGCGGATCGACACTCGCCTGGCAAATCATGTGCGACTTGCTCAAATCGCCCGTGTGTAAGACGCATGAGTACATTGATTATGGCAAAGTTCCGGTTGTCGTGACCATTCGACATCCGTTGGATGCCATAACAAGCCTTGCCCGCGCCAGCGCTAAACCGGAATCTCTATGGATCGTCAAGAACACGGCGAATGAGATGCTGAAATTCATGGATCGTCACAAGGGTCCGATTCTTGTTTTGAGGTATGAATCGTGGTGGCCCGACCTTGCAAATTGCGTCACGCAAATAGCTGATTTTTTTGGCATTCAATGTATCGGTGATGACCTTGGGAAGATTCTTCTTCGTCGCAATATGACAGCGAACAAGGCCATTGCGGATCGGCTTGATAGTTGGGATGATCGAGATGCGACTGAGAACCTTCACGGCAATCACATTGGAAGCGGGAAAGTTGGGCAATATAAGAGTTCGATGGGTTCATCTATGAAGCTTATTGCCAATCGTGAATTGCATGACTTTATGAACTACTTCGGATACGAACTATGAGAAGCGAAGACGCAAAGATTGTCGGCATGATGCTTGTGCGCAATGAAGGGTGGATCATCAAGGCGTCCGCCCTCATCGCTCTTCGCTGGGTCGATGAACTTGTCATCATGGATGACGACAGCGAAGACGAGACAGCCGACCTCATCATCGATGTGTGTCGCATGGCGGGAACCGAACGCGTGTTCTATTACGCCAACCGTCGCGATGATGACCCCGATGTGTGGCGTGAGATGGAGCTTCGCGAGCAGCTTCGCCGTCACGCAGAAGAACGCAACCCGACGCACTACGCCATCATTGACGCCGACGAGATTCCGGTTGCGCCGATTGTGCCGCAGCTTCGTCGCATCGTTGCGGAGTGCCGACCGGGCGAAGGCATCAGCGTTCCGATGCACAGCCCTTATCACAGCACGACAACACGCCGCGTCGATGGCAGTTTCGAGCCAGCGGGCGGCATCTTCATCGGCTACCGCGAGACGCCCGGCTCAGGGTGGGCACCCGCAGGCGACGGCTATCAACATCACGCACGTTGCCCGCAGGGTGTACGCAATCAACTTCCGATGTACCCGGCGAGCGACGGCGGCATCATGCACATGCAGTTCGCGAGCAAGCGCAGGCTCGAAGTCAAGTCGGCGTACTACAAGGCCCTTGAAACCATCCAGTACCCCGGACGAATGAGCCCGGACGAACTGAACAAAAAGTACGATTGGACGCTTCAACAGCAAAGCAAGCAAACGAAGGACATTCCCGCCGAGTGGTGGGAAGATCACCGACAGAAAGGTCACGCGACGCACATCGATCTTCAGCGCGAGCCGTGGCAACTTGAAGCACTCAAGCGACTCATTGAGACGTACGGCACAGGCCCGTTCGTCGGACTCAACATGCACGGAGCGTTCGAGTAATGCCGAAGGGCCGCATCAACCTCGTCATTCTCGCGGCCCCGCGTGCGGGCACTACGTACATGGCGCACGTACTCAACGCGTGTGGCTTGCGGACGTTCCATGAGACGTATTTCGCACCGGGTCAGGTGCCCGCAGCGTGGCGCTACGACGGCTACTACGGCGAGGTCAGCCCGGCAGCGTTCGCACTTAGGAAGAACATCCCAAAGAGTGCGATCGTGCTTCATCAGGTGCGCAACCCGATCGAGTCGGTGAACTCGCTCTTCTACACCGCACATTGTCGATGGCACAGTGACGGCACCATTCACGCAAATGCAGGATGGAGCCAACGGGCTTGGGACTTGCTCTATCTTCGGAGCTTGCGTGATGTGCAATGGTCGCCCGATCGTATGAGGCGATGCGCTCAGTTCTGGCAGGCGTACAACAAACGCATCAGTCAGTTCGTCACCGAGCGGAAGGGATGGCGTTACCGCGTCGAAGATGTCAACGCCGAACTCATCAAGCGCATCTTCGATGCAGTCGGACAGCCGCACGACAAGTACGACGATGCACGTATCGAGGATGTCATCGCCAACACATCCAAGATGATCAACCGATTGAAGCGCGAACCCGCGTGCGTCTTCGATTGGGAACACATGACGCGGAATCAAATCACTCAAGCCGCAAACTACGGATACACCCGGTCGGCGGCGTAGTGTTTAGAACGTGATGAACCCAAGGGAGAGCCATGAGTACAGTCGCTTCACCGTTTCGGTACGAACTCGCAGAGACAATTTTCAACACACGGCTCAAGAGAGATGGCGTCGAGACATGGGAAGACCTCGCACGACTCGTCGCACAAGATGTATGCGGCGGCATCCTCAGCGCGAGTGAGGTCGAAGAGATCACGCAGATCATTAGTCGCATGGAGTTCATTCCGGGCGGTCGTTACCTCGCGTACGCGGGCTTGCCCTTGAAGTATTTCCAGAATTGCTATGCCCTCATCAGTGAAGAGGACACCCGCGAGAATTGGAGTGACACGTACCACAAGGCTTCGTCGTGTCTCATGACGGGCGGCGGCATCGGCAACAACTACAGCAAGTATCGAGCGAGCGGCGCACCGCTTAAGCGAACGGGCGGCATCGCATCAGGCCCTATTCCGTGCATGATGGCGGTGAACGAGATCGGGCGTGCGTCCGTACAGGGCGGCGGCAGACGGTCAGCGATCTACGCATCACTCGCCCGCGAACACGGCGACGTACATGACTTCCTCGCTCTCAAGAACTGGCATGAGGTCAAGATTCCCGGCACCGAGATCACGCTCAAGGAAGCAAAGGAAGCGCAGTTCGATTTCCCCGCGCCGATGGATCACACAAACATCAGCGTGCAGTACGGCGACGAATGGCTCGCCCTCGAAGACCGCGCAAGCGATGAGGTCTTCGTCAAGAACTGCGTTCAGGCAATGCAGACCGCAGAGCCCGGCTTTCAATTCGACTTCGGCGATCAGGCCCATCACATCGGTCGGAACGCTTGCACCGAATTTATCACCGACGATGACGGCGACGCGTGCAATCTCGGCAGCGTCAACATGTCACGCATCAACAGCGTCAACCGCTTCGCCGAAGTGTGCGAACTTGCGTCGAAGTTTCTCTATTGCGGCACGATGCGAAGCACGACACCGTACGAGGGCGTGCGTGTTACCCGCGACAGAAACCGCCGTGTCGGGCTCGGGCTCATGGGCGTGCATGAATGGCTCTTGAAGCGCGAGATGCCCTACGAGGTCACAGACGGGCTCAGGGCGTGGCTTACGGTGTACAAATCAGAGTCAGAGCGTGGGGCCAACGAGGTAGCCGACCGCAACGGACTCCCGCGCCCGAAGGCGTACCGCGCCATCGCGCCGACCGGCACGATCGGCATCTACGCAGGCACGACGACCGGCATTGAACCGATCTACGCCGTCGCGTACAAGCGCCGCTACCGCGACGGGCTTGCCCATCGGTATCAGTACGTCGTCGATGCAACGGCGAAGGTCATCATCGACGAACTCGGAACCGACCCCGAGAAGATCGAGACGGCGCTCAGCCTCTCGCACGATGTCGGTCGGCGCATCAAGTTTCAGGCCGACATTCAAGACTTCGTTGACATGGGCATCTCAAGCACGGTCAACCTTCCGGCATGGGGCACCGAACACAACAACCCCGATCGCGTTGGGCACTTCGCTTCAACGCTCGCCAAGTATGCCCCGAGACTTCGGGGTATCACGTTCTACCCGGACGGCGCGCGTGGCGGTCAACCGATCGAGGAAGTTCCGTACGCAGAAGCCATCAAGCACGAAGGCAAGAACTTCGCCGAAGAGTTCACCGACGTATGTGCCCTCGATGGCACCGGCTCTTGCAACGACTAGGAGATCACATGTCACTCATCGCATTCATCATGGGTCCGACATGTGCGGGCAAATCCTCATTCATCGACTACGCGACGAAGAACTTCCCCGACATCTTCGGTGCCGTGGAGGTAGGCAAGATCCTTCGCGAGAAGTACAGCCCCGAATACTTCAAAGGGCAGAACAACCCGAGGCACACCGCCGATGAAGCGTGGGGATTGTGTGAGTCGCTCGTCGAAGCGCACATCAACGACGGCACGCCCGTCATCCTCGTCGATGGTCAGCCGCGAGACATCCCGCAAGTTGATCTCGTCATGAAGTCATGGGGCAACACACACCGCGAGTTCATCATCGTCGATGCACCGCTTCACGAACGAGAGCGTCGCGCCCGCACATCGCGGATCGGGCCGGACCTTGAGACGCTCGCCATACCGCGACTCACGCGGGACATGCAGAGCTACTACAGCGTCCTTGTTCGGATGATGGAGTACGATGTACGTCCGCTCGTCGTTGACACCCATAGCGAGACGAACCCCGTGCCCGCGTTCACGGATTGGCTCGCACAACGCGCAAAGGAAGACCACAATGAGTGGGGACCGCGAAGCATTCGTCGATCTTGGCCCTATCTGTCCCGAGAAGTTCCAACCGATGCGGGGTCGAATCCTCGTACGTCGTGAACCACCCCCGGCGACGTATGGCAAGCTCGTCTTACCCAACAAGGACGCGAACGACCGTCGCTTCGAGACGACAACCGCACGCGTCGTCGCACTCGGGCCGAAAGACATGACGCTCAAGGGTGCCGACGTTGAGTACGGCGTGAACGTCGGAGATCGCATCCTCATCAAGAAGTTCAGCGGTACAGATTGCATCATCAACAGAGATGCGAACTACAACATCCTCGCAGAGCTAGACATCCTTGCTGTGCTTGAAGAGGGCGTCGAACTCGCCATTCAGTAGCGCGACACGACATCCAGAGCCAGAACCGCCCCCCGGCGTGCCAGCCTTCAGCGCGTCGGGGGTTCTTGTTGAATTGCGTGGCGCAATTGACGCTACGCGATGCTCGGGTACATTGGGGTTCGTCGATCGATACCCAATGGAGGCCCCATATGGCAACCGCAGCGAATGGCAACAACGGTCAGACAGTCGGGTCAACCGATGAGGTTTTGTTTCAGGCCACAAATGACAGTGGTTCGCAGATCAACAACGCGAAGGCGATCAGCATCTACAACGGTGACAGCGCCGAGACGTTGCTCGTTCGCCCCGATTGGTACAGCGCATCCGAGTACATTCCGATCCCCGCAGGGAAGTCTCTCACGTTCGAGAATGATGAACCGGGTGCCGCGATTATGCGCATCACCGCCAAGCGTGGCGGTTCGAGTGATGTGACTTCGGTCGGGTGGGGTGTGACAAAGGTCGGCTTCGGTGAGTCGCTCCGATCATGATCATAGATGTCATCAATATCGGGTTAATGATGACGGCTACCTTGTGTTACGGCGTCATGGTCTGGAAGCGGTTTCGAGTTGACGGGTCGCAATGGTTGACACTCGGATTTTTTCTTATGACCCTTCGCCGCGTGTCGAACTATATCGTCAACTATGTCGATTTTGAATTGCCGGAATTTGTTGTCTACTTCGATCGCCATCTTGGACCGGCAATTATCGCATTTTGCATGCTGATCGCTTCGGTCAAGATTGGCACAAGCCTCATGACATCTTCTGTCATTCAAAAACGTGTAATCAAAGAATGGAAAGAGGCGATTGAGAATGCCAACTGATTACGTTGCCCCCATTATTGGTGCTCTCGCAGGTGGCGGCTTGGGTGCCGCGATTATCAATGCTGTTGCGTCACGCAAGAAGATCAACGCCGAGGCTGGAAGAATCGAAGTCGATGGCGAGGTTCGTCTCGTTGAAGTAAGCACCGCACTTGTGCAGCAACTTACCTCGCGTGTTGAAAGCTTGGAAACGCACGTTGCCAATCTTCAAACACAGGTCATGGAACTCAGCCGGGAAAACGGTGAACTCAGGACAGAGAACCGATTGCTCACAAAGCACATCGATGAAATCGAAAAGAAGCAAAAGGATAATCGCGACGACTAGCGTCTTGCTGATCTCGGGGTGCCGAGGCGATATGCGTCCCGACAAGTTCAGTGCGGGCGTGCGAACGCCGACCGTGCGAGCGATGGAAGACGGCGACCTAGACGGCACAGCATTTCAATTCGGGCTCACATGGGATTTGAACGACCGGCGTAGGTCGTCACTCGAAAGGTTAGGAGACAAACCGTGAAACCGGGATACCAGACAACGGAGTTTTGGGGGAAGGTGTTCATTCAGCTTCTCGTCTTGCTCAGCATGGGCGGCGTCCTGAACATCGCCCCCGAAGCGGCGCAGGAGTACGGCTTGCAGATCATCGCCGGGCTCGAAGGCGTGTACGCGGGCGGGCGTTCGCTCTACAAGGGCATCGGCAGGCAACAGGATTCTTCGACATCGTGACACGCCCCGGCGTGTCGTCACATCAGCACTCCGCGTAGGAGAAGCACATGTTCGGACGATTCAGCACGAAGATCGCACTCATCACGTTCGTTGCCGTGGCAATGTTCATGGTCGGGTGCAAGACGCAGAGCCCGACACAGAAGTACCGCAGCGCGGTTCAGGCGTATGATGGTGCGGTCAGTGTCGCGACCGTCGCCATCAATAACGATTGGGTCGATCTCGAAACCGCCGAGACGATGGGCTCACTCGAAGGGGTCGCGTACAACCGGCTCGTCGCAATGCGCGACCAGCTTCGGGCCGATCCCGACGCAGAACTCGGGAGCGAACTCGATCAGGTACTTGAGGTCATCAGGGCTCTCAAGGCTCTCGCAGGCCCCGCACCGCCCGAGGGCGACCCGAGTGACCTCCCGTTGCCGTCACGCCCGTAGGGGCGATTCGGCGGGTTCACAGAGAAGCACAGGTAGGAGACACATCGCATGATTCCCGCAGGCATCTTCTCAGCACTTCAAGCCGTCGAGCTTGGAGTCGTGACGTTTCAAAAGGCTTGGGCTTTCATCCGAAGCGCAAGCGAAGAGCAGCGCGATCTCACCGATGACGAGCTTGCCGAACTCGACATCAAGAGAGACGCAACACACAGTGATTTCCTTGACGCCCTTCGTCGCAAGCGCGAACGCGACAGCGGGTGAACTCAGAGACGCGCAGGAGAACGCATGGCGAAGAAGCCCAGCAAGAAGGCGGTAACGCCGCAGGAAAAGGGCGTGCCGATCTCAACGGTACGGAAGATCCTCAAACTCACGGCGGCGTATGCAGCGCACAGCGAGGCGGCGGGCAAGAAGTTCGGTGAATTCCTTCAAGCTCACGATGTACCCGCCAAGATGCTCAACGAGACTCTCGAACTGTACGGCATCGAGGGCGACACGAAGCCCGCACTCACGCGTGAGGCCATCGCGACGCACGGCATGACCGGCGACTTCGACGAGGTTCTCAAGATCATCGACACACGAATTGCGTGACGCAATTGCGAGCCGGGCGAGAGCCCGGTTTCGCATATTCATTACCCGGAGGTAGCCGCCATGTTGCATCATTTCAACAATCAACAGAGCAAGACCGCGTATGTTGCCTTTGAAGACCCCGGTGATGAATGGGCGAATATCGGTACGAATGACAGTTTCACGATCATCTTGCCGATCACGTATGTTGATAACTCGAACTCGACGAACTCGTCACTCAAGACCGTCGCAACCGGCACGGATTCAGCAGGCCCCACCGATACATGGGCATTCGGTATTTACAATCAATCGGGCGGCGCGTTTCGGCTTCGATTCGATAGCCCTTCCGGCGCACGGTTGTTCTACCCGGATGCGACAAACCTCACGACGCCCGCACCATTGCTCGATGTCCCCGCTTGCTTGGCAATGGTGTACGACGCGACGGCAAACACACTCGACTTCTACCTCACGGTCGCGACCGAAGACGCCGTAGATGGTACGTCTCAATGGTCGATGTCTACCCTTAGCGAATCGGACGGTTCAGTCTTCGCAACCGATCGCATTCACATCGGCGGCAGAGATAACGTCGGCTCGTACCCCACATCGGCAGCGCGTCAGCCCGCGATCGGGTGGGCGGTCGCGTGCCCGGTACTTCGTAGCGGTGCGATGTCGGCAGCAGCAATACAGACGATGATGGACCGCAAAGATCCCGGCGCGTTCTACCTTGATACGGATGGACAGGGCAGGGCCGACATTCTCAATCAGATCGGCGATGACATGTCGGGCACAGCATGGTTCCCCGGAGCAGCGGGTTCACTTCCGGCATTCAGCGAATATAGCAGTTACGACGCGACGGGCCATGCGACCGCAATGACGGGAGAAGTTGGCTTAGACGCATCGTCAAACGCACGACTTCTTAATCCGCTCGATCACGGATGGGAAATTGATCCGACGCTTGTCGGCAACTCACTCAACCTCGCCGACAACGCACGACCGAATGTGAAGTTTGAGAACACATGGTTCAAGAACCTCGTTGACGGCGCACCGAGTTCCGGCATCTTGTTCACATCCGCCAACAGTCGAGGCAACTCGGGTGCGTCGTACTACCCCGATCATCTCGACGTTGCAGGTGTCTCGGGCGGCGAGTACAACACGGTCGGGCTCGACTACGCAGACGACTATGCATCCAATGGCGAAGACGACTTTAACCGATCCTTCGGCAATGGTTATGTCTCCGCGCACCCGGATCGGTTCATCGGCTACGCGGTCGAATCGATCTACGGCGGGAATCAACCGCCCTTCCCGAACCCGCCGCTTGCGCACGCGTTCACGGCATGGGACAACAACGGCGCGAACATGCGGCAGATTCGCGCGGGCACATTGCTCAGCGGCGATAACTTGTACCTTCGGGACTGGACCCGACTCTTCTATCTTGGAGGTGGTAACTCCGATTTGAGCGAAGGCATCGGGCTCAGCAACGGCATCGCCATTATGCCGACCGACAATTGCTACTTCCCCGTGTCGAACTTGTGCGGTCGCGATCCCGGCGATGAACTCACGGTACTCGCGATTCTCATTGAGCATCCCAACGCTCCCGATGATGTCGATGTCGAGGCCGGGTACGTCAACAGCGCCGGCACATGGGTCGATGCGAGCGCCGTTGATTCCGAGACAGGCATTGACCTCGATACGACTGTTGAATCAGGGACCGTCAATGGGACATATGTCGATGGAGGGACAACGATCCGTCTTCAAGGCAGCGGCATAGGTGGACATTCATCGGGCGACATGATTGTCATTGAGCCAGCAACTTCAACGAGTTATCGAATGTGCGGCGTGCTTGCCGAGAACTGGCCCGCACTCGCCCTATCGGGCAACTTTGATATTGAGCATCAGATCGGAGACGGCACACGCATTCCGTCGAATGGCGATAATATGTGGGTTGGTCCTTGGGATTATCGCGTCGTTGCGATCACCATTCCGGCAAGCGCGTTCGGTACAGGGGAGGGCGAAGTAAATAACAACTGGCCCGGTATCCGCATCACAAACAATCACGCATCGCGCCCGCTTCATGTCGCAGGCATCATTCCGATTAGCAACGGGCTTGCGACCGTCGTTGCACTCGGACAGGGCGGGAGCGGATACGGCAGATGGACAGGTACGGGAAGTAGTTCGCACGGCATGTTCTATAACGCCGACTCGAACGGCAAGCGACCGCTCACGAAGCTCTTTGAGGCGATCGGCCCGACGTACGCGAAGGCATGGCTCATGCACGGCGCGACACAGAGCGGCGGCGGTACAGCGTTCAACGATGTCGCCAATATGGCCCCATCATGGTTGGGTGTGTGTGCCGTTGCCGATGCTGCGATTAGCAACAGCGAATTCGACGACACCAATCTCGATACGTACTGGACGGGTGTCTACGACACGATCGACATCCCATTCATCGGCGACCTTTTGCACAAGGGCGGTCATCCGATGTCGCGAATGCTTTGCTTCGAGCAAGCCGACGCATCGCATCACACGACACTCGGACATCAGCGCATGGCAAATGTGTTGTGGACCGCGTTTGAGAACACCGACAATGTTGATATTTCCGTGTCAACAGGTGGAGCGAGTATCACGAAGAACGGTCCCGGTTTCAGTGATGGCATGGGTGCGCAGGCCGGTTACGGGTTGTGACACAAACCGACCGGAGGGCAGTACCATATCCGAGCGAACAGTTCGCGCGTCGCAGCGTAGGAGATATGTCATGTTGTTTAATGTCCCGGTTCACGCATGGAGCGCAAGCATCAACGGGCTCGCCGTCCCGAATAACACGATGCTTGATTCAGGCAGAGAAGTTCACATCAAGTGCTATACCATGTGCGGCGATGAAACCGCAGACGGTGAGTACGTCCTCCAAGAACGAATGAGCATCGAAGAGGCGGCGCGTCGTGCGCAGATCGCGGCATCGATTCAGCATGTGACACGACGCGCGTGCAAGAAATGTCGCGATCAGTACCAGCATGGCACGAACCATCATGAGAAGGACTTCTTGAGGGCGACGTACCCGGAACTTGGGCCGATCATCGGACTCGACGTACGAGGCAAGTACGGCGTCTTGATCGGTGACGCGATCCCCGAGGAACTCGGCGAGACAGATCAGCACATGCTCGATACGTTCCGTGAAGAGGGCCGTCAACAGCAAGAGAAACTTCGCGAGCTTCGCGAGAAGATGGGTAAGGCGTAAAGCTCATGGCGAAGCGGGCGACAAAGAAGTCGCCCCGACGCACCGCGAAGAAGTCGATGCCGTGGCTCGAAGTCGTCGAGCGACTCAGATCCGAGACAGAGGATCAGCAACACCGGCTCAAGCTTCTCGGGTCGCTTTGGGGATGGGCCGACTTCGTTGCGGCGTGGTCATCCGTTGCACAGCCGATCATCGCACACGCGTACCCACTTGACCGCGTGTACACAGGTGCAGAGAAGATCGACGAGATGCACTATTGGGCGTGGTCACTCATTGAGGACACGGGCGCGGTAGACGCCGCTCTTGAGTTCGTCAACGAAACGGCACCGCTCGCATCGCTCGATGTGGTGCAATGCTTCGACACGCTTCGCGGTGCGTACATGATCTATCCCGATGGGGCGGTCAACTCTCATGTCATGCAGCGTGTACACGACGAAGCGCAGGCAGCGCAGTCGGCGATCAGCATCCGGTCGAACACGCGGCTCATCAAAGCCATCCAAGCCGCCGCGTATCTCGACAAGGTGACGAAGAAACACGAACACAAATTACGGAAGGACGCGTGATGTACGACGTTGCATCCATCACGTACCCTTGGCTCGGCGGCGAGGGCTTCATGTGCGGTCGCGCCGCAATCAAGCTCCGACTCGGCAAGACGAGCAAATCAAGGAACACCAGCGCACACGCGATCGCGCAGAAGATTCATAGCATCGCGCCGATGAACAGCAAGAACACGCCGCGATGGGTTGCCATCATCGGTGATGTCAATCAGGCCGACAACCATCTCAGGCTCGTACTCGGCAGCACGATCGACAAGCTCGTCTATATTGAACACGGACCCTCGTCGATGTGCGACCCGAGCGGCATTCTCCCGATTTGGGACCATGTATGCTTGCGGACGAAGCTCCCCGCGAACCCCGAGAAGATTCAGATATTTCACAGCGTCATCGTGGAGGGCGGCGCGACACCCGGACAAATCGAGGAATTCAATCTAAAACTTGAGAAGATTGGCTACAACGGCGAGCGGTACATACAAGACAACAAGCGAGCCCGTTCACTCTTGCGGAAGCAAGCCCGCGAGTGGCGGCTCACAGCCCCGGTAGGAATTGCGTGACGCAATTAAGGCGTGCATCTACGGCGATTGCCGATTCGCGACAGCGGATGCGCCATCGGATCAAGCCGACGAAGATCGCGAACGTCGTCGAGACGAAGACGCCGACCTTCAACGTCAGCGCCCCGCAGTTCGAGCTACTCGCCGACAACGATCACTTTCTCACCGCACTTCTCGGCGGCATCGGTGCGGGCAAAACGTTCATCTTGGCGCGGTACATCCGACGCAAGATGCGTGAGGAAGCGGGAACCGGCACCATAGGCGGAATCTTCGCGAACACATACCAGCAGTTGAATCAGGCGACGCTACCCGAGTTGTGGTCGGCGTTCAACGAAGTCGGCATGGAGTACGGACGCGATTACGTGTTCGGTGAGATGCCCCCGAAGTTCTGGCATGATTTCCGCTCGAAGTTCGGCAAGAAGCACAACAACGTACTCAGCGTGCGCGAGTGGGGTCAGGCGATTTGTCGATCGCTTGAGCAGTACGAGAACATCCGTGGTATCGAACTAGGATGGGCCGCGCAAGACGAAGCTCGCGGCGCGAAGCGCGAGGCGTTCGATGTCATCATTGGTCGTCTTCGTTGCCCGCTCGCGCACAACCGTCAGTATAAAATGGTGACTTCGCCGAACGGGTACGACTGGCTCTACGAGATCATGGTCGAAGAGCCCGAGAAGAAGCCCGAGCTTCAAGACAAGCGGCGGCTCATTCACACGAAGACCACCGACAACCCGAGTCTCGATGACGAGTACATCGACACGATGCTCAGTCTCTACGATCCCCGTTTCGCGGCGCAGGAGATCGAAGGCAAGTTCGTCTTGCTCACACAAGGTCAGGTGTATCACCAGTTCAACCGCGCGATTCACATGAAGACGATCAAGCCGAGCCCGTCGCTTGGCTATCAGATTTGCTTCGACTTCAACCGCAGCCCGTTCAGCGTCATCATCACGCAGACGGCGATGAACAAGAAGCTCGGCACCGAGATTGTCTTCGCGATCGATGAGGTTGTGATGAACGATTGCGGCACCACCGAGATGTGTCGTGAGATCATCCGCCGACTCGGGCAGTACGGCGACAAGAACGGTGCGATCGAAATCTACGGCGACGCGTCCGGGCGTCATCGTGACACCCGCAACAACATCAACGACTACGACATCATTGAGCGGGAGTTTCAGAAGTACGGCTCAAGACTCAAGAAGATGTGGCGCAACCGCAATCCCGCCGTCAACGCTCGCATCAACGCGATGAACGCGATGATGATGAACGCGAAGGGCGAGGTCCGGTTCTACATCTCTGATAGGTGCGAGCATCTCCGCAAGGACTTCGAGCGGGTCGTGTGGAAAGAAGGTAGTAGTGAGATCGACAAGACCACCGACAAGACGCTCACGCACACATCAGACGCGATCGGATACATGATCGCAGAGCGATTCCCGATCGTGCGCCCGATGGCGGGTCGCATCAGCATTTGACGCAACACCGATATGTGAGACACTCGCATCATGGCCGACGAAGTAAACCCCAAAGCCGCGAACACCGAAGACTCGAACAAGAACGAGGCGCACTTCCTGCCCAATCTGGAAGAGCGTCTTCGTCTCTTTGAGTTCTTGAGCATCAGTTACAAGGGCGGCATCGAGTACAAGGACGGCGCGGACGCGTTCGGCAACGCCGTACTCATCGAGCATGAGAACGAATGGCCCGGCACCGCGAACAGTCAAGGGCTCTTTCATCGCGCACGTCAGGCGGGAACCGCCGATCGTGATCAACTTAAGCAGAATCGCTACTTCCGTCGCAAGCGGATCGCCGCGTACGAGAACCATGTCAAGCCGATCGTTGACAAGTTCGTCAGCTACTCGCTCCGCAATCAGCCGAAGCGGAAAGAGGGCATTCAGGATGAACTCGAACGGCTTGAGTTTGAGCAGTTCATCGAAGACCTTGTGTGCGACGGACTCAAAATGTCCGAGGCGTGGATCGGTTGGGACACCGCCGCGATCCCGCTCGACGCCGATATTACCAAAGCCGAAGCCGCAGAGATCGATCCCGACAACGCGGGCAAGCCGTATCTCGTCATGATGGACCCGCGCCGCGTGGTCGATGTTGAGTTCAGTATCGACGATCCCGAACTCGTCGTGCGGTTCGTGTACGAAGAGACGATCGTCGTGAAGGGTTCGCTCGTCAACAAGCCGCGCATGATTACGCGCTACAAAGAATGGACGCCCGATGTGTGGCGCATCTACACGAAGGAAGAGAAGGCGGGCGATGCCAACAAGGGTCCGGGCGGCACAAAGGTTGTCTTGAAGGAAGAGCATTCGCACGACTTCGGTCGATGCCCGTGGATTTGCTTCAAGCCCCCGTTCCCGATTGAGGACATCGCCGAACTCAACCGCGCACTTTTCAACATGAACAGTCTTCTCGATGAGGAACTGTACAACTGTACCTTCACTCAGAAGTGGGTCACGGGTGCGAAGCCGGAAGAGGTCAAGGGCACCGAGGGCGGCACGGGCAACACGCTCGTCATCCCGTCGCCCGAGGCGAACGTCGGCGTGTTCGGAGCGGTCGCGGGTCAGGCAACGGCGCTCATGGATCGCGTGAACCATCTCCGAGATGCGATCTACATGATCGTGTCGATGGAATCGACAAACACGAAGAACGCCGCAGAGACAGCCGAGAAGAAGAAGCGGGATCTTGAAGCGCTCTACACGATGCTTGTTCAGATCGTGAAGTCGATCGAGTACGTCGAGAACGAGTTGCTCGTCGGGCTCGAACTCATCGAACCCGATGACACCGAAGGGCAGACGACGTACGATCGCAAGTTCGATGTCAACAGCATTGCCGAGCTTCAAGAGGAAATCGAGAAGCTCGCGATGATGCCGTTCGTCCCGCCGACTCTCAAGCGGGTTCTCGCGAATCAGCTTGCACAGAAGCTCGATCCGTTCGGCGATCACAAAGTCTACACCGACGAGATCGAGAAGCTCATCTCTTCCGATGAGAGCTTTCTCAAGGGCATCGAGATTCTCATCACGAATGGCACGTTCACGCCCGAGATCATCGCCGACTTGCTCGGCGTGCCCGATGCGCAGCGTGCCGAGTTCATCGCGAAGCTCGCGATGCACGATGCCGAACCCGATATCGACGACGAGGACAATGAGCGTGCCGACGAGGAAGGCGCAGAGGACACAGAGGGCGACGAGGACGCCGACGACGAGGGCCGGAAGGCTCCGACCCCATTCGAGCGTCAGGACGGCTCAGGCGGGGCTCAGACGGCTCAGGGAGCAGACTAAGGCATGGGCTTCAAGAGTACGATCAACCGACTCACGGGTCGCGAGGACACGCTCGAAGGGAAGATCGATCCTCGCGAGCAACTCCCCGAAGAGGTCGCCGAACTCGTCGAACGCAAACGCCGCGTGTTGAAAGACAAGATTCCCGCCCCCGGAACGCCCGAAGAGGCGCTCGCAGAACGATTCGATAAGCAAATCGAAGAGGCGTGGATCAAGTATGGCGGTGAAGCTCAGTAAATTCGAGCAAGCGGTTCTCGACAACCGTCTCAGGCTCATCAAGCAAGAGCCCGCTATCGATGCGCTCGTCGAGAAAGAGATGCGTCGTCTCGTCAAGCAATGGAATCAAGAGCTACGCAACATCGTCGGCAGTAAGAGCCGACTCAGCGCGACCGATGTCGCATCGCTTGAGCGAAAGCTCGTCAGTCTGCGCGGCAAGCTCGAAGCATCGACGAAGGCGAAGATCAAGCAAATCGAACGCGAGATCGGCAGGACCGCGAAGGCTACGCACACAAGCGAGGTCTTCAAGCACACGCAGATGATCGACACGCACGTTGCGAAGTTCGACGGGCGCGGCGGCGTGAGCTTCAACGGACTCAACCGCAAGGCGATCAACGCGGCGTATCGCCAATCGTTCCCGCCCGGCATGATGAAGGCGGCATTCGGCAAGGTGCCGCCCGTTGTGGCGAAGCGTCTCCGTCGTGATATCGCAGAGGCGATCGCGAATGGATGGAAGGTCGATCAACTCGCGCGTCACTGGCGTAACATGCACGGGGCCGCAGGTGCGACACGCAACGGCACAAAGGCCGTCGCACGCACGATGGTCATGCAGGCATCGAGCAACGCGCAGCTTCACGCATACACATCGCAAGATCATCTCATCAAGGGCGTGCAATGGGAAGCGACGTTCGACTCGCGCACGTGCCCAATGTGCGCGAGCAAGCACGCCCGCAAGTACTCGAAGGATGAAGCCCCGTCTCAGCCCGCGCATCTCAATTGCCGTTGTACGTGGCTCCCCGTCTTCATCGATGAGAGCCTCAATACGAAGTTCGACACACGCACCGCGTACAAGAAGCCCGACAACTCATCGATCGTGTTCAAGAAGCAAAGCCGCGAGTTCGATCAGTTCCTCAAGGGAGCGGGCAAGGTGACACAGCGTGAGTTCTTCGGCTCGGCGTTCAAGATGCGCGCGTGGCGTGCGGGGCAGCTTGATCTCGATCAACTCGTAGACGTACACGGGCGATGGATCAGCGATCGCGTCGCACGCAAGATGGTCGATCAGACATGGCTCAAGAACATCGGCAAGCTCCGCACGCTCGATGACATCGCAGGCCCGCCCGCGACCCCGCGCATCCGACCGCCCGCAGGGAACATCACGCCCGGCGCACCGCCCATCCCCAAGGAGCCCCCGAAGCCCAAGCCGAAGCCCCCGGTCGAACTCCCGCCCGGTCAAGAGTCAACGCTCGGCAAGCTCGACAAGCCGAAGAAGCCGAAGGCACCGCCCGTCGAGAAGCCGCCCGCGCCGCCCGTGCAACCGCCGTCGAAGGGGATGCCCGCACGCGGCAAGGATTGGCAACCGAACAAAGACGCACATCTCGGCGCACACGATGTCGATCTCGAAGGTATCCCGAAGAAGTTTCACGATGCGATTCACCGAGGGGCGAAGCGTGTCACTGAAGCCTTCCCGAGCATCCGGGTCAAGACGCTCGGCGGATCGAAGTCGTTCGATCGTGTGTGGGGCAATCCCGATTCGCCATTCCGTACACGATCAGGGCGTAAGAAGACGCGGCGTATGCCCAAGGGTGCCGCAGCCGTGTACAGCCGCCCGTCGAGCGGCGGGTTCGGCCCGGACTTCAAGCCCGGCGTCAACGATCACGTACACATCAAGTCGGCGCATCTCCCGAAGATCCTCAAGGATGACTACGCCGAGGGCGCACGCAGGATCAATCAACAGCACATCGAGAAGGCGAAGCGGTACGAGGCAGCGGCGAAGAGTTACGACGAGGCCGCGAGCATGAGTGCCGCCGAGCGAGCCGCGAAGACGGCAGAGTTCGACAGGAAGATCGATGACATCCGCGATCGCATCAAGGTGGCGAACCTCGATGAAGGCACCGAGCTACGCAAGCAACTCATGATTCTCCGCAACGAGCGTGAGGGCTTCGCGAACTACTCGCAGAAGGAACATGAGCGTTGGCGCAAGTTCGCCGATGAAGCGACAGCCCGCAAGCGTTGGACGGTGAGCGACAACCTCATCAGGGATGGAAAGATCATGGAGTCGATCGAGGCAACGATCGCCCATGAGTACGGACATGTTGTGATGTTCCAAGCGAAGAACGGCGAATACTTCCGCGACGCATGGAAGCGTGCCCTTGGGAAGCACGGCGTCACACGCAAGGACCGACTCAGTTTGAGCGAGTACGGCGCGTCGAATGATGACGAACTCTTCGCCGAAGCGTTCAGTGCGTGGGCGATGGGATACCGTGAATGGATTCCCGACAACGTATTCAACGCACTCGATGAGGTCATGGTGTATTGGAACAACGTCGCGAGGGCTGCGTCGTATCAGTGAGGTCAGTCATGCAATCGAATCAATGCAACACATGTGCGCATTACTACGTGGGCGGTGCGTGCGCCGCGTTCCCCGATGGCATCCCGCAAGAGATCATCACGGGCGAACACGATCACCGCGAGCCGTACAACAACGACAAGGGTCTTCGATGGGAGCCGATCGATCCCACTATCAAAGAGACGGATGTCTTCAACGACTGAATTGCGTGACGCAATTGACGGCTCGACGATCCGAGGTAGATTAAACCCATGAGCGCACTCACCCTTGACGCCACATACGCGACCGCCACCGCGAACAGCTATGTCGCATCAGTGGCAGCGGCAAACGAGATTGCATCTCTCATCGCGTACATCCCGTTCATCAGCTTCAACGCTATCGCGTGGAACTCGGCGAGCGACGACGCCAAGGCGTTCGCGCTCATCTTCGCCGCGACTTCGATCGATCGCCTTCCCTTCGTGGGATCTCGCACGTTTCAGGTGCAGGCCCTCGAATGGCCCCGCATCGACACGGGTCGGCAGAAGTGGGACCACATCGACGGCAGCGAGATCATCCCCGAAGAGATCACATGGGCTCAGGTCATCGAGGCCGCAGAGCTTCTCAGCGCCGCGGCACAGACCGCAGCCGAGCAAGGCGTTCTCGCCGAACAGATTGGCGACCATAGCGTCACGTACGACCGTGCGCACTTGCAGAAGGCCAGTACGAACATCAACGAGCCAACCGCCGAATTGCTTCGGCGCAGCGGATTGATCCCGACCGGCGCATCGAGTGTTCACATCCCCCGAGGATGAATTTCAGAATCGAATTGAATTTGACAGATACGCGATCCGTAGTAGGGTCGCACTATCGGAAGCGGAAGACCACCGCTTCGGCACACAACGCTTCGGCCCGGCGTCACAGGGCGGCACATCGTAGGAGCTTGAATCATGTCAGCGAACGAACTCATCAATAAGGCAGGCACCGCAACGGCGACCCCGACCGCGCTCGCAATCGCGTCGCAAATGGGGAGTATCCCGCGAGGTCTTCACTTCTTCCCCGATGACGGGGGCGATGGAGGGGGCGACACGGGTGACGACGGAGCGGGCGACGGCGGCGATGACGGGATCGACGACGACTCAGACGACGGCTCAGACGATGATGGGGATGACGGAGATGACGGCGCGACCGTCAAGAAGTCACAGTTCGACGCAACCCTTCGTGACCTCAGAACCGAACGGAAGCAACGCAAGGAACTCGACAAGCGACTCAAGGAACTTGAGAAGGGCGCACCGAGCCCGGAAGAGCTTGAAGAGCTTCGTGAGTTCCGCGTGAAGCGACAGCAGGCCGAAGAGGATCAGAAGAAGAAGGAAGGGCAGTTCGAGAAGCTCATCGCCGAAAAAGACGCGAAGCACACCGCAGAACTCAATCGGATTCAGAACGAACTCGCGGAAGAGCGTCAGGCCCGGCAAGATGAGCGAGTCGATAACGTCCTTGCGAAGAGCATCCCCAATCACACGACCGCGCCGATCGATGACGTTGCCCGTCTCCTTCGTCCGTTCTTTAAGTTCGACGAAGAGGGCGAGATGGTCATCGAGGTCAACGGTGAAGAGCCCATGAACGATAAGGGCGAGCCGATGACCGCGAACGAGTTCGTCGCGAAGTTCGTGAGTGAACGCCCCTACCTCGCGGCTCTCGCCCCCAAGGGCGGCAGCGGCGGCGGGACAGGGCGTGGCAGGGGAAGCGGCAAGGGTGGCAACCGATTCACCGCCGAAGACCTTGAGAACATGTCGTACGAGGACTTTAAGAAGAACGAGAAGGAAATCATGAAGCAAGCGGGCGCGGCGGGCGGCTAATCCCCGGCTACGTCGAACAGCGCGGCTTCGCAACCCAAAGGAGTAGCCAGCAATGGCGAACGATCTCGGAACAGTCGGTACGTCGGGGACCGGCATCAACGCGTATACCCCGATGCTTTGGAGCCGCAAGTCGGTCGCGCTTCTGCGTGAGAAGATCATCATGCCGCAGCTTGTTCGCGTGGACTTCTCGGATGATCTCGCGCAGGCTGGCGACACCGTGAACACCCGTAAGAAGAGTACGCTCGCCGCGAACACGGTCAGCACTTCGACGGGCGTTACCGTTCAGGATGTTTCGACCACGAACATTCAGGTGATTCTGAACCAGCACAAAGACTCGACCTTCCGCATCTCGGATCGCGAGGCGACGCGCTCGTTCATGAACCTCGTCGATGAGTTCCTCGACCCGGCGATGCTCGCCCTCGCGAACGATGTCGATACCGCCCTTCTCGGGTTGTACACCGACCTCACCGCGAACACGGCGATCAGCGTCACGGCGGCGGCGAACTGGCGTGCGGACGGCAACACCGCCCGTACCCGGCTCAACAAGGCCAAAGCCCCCGATGACGGCAACCGCTACCTCGTCCTCAGCGATGACGACGAGGGCGCGATGTCCAACCTCGATCTTCTCGTCAAGGCGAACGAGAGCGGCAGCGACCGCACTCTTCGCACCGGCGAGGTCGGTCGATACAAGAACTTCGGTGTGTTCCGGGCGTCGAACGTCGTGGAGACGACTTCGCCGACCACCCGGCACAACATGGCTTTCCACCGCAATGCGTTCGCACTCGTCATGCGTCCGATGGCGACCGCCGCAGGCGTCAGCCCCGGCGCGGTTCAGACCCGTGCGACCGACCCCGATGCGGGGCTCAGCGTCCGTGTCACGATGTCGTATAACGCGACCTTGCTCTCGACGCAGGTCACTTGCGACATCCTCTACGGCGTGAAGACCCTCGACGCCAACCTCGGCGTCAAGTGTGACGCGACCGGCTTCTAAGCCGCGAGCGGGGTGACAACATGAACCCTCATGCGGGTCGGGCTACCGCCCGGCCCGTTTGTTTATGACGAACCCGTCAGACATCCGAGACATCTTTGGCACCGCCAGTGGGCGAGAGGCGTTCGTGTGTGCGAACGGACCCAGCGCCGGGCTCGTCGATCCCGATCTCGTCAGGTGCTTCGGACTTGACAAGATCGTCATCGGATGCAACGACGTATGGCGTGTGCTTCGAGGCGAGCCGCTTGAGTGCGACTACTTCGTCATCCTCGATACGAAGTTCAACGAGGATCACTACAAGCCCATCAGGGCGTACACCGAATTGCGTGACGCAATTCCGATCACGCACTTTGAGATGGATATTCCGCACATGCGCGTTCCGCTCGACATGCAATGCGACAGTCAACTCGAAGTGCGGAAGGAACAGCCCGCGCAGTTCAATCCCGGCACGTTCTTTCACGGGCACTCGTCGGGCGTCGCGGGTGTGCAACTCGCAATGCACATGGGTTGTCATCGCATCTACCTTCTTGGGCACGACCTCACCGTCACGAGCTCGCGCACGCACGGATTCGGTGACAGACACAAGGAACGGCAGACGGGCTATCAGCAAGGCTTGACGATGCGCAGCGGGTATGATCTACTTGCATTGCACGCTCAAGAGTTGGGCGTTGAGATCATCAACCTCTCATCGATCAGTACGCTCGATCAGTTCCCGAAACGCAAGGAGATTCCACATGGCACCGCGCAAGCCAGCTAAGAAGGCCACCCGCAAGAAGACCCCGGCGAAGAAGGCCGAGCCGAAAGAGATCAGCCCCGAAGAACTCGCCAACGGCGAAGATTCCGTTGATACCCCCGAGGCCGAAGAAGCACCCGCGTCGGTGAACTTCGACGCATTGCAGGCGTTCGCGAATCAGGTCGTGTCGCCCGGCAGCAAGACACCCCGCGCGTCCGCTCATCTCGGCGACGGCGACCCGTACGTCAGGATGCTTAACACACGCGGCGATGCAACCGCCGTGTCGTACCGTCTCGTTCCCGATCGCATCATGGACGGCTATCACTTCATCAAGGGTGAGCCGACCGTTCCGATCTTGCGTACCCCGGACGGGCGTCATCAAGACATCCCCGAGTGCATGTACGACAACCCGAACGCGGAACCGAATCCGCGACATCAGCCGAACGACATCCGACACAGCAAACTCGCCCTTCAAGTGTGGTTCGGCCACATGAGAGACGACATGGAGACGATGCGCGAGCGTGACGATCTCGACTGGAACTACATGCGTAGCGTCGGTGAGATGATCGTCGGATTGCCGGAGCCCGAATGAGCCTCTTGAAGCGAGATACCGTCAGCATCACGCGATTCACCGAAGACGGTGATGCCGCGATCGATGAACTCGGACACCCGACGCTCTCAGTGGCGTCGGGCTTTCCCGTGTCGGTGACGGGTCACTTCTCGCATCGAGGGGCATCTAGCGTACCAGCGGATGAAGGGCTCAACCAGCGGATCGATGCCGTGTTCTATGCTCACACATGGGCAAGCGGCGAGATCGGCGACTTCCTCACATACGAGAGTGTTGAGTACGTCATCTTGAGCGTCGAGCCGAAATACAAGAGCGGCAGGACACTCGATCACGTTCGCTACGCACTCGCACGGCAGGACGCCGGGAGTGCGGGTCATGGCGTTTGAGGTCAGAGCAACAAACTTCGACGCACGATTGAGGAAGATCAGCCGAGCGTACATCGACGCGCTCGCGCAAGAGATCACGCTTATCGCAATCGAAGTCGAGCGAGCCGCGAAACAGAACCTCACCGATCTCAAGAAGGTCGATCGCGGCTTTCTTCGCAACAGCATCGATCACGAAGTTCAGACCGGACGCGGTATCGTTGAAGGTGTCACGTTCGCGGGCGCGATTCACTCTCCGTGGGTTGAGTTCGGCAGACACGGCTTCCGACAGTCGCCTATCGGTACCGGACCCAACAGCGGAAAGGCGGCATGGCCCCCGGTCGATGTCATCCGCGAATGGATCAAGCGCAACAACAAATCATTCGCCGTCAGTGGACGCACGAAGAGCGGCAGGGCGCGTAAGGCAAAGGACAAAGACCTTGACGCGTTTGCTTTCGTCATCGCACGCAAGATCGCGAACAAGGGCATCGAGCCTACGCCGTACCTTGTTCCGGCGTTCCTCGAAGTGCGACCGTTCTACCGGGCGCGTCTTGCCGCAGCACTCAAGCGAGTTCAAGTCAGGGGCATACCATGAACGGGGAAGTCGTCAAGAAGTGGATCATCGCCGAGATCAGAGATGCGTCATTGGATGACAGTGTTATCAGCGGCACGCCCCGCGTGCGACACGCGGGCATCAATGATCTCCCGAGCGATGAAGGAATCTACATCGGGCTCAACGGCGGAAGCGTTATCAACAGGCGCATCGCCGATGCCCAAGAAGTCAGAGTCATCGTCGTTCGCAACAGTGAAGCGAACGCACATACCAACGTGAACAATCTCCGCGATCTATTGGTGTACACACCGGGCGAGCCGAAGTCATGGCGCATCGATCCGAGCGCGCATGATCTCAGGCTCTACGACATCGCGATTGTCTCGGGCTCGCAACCCGAGGCCAGCGGCCCGAACAACCCCATGTGGCGCGCGGTGATGGTGTTCAATGTGAGAGGGAGGGACACGCGTAGAACTTGACACATGACCAATACGTGAGACGATAGCGCAGAAGCGATCGAAACAATCGCGTCGGCAACGTAGCCGACAAGAACCAGCAACGAGGACACGACATGGCATACACACAGATCACATCGGCGAAGGACGCCGACGCCGTGCTTCTCGGGCTTGGGACGCTCGGCATCAGCACGACGCTCACCAGCCCGGCGAGCTTCACGGACGTAGGCTACCTCAAGGGCATTGAGGTCAACTACACCCGTGAGTTCCGTGAGTTCACTTCGGCGGGTCTTCTCGTCAAGCGGCTCGTCTTCTCTGATCGCCTTGAGATGATCGCTCAGTGGGCCGAGGTCAGCATCACGAACCTCGCCTATCTCTTTGAGGGCTCAAGCACGGCAGATCAGATCAACTTCGGCGGCTCGAAGACGGTGACTCAGTACCGGACGCGATTTGAGCATCAGCGTTCAGATAACTACTGGCTTACGTTTGAAATCTTCAAGGCCGTTCCCGGCGGTGAGATCAATCTCGCCTTCGACGAAGAAGAGTTCATTCAGTACCCGGCGAACTTTGTCGCCGAGGTCGATTCGACGCAGAGCGCCGGTCAGCAGTACGGGCGCATCCGTCTCCACGAACCCTAAACCATAGGGTGACGGACTGAACAGATTCACAAGAGCCGTCGGCGCATTGTCGTCGGCGGCTCTTTCCGCTAACAAGGAAGGGCACCATGACAACCGCGCAGCATCCGAAGGTGTCAGGAAAGAAGACAAAGGGCGAGGCGTACACAACGCCATCGGGCGAGCGGCGTATCAGACTCGTTGATCTCAAGAAGCTCAACAAGCGAGAGGAAGATGTCTATGAGGTCAAGCTCAGCGACATCATTCTCGGCGGCGTCATCTTCGAGGGCGAAGACGACAAAGAGGTTCGCATCTCGCCGCTCAACATGAAGGGAATGGCGGCACTTGAGAAGATCGTCAGCGGCGATCTCAGCACACTTGCGACACAGAGCATCGATCTTGAAATGACGATCAAAATCGCGACCGTTCTCATCAATCAGGATCGATCGATCGACGAACATGTCAGCGAAGATGAAGTCGGACGCATGATGACGCCGGATGTGATGAGCATCGTCAACGAGGTCATCGGAGAAATGGTACGCCCTCTATTCGCCCCCGCCGATCAAGATACAGATCAGAACGCGGAAACGACGGGGGCGTAAGGTGGGATCGGGTCTTCTACGCGTTTGCGAAGGAGTTCGGATGGAGGCCCGACGAAGTAGCAGAGTTGCCGGTTCAACATGTGTTCATGCTCTTGAATTGCATGACGGAAGAATCGGATGAAATGAGGGACGCAACGGCAAGGGTAAAAGGCGACGAACCAGCAAGTGAAGACGGCACACTTGAGTTCAAGCCAAAGAACAAGGGTGCGATCGATCTCGGGAAGATGCCATTGAAGGACTTGAACGAAAAGCTCTTCAAGGACTTCGGAACCCATCAAGGCGGCGGTGCGTGACAAATTGCGTCACGCAATTCGGGGCGTAGAGCATGGCAATCAATGCGGGCGAAATCCTTGTTCGATTCCGAGCAGATTCGCGTACCGCCGTGCGCGAGTTTGCACGATTTCAACGTGCGCTTCGGACTACGGTCGGCGACACACGCACGCAGATCAAATCACTCAACAACTCCATCAATGGATTCGCCGCAGCCGCAGGCGTCGGACTCGGCGCGGCGATTCTTCGTATTGGAAGCAACTTCGACAAGGCCATCACGAACGTACGGGCCATCACGAAGGAAACCGAAGATCAGTTCGAGTCATCCCGCGCGGCCGCGATCGTTCTCGCGAGCGAGTACGGAAAAGCCGCCGATGAGGTCGGTGGGGCTCTTTTTCAGATCGTCTCCGCAGGCAAGCGAGGCACCGAGGCGTTTCAGGCACTCGAAGCGGCAACGAAGCTCAGCAAGGCGGGACTCGTTGACACGGCACTCGCGACGGATGTGTTGATCGGTTCGCTCAACGCGTTCGGGCTCAGCGGCGATCAGGCCGAAGCCGCAGCGGGCAAACTCATCGGCACGGTCGATCGCGGCATTCTCACGTTCGAGCAACTCGCGAACAAGCTCGGCAACGTCGCACCCGTCGCGGCGGCGTCGGGCCTTGAGTTCGAGGAATTGCTCGGCATCCTCTCGACGATCACGCGACAGGGCGTGAACTTCTCGCAGGCGGTCACGCAGACGCGAGGCGCGATCGTGAAGTTGCTTGCGCCCGGCAAGGCCGCACGCATCGAGATCGAGAAGGTACTCGGCGCAACTATCGAAGCGACCGTCGCACAGAAGGGATTTGTCGGCACACTTGAACAACTTGTGAACACGGCGGGTTCATCGACCGCCGTTCTCAAGAAGCTCTTCGAGGATGTCGAAGCGATTCAGGGTGTTCAGGCGATCGTCGGCGCAGGATTCGATAGTCTCAAGAGCGATATCAAGGGATTGAATCAGGCGGGTGCAGGCACCCTCAACCAAACTCTCGACATTCAATCAAAATCGTTTGCGCAACTCAGTTCCGAACTCACGAATCTAGTGCAAAACCGTGTCGTCGCATTCTTCGAGAACAATGAAGATGCTATCAAGGGAACGACACAGGCCATTATCGACTTCCTTCGAGAGAACGAGACGTTTGTCGATATCATCATTGGCGGTGCCGCCGCCGTCGCCGCACTCAGTACCGCCGTACTCGGGTTTAAGGGTGCGCTTTTTATCGCCGATGGTGCGCTTCAAATCGTACATGCAGGCTTGACGATTCTCAACACGCTCACGGGTGTCAACTCCGTCGCAAACACCGTGAACACGACGACTCGCGTCGCGAATGTCGCAGCGGTTAACACGCAGAACACATCGATCATCGCACAGAACAAGCTCTTGGCTGGCAACACGCTCTTGCTCACGGGCAATGTCGCAGCGGGACGCAAGTACGTTGCGAACACGGCAGCAAGCGCAGCGGCAACGGGCGGATTCCGCGCGATACTCGCAAAGCATTTGCCGACACTAGCAGTACCTTTGCGGCGAGCA
>OBJS01000046.1_pt1 | contig 75469 bp, 72 predicted proteins | sample 1519851 | NCBI WGS metagenome assembly OBJS01 (sample SAMN03019806, study PRJEB22545) | beach sand metagenome | biome: beach; feature: sea beach; material: beach sand | place: USA: Municipal Pensacola Beach, FL | collected 2010-10-20 | depth 25-47 cm m
GGCGCGCCCGGCAGGACTCGAACCTGCAACCCTCGGCTTAGAAGGCCGATGCTCTGTCCGGTTGAGCTACAGGCGCTCTCCTGAACACCCTGGCGGGTTGGTCGGGGTAGAGGGATTTGAACCCCCGACACCCTGCTCCCAAAGCAGGTGCGCTACCAGACTGCGCTATACCCCGAGAGACTGATCCGAGGCTCGGCCTTACCGTCCCAAGGCGGTGACGCCAAAAACAGCAAGGTTGCAAATCATAGCGGCCGTTTCGGCCAGCGTCAATTTCCTGAAGGCGGGTCCGCGACAGGGAGCCGGATGGCTCCGGCGCCGGCGCGCCGGGTATCATGCTCGTACCGGCAGCCAAGCGGACGCTGCCGGGATCCGGCGCACCCTCGCCAAGGCCGTGCACCCACCGCAACGACCCGCAATGCTCCGCAACCCGCGGCCCGGACCCGATGCTGAAAAGGACCCCCATGACCGACGCCACGCCCGAACCGATCGTGCTGATTTCAGAGCAGGCCGATCCGGAGACACTGGCGAGCCTCGAAGCGGAGCTGACCAAGGCCGAGGCATCGACGCTCGAACGCCGTACCCTCGATCAATGGCTCGCCGACACCCGTCCACAGACTCGCCTGGTGTGTCTGCTGTCGGACGCCGAGTTGCGCCGGTTGCTGACCGACGAACGCGTGGGCGATTGGCAGATCGCGGTCCTGCCGCTCAAAACCAATCGCAGTGCCCAGGTCAGCTTCGGCGTGCCCGCGCATCTGGGTCAGGCGCTCAAGGGCGCACTGGAGATGGAGAATCCCACACGCATCGATCTGCTGACCTGCAACGGACAGATCATGCTCGGCACGCTGATCGTCGGCAACGTCTGGGGTCTGCACGCGCCGATCACGAAGCCGCACTTCTGGCGTGATCTCATCACCACCCTGGGACACCTGCGCAGTCTGCGGCTGCAGGCTTTTTCCATCACCACGGGCAAGGGGCAGAAACAGGATCTGGCGGCCATGGGGGTGACGGTCTTTGGTCACAACTTTGCGGGACTGTCCACCACAGCCATTCACCAGGCGCTCATGCCCAATGATGGCCGGCTCAACGCCTTCATCCTGTCTCCGACCAGCGTGCTGAGCCATTTGTGGTTCCTGCTCAAGCTGCGCTTCCAGCGCCCGTTCTCGATGCGTCAGCTGCCGGACAGCATGGGTTTCATCCGCAGCCAGTCGCTCATCATCACCAGTCAGCATCCGCTCGAGTCAACGCTCGACGGCCAGACGATGGAGACAAGCGAGTGGCACATCGAGGTTCGCCAGGACGCCGCAGCCGTCTTCATCAACAAACGGCTGGAATTGAGTACCGAAGAGGGCGATACGCGCGATTCGCTGCGCACCAGCCACCTCCCCAATCTGGCGGCCAGCCGCATGCTGAGAGATCGGCCGCTGCCGTTTCTGCCGCATGCGGCCGAGGCCGACTTTCGCGAACTGTTTCTCACGCTGCGCAGCAATGCCGAGCTGTCGGTGCCGTTCGTCCTGCTGATGATCCTGAGCACGCTGCTGGCCAGCACCGGCCTGTTTCTCAACTCGGCATCGGTGATCATCGGGGCAATGATCCTGGCGCCGCTGATGTCTCCCATCATTTCCCTGTCCATGGGCATTGTGCGGTCCGATCGCTCACTGGTACAGCCCAGTCTCAAGACCCTGGCCGCCGGGCTGTCGATGGGGCTGGTCTGCGCTGCAATCTTCGCCCTGCTGACCCCGCTGCGGACACTGACGCCCGAAATGGCGGGCCGACTGAACCCCAGTCTGCTGGACCTGATGGTGGCGCTGCTCTCCGGCGTGGCTGGGGCCTATGCCCATGCCAAGGAAGAGATTGCCAGGAGCTTGGCCGGAGTTGCGATCGCGGTCGCCTTGGTCCCGCCGCTGGCGGTAGTCGGCATCGGTGTGGGCTGGATGGACACCGCCACGATGCTGGGCGCGAGTCTGCTGCTCATCACCAACCTGATCGGCATCATGCTGGCCTCCAGTGCAACGTTCATCATGCTCGGTTTCGCGCCGATCAGCCGTGCACGCAAAGCCCTGCGGTTGAGTCTCGTGCTGATGCTGCTGGTGACCATTCCACTCAGCTTGCGCTTCGATCGCATGGTCGATCAGAACGCGATTCAGGACACCCTGTCGCGGATCGCCGCCAACCATCCCGAAGACGGCATCCTCGATGTGCGCGAAGTGATTCTGTCCGGCAAGAAGCCGCTGATCCGGCTCGATGTACGCGTGCAACAGGACTGGAATGAGACCATGATGGACCGGCACAAGGCCCGCATCGAGCAGACGCTGGGCTACCCGGCCGACCTGGAGTTTTCCGTGGTCCATGTCCGCTGATCGGCCGGATGTGGGCGTCTTTCGTACCGGCCAGTGCGTCGAGGAATCATCGCCACTGCTTGCTGCGCGGTAGCGGCCATGCGAGAATCGCCCCCCAACCTCGCCAGCCGCTCCGGGTTGATACGACCACCGTGCACCGTTTTCCAGCCGCTTCGATGATGCCCCGGGGGATTCCATGAGTGCCCGCACCCTGGACGGTCGCGCGCTGGCGCAAACGCTGCGCAGCCGTATTGCCGCCCAAGTCAGCGCCTGGCGCGCCGAGGGGCGACGCGCCCCCGGCCTGGCCGTCATCCTGGTCGGTGACGATCCGGCATCGGCGGTCTACGTGCGCAACAAGCGCACCGCCTGTGACGCCGCAGGCTTCGCTTCGCACCACCACCCGCTGCCGGCGAACACTTCCCAACAACAGCTGCTGGATCTCATCGCGACGATGAATGCCGATCCAACGATCGACGGCATTCTGGTCCAGCTCCCCCTGCCCCCGCATATCGACAGCGAAGCGATCATCGAACGCATCGATCCGACCAAGGATGTCGATGGCTTTCACCCGTACAATGTCGGCCGGCTGGCGCTGCGCCTGCCGCTGCTGCGCCCCTGTACGCCGCGCGGCATCATGCTGCTGCTGGAGCAGACCGGCATCGACCTGCGCGGCCAGCGCGCCGTGGTCGTTGGCGCCTCCAACATCGTCGGCCGCCCGATGGCGCTGGAACTCCTGCTGGCCGGCGCCACCGTGACAGTCTGTCATCGCTTCACGCGCGATCTGGCCGCCGAAGTGGGCGCAGCCGAAATCGTGATTGCCGCGGTTGGCAAGCCGGGACTCATCCCCGGCGGCTGGATCCAGCCCGGCGCGATCGTCATCGATGTCGGCATCAACCGACTGGCCGACGGTTCGCTGGTGGGTGATGTGGCGCCGCAGGCCGCTGAACGGGCCGCCTGGCTGACACCGGTCCCGGGCGGCGTCGGCCCGATGACCGTGGCCATGCTGCTGCAAAACACCCTGGAAGCCTACGCACGCCGGGAGGGCGTCGCCCCCCTCGCCGATTAGGTGCATTTCACCCGGTCCTGCCGCTAGGCGCGCCGCCAGACGGTGCCGCCTGCCCCGTCTTCCAGCACCACGCCGTTGTGCGCCAGCTCATCGCGGATGCGATCGGCCTCGACCCAGTCGCGGCGGGCCCGTGCCTCGCGCCGCGCGGTAATCAGCGCTTCGATGGCCGCTGCGTCCAGCCCGCCCTCGGTCGTACCGGCACCCTGGAGATAGTCCTCGGCCGAGGTTTGCAGCAAGCCCACGACACCGCCCAGCGTGCGCAGGCCCGCGCCCAACGCCGCGGCCTTTTCGCTATCGGTGTCGCGCAGGCGGTTGATCTCCCGGGCCATCTCGAAGAGCACAGCGAGCGCCTTTGAGGTGTTGAAATCGTCATTCATGGCATCGTCGAAGGCTTCCGCAAACGAACCGGTTTGCGCTGTCGTGACCGGCGGCAGGCCGCGCAGACTGAGATAAAGCCGGTCCAGTCCCTCGCGCGCCGCCTCCAGCTGGGCCTCGGTATAGATCAGCGGGCTGCGGTAGTGGCTGCCAAGAATGAAAAAGCGGAGCACCTCTCCGGAGTAGCGCGCCAGCACATCGCGGATAGTCGTGAAATTGCCCAGCGACTTGGCCATTTTCTCTTCGCCCACCTGGACGAAGCCGACATGCATCCAGGTCTCGACGAAGGGTTCTCCGGTCGCCGCTTCGCTTTGCGCGATCTCGTTTTCATGGTGCGGAAACTGAAGATCCATCCCGCCGCCGTGAATATCGAAATGGGCGCCCAGGCACTGGGTCGCCATGGCCGAGCATTCGATATGCCACCCCGGACGGCCTGGACCCCATGGCGAATCCCAGGCCGGTTCGCCCGGCTTGGCCTGCTTCCAGAGCACGAAATCCAGCGGATCGTCCTTGCGTGCATCGATCTCGACCCGCGCACCGGCAAGCAGGTCTTCCGGGCGCCGACCGGACAGTTTCCCGTAGGACTCGAACTGGCTGACATCGTAAAGGACATCGCCGCCCGCCCCAACGTAGGCGTAGCCCTTGTCGACGAGGGTGCGGATCATGGCCACGATGTCGGCGATGTGTGCTGTCGCGCGAGGCTGATGATCGGGCGGCAACACGCCGAGCGCCGCGGCATCCTCGTCCATGGCCTGGATGAATCGGCCGGTGAGCGCGGCGATGGATTCGCCGTTCTCGGCGGCGCGTCGGATGATCTTGTCGTCGATGTCGGTGATGTTGCGCACATAGGTCAACTCGAAACCCAGATACCGCAGGTAACGAGCGACCACATCGAACACCACCAGGACCCGGGCGTGACCAAGATGGCAGTAGTCGTAGACGGTCATGCCGCACACATACATGCCCAGTCGGCCTGGGTGGAGGGGCTCAAGGGGCGCTTTGGTGCCGGTCAGGCTGTTGTGGATCTTCAGTGTGCTCATGGAGAAGGGCAATCCTTATGGCATTTCGGATCGTGCCACAGCGCAGGCCGCCTCGGCCGCAGCGAGCCGGGCACGCACGATCGGTCGCGGCATCAGGGCAAACAGATCCCGCAGTTCGGGACCGTGTTCGCGCCCGGTCAGTGCCAGACGCAACGGGATGAACAGCGCCTTGCCACTGCGGCCGGACTGGTCGCGGACGGCGCGAGTCCAGGCGCCGGCATCGTCCGGATGCGCCTCGAACAACGCCGCGGCGAGTCGAAAGAATGCGGAGCCTGCGGCATGCAGATCCGCCAGGTCATCGGTGCCGACGAGCGGCTGGTCGGTGAACAGACACTCGGCCCATGCGCGCGCTTCGGCTGGAAAATTCACGTTTGGCGCCACGGCGCGAACGAAATCCGCACGCACGGCTTCGGGCACCCGATCGTCACCCAACTCGGCAAAGGCCAGAAAGGCGTCCACGGGCAGAGCGCTCACCGCCAGCTTCTGATAATGCATCAGCTGAGCCGGATCGAAGCGCGCAGGCGCGCGGCCGACGGCAGCGAGATCGAAAGCGGCGGCCAGTTCGTCCAGGGACAGCAGACCGGGTTTTTCCAGATGATGCCCCAGGCGCGCCAGATAGTTCACCAGCGCCAACGGCAGATAACCGGTCGCACGCAGCTCGGCGATGCTCTGACTACCGTTGCGCTTGGACAAAGGCGCGCCGTCGTGCCCGGTGATGAGCGGCAGGTGGCCGTAGTACGGCGCCACCAGACGTAACGCTTCGAGCAGCAGGATCTGGCGTGGAGTGTTGGTCAGGTGGTCCTCGCCGCGCAGCACATGGGTAATGCCCATGTCCGCGTCGTCGACCGCGTTGCTGAAGAAAAACGCCGGAGTCCCGTCCGTTCGCCGCACCACGAAATCGCCGATATCCTTGGATTCGAAGCATTGCGGACCGCGAATGAGGTCCTCGAACACAACCGTCTGGCCTTCGGGTACCCGAAATCGCAGTGCCGCGGGCTGATTCTCAGCCATTCGCCGATCCACTTCAGCGGCCGGCAACCGGGCGCAACGGCCGTCGTAACGCGGCGGTCGGCCGGCTGCCAGCTGACTGCGCCGCTGCTCGGCAAGCGCTTCGGGCGTGCAAAAGCACGGGTACAGTCGCCCTTGGGCGCGCAGCGCCTCGAAATGCTCCGCGTACAGATCCTGCCGCCGTGACTGGTAGAACGGCCCTTCCTGCCACGGCAGGCCGAGCCAGCGCAGGTCTTCCAGGACGCCTTCGGCATGCAGGACCGTGCTGCGCGCCGCATCGGTATCCTCAATACGCAGCACGAAATGCCCCCCCTGCCGGTACGCCAGCAGCGCGCTGAACAAGGCCGTACGCGCGTTGCCAAGGTGCATCCGTCCGGTCGGACTTGGGGCGAATCGGGTCTTGAGCACGGAATCAGGCTCCACGGGAAATCGCCAAAGGTGCTCAATCATACCAGTCACAGCAAGCACGGCGGATGAGGTCAGCTTGGCCCGGGCGAGTCGGCGCCGTATGATGGCGCCCATCCAACAGGAGTCCTGAAGTCATGCGGAGATTGGGAATGCTATCGATGATCTTGATGCTGCTCAGCCATCCGGCGGCGGCCGAACCTGGTGAGGGCGGAACCGCCGCGCCGCGCGTGCGTCTGGAAACCACGCAGGGCCCCATCGATGTCGTACTCTTTCCCGATCGCGCGCCCGAGACGGTGAAGAACTTCCTCGCCTATGTGGATGCCGGCGCGTACGACGGCACCGTGTTCCACCGCGTCATCCCCGGTTTCATGATCCAGGGCGGCGGTATGGACGAACAGATGAACCAGCGGCCGACACGCGCGCCCATCACGAACGAAGCCCGCGCCGACACCCCCAACCGCGCCGGCACGCTGGCCATGGCCCGCACCAGCGCGCCCCACTCGGCCACCGCACAGTTCTTTATCAACCTGGTCGACAACGGGTTTTTGAATCACACCGCACCCACGCCGCAGGGCTTTGGCTATGCCGTCTTCGGCGAAGTCATCGCGGGCATGGACGTGGTGAACGAGATCGCGCAGGTGCCCACCGGCTCGCGCGGCATGCATCAGGACGTGCCCAAGACGGCAGTCGTGATCACCTCGGCGCAGCGCATCACGCCCTGAGCCGTGCCCGCCACGCTGCTGTTCTCGGACGTTCATCTCAGCCCCGCCCGGCCAGCGATCCAGGACATCCTGATCGGCCTTTTGCACGGTGAAGCGCGCCGGGCGGCGGCGGTCTACATTCTCGGTGACCTGTTCGAGTACTGGGTGGGGGACGACATGGTACCCCCCGAATTCGCGCCGGTGCTTGATGCCATCCGGGCACTATCGGGAAGTGGTGTCCCCGTCTTCTTCCAGCGTGGCAACCGGGATTTCCTCATCGGCGCGGCACTGGCCCGTCGCTGCGGCCTGCAGCTGCTCCCTGATCCGACCGTCGTCGAGCTGCATGGTCGGCGGGTGGTGCTAACCCACGGGGACCTGTTGTGTACCGCCGATGTCGGCTACCAACGGTTCCGGCGGGTGGTCCACAATCGCCCGCTGCAGCGCCTGTTCCTCGCCCTGCCCCGCGCGGCGCGCCGTCGCATCGCTGCCAGTCTGCGGGCGCGCACCCAACAGGCGGTCCGCGGGAAACCGGCGGCCGTCATGGATGTCGATCCGGCTGCAGCCCGTGCTCTGCTGGAGCAACACGGCGCCCAGTGGATCATCCACGGCCATACCCATCGGCCCGCCATCCACGACTTGGACGATACGAATACGGGGCGTCTGCGCATCGATCTCGGCGACTGGTACCGCGACGGGCGCGGCCTGTGGGTCGATGCCGAGGGTGCCCGCCCGGTGCGCTTTCCCGCCGTCACGCGGAACTGATTGCACACCGCGTCCTCACGGCGCCACACAATCATCCGCGTCAAGAAAAGCCGACGGGCCAAGGCCGGCCCCGGCCGCAGCTCAGCGCAACACGTGTTTGACAGATGCCATGCGATGAACTTCACTCGGTCGGATAGTCGCGTCCGCCGAAGGGGATCGCCTCCACGGCGATCGGAAGACGCGGCACTACGGGTTCCATGGAACGAGAAACCCGCTCAACGTCAAGGAGACATTGCATGAACGCGCGACTCGCCGCTGTGGCGTGCGCCGGTGTGCTGGGCCTTGCCCAGAACGCCTTCGCCGCCGTTGAATACGGCTCGGTCAACGACACCGAATATCAGCAGATCCTCCAGAGTCTGGAAGCCAAGCCAAGCCTACTGGCCGATCGGCCCGAACTGTCCCGCCGCCTCACCACTGCCCAGATCGACCAGCTCGTCAAGGACATGGGGCTCAACGCCTATACCTGGGTCGCGCCCGTCGTGGTCAAGGCCGAACAGGCGGACAAGGTTGCACAACACAACATTTCCGATATTTCCGTCATGGCGGTCCGGGCCGGCAAGCTGGTTCCCATCCCATTTCAGATTGATGAGCGCGACGAAGATGGCTGGGTCTACGTCGAAGGCGTTTCCAAGGCTGACTTAGCTGGCGTGGCTGGCAAGTTCGATGCCAAAGACGAGATCGTCTTTATGCATCGGGACACCGGCCGGGAGCGCTACGATGCGGAAAAGACACCACTTGCGGACGGCAAGCTGGTACAGGAAGTCGCCCTGACCGATAATGGCAGCACCCGCTATGCCTATCTGGTGACCGGCAGCACGGCACGCGACCCGGCCCGCTATGTGAAGTACGACGAGCAAAGCAACCGCTTCACGGGCAACTTTCACAATTTCAAGCAAAGCAGCGATAACATGCTGATGTTCGAGGACTACCGCGCCAATGCCGGGCCGACCCCGAGCCATCGTGTCCTGGACACCATCTTCCTCGACCTCTCGACCGGCGTCATCACCCCGTGGCCACGGGTCTCCGTCGGCATCCAGAACATCGAAGCCAAGCGGATGGGGGTCAAACACGGTCCGATTCGGGAAGTGCTGCTGCTGTCGATCCGGGTGGTGGTCGCGGGTATCCCGGTTTTCTTTATCCGTTCGGATATGACGCTCTATGACGAAGGCATCGACCTGCCGGTGCGCCTCAACATCCCGGGCGGCGAGATCCTGACCCGCGTCTTGAACAAACCAGTCATCGACATCGGGCTGGATATGAACGACATGAAAGGTGGACGGTTCTCCGCGGCGGTGAACCCGACCGGGCAATACGGCAAGATCGACGGCAAGATCGACGATGTCGAGAAGAAACTGGCCATCCGTGTCCCGGACAAGAACTGGCTCTGGCTGGAAAGCGGCAAGGGCTTCGACATCATGATGCAGGTCGGCATCCCACCGGACTGGCCGGTGCAAGCCGAACTCTACTATGAAGACGATCTCAAACCGAAAAAGAAATTTGAAACCGAGACCTTTCCCGGAGCGTTGCCGCGCATGGGCGTTCGGGTTACTGAGCTGCCCGTCGGCAAGCTCAACATCGATCTGTCGGTGGTCCTCTGGTTCCCGGCCACGGTGGGGGAATCCGGACCAGTGGGCTTCGCCAAACGCATGGACAATCCGCCCAAACCTGTGCTGAAAGCCCTGTAGCTTCTCCTCGTCCCGAGACTTCAAACCCCGCTGCCCGGCGGGGTTTTTCTTTGCCGCGGTTCCGCCCGCTCCCGATCCCGGCTAGCATGAGCTGTTCGATAAAAAAACCACGAGGAGACCCTATCATGACGGCCACGGCCTATCCGCACCTGCTGAGCCCACTCGATCTGGGCTTCGTGAGCCTGCCCAACCGGGCCATGATGGGCTCGATGCACACCGGCCTCGAGGAGCACCCCAAGGGTCTGGGCGCCATGGCAGATTATTTCGCTGCCCGTGCCCGCGGCGGCACGGCGCTGATGGTAACTGGCGGCTTCGGCGTCAGCGCCACCGGCGCGCTCGCACTGGGTACGCGGACGATGGCCTCCGAGAAAGACATGGACATGCACCGGGTAGTCCCTGAGCGCGTACACGCGGCGGGAGGACGGATCGCGTTGCAGCTCATCCATGCCGGACGCTATGCCTACAACCCCAAGTCGGCAGCGCCCTCGGCGATTCAGGCACCCATCAATCCCTTCCGGCCACGCGCGATGTCGCCTGAGGAAGTCGAACAGACCATTGCCGATTTCGCCCATGCCGCGGCACTGGCGCGCCAAGCCGGTTATGACGGCGTGGAAATCATGGGTTCGGAAGGCTATCTCCTCAATCAGTGGCTGGCCGCACGCACCAACCAGCGCGATGATGCCTGGGGCGGCGATTTCGAGCGGCGCATGCGCCTGCCGGTAGCCATCGTGCGGCGGGTCCGGCAGGCCGTCGGCCCCGATTTCATCGTCATCTATCGCGAATCGATGCTCGATCTGGTTACGGACGGCAGCACCGGCGAGGAAATCGTCACCCTGGCCCGCGCCATTGCCAGCGCCGGCGCCACGATGATCAATACCGGCATCGGCTGGCACGAAGCGCGTGTGCCGACCATCGCCACCATGGTCCCGCGCGCTGCTTTCGCCTGGGCTACCGCGCGGGTGAAGGCGGCCGTCGACATCCCGGTGATCGCCAGCAATCGCATCAACGTTCCGGAAGTTGCCGAGGACCTGATCGCGCAGGGCATGGCCGACATGGTGTCGATGGCCCGCCCGCTGCTCGCCGACGCAGATTGGGTAGCCAAGGCACGCGCGGGGCGACGCGCGGCCCTCAATGTCTGTATCGCCTGCAACCAGGCCTGCCTCGACCACACCTTCAGCGGCAAGCTGGCGAGCTGTCTGGTCAATCCCAGCGCCTGCCGCGAGGCGGAATTCACACTCACGCCAGCGAGCCAGGCGCGTCGCGTGGCCGTGGTGGGCGGGGGTCCGGCCGGCATGGCGGCGGCAATGGTCGCCGCCGAACGCGGTCATCAAGTCACTCTATTCGAAGCACAGAGTGCACTGGGTGGCCAGTTCCGGCTCGCCTGCCGCGTACCGGGCAAGGAAGAATACGCCGAAACGCCGGTATACTACGGGACCCGGCTGGCCGAGCTGGGCGTGGAGGTACGCCTCGGCGAGCGCGCCGATGCCTCGATGCTCATCGAGGCCGGTTATGACCACGTCATCCTGGCCAGTGGGGTGGTGCCGCGCCGACCGGACATCCCCGGCATCGATCATCCCCGGGTTCTGACCTACGCCGAGGTCCTGAGTGGCGCCGCACCGGTCGGCGTCCGCGTCGCAATCCTGGGCGGCGGCGGCATCGGCGTCGATACGGCGCATTTCCTGGCCCACGATCCGGCCCGGCCGTCACCCGGTCTCGACGTCGCATCCTTCCTCGCGCAATGGGGCGTGGCGCGCGATGCATCCACCCCTGGCGGACTGAGCGAGGCAGCCGCACCGCCCCACTCCGCCCGCGAAATCCATCTGCTGCAGCGCTCCACAGGCAAGGTCGGCGCCCGCCTGGGCAAGACGACCGCCTGGGCCCATCGGGAGCTGCTCGATCGGCTGGGGGTGCAGGTCCGCAGCGGCGTGCAATACGAGCGCATCGACGATGCGGGCCTCCACCTGATCCACCACGATCAGCGCCAGTGTCTCGCCGTCGACCACATCGTCGTGTGCGCCGGCCAGGAACCCTTGCGGGAACTCGCGATGCCGCTCGAGCAGGCCGGCGTGGCCGTGACCCGGATCGGCGGTGCCGACGTGGCTGCGGAACTGGACGCCAAGCGCGCCATCGAACAAGGGTGGCGTGTCGCGATGGCCCTGTGAGGGTCGCTTCACCCGCACGATAATGGCTAGCGATCCGATCAGGAGAGTTCAATATGGATGAAAGCGTCCAGGCCGCACTGCGCAAATGGCCCGATGTCCCGGCCGCCTACGGCTGGCTGGCACTGGACCGGCGCGGCAGCTGGCTGCTCGAAGGCCGCCCATTGCGGCATGCGCGCACCATTACCTTCATCAACCGCAACTACCTCGCCGACGCAGACGGTGCATGGCTGTTCCAGAACGGGCCTCAGAAAGTCTATGTCGCCCTCGCCTACACGCCGTGGGTCCTCCATCGCCATCCGGATCGCGCGCCCGGCACCGAGGGCGCTTTGGTCACCCACGTCGGCGCAGCAGTGGAACGGGTGGACAGCGCGTGGGTGGATGAGGAAGGCAACCTTCTGCTGGAAACGCCAAACGGCATCGGTCTGCTCGATGACCGTGACCTGGTGGCCTACGGTGCAGCATTTTGCGACCCGCAAGGCCAACCCTTGGCCGACACCGCACTCGAATCGGCGCTGGCCGCGCTCATGGAGGGTGAGCGCCCCGCGTTGGGCCTGCGTGACGGCGAGCGCATTCTGCCGGTTCAGCCGATCCGCTGCGCCGAGGTGCCGATGCGGTTCGGGTTCATCCAAGACCCCGCCCCCGAGGCGCCATGAACGACACCCTGCGCTGGTCCGGACCATTCATCGGCCGCCGGACGCTGTTGCCCGAAGGCCACTTCAGCGGCATCGTCAAACGCGCCGTGACGGGCTCACTCCAGCTCGATCAATCGGGCTTCGCCGAAGATGTGCAGGTAGACCAGCGGGTTCACGGCGGCGCGGAGCGGGCGGTGTGCGTCTTGACGGAAACCGCCTATCGCCACTGGGCCGAGGTCTACCCGCGGCGGGCAGCGGACTTCGTGCCCGGTGCCTTCGGCGAGAATCTGTGCTGGGCCGGTATCGACGAGCGCGAGGCCTGCATCGGCGATCGCTGGCAGCTTGGCGATGCCGTGCTCGAAATCAGCCAGCCACGCAATCCGTGCTGGAAACTGAGTCAGCACATGGAACTGCCGGATCTGTCCAAGCGCATCGTCAAAACGGGCTACGGCGCCGGCTGGCTATGCCGGGTTATCCAGCCGGGTTATATCCAGGCGGGAGATCCCCTGCGCCGCGTGCACTGCCACCCGGCACGACTTTCCATTACCGATCTGTGGGGGCTCACCCTCCATGACTCGCCCGATCGCACCAACTTGGCAGCCGCCGCCGAGCTCGAGGTTCTGGCGCCGACATGGCGCGAGCGCCTGCGCGCCCGGGCACGGTTGCTGTTTCCGCCGATGCAGGAGCGTTAACGGGACTGCATCGCCTCGCGGATCGGCCGCTTTCATCACGAGAACGCCGGCTTCGGCGGCGATCCATGTTTCTTGAGGAGGACACATCCATGGCCAAGATCCTGGTCCTTTACTATTCAATGTACGGTCACGTCGAGACCCTGGCCCACCATGTCGCCGAAGGCGCCCGCGCCGTGGCTGGCGCCGAGGTCACGCTCAAGCGAGTGCCGGAAACCATCCCCGAGGAGCAAGCGCGCCAGTTCGGCGCCAAGCTCGATCAGGCTGCACCCATCGCCACGCCGGCCGAGCTGGCCGACTACGACGCCATCCTCTTCGGCTCCCCGACCCGCTTCGGCAACATGACGGGGCAGATGCGCACCTTTCTCGACCAGACCGGCGGCTTGTGGGCCAAGGCCGCGTTGAACGGCAAGCTGGCCAGCGTCTTCACCAGCACGGGTGTGGGTGGCGGGCAGGAGACCACCGTCGTTTCCTTCTGGCACACACTGGCGCATCACGGCATGGTCATCGTGCCCTTGGGCTACGGCGACATTGCTGGCCAGATCCTGTCAGACCTCAGCGAGGTGACCGCCGGCTCGCCCTATGGTGCGGCAACGCTGGCCGGCGGCGACGGCAGCCGTCAGGTCTCCGAGAAAGAAGCCACCGCGGCCCGCTACCAGGGCCGGCGAGTCGCAGAATTGGCCGTTCGGCTGAATGGCTAATCGTCCTTTGGGGGATAGCGGTGTCGCCGCTATCCTCTTTCACCTGTTGTCCGTAACCTTTGCCGGCCGAGGGCGCCGGCCCCACGGTTAGGCGCTCAGATCCGCCAGATCAGCGCGGCCATCCGACCGGTTGTGCCGTCGCGGCGGTAGGAAAAAAACCGGTCGGGATCGCTGGCGGTGCACCACTGACCGCCCCAGACACCGTTCACCCCCAACCGGTTGAGCCGCTGACGCGCGAGCAGCGTCAGATCGGCTCGCCACCGATCCCCCGGCCCCGGTCGGAATGCTGCCGCAGCGGCCACATCGATGCGAAGAAAGGCTTCGCGCACCTCCGGCCCCACCTCAAACGCTGTCGCACCAATGGCAGGCCCTATCCAGGCCAAGAGCCGGTCCGGCGCCACATCGAGCGCCGCGACCGTGGCTTCCAGCACGCCGGCCGCCAATCCGCGCCAACCGGCATGCGTAGCGGCCACATGCGTGCCCGCAAGATCGCAGAACAGGACCGGCAGACAATCCGCCGTTCCGACGGTGCACACCACGCCGATCTCGTCCGTCCAGGCGCCATCCGCCTCGAGAGGTTCGGTCGTCACCATCCCCGAGACCCGCATGACATGCGTGCCATGGACTTGTCGCAGCCAATGGGGCACCGCGGGCAGAGCCAGTGCCTCGGCCAGGAGTCGACGGTTCGCAATCACGGCCGCCGGATCGTCGCCGACATGATCGCCAAGGTTAAAGCTGGCGTAAGGTCCGGTGCTCACGCCGCCGAGGCGGGTGGTAACCACCGCCTGCACCGAGCGCGGTGCCGGCCAGTCGGGCACGATCAGCGGCACCGCTCCACGCTCGACCAGGCCAGGAACGACCCCGCTCATGAGACCGGTCCGCGACGCAGCGTCTCGATCAAGGCTTGCATGTCCGCCGGCGGCGGCACCTCCCAATGCATCTCACGACCCTCGCTCGGGTGCACAAGACCCAGACGGGCTGCATGCAACGCCTGACGCCTGAATCTCCGCAGCGTCTCGGCCAGTTCGGGATCGATGCCGGCGGGCAACCGCAAGCGGCCTGCGTAGAGCGGATCACCCAGCACCGGATAACCCAGATGGGCCATGTGAACACGGATCTGGTGCGTCCGGCCGGTTTCCAGACGCAGCGCAAGGCGGGTGTGATGGGCGTAGCGTTCGGCGATACGGTAATGCGTGACCGAGGCGCGTCCGCCTTCCCGCACGGTGATCCGCAGTCGATCACGCGGGTGTCGACCCAGCGGCGCATCGACTGCGCCGCCCGCCACGGGCGTCCCGATCACCACCGCATCGTATTCGCGGCGGATCTCTCGCGCCTGCAGCGCGCTGACGAGCCGCGTATGACTGCTCAGTGTCTTGGCCACCACCATCAGCCCGGAGGTATCCTTGTCGAGTCGATGCACCAACCCGGCTCTCGGCAGATGCGCCAATGCCGGAAGATGATGAAGCAGCGCATTCTGCAGCGTCCCCGATGGGTTGCCCGCCCCTGGATGGACCACAAGTCCAGGCGGTTTGTCGAGGATCAGCAACGCCTCATCCTCATGCACGACGGTCAGTGCCAAAGGCTCCGGGCGCAACGGCACCACCGGCGCCGGATCCGGCATGCACAGCGCGATAAGCTGTCCTTCACGCAGTCGGTCGCTGGGTCGTGCCGGCGCACCATCGACCCGAACATGTCCGTCCCGGATCCAACGGGTCAGCCGACTGCGCGAATGCGCCGAGAACTGCTGCGCCAAGATCTGGTCGAGACGCTGACCGGCCCACGCGGGGGTGACGATCACGACCTGCTCGGAGGCGGCCCGCTCGGCAGATGATTCGGAGGGACAGGGGATGTGAGCCAAGGGCTTTGATATACTCCGTTAAATTCTTTGACCCGGCTTGGCCGGCTACGAGCGTTAGTCTAAACCATGCATTCCTTTGCCCGCCTCGTTTTCCTGTCGCTGCTTGGCCTGAGTCTGTCGGCCTGTTCGCTTCTATCGTATCTGCCGAAAGGATCAGACGATCCTGAGAATGGCGATGAAGTGCCGGAGGTCAACACCAGCCGGCCTGCTGCAGAGATCTATCAGGAAGCCCATCAGGCGCTTGAGAATGGAAGCCTCGACGGCGCCATCAAGCGTTTCAACGCCCTCGAATCGCGCTATCCGTTCGGAACCTATGCCCAGCAGGCACAGATCGAGCTCATCTACGCTTACTTCCGTCAGCGCGAATGGGAACAGGGCATCGCCACGGCACAGCGGTTCCTGCGTGAGTATCCCAGCCACCCGGCGGCCGACTATGCGCTGTACATGCAGGGGCGGATCAATTTCGAACGCACTCTGGGGCTGCTCGAAAGCAATCTGCGCTGGAAATGGTTCAATATCGACGGCGCAGAACGCGACACGCAATACGCTCGTGGTGCCTTCGTGGCGTTCGACAACCTCCTGCGTCGCCATCCAGACAGCCCCTACGCCGCCGATGCCCGTCAGCGCATGCTGTTCCTGAAAGACCGGGTCGCGCGACATGATCTTGCGGTCGCCCGTTACTACCTCAAGCGCGGCACCTACGTCGCCGCAGCCAATCGTGCGCAGGATATACTGGCGGAATTCTCGGGAACCGAGGCCGTCCTGCCAGCCCTTGACATCCTGATCGCTTCCTACAAGGCCCTGGGCCTGTCGGACATGGAGCAGCAGGTTCGGTCGCTGCGGGAACAGGCTAGCGGCCAAACCGGCTGATCTGCGGGCCACCGCGAGGGAGAACCAGCCGATGTGGGATTTTTTCGAGACCATCCGGCACCGCCATTCGGTTCGGCACTACCGTCGTGACCAACCGGTTTCCCGAGAGCAGTTGCATGCCATCCTGGAGATGGCCTGTGCCGCACCTTCGGCCGGGGATCTGCAATCCTATCGGATCGCCGTTGCAACGACCGCCGAGCAGCGCCAAGCGCTCCAAGCCGCAAGTGGCGATCAGAGTTTCCTGACCGAAGCGCCGCTCTGTCTGGTGTTCTGCACCGACCCGGAACGCGCCGCCATGCGCTATGGCGAGCGTGGCAGAACGCTTTACGCAATACAGGACGCTACCATTGCAGCCAGTTACGCGCAGCTTGCCGCTGTTGCGGCAGGATTGGCCAGCGCCTGGATCGGCAATTTTGATGAAGATGCCGTGCGATCCGCCTTGGAGCTTCCAGACCGATTGCAGCCCATCGCGCTGATCGTCGTGGGGACGGCTGCCGAGATCCCCGAAGCAACCCCACGCCGACCGCTCAAGGACATCCTGATCCAACCTCATAGCGAACCTTGAACACCGGCATTTCCGCGACCCCGATCAACGATGTGATTCACACGGAGGCGAATCCACCATGTCATCGCGACGCGCACTGCCCCTGGCGATAGCGGCCTACCTGTTTTCGTTGTCGAGCCTGGGCGCCCTGATCGTGTTCCTGCATGACCTATGGCTGCCCTGGACCGCTGGAACCGGCGAACTGCGTGGCGGTTGGGGACAAACCGTCGCCATCAATACCGGCCTGATCGCGCTGTTCGGTTTGCAGCACAGCATCATGGTCCGCCCGGGTTTCAAGCGGCGCTGGACGCGAATCGTACCGGAACACCTCGAGCGCAGCGCCTATGTCGTCGCGTCCGGAGTAGCGATTTTCGTGCTCATGGGATTCTGGCAGCCGATGCCCGGGGTAATCTGGCACGTCACCTGGCAACCCTTCGTCACGCTGTGTCTGATCTTGCTCGCCTTGGGCGGCATCATCGCCGTGTGGTCGACGTTTCTGACCGACCACTTCGAATTGTTTGGCCTGCGCCAAGCCTATATTCACGATCAGGGACTGCCCTATACACCCGTTCCATTCAAGATGGGCCTGCTATATCGCTACGTGCGCCACCCCATGATGCTGGGTATGCTGCTGCTGTTCTGGGTCACCCCCTATATGACCATTGGCCATCTTTTCCTGGCGGGCGGCTTGACGCTCTACATCCTGATCGGCCTGTATTACGAAGAGCGCGATCTGGTCCGCAACCTAGGCTCGGACTACGCCCGCTACCGGGACAGCACGCCGCTACTGTTTCCGCGACTCAAGCGTTCACGGCCGATCCCGCAGCATTGATGCGCCGATCGGGTAGAGGGATTTTCGAAATCAGCTGAAAAGGGTATCCTAGCGACCCTCACAGGCCGGTGTAGCTCAGTCGGTAGAGCAGCTGATTCGTAACCAGCAGGTCGGAGGTTCGATTCCTCTCGCCGGCACCATCTTCGCAATTCCGATCGGGCCGCTTCGCCCGCTCGGATGACCGTCAGGCAGGCCCCGTGTGGGCACCTGCCGAATTTCCTCAAGTCCTTGTTGACCATGGATGATCATCCGTGACGTGTGCACCGCCACCCCGTGTTCACGGTTGGCACCCACCCGCACAAGGACCCCGGTGCGATCGACCCGCCATTCCGACCCATCACACTCTTTATGGCCGGCGATATCATGACTGGATGGGCATCGACCAGATCCTCCACTCTCCCAGCCCGCCAGAGACCTTCGAACCCTGCCTCCGATCGGCGCCGATTATGGCGCGCTGGCGGCGGCGCGGGGGCCGATCAGGCGTGCCACCCACTTTATTATCGACCTCTGGGGCGACGCGTTGGCGAGACTCGATCACCGCCGGCGCCGGGCGCAATGCCCACGAAGCCTGGCAGCCGGCGGTGCTGGATCGACCGGACCTAGGACGGATCACAGTGTTCGCCGTTGGCTGTCCCAGCAGCGGCATTCCGCCGGAATGGGCAGCGCGCGATGACACCCCGGGCATTGCGCGACTGGCCGATCTGTCGGTGCACACTTGATTGAGGACATCAGCGAACATCTGGATCGGTGCCGGAAACCGGGTGATACGATCATCGTTTTGGTTCACTGGGTCGGAAATTGGGAGGATGCCATTCCATAAGGCCATCGCGCATTCGCTCCTGGATTGATCGATCGGGCCGGGGTAGCGGTGGTCCACGACCATTCTTCGCATCATCCGCTGGGAATCGAAATCTATCGTGACCGCCCAACTTTTTTATGGCTGCGGCGACTTGCTCAACGACTATGAGGGAATCCGGGGCTTTGAGCGTTATCGTCCCGGCCTCGCCTTGTGCTATCTGGTCCGCCTGACCGATACGCGCCTGCAGCATCTGGAACGGGTACCACTGCACCGATCAGGGTTCCGTCTGCATGGCGCGAAGCGCGAGCGGGCCGAAGGGCTGCGGCAAAAGTTGACGCAGAACAGCCTTGGGCTCGGGGACCCTCTGGGCATCGATGGCCAAGGCCACTTACACTGGTACCCGACCCACGATACGAGTGAACTGCTGTGATACGGGAGGATTCATGGAAACGCCGGATCTGAATACCGAGACTGTCTGCACTCTGATCACCAGACTCAAGGAATTCCATGCCAAGGAAGCCGTCGCGATTCCCGAACCGGAGGGTGATTGGAGCGATGACTGGGCACTGCAGGTGCTGGCCGACCACGAGGACGATCTCACCTATCGAGAAGTGAAAATCGTGATCGACGATCTCGAACCCGACCAACAGGCGACCCTCGTGGCGCTCATGTGGGTCGGCCGCGGTGACTATGGTGAGCGCGAGTGGACCGAAGCCCTGACCGAGGCGACACGAAGCGCCACAAGCCGCACGGCGGAATACCTTCTCAGCACGCCCATGGTCGCGGATTATCTCGCCGAGGGCCTCGCGACCTTCGGGCATCGCTGCGACGACTGAGCCACCAAACGAGCGGGCCAACGGATGCCGGCTGAAATCCCGGCGCCCGCCGAGACCGGGTCCCGTGTCTTGGCAAAACCCATGCCCATCACGCCAGGCGCGGAAAACCATCGGCGATGGCATCGCCGGTAAACTGGGCAATCCATCCATCCGGATTGTTGAACAGGCGAATGGCAGTAAACCGCGGGCTCGATCCCATGTCGAACCAGTGCCGGGTTCCTGCCGGCACACTGATCAAATCCCCTTTGGTGCACAAGACAGCATAGACCTGTCCATTCAGATGCAGGCAGAACAACCCGGCGCCGTCCACGAAAAAGCGCACCTCATCCTCGCCGTGGGTGTGTTCACTGAGAAACTTGTCGCGCAGCGCGGCGCGGTCCGGGTGCGTTGGGTACATATTGACCACATCGACACTCTGATAGCCCGCCTCGGCGATCAGCCGATCGATTTCCGGGCGATAAGCCGAGAGGATCACCGACTCGTCGGCGCGCTCATCCAGCGCTTGCGTCGCTGCCCAACGGCGAAACAGCACTCCGGCTTCGGCCAGCGTCTGGCGAATCGTTTCGCCATCTTCGGTCTCAAGTGTGGGATGTGCGGCGTCATTCTCGGAATAAACGGTCAGGCGGCTCATGAGGCAACCTCCTTCAGCTGCGGGATGTGGTGAAAATCTGCGGCAATGGGATGATCGCTCGTCAATCCACCACCGCGCGCCAACAGACAGGTTTCGAGCCCTGCGGCTCGCGCTGCATCGAGTTCGGATTCGATGTCCGACAAGAACAGAGTGCGATCCGCCGCGATACCGATCGCCTCGACGATCCGGCGATAGCTTTCGGCCTCGCGCTTGGCGCCGACGCGCGTATCGAAGTAACCCCCGAACAGGGGCGTCAGATCGCCATGGTTGCTATGCCCGAACAGAAGCCGCTGCGCCTCTTCCGAGCCGGACGAATAGACATAGAGCCGCAGCCCGGCCGCAGACCAGCGACGCAGGCAAACAGCAGCATCCGGATAGACATGGCCGGTAAAGTCGCCGCGCTGGTAGCCCTCGCGCCAGATCCAACCCTGCAAGGTCTTCAATGGCGTCATCTTAAGATCGAGCTTGATCCACTCCAGCAGCTGATCCACCACCGCGGCCTCGCTGGCCGCGGGCTGACCGCTTGCCGCAGCCACCTCGACCAGCAGCGCCTGCAGCGCGGGCTCGTCGCGATGTGCCGCGACGTAGGCCGGCAGCCTACGCGCGGCATAGGGAAACAGCACCCGATGCACGAAGCCGATATCGGTGGTCGTGCCTTCGATATCGGTCACAACGGCTTGGATCCTCATTGACGGGCCTCCAGTAAACGTTCCTGAAGCAGGCAGTTCAGCAAGAACTCCCAACCTTCCACATGGCGCCGGGCTTCAGCGACCGTACGCCCCCACGCGTAAAGCCCGTGGCCACGCACCAGAAAGCCGCCCGGCAATCCACCCTCGGCTTCCCAGCGCACAGCCAGTTGGTCAGCCAGCGCCGGAATGTCCTGGGTATTGTCAAACAGCGGCAGCGCAAGCGTGGCCTCGTGGGTCGTCTGCCCCCGAATCGCTTTTTGCATTTCATAGCCGCGCAAGACCAGCGTGTCATTGGGGTCAAGGCGAGAAAGGACGGTAGCAGCAACCGAGTGGGTATGCAGCACGCAGCCGATCGTTGGGTCGAGCCGATAGAGCCGCTGGTGCAGCGCGGTCTCGGCCGATGGCAGTGGGTCGGTGGTGGCGAGCGCGCCGGCAACTGGCAGGCGGATAAACTGGCCGACGCTCACCCGGCGCTTGTCGCATCCCGAGGCCGTGATACAAAACTGGTCCAAGCCTTCACGCATCGAAAAATTGCCACCCGTGGCCGGCGAAAAGCCATCGGCCGCCAGTTCACGGATGACATGGACCAGCGTCTCAATCGAATCCATGGACTCCATGGCCCCACCTCCCGCGGAAGGCTTGCAAAAGGCCCACATCATACCCCAGGGCACGCCCAGCGTCGTAAACGCCCGCGTGACATCGGCGTCGCTGATCCTTTGGGCTAGAATCGCGCTTTTAGCGACACCTATCGCGGAGATCCTCCATGCGCATCGGCACCCCCCTCACTCCTTCCGCCACCCGCGTCATGCTGCTGGGTGCAGGTGAGCTGGGCAAGGAGGTAATCATCGCGTTTCAGCGTCTCGGGGTCGAGGTGATCGCCGTGGATCGCTATGCGCATGCGCCTGGCCATGCGCTCGCCCATCGCGCCCACGTCCTGGACATGACCGATGGCCCCGCCCTGCGTGCACTCATCATCCGTGAGCGGCCGCATTGGGTCATTCCGGAAATTGAAGCAATCGCCACCGAAACCCTGTGTGAACTGGAATCCGAAGGCCTCACCCAGGTCATCCCCACGGCCGAGGCGGCATGGCTGACCATGCAACGCGAGGGCATCCGCCGTTTGGCGGCAGAGGAACTGAACCTGCCCACATCCGGCTACGCCTTCGCCGATTCCGAGGATGAGCTGCGCGCCGCGATCAACGGTGGCATCGGCCTGCCCTGTGTGGTCAAGCCGGTGATGTCCTCTTCCGGCAAGGGCCAGTCGGTCGTCCGAAGCGAACGCGACGTCGCGGCAGCCTGGACCCATGCCCGCAGTGGACGGGTGGATCGCGGGCGCGTCATCGCCGAGCAATGGATCGATTTCGATTTTGAAATCACGCTGCTCACCGTCCGAACGCTGGATGCTGCAGGGAATATCCAAACCCGCTTCTGCGAACCCATCGGGCATCGTCAGGTCGACGGCGACTATGTCGAAAGCTGGCAGCCACAACCGATGCAGCCAATTGCGCTCGAGCGAGCGCGCGACATCGCCGGCCGCATCACCGCGCGCCTCGGCGGACGCGGCGTTTTCGGCGTGGAGCTGTTCGTTCGCGGTGATGCGGTGTGGTTCAGCGAGGTCAGCCCGCGCCCGCACGACACCGGGCTGGTGACCCTGGCCAGCCAGCGTCAGAGCGAATTCGACCTGCATGCACGCGCAATTCTGGGCTTGCCAGTGGACACCCGGCTTCAACGTCAAGCGGCCAGCGCCGTGATCTATGGCGGCACCGATGCGCCCGGCGTCGCCTTCGAGGGCGTCGAGCACGCCTTGGCTGTGCCCGAAAGCGACCTGCGCCTGTTCGGAAAACCGCTGGCGACCCCCAAACGCCGCATGGGGGTCGCGCTGGCCTGTGGGGAAACCATCGGGCAGGCGCGAGAGCATGCCCAAGAGGCGGCACGGCGGATACGGGTACTCGCCGCGGATTAATGCGGGGTTGGATCTGCGGGTTTCGCGCCCAACTGCGCGACCTCTTCGGGCTCAAGAAGGCGCCACGCACCCTTGGGCAAATCTCCCAGCCTCAGGGGGCCGATGGAGACACGCACGAGCCGACGCACATTGAACCCGAATGCGGCCAACAGCCGCCGCAGATGGCGGTTGCGCCCTTCGGTCAGCCCCAGTTCCAGCCAACTGTTCTTCGCGCCCTGCCGCAACAGAGTCGCCGCCGTGACATGCAACCATTCTCCCTGGCAATCCGCACCCACACGCAAGGCCGACAGCAGCGCGGCATCAGCGATGCCGTCCACCTGGACGTGATATCGCTTCTCCAATCCGCTTCCCGGTGCCGTTACACCGGCCGACCATTGGTGATCATTACTAAACAAAAGAAGCCCTTCACTGGCACGATCCAGGCGTCCCACGGGGGAGAGCCCGGGCCATGCCGCAGCGTCACCGAGTACGGAATAGACGGTCGCCCTGCCCTGCTCATCGCGGCGGGTCGTGACCAATCCACGCGGCTTGTTGAGCATCACATATCGTGGCGCCGCTGCTTTTACCCGCATCCCATCCAGCGTCAAACGATCGGCGTCGAGCTTGATTCGGCTCATTGGGTCCCGAACGATCCGGCCGTTCACGGCCACCCGCCCGGTTCGAACAGCCGTCTCGGCTTCGGTGCGCGAGCAGACACCCAGCTTGGATAATGCCCGCACCACCGACAGCGCATCTTTCAACGTCGGCATGGGGCCACCACAGTACCGGATAACCACTCAGCCGCGCGATCGAACCGCCCGTTCCGCCGTCTTGAACGGTAACCCAATAAACACTTGACCGCTCGTTCAAGATACCCTAGTGTTTGTCGATACATGACATAGATCATGGTTTTTTAGCTTTTTAATGGCGGTTCTAAGTAACGAGGAGATAGACATGAGTGCGGTTATGCCATCCAGTAGGGCCGTTGCTGCCCCAGCTGAAGCGGCCCCCTCCATTCGGGGGCCATGGATGTTTGCCCTGGGCGTCGGTATTCTCGCCGGCCTTGTGTTCGGCGTTTATCGCTGGTACCAGCAAAATTACTCCTTTACGGTCGGAATGGACTATTTCGAACCGGAATTCCAGACCTATTGGATGAGTCTGTTCTATGTCCAGATGACAGTCATCCCGCTGATCGGCGCCATTGCCGTAGCCGTTCTGTGGTTCACCCGCGACCGCAACATCATGGCAATCACCCCGCAGGAAGAGCTGAAACGCTATTACTATGTCCTGACGCTGTTGGCCATGGCCAGCATTCTGGCCGCGGTCATCTTCGGCCTGTTCGTTGAAGCTGATGCGGCGTGGCACCAGACGACCATCCGCGACACCGACTTCACCCCCACGCACATCGCGCTGTTCTATTTCGCCATTCCCGCAGCACTAGTGGGGCTCACCTTCGCCTGGGTGTGGGTCCATACGCGACTCCCACAGTTCACCCAGCGGGTTTCCATTCCGTTGTCCCTGGTCGTCGCCGGACCAATCCTCATCATGCCCAATCTCGGTCTGAACGAGTGGGGCCACACGTTCTTCTATGCCGAAGAACTTTTCGCGGCGCCGATCCATTGGGGCTTTGTAGTGTTGGCCTGGGGCATCTACGCACTCGGCGGTTTCGCAGTCCAGTGTGTGGCCCGTATCGCGGAATTGACCCGGCTTACTCAAGCGCAAGGGTCACAGACCACCTGATCCCCAATCCGCACCGGATCGACATTCAAAAAGCCGCCGGTAACCCCGGCGGCTTTTTCTGTTTCATGACGTGTCCACCCGTACCCCATGGGGCACCGTTACCTCATCTTCGAACGCGTCCCCCCGGCGATATTCGGGTCTATGGACTGTTTATCCCCACGCCCGAAAAACGGCCCCGATCGCCGCGCAGCGATCCTTGCGCTCAAGCAAGGTTCCCTCAAACGATCCATGCTTCAATCACGTGGTTGGCTCGTGGGATTCGCCACCGACCGCGACCATTGTGGGTTTCTGTTACTGAATTGATTTCGAAAATCAGAGGAGGTGGGATGCCTCGATCGCTCATGAAGTCGAACCGATTCGGGTTGCTCTTGCGTCTGCTCCTGCTCAGCAACCCAGCGGTCACACTACACGCAGCGCCCCTCTATGCCGTCGGCGTGCTTGCCCATGACCGTGGACCATTCAGTGACCGCCACGAAGACGGCGTCGACCTCAATGTTGAAATCCAGTTTGTGCCACTGTCGATTATCCCATACAGCGTGCGGCCGCATCTCGGCACCACCCTGAATTTCAACGGAGATACGAGCGTTGCGTATGGCGGCCTGAGCTGGCGGCTGTACGATACGCCGCGGGGCTTCCTCGACGGCATCGTCAGCCTCGCCGTTCACGACGGTCCTCTGAGCAAGGACAAACAGGGATGCAAGACGAGAAGTGACTGCGGTTTCGGTGTGCGGATGCTCCCCCGTCTCGGCATGGAAATCGGCTATCGGATCACCTCAGGTCGATCCATGGGCCTGTTCTATGATCACATGTCCCACAAATGGGTGATCGGGGGTGAGAACGAGGGGATCGACCACATAGGGCTGCGCTACCGGCAGGCGTTCTGACCAAGCCGCAGACTGGGTCGGCCGCCATTACCGCGCCATAGCGCCGAAGTGCCTCGCATTGCGCCCGGATTCCTTTGCAAAAAAACCGGCCCTAAAGGGGCCGGCGATGAGGCAAACGGACGTGTCAAAGCAGCCGGGACGCGATCCCGAGACTCATTCAGCCCGAATCCAGTTGAACAGTTCGACGGCATTGACCATATCGGCTTCCGTGGCAATACCGATGACCTTGCCGTTTTCTTCCACCAGCAGGCGGCGGATTCGATGCTTGATCATGCGATCGATGCATGCACTGATCGGCTCGGTCATCGGAACCGTGATGACCGGCGTGGTGGCCATTTCGCCCACTGTCACTTCAGCCGAATTGCGTCCAGCCTGCGCAACGCGCCCCATCACATCGCGCCGCGTCAGGATCCCCCAACCGAGCCCATCATGCGGCTCCACGATAACCGAGCTCACGCCGTGATCGCGCATGACCCGAACGGCATCATCGATCGTGGCATCATGCGCAATCGTCACCAGCTTGCGCGTCATGATATGGCCAATGGCAGTCGGCTTCCGACCGGATTCCAGCATGGCCTCCATGGGTGCGGTGATCCGCCGGCTTTCACGCAGCTGGCGGTTTTCCAGACGCCATTGTCGCCGTGCTTCAGCGCGTGCCTGCACATCGATACCGGCATGAATACGACTGATGATTTCATCGGCAAAGGCGCTGGTCGCCACTTCGCGGGCGCCTTCCATCTGGCGCGCAAAGTCGTAAGTGACGACTTTATCCTGGACGACGTCCTGGAAGGCTTCGCGGATGACGTCGCCGGCTTCGGTCCAGCCGATATAGTCCAGCATGTCGACACCACTGAACAGCAGCGAGCCCGGGTTGACCTTGTCCTGGTTGGCGTATTTCGGCGCGGTCCCGTGCGTGGCCTCGAACACCGCCACGCCATCACCGATGTTGGCACCGGGCGCAATGCCGACCCCACCGACCTGGGCCGCGATGGCATCGGACAGGTAGTCGCCGTTGAGATTCATCGTGGCGAGCACATCGAATTCCTGTGGGCGCAGCAGCATCAGCTGGAAGATGATGTCGGCGATGCGATCCTTGATGACGATCTTGCCTTCGGGGACCTTGCCGCCATGCTCCTCGAACACCTCGGTCTCGGTGATGGTGCGGTCGCCGAACTCCTCGCGGGCAACCTGATAACCCCAGCCACGAAATGCACCTTCGGTGTACTTCATGATGTTGCCCTTGTGGACCAGCGTCACACTCTCGCGGCCATGATCGATGGCATACTGAATCGCCTGACGTACCAGTCGCTTGGTGCCAAAGGGGCTGATGGGTTTGATGCCGAGCCCGGCGTCCTCGAAAAACTCTGCCCCCATTTCCTGACGCAGGAACTGGGCGAGCTTCTTGTTATCCGGCGTTCCAGAGGCATATTCGATACCGGCGTAGACGTCCTCGGTGTTTTCGCGAAAGATCACCACATCGATCAGCTGGGGTTCGCGCACGGGCGAAGGCACGCCGCTGTAGTAGCGCACCGGCCGCACACAGGCATACAGATCGAGATCCTGGCGCAACGAGACGTTCAGTGACCGGAACCCGCCGCCGACCGGGGTGGTCAGCGGACCTTTGATCGAAACGCCAAGCTCGCGCAAGGCCGTCAGCGTTTCCTCGGGGTAATAGTTGCCGTCGTAAAGAGAAGCAGCCTTTTCGCCAAGAAACAGCTCGCACCAGTGGATCTTGCGGCGTCCGCCGTAAACGACCTCCACTGCAGCATCCCAGATCCGCAGACAGGCCCGCGTGATATCCGGGCCGATGCCATCGCCTTCGATATAGCCGAGAATGGGTTGATCGGACACTTTAGGCCGGCCATTGGCGTCGAATTGAACCTTGTCTCCCTGTGCGGGCATTCGAATGTGACGATACGTCATGAGTAGCGCTTCTCCTGGACCGGGTGATCAGCCCGGGGGTTGAAACATCCCGCCTCGGAGGGTCGCTCCAAAGACGGTCTCCTGGTTTTACTCCAGCGGCGGATCGGCGCCGGCAGAGAGTCAAATCCTCGGGCCCGATCCATTCTCCTCAGTCCAGGGGAACAGGGCGGCCGGCCCGATAGAATTCGAAATAGTCCGCCACGATCCGGGCATGATCGAATGCCAGATCAGGCAGGTTTGCGCGGGTGAAGACAGCGGCGTCCCGAGCATCATCCGCGCCTTGCGGCATGCCGCTCGCGGTCCCGACATATACAGCGCTTACCGTGTGCCCGCGGGGGTCACGGGACGGGTCCGAATAACATCCGAGCAGTGCTTTCAGGGTAACCGACAGGCCGGTTTCTTCTTTAGCTTCGCGGCGCGCAGCTTCCGGCAGCATTTCACCCACATCGACAAAGCCACCGGGCAAAGCCCAGCCAAGCGGCGGATAGCGACGTGCCACCAGCACGATGGAGGGCTCCGATCGATCGGTCATCTCGATGATCAGGTCCACGGCGACTGGTGGTGTGCGCACATCCATCGGCACAATAGGTTCCTACGGGCGGTGACGGAACCGGCCCAGTATACCGAAAGCGACCGACCCCGGGCAGATCAGAAGCGCTGAGACAGGGCACGCAGACGCCGTCGCATTCGTTTATCAGGCCGTTGGCCCGGATCGGGCGGGGGTGCGAGCCGATGGTTCTCCCGATTCTGTTCACGCGCGGCGCGGCTTTGCAGCGTCTCCAGATACAAAGCGGCCGCCTGACTGGCCGGGCCCCGACGGACATCCAGTCCAAGGAGCTCCACCTCATAGCGTTCCTGTCCGCGTTGGATGCGAAGACGATCGCCGATCCGCACCAGATGCGCGGGCTTTACGGCATGTCCATTGCAATGCACCTTTCCGCCCCCCACCGCCTCGGTGGCCAGCGAACGGGTCTTGAAAAAGCGCGCGGCCCACAGCCAGCGGTCGATCCGAATCCGATCAATCGGCTCGTCTCGCGTTTTGGGCTGACTCATGCACCCGCTCCGGCAAGCAGATCCTTGCGAAATGCCGGCTCACTGGTCCGCGGATCGAGCCAGATACCGAAAAAGGCGCGGCCAAACGCGGGGTCGGGAACAGTCGAGAAGAGTGTGCCGTTCAAGTAGAAGCGGGTTTCCCGACCCGGCAGGTTAACGCCAATCAGGCGGTCTCCGGCCTTGACATCAGGAAAAGCCCTGCGCATTACGCCCTCCCATTCGACAAGCCGCGCATCACTGATCTCGCCGATCTGCCGCATCTCGTCGACCGAGCGTTTGGCCAGATCACGGGCCTTAAAGTCCAAAGCGTAGGTCAAATCGAGCGCGTATACCCCTTGCCAGTCGAATGCGCCGGCTGTGACCCAGAGTCGGCCATCATAGACATTGATGAAATACTTTCGGAATCGAGCGCTCCCCATCATCTGCCAGTCATTCCCAAGTGCCCGAATCTCCCCGGGGAGCGGCAACGCCGGAACACTCGCCTGGACACCCGGCGCCCCACTCACGGCAACCAGTAATATCAAGGTCAAGGCCAAGAACCATCCATGCACCCGCGGGCCGTGTCTGCCATTCATCATCCCGAACTCCTGCTACGGTAACGCGTCGTGTTCACTCCCTATGGCAGTGTAGACTGGAAACATCGGCAAAAGTTGTCGCAGATACCCTTGCACACGGCGGATGCGCAACTGCCCCTCCTTGCCTTCAATTCGGAGACTTTATTGCATGCGACGCGTGATCGGTCTTTTGTCCGGGTGCATTCTGCTATCGGTGCTCACCGCCTGCGCCGTCAATCCCGTCACGGGCCAGAATGAACTCAACATCATCTCCACCGAACAGGAAGTCAGCCTGGGCGCACAGAACTACGTTCCGGCCCAACAGATGCAAGGCGGGTTGTACAAAGTCGACCCCCGAGTCGGTGCCTATGTTCAGGAAGTGGGCCAAAAACTGGCAGCCGTCTCCGATCGTCCGCTGCCCTATGAATTCGTGGTCCTGAACAACTCCATTCCCAACGCCTGGGCGATGCCCGGCGGGAAGCTTGCCGTCAATCGGGGGCTGTTGACCGAGCTGAATAACGAAGCCGAACTGGCGGCTGTCCTGGGTCACGAAATCACCCACGCGGCCGCACGCCACAGCGCGCAGCAGATGCAACGTGCATTACTGCTCCAAGCGGGCGTGATGGCCGTTGCCGCCGCTGCCGGCAGCGCCGATGACCGCTACGGTCCGCTTGCAGTCGGCACGGCTGCGCTGGCTGCCTCGGTGCTCAATCAGCGCTACAGCCGGGAAGCCGAGCTGGAAGCGGATTACTATGGCATGGCCTATATGGCGCGAGCGGGCTACGACCCGTCGGCCGCGGTCACACTGCAGGAAACCTTCGTCCGCTTGTCGGAGGGGCGTCAAACGGGGTGGCTCGACGGGCTGCTCGCCTCACATCCACCGTCTGCCGAACGGGTCGCCCAGAATCGCCTGCGTGCCCAGCAATTGGGGATCAGGGGCGAACTCAATGCGGAACGGTATAGAGATCGCATCGCAACACTCCTGAAGGACCAGCCGGCGTACGAAGCCTATGATCAAGCCGTGGAAGCCGTAGGCAAAAAGAACTTCGAGAAAGCGCAAACCCTGGTGGCCCAGGCCGTCAAGGCACAACCGAGAGAAGCCCTGTTCCACGGCCTTCAAGGTTATCTGGCCCTGCAGCAGTCGCGCCCCTCAGAAGCCTTGGCCGACTATGAACGTGCGCTGGCGCTCGACGGTGGTTACTATCAGCATTACGTGGGAGCCGGGCTCGCCGCCAAGGCATTGAAGCGCGATGCGCCGGCGATGCAATACCTGGAAAAAAGCCTGACGCTGCTGCCCACCGCGACGGCGCATAACGCATTGGGAGAATTGGCCTTGGCCCGAGGTGACCGTGGGCGGGCGATTGAACACCTGCGCATCGCAGCCCAGTCGGACAGTCCCGTCGGCAAGCAAGCCCGAGATACGCTGAGCCGAATGGGGGTTCCCATCGCAGCCCCGTAGCGACACCGAACGCCGGAGCCGCGCCCGTCCGAACGATTGCCGAACGCCATGCGGGCCAAGCCCATCGCCGCCAGGCGATGGGGCACACTCCCGGCTCGACGGGCGCGTCCATCGACGCGGATTCAGACTTGCATAAACCAGACAGCCAACGCGCCGAATCCGATCATGGACAAGACACCCACACCGACGAGCCCATGCCTCACCCGCGTGATCGATCGGGTCACGGCGGGTTCAGGCATTCCACCGCGTCCCACCAATTGCAGCACGAACCGCGTTCCGGCGCTCCAGGCCAGCACTACCACCAGAACGGACGACAAGACGCCGGTCAAAATCAACGGCGGCACGAGGCTTATCCAGTACACCCAATCGGTTCGACCATAGCATTCCCCGCGCACCACGCAGATCACATCCAAATAGTGTCCCAGCTCCTGCGCGGCCCAGCCGCCCAACCCCACAGCCAAGACAAGAATCAGAACGGCAATCGTTCTGGGGATCGGCATCGGCATCGTTGCGGACATCATCCACCTCCATTTCAGATATCACCGCTCGCCCAGCGACGAACAGCAGCGATTCACACCGGACAGACTACGGGCAGAACCATCCGGGCGCCATGCGGCCGATTGCCGCACCGATAAGAATGCAGGAAAGGCGTCCATTGAGTCGAGGAGAGATGGTGGGCTGCCCGGGACTCGAACCCGGAACCAATGGCTTAAAAGGCCACTGCTCTACCGATTGAGCTAACAGCCCGCGATGAATGCATCAAGCGGGCCGACATGATACCCCAGCGGACGCAAATGACAAGGGCAAACCTCAAGTCCAATATCGGGTTGGATCGTCGATCCCGGCCTCGGCAAAGCCGGACGCGCGCAGACGGCACGCATCACAAAGACCACAGGCAGCACCGGATGTGTCGGCCTGATAGCAGGATACCGTCATGCTGAAATCCACACCGAGTGCGACCCCTCGCTGAATGATCTCAGCTTTGGACCAGTGGATGAGCGGTGCGTGAACCCGAAAAGGACTTCCCTCGACTCCCGCTCGGGTCGCCAGGTTCGCCAGCCGTTCGAAGGCCTCGATGAAAGCCGGACGGCAATCCGGGTAGCCGGAATAATCCACCGCGTTGACACCGATAAACAGATCACGGGCCGGCAGTACTTCGGCCCACGCCAAGGCATGGGCGAGAAACACGGTATTGCGCGCCGGAACATAGGTGATCGGAATGCCGCTGGATGGCGCCGTCGGCACCGCGATCGAAGAATCGGTCAGCGCCGATCCGCCAAAGGCAGCCAGATCCAGTGTCACCGTTCGGTGGACGCTTACCCCGGCATGGGCCGCGACGCGCGCCGCCGCCGCGAGCTCCGCATCATGGCGCTGGCCGTAAGCGAAGCTCAGCGCAGCACAGTCAAAGCCTTGTTGCTTTGCCAAAGCCAGCGTGGTCGCCGAATCAAGACCACCGGACAACAGGACAATCGCAGATCGGGTCATGATGCATCCACCGGATCAGTGCCCCGGTGCCTCGCCCCAGAGCAATTTATGCAGTTGGATCTGCATTCTCACCGGCAACCCGTCTTCAAGCAGCCACTCCGCCAGCCGGCGAGGATCGAGCCGGCCGTGCACCGGCGAAAACCAGACCATGCACCGCGAAGCGAGCGCTCGCTCCGTCACCTGCCCCATCGCCCATTCATAATCCCGGCGATCACACAGAACGAACTTGAGCTGATCGCGCTCCGTGAGCAAATCCAGATTGCTCCAATGGTTGCGATCCATCTCCCCGGATCCCGGGGACTTGACATCGACGACGCGACTCACCCGTGAATCGATTCCAGCAATGGACAGTGCGCCGGAGGTTTCCAGCGAAACCACATGACGGCGCTCACATAAAGCCGCCAACAAGGCACGGCACGCATCGCCCTGCGCCAATGGCTCTCCCCCGGTAACGCAGACATGTCGTACGGGATAACGAGCCACTTCCGTCAAGACATCGGCGATGGCAATCGTCGTTCCACCATGGAAAGCGTAACTCGTGTCGCAATAGCTGCACCGCAGCGGGCACCCGGTCAGGCGGATAAAAACCGTCGGCCACCCCACACTGTCGGCCTCGCCCTGCAACGAGTAGAAGATCTCGCTGACCCGCAGGTGTTGATCCAGCCGCGCGTGCGCTGTCTTCACCCGGAGATCTGGCCTTCCCGTTGCAGCCGGTTGAGGCGTTGGCGCGCCAAATCCGCGGCACCACTTTGCGGGAATTCACGAATCACCCGATCCAAGGCGGACTTCGCTTCGGCCCATTGCTGCTTCTCCGCGTGAATATAGCCAATCTTGAGCAATGCGTCCGGGACCTTAGGATTCCCCGGATACTGCTCGACGACTTTGCGGAAATTTCCCAATGCCGTATCGAACTGGCGCCCGACGTACTCCGCTTCACCCAGCCAGTACTGCGCGTTTGGCGCAAGGCGGCTGGACGGATATTGCTGCAGAAACTGACCAAAGGCCTCTGCAGCCTGAGGATAACGTCCTTCCTTGAGCAGATTGAACGCGACATCATAATTGGCCTGCTCGCCCGCCACCGGCGGTGCCGTGGTGACCGGAACCGGAGCGGGCGGTGTCTCCTGCGGAGCCGGCGCCATCGAAGTCGGCTGTCCCTGCTCAAGCCCCGAGTTCGTTCCCCCCGGCGTAAACGGAGGGGCGGCAGGGGTCGTTGTCAGCTGGTTGAGCTTCTGCTCCTGAACCTGCAGCTGGTAAGCCTGTTGTTCGACCACACCCTTGAGCTGGCGCAGATCTTCCTGGATCTGCTGCTGGTTGGACACCACGTCCAATGTGGGCGAGCTGGTCTGCCCCCCCTCAAGCTTCTCCACCCGACCTTCAAGCTGGTTGAGACGATAGGCAATCGGATCATCCTGGGATTGGGGTGGCATGGGCGCGCAGCCAGCCAGGGTTCCAGCACCCGCGAGCATCACGCCCCATATCCGCATCTTGGTCATTATCGAACTCCCCAAACATTCCAATCATCGGTCGCAATTCGCACAATCGAAAGCACCAAGATCCCTGGCCAAGATCAAGGCTTGCGGATCGTCACTGGGCGTACCGGATCTCAACACGCCGGTTCTTCGACCACGCGTCCTCACCACTGCCGTAAACGGCGGGCTTTTCCTCGCCGAAACTCACCGAAGACAACTGCGACGGCTGCACACCCTGAGCAATGAGCAGGTTCATTACGGCATCGCTACGGCGCTGACCCAGCGCGATATTGTACTCACGCGACCCCCGCTCATCGGTATGCCCTTCCAGATTGGCACGCGTGGCCGGATTGTTCTTGAGATACTCACCGTGGGCCCGAACCACGTCCAGATACGCGGGTGCCACGACACTACTGTCGTACTCGAAGTAAATCACCTGGGACTGGAGGTTTGCCGCGCGCGGGTCGTTGGGCGAACCATAGCCGCTATTGCCGGCATTGACGCCTTGGACCGACCCCCATTCGTCGCCTCGCAAGCCACCGCCTTCACCCAACGGACTCGTTTCGGCACCACCGGCAGCCGCGGCCCACTCGTCTCCGGCCACTGCCCCCTTCGAGGATTTCTTGGCACTGCCCGCGCATCCCGCCAATGCCAGCACCGCCATACCCACCACGATCCACTTTGGAAATCGCCCCATAACCCTCTCACTCCAGAACATCATTGATGTTGACTTGACTACCGTTTCAGCGCGGCCGGAAAGGCGACCACGCCGCCTCGCGGATATCCCCGCGGCCCGCCACACGCTGGCGCACCTTGCCGTCGAAGGAAACCGTCGACAAAACCCCATTGCCACCGTACTGGCTGGCATAGATTATCATGGCGCCGTTAGGTGCGAAGCTGGGCGATTCGTCCTCTGGTCCCTGACTCAGAACCCGCACCGTTCCCGATTGCAAATCCTGAATCGCAATCCGGAACGAGCTGCCCCCCTGAACCATGACGATCGACTTGCCATCGGGGCTGTAACGCGCTCGTGCGTTGTAGCTGCCCTGATAGGTGAGCCGCCGCACCTGCCCACCGTCCCGATTCATTTCGTAGATCTGGGGTCGTCCACCCCGATCGGATGTAAACAGCAGCTTGGTCCCATCGGGTGACCAATCCGGCTCGGTATTGATGGCCGCGCCTTGCGTGATCTGACGCAGGCTGCCGCTCTCCAGGTCCATCAGATGGATGTGCGTATTCGGGCCATCGGACAGGGCAATGGCGATCGACCGACCATCGGGCGACCAGCTTGGTGCCCCATTGATTCCCGGTTTCGAGGACAGGACCCGCCGCTTTCCGGTTGCCAGGTCCTGCGAAAAGATCTGCGAACGCCCTGTCTCGAAAGAGACATATGCGAGCTGGCGGCCATCGGGCGACCATACCGGGGACATCAGCGGCTCTTTGGATTTCAGGACCGTTCGACTGTTTTCACCGTCGGCGTCCGATACCATCAGCAGATACTCGGACGGTTGGCCCACGCGCGGTCGATTGGGGACGCTCACATAAGCAATGCGTGTATTGAAGGCGCCACGTTCGCCGAGCAACTGTTCATAGATAAGGTCACTGACCCGATGCGCTGCGCTACGCATGTCATCCGCCGAGGCGGGGACCTGAAAGGCCGCCAACTGCTGCCCTCGCGGCACATCGACGATCAGGAAACGGATCATGTAGCTGCTGCTGCCCTGCGGGATCACCTGGCCCACCGCCGCATAGGTGACGCCCGTCGTCCGCCAAGCAGCGAAATTCACCTGATCCAGACTGCTTGGCTGCTGAGGCATCTCACCCGTCGGCAGGGTATCGAACCGCCCGCTCCGACTCAGATCCGCATCCACGATCGAATGTACGGGAGCACCAGGCGCCTGAGCCGCGCCGGCAAAGGGCACGATGGCAATCGGCAGGGCGCTACTCACCCCTTCGGTGATCTCGATGCGCAATGGCTCACCGAATACCGGCATTGACATCAGCAGCAGCAACGCCGCCCATGCCGTCCACTGCTTCACTGTGCTCATTTTTTACCCTCAGGGTTTAAACGTAAAAAGCAGATCCCGGGTCTGGTCCACCAACTCCGGAGGAGGCGCCGGCAAGGGCGATGCCCGAAACACAGCCTGCTCAATGGAACGATCCAGAATCGGATCACCACAACTCTTCACCACGCGAGCCGAAGTCACCTGACCGGTTGGCGTCTGTGAAACGCGCAACTCGCATCTGAAGTTTCCAAGCGTATCGGCTACGGGTGGTCGAATCCAATTACGCTTCACCGCCTGCGACAACGCGCCGACATACCGAGACAATAGATCCGCACGCAGGGCCGCATCTCTTGCAGCCTGCTCCGCCGCCAATTCTGCGCGCATTGCCGCTTCACGTGCAGCCTGCTCTGCTCTTGCCCGTGCTTCGGCCTCCGCCTTGGCTTTGGCTTCGGCTGCCGCCTTCTCGCGAGCCGCTGCCTCAGCCTTCTGGCGCGCTGCCTCTTCCTTCGCTTTCGCCTCGGCCTTCGCCTTGGCCTCAGCCGCCGCTTTCTCGCGAGCCGCTGCCTCAGCCTTCTGGCGTGCTGCCTCTTCCTTCGCTTTCGCCTCGGCCTCCGCCTTGGCCTCAGCCGCCGCTTTCTCACGCGCTGCCGCCTCGGCTTTGGCCTTAGCATCTGCCTCGGCTTTCCGGCGCGCCGCCTCGGCCTTCGCTTTCGCTTCGGTCTCCGCCTTCGCCTTCGCCTTGGCCTCAGCCGCCGCTTTCTCGCGCGCTGCCGCCTCGGCTTTGGCCTTAGCATCTGCCTCGGCCTTCCGGCGCGCCGCCTCGGCCTTCGTTCTCGCCTCGGCCTCGGCCTCCGCCGCCGCTTTCTCGCGTTCTGCCGCCTCGGCTTTGGCCTCCGCATCTCGACGGTTGGCCTCTGCCTTAGCCTGCGCTTCGGCACGTTCCCGCGCCTCTTGGCGATTGATCGCCTGACGATTGACCTCGCGCATATCGACGAGATTCGCCTGGATGATCGGGCCGCCACTTGGCTGGACCGGACGCGGGCGCGGCCATATTGCGATCACGGCAAAGATTACGACGAGAGCGCCATGCAAACCGAGCGAAAGCGCCCAATACCGAAATCGGCTCGGTTTGTCAGCCGGGCTGGAAAGATGCGTGTCCCGATCGCTCATCAGCGGCGCCGTCGATCAGACTCAGGTGGTGGATCAGTCATGAGACCGACATTCGGTGCACCCGCCTGTTGCAGGATGACCATCGCCTGGACGACTCGGCCGTAATCAACCGTATGATCGCCCTGGACCAGAACGGGGTTGTCCTGGCGCTCTGCCAGTACCGCACTGACTTCTGCAAGAATGGTGTCTTCGTCTACCACGCGCTCACCACCATCAACCAGGTTCAGGTACATCTGACCTTCCGCGTCCACGCTCAGAATGACCGGCTTCTTGTCTTCCAGATCCTCGAGCGTCATCGGCTTGGCGTCCGCCTTGGGCAAATCAACCTGAACGCCACGCGACAAAAGCGGCGTAGTCGCCATGAAAATGATCAGCAGCACGAGCATAACGTCGATGTAGGGCACGACGTTCATTTCGCCGATCAAACCACGCTTACCCGTCAGTTGAGCCATGGGATGTGTCCTCCGGGCACAGGTTCAGGGGGCGTCGGCGCCGGCAAGCTTACGGCTTCCCTCTCCGGCCGGAGACAGATTGCGTTGCAGAATATTGGAGAACTCGTCACGGAACCCATCCATCTGGGTCACCAGCACGCCAATCTGGGCAGCATAGCGGTTATAGGCCACGACCGCCGGAATGGCCGCGAACAAACCCATCGCCGTCGCGATGAGCGCCTCGGATATCCCTGGCGCCACCATGCTCAAGGTGGCCTGTTGAACCTTCGCCAATCCCTGAAAGGAATGCATGATTCCCCAGACTGTCCCAAACAGGCCGACGTAGGGTGTCACCGATCCGATCGTGGCCAGACTCGGAAGGTGTTCTTCGAGCCGCTCGGTTTCCCTTAACTGCGCTGCACGCATGGCCCGATTGGCGGCCTGGATGCATTCTTCAGGGTTCGGATTGGGTTGCTGGCGTAAACGAACATATTCGCCGAACCCGGCAACAAAAACGCTGGCCAGCCCTTCTCGAACGCGTTCGCGGCTGGCTTGTCGAAACAATTCCCCAAGCTCCATTCCGGACCAGAAGCGATCTTCGAACGTTCGGCTCAAGCGGCGGGCATTGGCCAACTGAGAACGCTTTCTGAAAATCACATACCATGAAAACAGCGAGGCCAACAGCAGAAGGGCCATGACCATCTGCACCAGCACACTGGCCTGGAGGATCAGGGAAACAATCGACGTTTCAGGGCTAGCGGTGTCCATTGGACAATTCCTCTTGCAAAAACCGGGGCAGACGAACAGGTTTCAGATCCGATACGCGAACGCAAACGACCACCACTTCCGCGCGGCAATGACTGAGTCCGTGGCGATCACGAACTTCTTGCCGCAGGGTCATGCGCGCCCCGTGGAGCGGCAGGGGCGATACGGTGACGTTCATCTGTTGATTGAATCGGGCCGGACGAAGATAGTCGATGGCAACGCGACTCACGACGAACATCAAACCGGATTCGGACATCAGCTGATCCTGCTCGATCCCCAAACTCCGCAGCCATTCCGTCCGCGCTCGCTCGAGCAGGTTGAGATAGCGTGCGTGATAGACCACACCGCCCGCATCGGTATCTTCGTAATACACCCGAACGGGCCAGGAAAACTCGCGCAAACACTCTTTCCATCATTGCCCGGCCACATCGGCCGGAAAAACGCGACAAATATATCAGAATCATGAGGCATGTCATGACTCCTGCATCCCCCTCACCGATACCATCTTCAGGTGGCATCCAAAAAAAACCCCCGCAAGCGGGGGCAAATAAGGGGGAGTCTGAAACACCTGTTGCCGACAACCTCGCTGCCGGTAGCAGGACTTCGCGATGATCGGGTGAGCCAAAATCCATCGACCATCGCCGAAATTGAGAATTTCAATTATCGGGCCAAAACGCCGCACTCAACAAAATCAGGCGATTACGAAAAGCCATATCCAGAATTCCGATCAGGGGGTCTCCAAACAGAGACGAGGATCGACGCCAATAACGCCATCTAGTTGAATTTCATGCAAAATGATCTGTCTCCGAATGAAGACGTCGCTCAGTCCTTGAATTGAGCCGGATCCAATGCATGACGATGCAGAAGCTTGTAGAACTCGGTTCGGTTCCGGCCCGCAAGGCGCGCAGCCTGCGTCACATTCCCACGCGTCATCTGCAGCAGGCCGATCAGGTAGTCCAACTCGAACTGGCGCCGGGCATCGGCGAATGGAATGATGTCGTCGGCCCGATCCTTGATCGCATCCTGCAGCAGGCCAACCTGGATCTGCGGCGCCGGACTCAAGGCCACCGCTTGCTCGACGACGTTGTAGAGCTGGCGCACGTTGCCGGTCCAGTCGGCCGTCATCAGCAGCTCCATGGCACTGCGTGAAAATCCGGTGATCGATTTCTGGTAGCGTTGCGCCAAGCTCTCCCTGAAGTATTCAGCGAGAAGCGGAATGTCATCACGCCGATGATTGAGGGGAGGTAAGGACAGGGTCACCACATTCAGCCGGTAATACAGATCTTCACGGAACCGGCTGGATTTCATTTCCTCTTCCAGATTCCGATGTGTCGCGGAAATGATGCGGACATCCACGGGAATCGGACGCGTTGCACCGACTGGCCGCACTTCGCGCTCCTGCAGCACCCGCAGCAACTTGACCTGCAGGGGCATGGGCATGTCGCCGATCTCGTCGAGAAACAGCGTGCCCCCGCTGGCCGAAACGAATAGCCCTTGATGATCCTGCACGGCGCCGGTAAATGCGCCCCGACGATGACCGAACAACTCCGATTCGAGCAGATTCTCGGGAATTGCTCCACAATTGACCGCAATGAAAGGGCCCTCGGCCCGGGGACTGGCGCGGTGGATGGCCTTGGCCAGCAGTTCCTTGCCCGTCCCGCTCTCGCCTTCGATAAAGACACTCGCATCGCCGCCTGCCACCCGATAAGCCCGACTCAGCAATTCCTCCATTGCCGCGTTGCGCGTGATGATGCCCGCGCGCCATTGCTGATCGTTTCCACATCCCGACATCGATTCGCTCAGCCGAGACTGCTCCAGCGCCTGCTGAATCTGCTCCAGCAATTCCCGGCTTTCGAATGGCTTGGTTACAAAACTGAATACGCCTTTCTTCGTAGCTTGCACAGCCTCGGGGATGGTGCCGTGCGCAGTCAGGATGATCACCGGAAGGAAAGGATGACGGCGATGCACCTGCTCGAACAAGGCCATGCCGTCCATGCCGTCCATGCGCAGATCGGTGATCAACAAGTCGGGCCTGAATCCAGGCAAGCTGCCCAGCGCCAATTCTCCGTTCTCAACAGGCATCACCTCGAATCCTGCAGCTTCCAGGCGCAGGGAAAGCAGCCGCAGCAGACTGAGATCATCGTCGACAAGCAAAATACGGGCAGGTTGAGACATGGTGCTGGATAGATCCTATGATTGAGTCATCTGGCATCCCATCGGAAACCATCATCGCTGCAGGGAGCGTTCGACCTCTTTCAGAGCCTGGATTTGCCGGCGAAGTTCAGCGAGCTCCCGATTAGCCGCCCGTTCCCGGGCGGACTGCCGTGCCTGTAGCTCAGCCTGCCTGAGCAATATCGGCACCAAAACACCAACATCGGAGTCGCGCCAACCCGGTTTGTCCTCGCATCCCTTGAGCAGGTTTCCATTGGCCGAGAACTCTCCGCTCGTTCCGAAATCCGGACGAGTCAAGAGCATCAGGATCTCGACCCCCCCAACCCCACATTCGAACGTTTCCAGCTCGCTGCGCCGTGTTTTGTAATGCCGGCGTGCCTCGCTGAGCGGCATTGCCATCAGCTCTTGATATCGATCCATCCATTGGCGCATCGATAGCTGCGCCCCGCCAACCGACACCGGCACGACGAGCGGCTCGACGTAGTGATCCCGCGAGATCGCCGCGCAACCTCCAAGAACAATCGCCATTGCAGCCACCCCCGGCGGGATCAGTCGCTTCATGTCACGTTTCCCCCGGGAATGCGCAGACGCAGCCATGCGCCTCGCCCAGGCGACGGACGCACCTCGATCCGTCCGCCATGGGCATGAGCGAATTCTTGCGCAATCGCCAGTCCGATTCCTGAACCCTTCACCACACTACCTGCTGAAAGCGCTGTACTTCCCTGGAAAAATGCCTCGAAAATCCGGTCCCGCTCGTCCTCGGGGATTCCCGGCCCCTCATCACGGACATCGACCCATATCTCGCTTCCCTCATGACTGCAATCGACCCACAGCGTCCCTCCTCGAGGCGAAAACTTGACGGCATTCGACAGCATGTTATCGATAACCGTTTTTAGTTTCCCCTCGTCTGCAATCAAAGACACCCGCTCGAAATGCGTCTGAAGATTCAGGTTTTTGCTCATCAAGGCTGGCTTGTGGTCCTGCATCAATCCCGTCAACAACCCAGCGAGGTCAACCGGGCGGGGATTCAAGGTCGGGCGGTGACTGCGGGCCATATTGAAATTGAGCATATCCTCGATCAAATGCTGCAGATGGACAGCATTCCTCGACAAGATATCCAGCACTTCGCGCTGCGCGGGATTGAGCGCGCCCGCGATGTCATCGGACAACAGCTGAGTACCCTCCCGAATCGCACTGAGTGGCGTTTTGAGCTCGTGCGAAACCTGGCGCAGGAATTGGGCTTTTTGCTCTTCCAGATCCACCAAGCGTTGACGCAGCCAATCCAGACGCTGGCCAACACCGGCAACATCCTGGGGACCCTGAACCCGAATGGGTCGTGTGAACAACCCGTCACCCAGGGCCTCGATGGCGCGACGCAATTGCCGCAACGGGCGCCCGATCAACATCGTGAAGGCAATGGCCGAAATCAGCGCGAATGGAAGCTGAATCGCCGCAATTCCGATAATCGTCCGGCGAGCCTGCTCCCCTTGCTGCCGTATCGCTTCCACTTCCTGATTGATGACGACCACGCTGTAGTCAAGGATGTCGCGGGCTTGCAGTCTTAAATCGTCGAACTCATCGGCCACCTCGGCGATCGTCGGTTGAGGCGTCTGCGCGATTTGAATCCGCTCTGTAATCCGTGTTTCCTGCGCCTGAAACGCCTGAACACGCTTGGCAAATTCCGGATATCGAGTGAGTGGATTCAGATCCTCCAGACTGCCGTAGAGCTTCTCCCGGCCGCGCAGATACGATTGCAGAAACAGTGGGTCTTCCAAGGCCACCGTTTGCAGCGCGCTGCGCTCCATGGCCGTCACCTGCTCGACCAGCGCGCGGCCGTTCTGTGCCGCTCTCACCGAATCGTAGACGGCCGTTCGACCCTGCGTGAGCAAGACGTCGAGATAGCCCACTGCAAAGATGATCGCCAGAATCGGGGGTGTCAGAACCGCCAGGTAGCTGACCAGGATCAGCCGGAGAATGGAACGGGGTCGGTAACAGATAGCAAATCTCCCAGCCACACCGGATCAAGGCGAATCGAACAAGTCAGATGCCAACGGTCCAGGTGCTCCGGTCCGTCCCCAATGCAGGAGCGCCTGCGCCGTGGCAATGCGGCCACGCGCTGTGCGTTGCACGAAACCTTCCTGGATGAGGTAGGGCTCGATCACTTCCTCGAGCGTCCCCTTATCCTCACTCAACGCGGCCGCCAAGCTTTCAATGCCGACCGGCCCACCGTCATAGCGCTCGATCAGACACCCCAGCAGCTTCCGATCCAGTACATCCAGTCCGTGGGTATCGACCTCCAGCATATCCAGCGCAGCCCGTGCAATCGCCAAGTCCACTGTCCCGTCGCCGCGCACTTGGGCGAAATCGCGCACGCGACGCAGCAAACGATTGGCGATGCGGGGTGTGCCGCGGGCCCGGCGGGCGATTTCGGCCGCGCCTTCGGACGTCACCATGACACCGGAAAGGCTTGCAGAGCGAGCTACGATGCGCGCCAGATCTTCGGCGTTGTAGTATTCGAGCCGTTGAACGATTCCAAATCGATCCCGCAGCGGGGAGGTCAGCAAACCCGCCCGCGTGGTGGCGCCGACCAGCGTGAAGGGCGGCAGATCGAGCTTGATCGAACGCGCTGCCGGCCCCTCACCGATGACGATATCCAGCTGATAATCCTCTAACGCAGGATAGAGAATTTCCTCCACGACCGCCGGCAATCGATGAATTTCATCGACAAACAGCACATCACCGGCTTCGAGATGCGTCAGCAGCGCCGCCAGATCACCGGGCCGCTCGAGCACCGGCCCCGCGGTCTGTCGCAAGCGGGCACCCATTTCATTGGCGATGATGTGGGCAAGCGTGGTTTTTCCGAGCCCCGGCGGCCCAAAGAGCAATACATGGTCCAGCGCTTCCTCCCGTGCACGCGCCGCTGCGATGAAGATCTCCATCTGGCTGCGCACCGGCGCCTGCCCGACGTAGTCCGCCAGTTGACGTGGCCGCAGAGCGCGGTCGACGGTTTCGTCGCCGCCTTGCGCGGCGGGCGTGACGAGGCGGTCGCGTTCGATGGGCATGGCGATTACTGAAACGCGGAGCGCAGGGCCAGACGAATCAGCGTCTCACTGTCCGTAATGGCCGGATCGAGGGATTGGAGCAGCTCACGTGCTTCGGTGGGGCGGTACCCCAAAGCCAGCAGGGCCGCATAGGCATCTTCGAACGCGCCGCGCTCCGCCCCATCGCCATTGGTCGCCTGCGGGAGCGGCGCCAGCGGTAAGAGCCCGACGCGATCGCGCAATTCCATGATCAACCGGTCAGCGGTTTTACGCCCCACTCCAGGCACGCGCATCAAAGCCGCCGCATCCCCCCGCGCCAGACAATCTTGCAAATGCGCAGCGGGCAACGCCGACAGCAGTGCCAAGGCAAGCTTGGCACCGACCCCGTTCACGCGCATCAGCTCACGGAACAATGCGCGCTCCGCGCGGCTGCCAAACCCATACAGCTGCAGCGCATCCTCGCGCGAGACCAGATGGGTCCACAGCATGATCGTCTGGCCGGGCTGCATCCCTTCGAGTAATGAGCCGGGTATCTCGACCTCGTAACCCACGCCGCTGACGTCCAGAACCAGGCCCGGCGGCACGACATCGATCACTTCGCCCCGCAAACGCCCGATCATCCCCAACCTCCCGCAGTGCTCCCGGCCCCGAGCCGTCGCCGCTGATGCGCATGGCAGACACTCAGCGCCAATGCATCGGCCGCATCCGCGGCCAGGATTCCGCGCAAACCCAGCAACTGACGAATCATATGCTGAATCTGTTCCTTGGTTGCCGCCCCGGTGCCGGTAACCGTCTGCTTCACCAAACGCGGCGCATACTCGGCGAGCGGTAGCGCCGCACGTCCGACCGCACACAGAACGACCCCGCGCGCCTGTCCCAGCTTCAAGGCACTGTCCACGTTGCGCATGACGAAGACCCGCTCGAGACTGATTTCATGGGGATTCCACTGGGCGATCACTTCGCTCAGAGAAGCGTCAAGCTCGGCGAGACGAGTCGGCATCTCCCCCGAACCGAGCCGGATCGATCCACTGTCGCAGTAACGAAGCTTTCCGCCTGCCAGAACGTCGATTACGCCGAACCCGGTGATGCGCGACCCCGGATCGATGCCCAGGATGCGCAACGGCATCTCAAAGCAGTCCACGCTCAGACCAGCAGTTCCTCGGGGAAATCGGCGTTCGAATAGACATTCTGGACATCGTCGAGATCTTCCAGACGCTCCAGCAACTTCAGCACGCTTTCGGCGGCCTCGCCCTCCACGCGGACGTTCGTGGCCGCCCGTTCCGTGATTTCGGCCGAAGCCGGCTCGAAACCGGCTTCTTGCAACACGGCCAAGGCATGCTCGAATTCATCCGGCGTGACCAGAAGGTCCAAAGACCCGTCATCGCTGCGCACGATATCCTCGGCGGCTGCCTCAAGCGCCGCCTCCATGAGCGCGTCGTAATCCGTTTCGGGGCCGTAGCTCAGCACACCCGTCCGATTGAACAGATAGGCAACCGAACCATCTGCCCCCAGGTTACCGCCCTGCTTGGTGAAGGCATGCCGAACCTCGGCCACAGTGCGATTGCGATTATCGGTCATGCATTCGACCATCACGGCCACGCCACCCGGGCCATAGCCTTCGTAGCGCACTTCCTCAAGAGCGGCGCCGTCCAGATCGCCGCTCCCGCGCTTGACCGCACGGTCCACTGTATCCCGGGTCATGTTGGCCGCAAAGGCCTTGTCGATCGCGAGCCGTAGCCGCGAGTTGCTGGTCACGTCGCTGCCGCCGACCCGGGCCGCGATGGTGATTTCGCGGATCAACTTGGTGAAAAGCTTGCCACGCCGTGCATCCTGGGCATTCTTTCGATGCTGGATGTTGGCCCACTTGCTATGTCCTGCCATAGATCAACCATTGTCGCTGTAAAAACGCCGGAGATACCCAGGCTGCACTCCGGCCATGACTCAGAACGTGATATTGATGCCCAATTGCGCACCCTGGTGCAGATCCTGATCTCCACCCTGTTCCAGCTCCACACGCGCCAAGCGGTATCCCAGATAGACACGGGTCTCCTGGAGCACTTCGTATTCCAAGCGTGCAGCCGTATCGAGCAAGGACTCACCCTCGCCGAACGTCAACACCTCGGGTGCGTAATTCAGCGTGAAGGCAAGGCGGACGCGATCCCAATCCTGGGGCGTGACATGCAGCTCGCCGGTCAAGGCGACGGCGCTGACATCTTCATCCGGGTCATCGATCCCGGCCCAATACAGGGTCGCACCCAGCGCACCCTCGACGCCCACGGTATAACCGCCCGCGTCACCGCGAACTTTCAGGCCCAAATGGATCAAATCACCGTCATCTTCATTGTGCAGCGCGCCGACATCTGCCCGCAGCATCCCGCCGGCAGCAGGGGCCACATCCCCTTCATAGGCCGCGCGAAAGGCATCGTCCCCCACTGCAAGGTCGATGGTATGGGCGGCAACGGCAAACGGCATCGACAACGCCACGGCGGCGACTGGAAGCATGCGCATGGAATAAGGACTCCTCGAATTGAACGACGAACGGATGATGAACTTTACATGAGAACCCATGCATTGGCGTTTATCATACCCGGATTAAAGAGCCGACCATATCCAAAGGCAAGCGCACCCATGACGGCCCTCACTCTGCAGCCCCCCACGACCGCCGCTGATGCGAAGGCATGTCTGGCCAGATTTCCGGACCAAGCAGCGCGTGCGTTACGGGCCGGCCTGATGGTCGAGGATCTGGGACTGGGAGAGGATGCGGTGGTCGCCGCCATGCTCTATCCGCTCATGGAAGCCGACGTGCTTCCGGCGGACTGGACAGACCCGCCACACACCGATCTGCCGTGGGATCTGCTCAAAGGACTGGACCGGTTGCGGATCATGGACGATCTGGCGCCCAGCCAGACCGCTGCCCACTCCGACGTGCAGCTCGAACGCCTGCGCAAGATGCTACTGGCGATGGTCGAAGATGCCCGAATCGTGGTCATCAAGCTCTGCTATCGGCTCCATACCCTGGAATCGGCCAAAGGATTGGCCGCCGAGGAACAGCGGCGTCTGGCCCAGCAGACGCTGGACTTGTTCGCGCCATTGGCCAACCGCCTGGGAATCTGGCAGATCAAATGGCAGCTCGAAGACTGGTCGCTGCGGTATCTGCACCCCGACGCCTATCACAAGATCGCCGGCTGGCTCGATGAACGACGCGCCGATCGCGAACGCTATATCCGCGAAACGATTGCGGCGGTCCAGGTCGAGCTCGAACGCCATCACATTCGCGCCACGGTCACTGGACGACCCAAACATCTCTACAGCATCTGGCGCAAACTCGAACGCAAAGGCATGAGCTTCAGCGGGCTGTTCGATGCCCGCGCCATTCGCGTGCTGGTCGACGACATCCCCGCATGTTATGCCGTACTGGGACTGATTCACGGGCGATGGCAGCCAATCCCCGGCCAGTTCGACGACTACATTGCCTCGCCGAAGGAGAACAACTATCAGTCCCTGCATACCGCCGTGATCGGGCCGGCGGGCAAGACACTGGAAGTGCAAATCCGCACGCATCGCATGCATGAACAGGCCGAACTCGGTGTCGCCGCGCATTGGCGCTACAAGGAAATCGGTGTGGCGCCCGATATCGGGCTGGAACGGCGCATCAACTGGCTACGAAAACTGCTGGAAAGCAGCGGCGAGGACGGTAACGCGGAAGAATTCATGGACCGTTTTCGCGCCGAGATCGGCGAGGAACGCGTGTATGTGATCACCCCGCGTGGGGACATCCAGGACCTGCCCGCCGGTGCCACAGCCCTTGATTTCGCCTATGCGGTTCACACCGACGTCGGGCATCGTTGCCGCGGCGCCCGCATCAACGGAACAATTGCGCCGTTGACCCGACCGCTCCAGAACGGCGACCGAGTGGAAATTCTCACGGCCAAGGAGCTCAAGCCAAGCCGCGACTGGCTGATCCCCCAGTTTGGCTACCTGGCCACCAGTCGCGCACGCGCCAAGGTGCGTCAATGGTTCAAGCACGAGGATTACAACCAGAACCTCGCCACCGGGCGAGAACTTCTGGAGCGCGAACTGAATCGCCTGAGCATGGGCGACGAACCCTATGATGCGTTGGCGGCGCGCTTCAATTACGGCAAGGTCAACGATTTTCTAGCTGCCATCGGCGCAGGCGACATCACCACCGCGCAGATCGCCGGCCGGCTACAACCGGTTGCACCCAGGGAAATCGCAATGCCGCCGGCTGCGGATCGGGAGCGGACCGCCACCGAACGCAGCGGCATTCATGTCCACGGCGTGGGGCGCATGCTGACCAGTCTGGCGCGCTGCTGCAGCCCGGTGCCCCCCGAACCCATCGTCGGCTATATCACCAAGGGCCGGGGCATCACTGTCCACCGTCGTGACTGCCGCAACGCCTTGCGGCTGGAAAGCGAGGCGGGGGGTCGGATGGTCGAGGTCAGCTGGGGAGACACCGCCGCGCAGACCTACCCCGTGACCATTCGGGTCGAAGCCTATGACCGGCCAGGCTTGCTGCGGGACATCACCATGCTGCTGGCCAGCCAACGCATCAACGTCCTGGGCGCCAATACCCACACCGACAAAGACTCGGCACGTGCCGTCATGGATCTGATCCTGGAAATCACCGGCCTCGCCCAGCTCAGTGATGTGCTGGCGCGCATCAGCCGCTTCCCCAACATCACCAGCGCCCGGCGTCACGCCTGACGGGCGCTGGCTCCAGGCTCAGCGGTTGCGGATGTGGATGGCACGCTTGTCCACTGCCAGTGCCGCCTCATGGACCGCTTCGGCCAGTGTTGGATGCGCATGAACCGTGCGCGCCAAATCCTCGCTGCTGGCGCCGAAACTCATGGCCACGACGGCCTCGGCAATCAACTCCGACGCGCCCGGACCAAGGATATGCACGCCCAGGATGCGATCGGTTTTGGCGTCTGCCACGATCTTGACGACGCCCTCGCTCTCGCCGACGGCGAGCGCCCGCCCGCTCGCGGCAAACGGGAAGGTTCCCACTCGACATTCCACGCCGGCGGCCTGGATCGCGGCCTCGGTTCGCCCCACCCACGCCATTTCGGGATGCGTATACAGCACCGAGGGAATCAGATCGTAGTCGATGTGCCCGGGCTGGCCGGCGATGCGCTCGGCCACCGCGACCCCTTCTTCCGAGCCTTTGTGCGCCAGCATCGGCCCCCGGACGACATCACCGATGGCATAGACGTTGGGCAGATTGGTACGGCAATGCTCATCGATATCCACGTAACCCTTTTCGTCGAGCTGCAGTCGAGCACCCGGCGCCGCCAGGCCATCGGTATTGGGACGGCGCCCGACCGCGACCACCAGCCGGTCGACCTTGAGCTCCTCGGCTGCATCCTCGGCGTTCTGATAGGTGATCTGAACCTGCCGACGCGCGGTCTTGATTCCGGTGACCCGGCAACCCAGCCGGATATCCAGCCCCTGACGTGTAAAGATCTTCAACGCCTGACCGGCCAGATCGGCATCGGCCATGGACAGAAATTCCGTCTGCGCCTCCAGCAATACGACCTCGGACCCCAGCCGCCGCCAGACACTGCCCAGTTCCAGACCGATAACGCCGGCACCGATGATGCCCAGACGTTTGGGCACCTCGGAAAACGCCAGCGCCCCGCTGGAATCAACCACCAAATCGCCATCGACGGGAGCCGCGCCCAAGGTGACGGGCCGCGAACCGGACGCCAGGATGATGTGCTGCGCCGTGACTTCCTCGGCCTGATCCGCATCATGAGGCGTGAAGGCCACCCGGCCGCTGTCCACCAATTGCCCACGCCCGGCCAGGGCCGTAATCCGGTTGGTTCGGAACAAGCCGGCAATGCCTTGAGTCAGGGTCTGGACGATCTTGGTCTTGCGCGCTTGCATGCGGGCCAGATCGAGCTTCACCCCGCTGGCCACGATGCCATAGTCTTCCAGCCCGCTTTTCGTCTGCAGATAGCGCTCAGATGATTCGAGCAGCGCCTTGGAGGGGATGCAACCTGCATTGAGGCAGGTCCCACCTAGGGAAGAGCGTCCCGTCTCATCACGCCAGTCATCGATACACGCAGTCTTCAACCCCAGCTGCGCGCACCGGATTGCGGCCACGTAGCCCGCCGGTCCTGCCCCAATTACCACCACGTCAAATGATTTCGCCATCAGAATCCCATTCCTTCGCGTCTTTTCACGTCGCCACCCACCCGCATCACGACTCAGACCTGCAGCAGCAAACGGGCAGGATCTTCGAGCAAATCCTTGATAGCCACCAGGAACTGCACCGCCTCACGACCGTCGACGAGCCGATGGTCATAGGACAGCGCGAGATACATCATGGGACGGACCACGATCTGGCCATCCACCACCACCGGCCGCTCCTGAATCTTGTGCATGCCCAGAATGGCGCTTTGCGGCGGATTGAGAATGGGCGTCGACAGCAGGGAACCGAACACGCCGCCATTGGTGATGCTGAAGGTGCCGCCGGTCAGATCTTCGATGCTCAGACCGCCGTCTCGGGCCTTCTCACCGTAGGCCTGCACCTGCTTTTCGAGATCCGCGAAACTGAGCTGATCGGCATCCCGCACAATCGGCACCACCAGGCCACGCGGGGAGGCCACAGCAATCCCGACATCAAAATAGCCGTGATAAACGATGTCGCCCCCATCCACCGAGGCATTGATCACCGGGAATCGCTTGAGCGCTTCGACGCATGCCTTGATGAAAAACGACATGAAGCCCAGTCGCACACCATGGGCCTTCTCGAAGCTGTCGCGATACTGCCGGCGCAGCTCGTTGACTGCCGAAAGGTCCACCTCGTTGAAGGTGGTGAGGATGGCGGCCGTCTGCTGCGCCTGTACCAGACGTTCGGCGACGCGGGCCCGCAGGCGTGTCATGGCGACCCGTTGCTCCAGGCGCTCGCGTCCGTCGCGCTCGCCAGACGTATCGCCGCCAGCGGGCGATGCGTCGGTTCTCGGCGTGTCACCCGTTGACGGCGCCTCGGCTTTCGGTGCCGGCTGGGCCGAAGCCGCCGGCTTACCTTGAGAAAGGTGCTCCAGCACGTCTTCCTTGGTCAGCCGTCCGCCCCGCCCGGAAGCCGGAATCGCATTGGGATCCAGACCATGCTCGACGACCAGCCGCCGCACGGCCGGAGACAGGGGGGAATCGGATTCGGTCTCCTTCGCCGCCGTCGATTCACCGGCAGCCGTTTCCGCCTCCTCAGCCTCGGATGGCTTGGTCGCACCCGATGCGGCGGGCGCCGCCGCTTCTCCAGTCGCCTCGCTCAGGATGGCGATCACATCGCCCGCTCGAACCACATCGCCCTGCTTGACCCGAACCTCTGCCAATACGCCGGGACCGGGAGCCGGCACTTCAAGCACCACCTTGTCGGTTTCCAAGTCCAACAGGTTGTCTTCCCGGTTGACCGTTTCACCGGGCTGCTTGTGCCACGCCATGACCGTGGCATCTTCCACGGACTCCGGCAATTGGGGAACCTTGACCTCGATACTCATGATAGTGGGCTCTCTCTCCAGACGGTTCAGTGAGCGGAAACGGGTGCGGACGCTGCATCAACGTCAGACCGGCCAAAGGCCTCATCCAGCAGCTGCTTTTGTTGCTGCAGATGCAACTCGTGATAGCCCGCGGCGGTGGAAGCCGAGGCTGCCCGGCCGGCATAACGCAAGTTCTGATTGGCTTTGAGCACCTTGCGAATGCGGTGTTCGATGTAATACCAGGCACCCTGGTTCTTGGGTTCGTCCTGGCACCACACCACCTCACGCAGCTTGGGATACGTCCCCAGCACCGCTTCGAATGCGGCGTGGGGGAAGGGATAGAGCTGCTCGATGCGCACCAGCGCCGTATCGTCGATCCCCTGCTCCTCACGCATCTCGAGCAAGTCGTAGTAGACCCGTCCGCTGCAGAGGATCAGTCGGCGTATCTTGCCCTTCGCCAGCGATCCGACATCGGGCAAGACCGGCTGGAATTCGCCTTGGGTCAGCTCATCCAGCGACGACATGGCGATGCGACGGCGCAACAAGCTCTTGGGGGTCATGACGATCAGCGGCTTGCGATAGGCCCGCAGCATCTGGCGGCGGATCATGTGGAACATCTGGGCCGGCGTCGACGGCACACAGACCTGCATGTTGTGCTCCGCACACAGTTGCAGATAGCGCTCCAGGCGCGCCGAGGAGTGTTCGGGACCCTGACCTTCGTACCCATGGGGCAGAAACATGGCCAGTCCGCACAAGCGCCGCCACTTGGCTTCACCGGAACTGATGAACTGGTCGATCACCACTTGGGCGCCGTTGGCGAAATCCCCGAACTGTGCCTCCCAGATCACCAAGGTGCGCGGGTCGGCGGTCGCATAGCCATACTCAAAACCCAGTACCGCTTCCTCCGAAAGCAGCGAGTCGATGACGGTGAAATTCCCCCGCCCATCCAGATGGCGCAAAGGCACATAGGCCGACGCATCCTGTTGGTTGTGAAACACGGCGTGGCGGTGAAAGAAGGTTCCCCGTCCACTGTCCTGACCGCTCAGGCGTGTGCTGTATCCATCCTCGATCAATGATGCATAGGCCAGCAGTTCGGCGAACCCCCAATCGACAGGCAAAGCGCCGGCCGCCATCTTGCGCCGATCGTCGACGATGCGCTCCACGCGCCCATGCAGGCGGAAGTTCTCGGGAAACCGGTTCATTGCCTGGGCAAGCTGGTGCACCCGCTCCTTGGGCAAGGCGGTGGGCGTCGATTGGTCCCAGTCCCCCTGGCGAAAATCGTCCCATTTGACGGTGTACTGATTGCCGATCATCCCGGCCCACTCGCGGATGATGTTGCGCCCCTCATCCAGACCTTCGCGATAGGAATCAACGAGGGAATCAGCCTCCTCCGCACGCAGCAGGTCATCCTGGGCCAGATGCTCGGCATACAGCGCTCGGCAGGTGGGCCGCTGTTTGATGTGCTGGTACATCAGGGGTTGGGTCACCGCCGGCTCATCGGCCTCGTTGTGACCCTGGCGCCGGTAGCACACCAGATCGATGACCACGTCCTCGTGGAACTCCATACGGTATTCGAGCGCCAGGCGGGTGACGAACAACACGGCCTCGGGATCGTCGGCGTTCACGTGAAAAATCGGTGCCTGCACCATCTTGGCCACATCGGTGCAGTACATCGTCGAGCGCGCATCTTCCGGATTACTGGTGGTGAAGCCCACCTGGTTGTTCACCACGATGTGCACCGAGCCCCCGACACGGTAACCCCGCGTCTGGGACATGTTGAACACCTCCATCACCACGCCCTGGCCGGCAAAGGAGGCATCGCCATGGATCAGCACCGGCAACACGCGATCCCCGGTATGGTCTCCGCGGCGATCCTGACGCGAACGAACCGACCCCAACACCACCGGATTGACGATTTCCAGATGCGAGGGGTTGAACGCCAGCACCAGATGCACCAGACGATCATCTACTCCCACGTCGGAAGAAAAGCCCATGTGGTATTTCACATCGCCCGAATAGAAGGGATCGGACAGGTCGTGCTTGCCTTCGAATTCCTCGAACAGCTCGCGCGGTGACTTGCCGAGAATGTTGACCAGCACGTTGAGCCGCCCGCGGTGGGCCATGCCGATGACCACCTCATCCACGCCGCGCCGTCCCGCATGCCGGATCAGGTCGTCGAGCTGAGGAATGAGCGCATCGCTCCCCTCCAGTGAGAAGCGCTTTTGTCCCACATAGCGGGTATGCAGATACTTTTCGATGCCTTCGGCGGCGGTCAGCTGCATCAAGACGTGGCGCCGGTCATCGGCGGAAAGCGCCAAGCGCCCCCAACTGCCTTCCAGCCGCTGCTGGATCCAGCGCTTGCGGCGGGTGTCGACGATGTGCATGTATTCCGCACCAACCGTGCCGGTATAGACCGTGCGCACCAGATCGAGGATCTTCCGCAGCGGCAACCGCTCCTCCGCGAACAGCGAGCCGGTATTGAAAACCGTATCCATGTCGCCTTCGCCAAGGCCGTGAAAGCCGGGATCCAGATCGGAAACCGGTGGACGCTGCCACAGGCCCAGCGGATCAAGCCGGGCCACCTCATGCCCACGCACCCGATAGGCATTGATCAGTCGCAGTACCGCCGCCTGGCGCTGTGCCGCCGCGGCAACCAGCGCCTCATCCGCCCGGGCACCCGCGCCCGCCCCGCCCGTTGCCCGGCGTTGAACGTAGTGTGCGAAAGACCGCTGGATCGGGCCATGCGGAACATCCCGCCCCTGCCCGGCCGCCTCGCTCAAGCCCTGGAAATAAGCGCGCCAACGGGGATCGGTGATGCTGTCGGGATTGCGCAGGAATTCCTCGTAATAGCTTTCAATGAACGCGGCGTTTCCGCCGTAAAGCGGCGTGCTGCGGTACTTATCCCGCAAGTCATGGCTCATGGTGGTCACTCGCAAAGGGAGATGGAAGAAAAAACAGCAGGAAATGGCCGGAAGCAGGCGACCGAAGCGTCGAACGGGCGGGAGGAACTGAAACGAAGAAATGGAACCGGGCGTCGAAGAGGCGGAGCAGGGCGGGGTGATTCGGAAAACGGCGCAATCCCCCTTCGGGGATGGGCGTGGCCTTTCTCAAGGCACGTCGCCGCTTCCGCACAGGGACACTGGATCGCAAACGACTGGACTCCGGCAAAACGCGCGGCATGAAACGTCCTCATGGACCCGCTCGAAATCCACCCGGCAGGTGGGCACACAGCTCGATACCGATGAAGCTGCGCGCAGCGGGTGCTTGGCTCCCGTAAAACGGAGCCAAATTCTAACGTATTTCGGCGGCGTCGTGCACCGCTGACGCTATCGCGACCGGCCCGTTCCGCTCCGAAAATCCGCCATACCCGCAGCGGACACGACATCGCCCGCCATCATGCAGTCCGGATCGGCACCGTTGCGGCCCGAGGCGACGTCGGGATCGGTAGGCCCGGTTTACACCTGCCCTTCAGGATGTGATCGTCCCCAGATAGCGGGACAGCAACTCCCGATCTGCCTCGCCAAGGTCGAGAAACTGCACCCCGATCAGATGGCAGCCATCACGCGACGGCTGATCACAGCGCACCACACGCCCCAACGTCCGAATGCCGATACCCGCGCCGGGCAACAGAAAGCGCAAATCCAGCAAACTGCCACGCACCAGCATGTGATCATTTCGAAAGATCATCCCATCCTGAGTCAACTCGACCGTTCGCCACAGATTCTCTCCGTCGCCGAGTTCGCGCAGCATCAGCGCTTCCAGAAGCCGACTGACATGCCGACCCATCACCTGCACATAGGCCGAGGTCGCCGGCGCCTCCTGCTCGGCAAGGACGCGCCAGGCATCCAGCTCGCGCCGGATGAGATTGAACTCGGTCGACAGAAACAATAGGTCGCTCTGCGTAGCCAGGAATTCGGGCGCCGCGCTCAAGGCTTCGTCGACGACGGCGAAACGCAACGGCACCAGCAGGCTACTCGGGGCGACCATGGCGTCACCCGCTTGCGGGCATCGCTTGGACGTCCGGCTGTCCGGAGTATGCCCGACCGCTTCGGGAACAGCGGCCGGAGCTTTTCCGACAGAATGGGCTTGATCAGACTGACGCATATCCATAATCTCCCGGCGCCAGCCTCCTTGATTCAAGGAATTCCCTGTCGCCTCTGACTACCTATCGTCCGTCCGAATAAGCTCTTGATCCTTACCGGCCATCACCCTGACGAATGGCATCTCCAGAACGATCAAAGTCCTTCAGGCAACGCAGCCTCATAGCGGCGCAAGCGGGATTTCAGACTGTCCGGAACCGGGACGGGCCGTTGACTCCGGAAATCGAACCACACCATGACGCTGCGCGACGTCGCCACCAGTGCACCATCGCCTTGCACGATGATCTGTTCCATGGTCATGCTGGTCCGGCCCACCCGGGACGTGCGACTCAAAATCGTGATGTCGCCCGGATAGTGCAGTTGACGCTTGAAGCTGCACTGCGTGTCGGCGAGGATCACATTTTCGCCGTTCGCCCCAACCGGGTGGTCATAGGCTTCCTGGGCATAGGCAACCCGGCCACTTTCGAAATAACGTAGGAAGTTGACGTTGTTGACATGCCCATAGGCGTCCATGTCACCCCAACGCACCGCCATCGGAAACCGATGAACAAAAACCGCGGCATAATCGGTCATCTCAGACATTTTTTTGTGCTCCACGAGAAAGGCGAGCCGCTATTCTACGTTCCCCTGTCGAAGGTGGGCACATGATCCGGCGCGGCCGCCAGACAGTGCCCGAGGGATTCACTCAGGCCGATGGCCACGTGTTAATCGCCATCCGACTGACCCGCTTGGCGCAACTGTTTCACAGCCTCGACCCGGCACCCTTCCGGGAAAAGGATCTCGACCCCGCGGCCGAGACCTATCTGGTCGAGTCAGCCGAGGAAATCGGCGCCGATTCGCCCATTGCCCTGGTATTCGAGTTGCCCGAGGCGGAAATTCCGACGGCCGCCCCGCTGCTGCCCGAAGCCATATCTCACTATTTCATCGCGCGCGCCGTGAGCAGTCGCCGTGAGCTGAACCGCCTGCTGCGCGAAGGCCGCGCCGCGCTGGTCATCGGCCTCGCCTTCCTGGGCCTGTGTCTGGTCGCCAGCGAGGTAATGAGCCAATGGGGCACGCCGTTGACGGCCCGCTTTCTGGGTGAAGGCCTGCTGATCGTCGGATGGGTAGCGCTATGGCGACCGCTGGAGATCTTTCTCTATGCCTGGTGGCCGTTGTATCGGCGCATCCGCGTGCATCGCCGACTCGCCAAAGCGCCGGTATGGATTCGCGCCACGCCGCCGGGCGCTTTGTCGAAACCCGGATCCAGCGGCTAAGATGAGCCGCGTCGTCCCCCGAGCCGAGCCGTCACCATGCCTGCCGCCCTTCTCGAAGTCCGCGAACTGATCAAGGACTATGGCGCCAAGCGCGCGGTCGATGGCGTGAGTTTCAGCGTCCCCGAAGGGCGCTGCTTCGGCCTGCTGGGTCCCAACGGCGCCGGCAAGACCACCACGGTGGAAATCCTCGAGGGCATCACGACGCCCAGCAGCGGCGAGATCCGGTTTCGCGGCGCGCCGGTGGATCGCGATTACCCCGAGCAGATCGGCCTCATGTTCCAGAGCACCGCGCTGCAGGATTTCCTGACCGTGCGCGAGGCGCTGGAGACCTTCGGCCATCTCTACCGCCGCCGTACCGAATTCGATGAATTGGTGCGGCGCTGCGCCCTCGGCGATTTCCTCGATCAATATGCCAACACCCTCTCCGGTGGCCAACGCCAGCGCGTCCTGCTCGCCATCGCGCTGGCCAATCGCCCAGCGCTGCTGTTCCTGGACGAGCCGACCACCGGGCTCGATCCACAGGCGCGCCGACGCTTCTGGGCCTTGATCCGCGAAATCAAGACGGCCGGCAGCACGATTGTACTGACCACGCATTACCTCGAAGAGGCCCACGCCCTGTGCGACGAAATCGCGATCATGGACCATGGGCGCATCATCGCCCAGGGACGTCCGGCGACGCTCCTGGCGGACCACTTCGATGAGTCGATTCTGATCTTGCCGCCCGACCAGGCGCCTGCCCTGGCCCGCGCGGGTCTCACCACCCAGGAAACCCTGCACGGTCTGGAGCTCGCAACCCACACCGTCAACGAGACGCTGCGCCGGTTGCTGGATGCCGATGCCGACCTCTCCGGTCTGCGCGTCCGCACCCCAACCCTGGAAGATCTCTTTCTCGAACTCACCGGCCAGGAGCTGCGCGGATGAATGGATTGGTTCGCTTCTGGTTTGTGTGGAAGGCGCGCAACCGCGAATTCCTGCGCGACCGGGCCTCATTGGCCTGGAACATTCTTCTGCCGTTGCTGATCGTGTTCGGGTTTGCCTTCGCCTACACCGGCGACGGTCCCGCCCAGTATCGCGTCGGGCTCTATGGCGCCGCAGCCGCCGAAAGTGATCCGCTGGGGGACCTGCCGCATATCCGCCGCGTGCCGGTCATGGATCTGGACACGGCCATCGTCAAGGTCGAGCGTCATCAACTGGATCTGCTGCTCGATGTCCCGAACCATCGCTACTGGGTCAACCAGGATTCCCCCCACGGCGCAATCCTGGCGCGTGCTCTGGAGTCCGTACATCAGCCGCCACCGGTGCGTCAGCAGGTCAGTGGCCAGGCGATTCGCTATGCCCACTGGCTGCTGCCCGGAATCCTGTCCATGAACATGATGTTCAGTTGCCTGTTCGGGGTGGGATATGTGGTGGTGCGCTACCGCAAGAACGGGGTGCTCAAACGATTCAAAGCCACGCCGCTCACGGCCTTCGAGTTTCTCGCCGCCCAGCTGCTTTCCCGCCTCTGGCTCACGCTCGGCATCACCAGCAGTGTGTTCGTGCTGGCCTGGACGCTGCTGGATGTTCCGGTACGCGGCAGTCCACTCCTGCTGTTCGCAGTCTTTGCCTGCGGCGCGATTGCCCTGATCAGCCTCGGGTTGATCGTGGCCGCGCGGCTGTCCAGTCAGGAGCTGGCCGATGGCCTGCTCAACCTCATCACCTGGCCGATGATGTTCCTGTCGGGCGTCTGGTTTTCCAACGAGGGGCTGCATCCCTGGCTGCGGCGCGCTGCGGAGCTATTGCCATTGACCCATGTGACCGAAGCGGCCCGGGCCATCATGTTCGACCGGGCGGGTTTCGCGGATGTGGCGCCGCATCTGGCCATCCTGCTGGCCATGGCAACGGTATTCCTGGCGATCGGGGCGCGGAGTTTCCGCTGGGATTGAACCGGACTCAATCGTCCTGTTCGTCTCGCCACGGGTGACGCGGCGGGGGAATGAGTGGCGGCTTATGAGCCCGGCGGCGAATCCAGTTCAATCCCTTGAGCACAGCCCTGCGCCGGATGATGGCGCCTTCCAGGCGATACTTTCCCGGAAAATCCATCACCATGATGCCCGCCAGAATGGTGAGTACGCCCTGGCCCGGCAACGCGAGCATGGCGGTGCCCGACAACACCATGATCAAGCCCAGCAGATTCTTCCCCAGCACCAGCGCCACATGCAGTGCCCAATGCCGTTCGCGCCGAGCCAGGGGATGGCGGTGTCCCTGGAGGAAATAATCCGGCGGCATCTGAATGATCAGCCACGGTAGCAGCAGCGTGCTGGCGACCATGACCGCGGCGGTCAAAGGCAGCACCCACCAGACCTCGCGCGCGTTTTGGAAGAGCAGATCGGCAGCAGCCAGAACGTCCGACATGGGGCCTGATGATGAGATCGCGATCGATCCGGGGTGGACCGCTGGCCATTGTAGGCGCCTGCCGGAGCCGACGCTACCGGATCAAACGGTCCGCGCATTCCCACTCGTCCATCGTCCATTCGGACGCGATGTTCTGGCCGCAAGGCGCCCGATCACCGGACGCCCTGCAGGTCACTGATCAGTGCGTCTGCGCTGCGGCGGCGTCCTTCATCACCGTGGCCACCAGATTGTAGGTCTTCGCCCAGGCCTGCTTGGTTTCGGGCGTGAAGGCCGGACCCAGTCCGGTTTCCAGGGTCCAGAGCAAAGCCGCACCGACGGTATCGTAGTGCGCATCCTGAACCCCGTAACCCACATGGCGGCGACCCAGGTCCTGAACGGCCGGAATGATGGTTTCCGGTTGCGTCAACCCGCCCACGGCCGTGCCGATCATGGCCATGAGCTTTTGTCCCTGCATCTTCATGTCGCCCTTGAACAGCGGCTTGAGCGAGGGATCCATTTCGAACAGCTTGCCGTAGAACAGCTCCGCGGCCTGTTCCTTGATTGGCACGACCTGGGCCCAGGTCGATTGCACCAGCTTGATTTCCTCGGGGGTCATTTCATTTCTCTCCGTCTATCATCCAACGATTCAACCAGTCGTACCATGTAGTCCACGGCTGCCCGCACCTCGTCGTCGGACAGATCGGGGTTGCCGCCACGGGCCGGCATCTCGGTCCATTCCGAGCTCGAATACCCGCCAAGGGCGTGGTCGTACAACGCGGCGCGGGACTGGCCCAGGCGCGGCGCCCAGGCTTCGGCATCCTTGACCTGAGGGGCATCGGCCAGCGGATTGCCGTGGCAATCCTGGCAGGTTCCCAGCCAGACGGTGCGCCCCTGCACCAGCCGCGGCTCGCCGAATTCGGGATAGCGGGACGACGCCGCCGCCAGGGCGCACGCCGACACGAACGTCAGCATACTCCCCAACACCAGTGCCGCTGGTCTGCGGCTGTTCAGCATCGTCCGGCTCACATCGGGATCCGGATCACGACGCCGCCCATAGTTTCACCCATCTTGAAGTCGCGGCGCGGGCTGTCCTTGTGGTCGTTGTGACAGCTGATGCAGGCCTTGGCCACCGCCTTGTCGGGGTAGATGGCGGTGAAATATTTGGTGCCACCCAGCGTTTCTTCCTTGTAGAACGGCGCCCCGCTCTTGTTGATGGCTTCCAGCCCTTCCTTTTCCACGTCGGTCTTGGGTGCGTTCTGTTTGTTCACCGGCCACAGCGACAGCAGGGAATAGCTGAAATTCGCGCCTTTCTCGGCCACCATTTCCGAGCCGTAGCGGAACATCTGCGCGGGCAGGACGAGCGCCTTGTCATCTTTCCAGTGTTCGCTGGCGGTGATCACCTTTTCCTGATTCTGCAGACGATTGACGATCAGCCGGGTATAGACGGTTCGATCGGCTTCCATCACGGCATGCAGCGCGTCGGCGATTTCCTTGTAACCCCAGGCCGCGGCCTGGACAACGGCGGTGGATGAAAGTGCCATCAGCGTCATCCCGACGATGGCAGGGACAGTGAATCGCTTGAAACGAGTCATCGCGTGGTCTCCTTGATCTTGAGGTGTGAAAAGAAGATGGGCAGGATCATTCCGCGGCCTCCCGGGCCTCGCGGCGCGATTGTTCGGCGCGCCGCTCCGCCTCCAGCGCCATGTCGATACTCTCGACGTGGCCGAGCGGGCGGCCGGCAAAGTTGCGGGCAACCAGGGCCGGATCGGCCAGCGCATCGATCGCGAACGCCAATCCGTGGCAACTCAGGCACACTGGCCGGATCATCTTTTCGTTCGGCCGCAGGGTGTCGTTCTGGTTGTGCTGCACCAGCACGCGCTTGATGTCGTCCTGGTAATGCTCGACCCGCGGCAAGTGGCATGTGGCGCAGGTCACCCCGCTTCCCGCCGGCAGTTCGCCGGCCTGCTCACGCTGCCACAGCCGGTGATGCGGCGAACCTTCATAGGCCAGGCTGTGCGTATCGCTATGGCAACCCAGACAGGACTCGACCTGGGCCACTTTCGTGTCGAAGCCATGGGCACCGTGGCAGGATGTGCATTCCAGCGCCACGTCGGCCGCATCCTCCCGCATCGGCAGACGCGCTTGCCCCGGGGTCATGGCGGACAGCCCGACAGCCAGACGCATGCCGTGGCGGCCGGCCAGGAAGCCCTTCACTTCGGCAGCGTGGCAGTCGCGGCACACCGCCTCATCCGGCTTTTCGATCCACACCGCCTCGCTCGTGGCCGGCACATGGCAGCCGCTGCAATTGACGCCGGATCGGGCATGCGCCGAGGCCAGCCAGTCCGCCTCGATCGCCGGATCGGCGCCGAGCGCCATGCCGTGATCTGCATCGGCTGCGCCCAAGGGCTGCAGACTCACCCGCTCGAACGGAAAATCGCTCAGCTCCTCGATCAGATCGCGGAAATCGCGTGCCGGCACGCGAGGCGCGTCCGCAATCTCCGGCTCCCCCGCATGCTTGATCAGGAAATCCTCATAGAGCGCGCGGTTGTCGTGAAAGTTGTGGCAGCCGCTCGATGCACAGGTTTCGAAGCCCATGCCCTGATGCGACGGGCGCTCTTTGCCGACTTCGGCGTGACAGGTCACGCAGAAATCCACGGGTTGCGTGTCCCCGGCGGCATGCGTCAGTTCAGGACGATGCTCCACATGGCAGGTCACGCATTCGGCGGCGTTGAGTCGCGCCGCCCGGTCGGCATTGCGCGGGTCGGTAAACTTGCTGCGCGGATGGCTGTCCCGCGCCTGCTTGAGTTCGGCGCCGTGGCAGTCCATGCAGCGCGCCTGCATCGCCTCGCGGTCGGCAAAAGCCCCGGTGTGGCAGGTATCGCACGCCAGTTCGATCTGGTAGTGCCCATGACTCGTGGGTCCGGGCAACAACAGCCCTCGCGAGGCGGTTCGCCAGGCTTGGTCGGAATCGCCCCGCAGACTGAGGCCGGCCCAGAGCAGCCCGGCCAGGCTCGCCGTGAGCAGCAGCCAGACAATCCACAATCGGCGGCGGGATGCGACAGCCATCCGATCAGTACCAGTAGAACTTGAGAATGTGGAACACCAGAAGCACCGGCAATGGCCAGAGCGCCGCGATGTGCAGGTTGGTCGTCAGGCGGCGCAGCCGGCGCCCGGACCGGACCGCCACCGCATGCTCGCGCCCGATGGTCATGCCGGCCAGACCGCCGGCCACGGTCAGGCCGATGAGCGTGAGGGCAAGCGCGGCGTTCAGGCCATGCCCGAGCCGGCCGCCGGTATGCAGCAGCAACACCGCGAGCGCCGCTGCGCCCAACACCACGTGCACCAGCCGCCAGGCCGCGAAATCACCGAATCGCACCGCCTTGACACGCTTGCGCAGCCCCAGCAGCCCCAGCAGGACCATGAAGCCCAGCAGCGAAAAGCCCGAAACCTGCTTGTAGAAGGCATCTCGCCACAACTGATCCCAACGCCAGGACCATTCGGCCGAATCGGGAAAAGAGATCGGCACGGCACTCATGAGAACGATCAACGCCACCGTCAAGGTCGCCACGGTTACCAGGGCGCCGGCGCGTGGCACGGCTTGACGCTGCGGCGCACCGCCAACCAGTTCCTGCACCAGCGGACGGCAGGAGCCACAGACGGTGGATGCACCGGTTTCGGCCGACAGAGCCTCGGCCGTGCGGCATCCGGCCTGCATCGCGTTGCTCAAGGTGCCGCGCGTCACGCCCATGCAGTTGCAGACGGTCGCGGTAGCCGGCCACTGCGCGACGTGATCCCGCTCCTGTTCGGGCCAGGGCGATCCCGTTCGCCGAAATCGGTCGCGCTGCCACGGCCAGATCCGCCGCTGCCGCAGCAGGGCCTCCTGGATCGAGGCGAGTTCCGACCACGGCCCTACGGCCAAGGCGCCGATCAGGCGTCCGCGACGGATCACCAGTTTCCGATAGTCGCCCGTTTCATTGCGATAAACGGCTTCACGTGCCGCGTCGAGCGATTGCTCCGCACCGGCCTCTCCCATGCTGAACACGGGCGTGGACAGCACCTTCAACCGGGTGGACGCCACCGACCCCGGATAGCGCGACTGGCCGCCCGCCAGGGCATGCGCCGCGACACCGGCCTGCTCGAATCCAGGCGCGACCAGCCCGTAGACCACCCCGCGATGTTCGGCGCACTCACCCACCGCGTAGATCTGCGGATCAGCGGTCCGCATCGCATCATCGACCTTGATGCCACGCCCCACGGCGATTCCGGCATCCAGAGCCAACTGGATGTTGGGGCGAATGCCGGTTGCCACGACCACCGTATCGCACGCGATGATCGCGCCGCTGCGCAAGCGAATGCCGGTGACCTGCCGGTCCCCCAGGATCGCCATCACACCGTCGCCGAGGCAGATACGAATCCCCAGGGTCTCGACCCGGGCCTTCAGCACTGCCGAGCCCTCGGCATCGAGCTGGCGCGGCATCAGCCGGTCGTTGTGTTCGACCACCCACACCTCGGTATGGTGGCGCGCCATGGCCCGTGCCGATTCCAGACCCAGCAGCCCGCCGCCCAGCACAACAGTGCGGCGGCTGCGAACACGGCGGGCGAGCAACCGCTGCGCGTCATCCATGTCCCGAAAGGTGAACACCCCGGACCGGCCGGTTCCCGGAATATCGGGAATATGCGGCCGCGACCCCGTCGCCAGAATCAGTTCGGCGTAGGGGTGCACATCCCCTTGCGCATCGGTGACCGTGCGGGCGGTTCGGTCAATCCGGGTGACGGCGCAGCCCAGATGAACCCGAGTCAGGGGATCCTCGGGCAGCCGGAGGTCGGTCCCCAGTTGCGACCAAGGCAGTTCGCCGGCCAATGCAGAGGACAGGCGAATGCGGTTATAGGGTTGCCAGGTCTCGGCTCCGAACACCACCAACGGCCGATTCGGCAGCCGCCGGCGGATTTCCTGGGCAACCCGAACGCCCACCGGACCGGCGCCCACGACCATAGCGACCCCTTCAGTCGGCATCGATGAAGTTCTCTCGGGCTGCATGACCTGCATCCTGTCCTGCTCGGGTATCCACAAAAAAAGGCCCAACGCCGCCCTTTCGGGCAGCGCTGGACCTCGTTGTCCAAATCGGTGTGCGCCCGCCCAGCCACCGATGGCGGGAACGCGCGAACTTATGAGGCGCCGTTACCTCACCAGGACGATTTGCAAACCGTGTGCCAGTCCTCTCATCTCCCGTACAAACGCATTTCGGGCGTTGTCCCGCTTCCCGGGCGGGGCCACCGCGGTGCACAGCGGTTCTCAGCGCACCACAACCATGCCCCAACCCAGCACGCTCGCGGGCTTGCAACCGCGAATCGGCCAGCGTCCTGCGGCGCAATGGCGATTGCGCGGATGGACGCCCCGGCCCCGGCGCGCTAGCCTACAGCGACCCGAAATCGCCAGCGCCGCCCAGCAGCGCCTCCGGTCTCCAACCATCGCCCGCTTTGCTTTCCGACGGCATTCATGAATCCAGCGCGCCCCAAGCCTTCCGCACCGCCCCTCGATCGCCATACGCCGATGATGCAGCAGTACCTGCGCATCAAGGCCGAGCACCCGGATCATCTCCTGTTCTATCGCATGGGGGACTTCTACGAGCTCTTCTTCGAGGATGCCCGGCGCGGGGCGGCCTTGCTCGATCTCACCCTCACCCAGCGCGGCGAATCGGCAGGCCTGCCCATCCCCATGGCCGGCGTACCGCACCACACCCTGGAAAGCTATCTCGCGCGGCTCCTGCGACTCGGCGAGTCGGCGGTGATCTGCGAGCAGGTGGGCACGCCCACGCCCGGCAAGGGGCCGGTCGAGCGTAGTGTCAGCCGCATCGTCACCCCCGGCACCGTCACCGACGAAGGCCTGCTCGAGTCGAGTCGAGACAACCTGCTGGTGGGGATCCACCAAATCGGCAAACGCTGCGCCCTGGCTTGGCTGGATCTGTCCGGCGGGCGGTTCTGTATCCTTGAAACCCCGCACGAGGCGGACTGGCTGGCGGAGCTGGAGCGGCTGCAACCGGCCGAGCTTCTGATCCCCGAGGACTTCGTCCCACCGGCGCCCTGGGCCACGCATCGCGCCCTGCGCCGCCGGCCGGTCTGGCATTTCGATTCGGCCAGCGCGCGCACTCAGCTCTGCCGCCAGTTCCAGACCCATGACCTCGGCGGCTTCGGCGCCGAGGAACTCGAGGCCGGCATCGCCGCTGCAGGTGCGCTGCTCAGTTACGTCGAGGACACCCAGCGCGGCGCGCTGCCGCACCTGCGTGCACTCCATGTCGAGCAGCCCGAGGACAGTCTGCTGCTGGATGCAGCCACGCGGCGCAATCTGGAACTCGAGACCAATCTACGCGGCGGCAGCGACCACACGCTGGCCGCCGTGCTGGATCGCACCCAAACCCCCATGGGGAGCCGTCTGCTGCGCCGCTGGATGCAGCGGCCATTGCGGGATCAGACCGCGCTGCGCCGCCGTTACCAGGCGGTCACCACGCTGCGGGACGCGGCGGTCCGGCAGACGCTGCAGCCGCTGTTGCGAGGCGTCGGCGATCTGGAGCGCATCCTCACCCGTATCGCGCTGGCAACTGCGCGGCCGCGCGATCTGACCACGCTGCGCGGCGGCCTGGCGCGGCTGCCGGAGGTACGCGCACTGCTTGCCGAGCTGGACAGTCCGCTTCTCGATCAGCTGCACACGCAGTTGCATGATCACACGGCGATTCATGAACGGCTGCAGCGGGCGCTGGTCGTGGAACCCCCGGCCCTGCTGCGCGACGGCGGGGTGATCGCGCCCGGCTTCGACGCCGAACTCGACCGTCTGCGCACCCTGTCGGAAAACGCCGACGGCTTTCTGCTCGACCTCGAACGGCGCGAGCGCGAACGCACCGGCGTCGCCACGCTGAAAGTGGGTTACAACCGGGTGCATGGCTACTACATCGAGCTTGGCCGCAGCCACGCCGAGCGTATCCCGCCCGAGTACACGCGACGCCAGACGCTCAAGGGTGCCGAGCGCTACATCACCGAGGAGCTGAAACGCTTCGAGGACCAGGTGCTGGGCGCCCGTGAACGGGCCCTGATGCGGGAAAAGGCGCTGTTCGAGACCTTGCTCACGGAGCTCGCTGGCGAGCTGCCCACACTCCAGGAAACCGTGACCGCGCTGGCCACGCTGGATGTGCTCGCCTGTCTGGCCGAACGGGCGCTCAGCCTCGACTGGAGCGAGCCTGAGCTCATCGATGAGGCGCGCATCGAAATCGACGCCGGCCGCCACCCCGTGGTCGAACAGGCGCTGGACGGGCCCTTCGTCCCCAACGACCTGCGCCTGGACCCAAACCAGCGACTACTGGTCATCACCGGTCCGAACATGGGCGGCAAATCGACCTACATGCGCCAGGTCGCGCTGATCGTGCTGCTCGCCCACATGGGCAGCCACGTGCCGGCCCGCGCCGCCCGTCTCGGGCCGGTAGACCGGATCTTCACCCGCATCGGCGCCGCCGATGAACTGGCCTCGGGCCGCTCCACGTTCATGGTTGAGATGACCGAAACAGCCAATATTCTGCACCATGCCACGGCCCGCAGTCTGGTGCTGATGGACGAGATCGGGCGCGGCACCGGCACCTACGACGGCCTCGCCCTGGCGCGCGCCTGCGCCGAGGATCTGGCTACGCGCATCGGCGCTTTCACCCTGTTCGCCACGCACTACTTCGAGCTGACCGATCTGGCCCAGAATCTCACCGGCGTGGCCAACGTGCATCTGGAAGTTGCCGAGCATGGCGAGTCGCTGATCTTCCTGCACAGCGTGCGCGAAGGCCCTGCCAGCCGCAGCTATGGCCTGCAGGTCGCCGCACTGGCCGGCGTTCCCCGATCGGTGGTCATGGCCGCGCGGCGCCATCTGGACGCGCTCGAAACACAGTCCCCCATGCCGCTGCCTGCCGAGATGCCCCCTCAGCTGCCGCTATTCAGCACCGCCGAATCGGAAGTTTCGCGGACCTTGCGCACCCTCGACCCCGATCAGCTCAGCCCGCGCGAGGCGCTGGATCTGCTCTACCGGCTGCGGGAGCGCCTGGACACCGAATCCTGATCCCCAACGGGGCGGGCCTGATTCGACAGCCCAGCAGGCTTTTACACCGCCCCCGCCAGCCATCGTCCCCATGGCTCGCGATCGCCGTCCCGGCGCGGTGCGAACCCGGTACACAAGGGGCGTCATCACGCATCCGGGAGACGCGCTGCCCGCCGGCGGCCTTGTCCGGCACGCGACCCATGAGACCTCATCAGGCTCCTGTCGGACAATGGCCGATCAAACCTGACGGAGTGCCTCGATCAGGCCGCACGAGCCAGCGCCGGACTAGCCCTTCACCGGACCGATCCAGACCTGCTGCGCGTTGACGAACTCATGAATGCCATGCGCGCCCAATTCGCGCCCCACACCGGAACGCTTGATGCCCCCGCTGGGCAGACGCGGATCGGTCTTGACGATGCCATTGACGGACACCTGGCCGGTCTCCATGCGCCGCGCCAGCGCCTCGCCGCGCTCGGTGCGGGTCCAGACACTGCCCGCCAGACCGTAATCGCTGTCATTGGCCATCGCGAGCGCCTGCTCCGCATCATCCGCCTTCATCACCACCGCCACCGGGCCGAAGGTTTCCTCGCAACTCGCCGCCATGCCCGGCGTGACATCCACCAGCAGGGTCACCGGATAGAAAAATCCATCGCCCTCGGGCATCTCGCCACCGAGCAGACAGCGCGCTCCGGCATCAATGGTTTGCCGCACCTGACGGTGCAGGTTATCGCGCAGATCCGGCCGGGCGATGGGGCCCACGTCGGTGCTTTCTGCCCGTGGGTCGCCCAGCTTCAGCGCCGACAGGCGCGTGGCCAGTTTGTCGATGAATGCGTCGTAGACCGGCGCCTCGACAATGATGCGCTTGGCGGCGATGCAGGACTGCCCGGCGTTGATGATCCGCGACAGCGTCACCACCTCGGCGGCCTTGTCCAGATCGGCATCCGACAGAATCAGGCAAGGGTCGGAACCCCCCAGTTCCAGCACGGCAGGCTTGATTTCCGAAGCCGCAACCGCAGCCACTTTGGCACCGGCTGCGCTGGAGCCGGTGAAGGACACCGCCTGCACACGCCGGTCCCGAATCACCCGCTCCACCTGATCGTTGGCCAGCGCCAGATTCTGGAGAATGGCCGGCGGCGCACCGACGGCATCGAACACGCCGGCAATCGCGGCCGCGCAGGCCTGCACGTGCGGATCGTGCTTCATCAGGCAGGTGTTGCCGGCCATCAGCGCCGGGGCGCAGAAGCGGAAGGCCAGCCAGAACGGGGCGTTCCAGGGCAGGATACCCAACACCACGCCGAGCGGCAGAAACTGGACGTAACTGAGTGTGGCATCCGACTCGATCACCTGCCGCGCCAGATACTGCTCGGCATGTTCCGCATAATGCTCGGCGCACCAGGCTGCCTTGGCCACTTCACCGCGTGCCTCCTTGATGGGTTTACCCATCTCTTCGGTCATGAGCGGGGCCAGCGCTTCGGTGTGCTCGCGCAGATATTGCGCCACATTCCTCAACACATTCGCTCGCTCCGCGAACGACATCGCGCGCCATTCCCGGCTGGCCGAATGCGCCCGGCCGATGGCGGCGTCCAGTCCCGGTGAATCCAGCGGTGCCGTCTGGCGGGTCAGCTTGCCGGTGGTCGGGTCGGTGGTCATCAACATGGAACGCTCCTTGGTGCCGGCCATCCCTGCTGAGGGTCAGGCAGTGGCGGCCTTGGCCGGACCGGGCAGTTTCGCCTGTGCCGGCTTGGGCTTGCTGTGAATGCACTGTTCCATATCGAAGAACGACTCACAGCCATCGTCGGTGACATAGATGGTGTCGGATATCCCGACCGTTTTGTCGCCATCCACCGCCCACATCCAGGGAATCAGATGAAAGGTCATACCCTTGCGCAGAATCGAGGAATTGCCCTGCTTGAGACTGATCACGTAACCCTCATCCCAGCTCGGCGGGAACGCGATACCGATGGAATAGCCCGAGCGCGTAATCAGTCGCGCGCCCACATCGTTGTCGGTGATGATCTGGCGAATCAGGTTGTCCGCATCCGACACGGTAATACCGGGGCGAATGGCCTTGTGGGCTTCCTTCAGTGCCAATCGCATGCGCTCCTGGGCCTTGCACAGGGAATCGGACAGGTGATCCAGCACCACCGTGCGCATCATGGCCGTGTGGTAACGGCGATAGCAGCCGCCCACTTCCAGGAATACATGTTCGCCGGGCTGGACGGTGCGCCCTTCCCAGGTGGCATGGCCGATCAGCGTGCGCGGCCCGGACGCCACATAGGGCATCACTGCCGGCGCCTCGCCGCCGGCCTTGAACATGGCGGCGCTGATTTCGGCGGCAATCTCGTTTTCCGTGACCCCGGCGCGGCAGGCTTCGATGCCGGCCTTCATACCGGCTTGAGTCGCCATGGCCGCCTTGCGCATCACGTCCAGTTCGACCTCGGACTTGCAGATCCGGCCTTCCTCGACAATGCCGAAGCAATCCAGCAACCGGCCTTCGGTGAAGGTGGTATGAATGGCATCCTGATGATAGGCGGGGAAGAAATAGCTGTTGCGCTCATATCCGATGCACTTATTCTTGAGCCCAAACTCACGCAGGCTCTGCACCAGCGCCTGGATCGGATCACCGGTATCCGGATAGGGCCGCGCGATTTCCAGCCAGGTGCGGTGATAGACATTGGTTGCCTCCAGCTCACGGGTGATCATGAAGGGCTCCCCCTCCAGCGGCACCACCAGCGCCTGAAAGAACGAGTAGCCCGTGGTCTGATAATCCGTCAGGTACATCAGATTTTCGGGGTCGGTGATCACCACAGCGTCCAGCAGACGCTCCTTCATGCGCTGGCGGAGCGCATTGATACGCCGTTCGTATTCCGCGAACGGGAAGGTCATATCGTCACGAACTTTCATGCTGCCTCCACTGCCTGGTCGATGGCGCGCGCCAGCAATTCCAGCCCCGCCTGCAGGTCGTCATCCGGAATCGTCAGCGGCGGAATCAGCTTGATCACTTTTCCACCGGTTCCGCAGGGCCCGATGATCAGCCCCAGCTTGAAACAGTTGCCTGCCACCCGTTTAGCCAGTGCGCCGTCCCGCAGGTCGATGGCCTGCATCATGCCCTTGCCGCGCACCTGAAACCCGAGACGGCGATAGCGGCTCGCCAGCCCCTGCAGTGCTTCGCGCAGGACCCCGCCCTTGCGCCGCACCGCGGTCAGCAGTTCCCCATCACGGAAGTACTCGAGCCCGATCCGGCCGGCCACGAACGACAGGTTCTGGCCGCGAAAGGTGCCGGTGTGCTCACCCGGCGACCAGTGTGCATCGTGTTCCGGCTTGACCAGATTCATGGCAATCGGTGTACCGAAGCCGCCCAGTCCCTTGGCCAGGCAGACGATGTCGGGCGCCAGACCCATGCCGTCGAAGCTGAAGTAATTTCCGGTCCGGCCGCAACCGGCCTGGATGTCGTCGATGATGAACAAGGCACCGAGATCACTGGCCAGCTGCTGAACGCCCTGGAGCCAGACTTCGCTGGCGACATTGACGCCACCCTCGGCCTGGATCGCCTCCACCACGAACGCGGCCGGTGGCGCCAACCCGGAGGACGAATCCTGGAAACGCGCCCGCAACGCGTTCAGCGAATCCATGCCGCAACCCAGCTGGCAATCGGCACACGGGGTCTCGCACCCGAACGGCACATGCATGACATGGTTCAACGGCACACCCGCCGCGCCGCGGAAATAGCTGTTCGCCGTCAGCGCCAGGGAACCTAGCGTCATGCCGTGGAAGCCCTTGTGAAAGGCCACCACGTTTGGACGACCGGTGACCCGCCGCGCCAGTTTCAGGGCGGCTTCCACCGCATTGGTCCCAGTGGGCCCCATGAACTGCAGACGATGATCCCAGCCGCGCGGCTGCAGGATCACCTCGACGAAGGTTTCGATGAATGCACGCTTGGCCTGCGTGTACATGTCGAGGCTGTGGGTGATGCCATCCTGCTGGATGTATTCCACAATCGCCGCTTTCATGCGCGGATTGTTGTGCCCGAAGTTCAGTACCCCGGCACCCGCAAAGAAATCGATGAATGACTTGCCCTGCTCGTCCACCTGCCGAGCATTCGAAGACGACACGAACACCGTGGGGTAGGCGCGGCAGTACCCGCGAATCTCCGACTCCCAACGCCCAAACACTTCCATCTTTCGGCCTCCTCGGTCAGTGACGCGGTCCCCGGGTGATCCGGATTCGCTCAGGATGCCGGTCAATCCGGCACCGGAGCACCGGCCAGTCGTGCATAGACCCGGCCCATGTGCCGAATCAAATGATCGTTGAACACGTAGCGTGGGCTGTGACAGGGCAGGTCATGGCCCGCGCCATCATCCGCCCCCACCAGGGCGTAGGCACCTGGAATCTCTTTGAGGTAATAGCTGAAGTCCTCGCTGGCCATGATCGGCAGCAAGGTGTCCTGGCACTGCCATTGGGCGCCGAACTCCTCGGCCAGCGCCGTGCGGTACGCCCCGGCGGCCGTGGCGTGGTTGATGGTGGCGCCATAGCGCGGCAACACCGTCACCTGGGCCTCGACGCCATAGGCCCGGGCGGTTTCCATGGCAGTGCTGTGGATCAGCGCCTCGACTATCGGGCGATACCCGTCGCGCGCCAGCCGGATGCTGCCGCCGATGCTTGCCTGATCGGGAATGACGGTTTCGGCGCTTCTGGCATCGATACTCGTCACGCTGACCACGGCCGCGGCCTGGGGAGGCAGCCGCCGGCTCACCAGCTGTTGCAGCGACAGGGTAATGGCGGATGCCGCCAGCACCGGATCCCGACATTTTTCCGGCTGGCTGGCGTGCCCGCCCTGCCCCATCACCCTGATCTGGAAGGTTCCGTTGGCCGACATCACCGGGCCATCGGGACACACGGCCTTGCCGTAAGGAATCGCGGGCCAGTTGTGCCAGCCGTAGATACAGGACACTCCTTGCAGTGCGCCGTCCTCGATCATGCGTCGCGCGCCGTGGCCGCCTTCCTCGGCCGGCTGGAACAACACCACCACCGGGGCAGGCAACCGGTCCTCGTGCTTTTTCAGCCACCAGAGTGCGGCAAACAGGGTTGCTGTATGGCCATCGTGGCCGCAGGCATGCATACACCCGATGTGCTCGGAGCGGTAATCCACCGCAGCCTGTTCGTGAATAGGCAGGGCATCAATGTCGGCCCGCAGGGCAATGGGATCGCCGCTGGCATTGGGCGCCAAAGTGGCCACGGTGCCGGTATCGGCACATTCGCGCCAGCGGATGCCCGCGGCGCTGAGATGCTCGCGGATGATGATTGCCGTGCCCCGCTCGTGCCAAGGCAACTCGGGGCGCCGGTGCAGTGCATGACGCAGCTGCACCGCAGATTCCAACAGGCTCCCCCAGCTCTGGGTGGCTATGTTGTCCTGTGTCACATCGACCATGGCCACATGATGACCACAGATAAAAGGCCCTGACAAGGCAATGCTTTGCTGAGCCGACCGGCGGAAACCCGAATCCTGTGGACGTGCCACTTCGGCCCCGAAAAAACCGGCAACCAGAATGGGGCGAGCGCACCAGAATGGGGCAGCGAGCCGCCAAGGATCACTGAATTTCCGGTAAGATTGGCCACAATCCAGGCATCCCGATTCGGACCCGCCCCTCAACTTGGCGGACAGCGCGCCCGAGTCCAGCGGGCATGCCATGGCATGGGGAATTCTTCCGATACGAGACCTCACCCGACCGATCAGCCCACGGATCGGTAAGCGACCATGGCGTGAATATTGCTTGGCCGCAGCGCGCCGAAAACGACACGGTCCATGCCGGCAATCGGCAGACGGCCCAAGTCGCCGCATCACCATTGGCATTCAGGGCCGTGTTGCGCGCCAAACCCGGTCGGACGCGCTGGACCGGCACCGCGGCCGGCCATCCCGATGGGCTTCGACACCCCTCACCGAATCTGGCGCGTATCCGCGTGCGAGACGCACTCGTCGCCGGAGCAATGGGGCAGAGCCCGGTCTTTACCGGAATCTACGTTGAACTTGCGGGAGCCGTTTCGAGAATTCGAGAATGGGGCCTTCCCCGCTCCGGGTGGGTTCGTCCCCGCCCGCCAACGCGCTGGCCGTCTCACCAGACTGCGGGGCCCCTACTCGGAGGCGGTTTGAAGGGTTCCGCTCCCGTCGCGCTACGGCGAAAGCACGCTGAAAACGGCGGCCGTTCATGGTGCCTTGTCGGCGATGATCGGGCGGCGGGCGTTAACTCATGTGACCAACGCAACCCGGGAAGAATCGAGATCAACTGAGAGCCGACGCATCGTTGTGCCCTGTTGGCCGCATAAACACCGCCTACGGGATTCGCAGGAACGGATTTTCAAGCGATTCCACGCTGTTCCGTCCCGCGCGCAATAGCCAGACGCACGCCGAGCTTCGCACTCACGGCTCCCGATCATCGCTGAGCATGATCTGCTCCATGAACGCATCGGACGCGGGAATCGTAAAAGCAAGGTTGCCGTGACTCGGGCCGAAATCGATGTCATCCTCGATACTTGGTCCGTGACCGTCAGGGCGCACAGGCCCGATGGGCAGCCGCTTTGGCTGGATCGGTTCGAAACAGCCTCAACCAGACGTGGCCGCAGCGCGCCGCATTTTCAGGGAAAGAGAATCGTCCGGATCGAAATCAAACGGATGTTACCCCCATGGTGAGCACCCCCAATTGATCGGAATACCGCCTGACTTCGGAGAAGTGGCGATCCTCTCGATCCCGAGAGTCAGCGCTGCCCGTGTCAATGGGTCACGACATCATCGTGTTCCGCCGTGTCAATCCGTGGTTATGGCGATACCGGGATCGCATCCAGCGCCTCGCTGACCACCTCTCGAAGTTCCTCGAGGCTGTAGCCGTCTCGCGCCTGGATGGCCAAGCCCTGCATGACCGCAACGATGTAACGCGATAATCTTTGCGCACGCACCGGCCCGACCCACTGACACAATTTTGCCGCCAACAGCTCGCGGAACGCTCGGCGCCGCTGCGCCAGCTCATGCGCCAGATCGGCATGATCCGGATGGCTGGCGATCATGCCGGTGTTGAGCATGCAGCCAATTTCGCCTTTGGGGTCGACCAGACCTTGCGCCGTTCCCTCCAGCAGCAGGCGCACCGCCTCGCGAAGAGACAGGGCTTCATCCATGAACGAAAGGTCTGAGGCGCCACGCATTGCGGCGTAACGATCCAGCGCCTCCCGATAGAGCGACGCCTTGTTGCCGAATGCAGCGTACAGACTGGGCGCGGCGACGCCCAGTGCGGTGGTGAGCTGCTGAAACGAGACCCCTTCATAGCCGTGACGCCAGAAGAGCCGCATCGCCGTTTCCAATGCGGCGTCCCGGTCGAAGCGTCGTGGCCTGCCTCCTGATCGTTTCATGCCCTGTTCCATAATTATCATTAAATAACCTTTGACAGAGCCAGTCAACGAACCCATAATTTAATGACCATTAAATAACATGGAGGTATTCCCATGTCGTCAGCCAATCCCATCGCCGTCGTGACCGGTGCGTCCTCCGGAATCGGCGCCGTCTATGCCGATCGACTCGCCAGTCGCGGCCATGATCTCGTGCTGGTCGCCCGCAGAATGGAACGACTGCACCAGCTGGTGCACACCCTGTCCGCGGCGCACGGCATCGCAGCCCATCCGATGCAGGCCGATCTCACAACCGAAGCCGGACTTGGCCGGGTCGAAGACCTGCTGCGCACCGACGAGCGGATCGGGCTTCTGGTGAACAACGCTGGCAACGGCAAGCTCTGCAGCACCGCAGACATGTCGGACGCGGACGCAGCGGCAACGATCGCGCTCAACGTCGTCGCTCCCACCCGGCTCACCCGCGCGGTTCTTCCGGCCTTTCTGAAACGCCGCTCTGGCGCAATCATCAACATTGCGTCGGTCATGGCCTTCCACGCGCTTCCGGTCACGACACTCTATAGCGCCACGAAAAGCTACGCGCTGATGTTCACGCGTGGGCTTCAGGAGGAACTGGCGAATACCGGCGTGCGGGTTCAGGCCGTACTGCCCGCTGGCACGGCCACCGAATTCTACGATCAAGCCGGCATTCCCCTGTCGGCGTTCGATCCCGCGGTGGTAATGACGACCGAGCAGCTGGTCGATGCGGCGCTTGCCGGTTTCGATCAGGGTGAGGCAGTCACGCTCCCCTCGGTCCACGACACCAGCGTCTGGACCACTTACGAGCAGGCCCGGTCCGCTCTATTCGGCGCCACGCAGGTCGGAACGCCAGCGCCCCGGTACGTGGCGTAAAGCCGCCACCGCAATGGATGCGACGCTCGGACTCGGCGCAGACCGGGCGTCGCCGTGCCGGTGATGCGCACGTCGAAGACTCGCCCATTGGCCTTGTGGACATCGCCACTCACCAGCGCGGATCATGTAAGGCGCTTCGTGTCATGCGGACAACAACGCCAGACCGAAGCCCTCTTCCCGTGCCCAGGTGGTGCGCGACCTTGGCGACTGCTCGATGTGCAGTCGCTCGGCGGCGTGAAGTCTTTAGCGCGTCGCCAGAGATAAGGCGCAGGGAAGCTCAGCAGATTCCATGGGCCGCTCCGCGAGGTCACGAATAGCCTGTTCGATCTCTAGGCATTCAGCGGCATTTACCCGTTGAGACGAAAAAGGCTCGGCTGCTTTGTCTTTGAATGGCGCGTGCCATCGGCAGCGTTGTCGGTCGATCGAAAGAACCTCGGCGCTTCACGGATCAAGCACCGGGCAGGCGGTGGGCTGTGTGGATGCCCCGTTCTCGGTCATGGTGGTACACGTCAGGCCGAACGGTGCTCATGCACCCGAATTGGCGGCACGATCTTATCCTTCAGCTCGCGCGACGCGACGCGCATGTCGCATTCCGTTTGCAGGGTCATCCGGAATCGCGCGTCCATGCCGAAGTGGATGACCAGGCGCAGCGCAGTATCGGCGGTGATGGGACAGCGGCCGTTGACAGGTTCAACGATGCGGCTGGGTGAGACGTCGATGTCTGCCGCGAGTTGGCAGGCGGTGATGCCCCTCAGCTTCATGAATGCTTCCAGCAGGATTTCGTCGAGAAATTCCGCAATTGCCTGCTCCTCGTGGTAGCCAGCTGATGTGCGCCGTCCTCTCCTTTCAGCCGAAACACAGAGACGCCACGGGTCGTTGGATCCGGACGCTGTGCCGCCGCTTGGGGTTGCCCGCCAGCGCTTCAACCGAGTTGCCGGGAGGAACCCTAACCCTCAGGCTGGCCAACTCGGTGCCTCTTGCAGCTGCAACAGTTTGCATCGCGCTGCGCGCTCGATGATCCTGAAGCGCGGCACCGGCCGGCTATGGAAGCCTTTCGGAGTCGGCGCAAACGAGCATATGGATCATGGGAAAACAGGTTTCGTGACATTGCCCGCCAGTGCCTGTCACTCCCACTCGATCGTCGCCGGCGGCTTGCCGGAGACGTCATACACCACGCGGGA